>Ga0187893_10013874_pt1 | contig 11113 bp, 10 predicted proteins | sample MA1701074metaG_FD_139574 | JGI IMG/M metagenome (GOLD analysis project Ga0187893, IMG submission 139574) | White microbial mat communities from a basaltic lava cave in the Kipuka Kanohina Cave System on the Island of Hawaii, USA - MA170107-4 metaG ...
GGCAGCTCGATGAACTGCGCGCCGTCCTGGCTGACGGCGACGAAGCCGTACTCGGCGAACAGCGGCCCGGCCGCCGAGCCGATGTGGAAAGCGTTCTCGAACACGGTGAAATCCGCTCCCGGCCCGTCGCAGATCACCGGCAGGTCGAAGCGCATGGTGATCGAGCCGTCATTGCCGAGCGACACCACGTCGAGCGACTGCTGCACGGCACCGCCGCCGCGCGGCGGACCGAGCACGATCTCGGGCAGAAACTCGGCGCCGAAGCCGGCGCCCGAGCCGGGGCTGAAGTCGGCGACCGCGTCGGCAAACGGATCCTGCGCGCGCGCGAGAGACCCCGGCGGGGTCGCTCCGCACAGACAGACCGCAAGGGCGAAATGGCTGAGGCGCTTCATGTGATCAACCGACCCTGGAGGGCGGCGCGCCGTCGCCGCCGGGCGGGGTGGGGTGGTGAGCGCAGATAGATCTCACCCATCCCCGCCCCCGGCGCCGACGGCGCGGCGCCCTCCAGAGTATCGAGTCCAATTTACTCACGGGGCGGGCTGACAGATCAGCTTCACCACGTCGCTGTCCTTGCGTTCGTCGGCCGTGGAGGTCTTCACCTTCACCTTCGCCTTCCCGTCCTTCTTGCCGCTGCCGGTAATCTTCACCGGCACGGCATAGCCGTCGCTGAACACGCAGCTCGAGCCCGAGAGGGGCAGGGCGTCTGCCACGACGCCGGCAGCCTGGTTGACCGAGGTGCTGGCCGGCTTGGCGCTGATCTCGACCTCATTGATGGTGCCCGGATCGCAGCCGGCGAAGTCGGGATCGTCGACGTTGAAGCAGAACCCGATCGGGAACAGGCAGGAGTCGTTCTCCTTGCCGTCGGCGTCACAGGCGGCGCCGTCGACGCAGACGGCGTCGTCGCCGCTCAGCGCGAGACCGTAGAACTCTTGCAGACAGGTGCTCGCGGCCTTGGAGCTCCCGGCGACGAGAAGGTCGACCGGCGTGAAGCGGTGCAGCGACTTGTCCTCGTCCGCGCCGGTGAAAGTCGAGGAGAGAATCTGCACGCGCTCGGTGAACCGATCCATGGTCATGCCGGTGGCGAAGGTGAACCCGCTGACGAACGGCTGCCACATGCCGGTGGTGGCGTCGAACGACACCACATCGGCGCCGAAGTTACCCGAGGTGAGCAGGCGTCCGTCGCTGTTGAAGAGCAGGTCGACCGATCCGAAACCGAAGCTCGGTCCGGCGAACGGGACCGGCGGGATCGCGGCGCCGGCGGCGGTGAAGCGGAGGAGCTGGTTGTCGAAGTTCGGCAATCCGAGATTTTCGCCGACGTACACGTTGCCGTTGGTCGGGTGAATGGCGATGCCGCCGACCAGATTGAGGCTCCCGACGAAGGTCGCGCTCATCGGCCCGGGCGTGATCTTCACCACCGTGCCGGCGCCGCCGCCGGCGGCGTTGGCGACGAACAGGTCTCCCGCCGCGTCCAAGGTGACGTTGGCGGCGAACTCGATGCTGTCCGCGGGGAGCAGCTCGAGATCGGCTGCCGCCAGGCCGGTCGCGGTCGAGGCGGAGGAGATGGCGTAAATGGTATCACCGGTTTGCGCGCCGGTGTTGCCGTTGATGCCGGTGGTGATGTCGAGATCGGCGTTGTCGGCGTTGTCAGTCGCGTAGAGCGTGTCGGTGTCGGGGCGATAGGCGCAGTCGCTGAGCGAGCTGAATCCCATCGCGACCAGGCGCAGCTCGCCCGACTCCTTGGCCAGGACGATGGCCTGGGCGTTGGCCGCAAACGGTCCGATGCCGACGAAGGTCCCGCCCGGTCCGGCGGCGATGCAGTTGAAGGTCGGACTGCCGAGCAGCTGGGTGGTGTAGATATAACCCGCCGGCGGCGTGACCACCGCCGCTGCCGGGCCGGACAGTACTGCCGCGCCTAAGGCGACGGCGGCAAGGCGAAGCGAATGTCTGGTGTGCATCTGTGTTCTCTCCTCCAGGAAAATGGTTGGCGATCGTCGATCGATGCGAGAGTCGGGTGCGCCTCCCGTGTTTCCGGGTCGGCTCGGCCACCGAGCGGGGGGCCGCGCGCCGATTGACGATCGCCGGGCCGCGGTCTGGAGCATTGCCGTGTGGCTTCCGCGGCCAACAAAAAACCCGGCGACGCCTGAGCGCCCCGGGTATGAGTGAGAGAACCGTCCAGCATGATTCTCGTCCCCACACCCCGGAGGACTTCGAAACGCGCTGGTGGGTCAGGTTTCCTGGCTTTCGGCTTTCTACTGACGGCGCCTTCCCATCCTTCTCGGACAGTGGCAAGCGTGCCGCGTTCGTTACCGATTACAGTGGCGGGGGCCGCGCCGGCATTGCACCGGCTTCCCTCGACACATCAGCGTGCTGCGGGAGCTAGCACGGACGGTTCGCGAGCGTCAATGCCACCCGCGTGCCCGTGCCCGGATGAGACTGATCCAGGGGACCCATGGGCGGGGAGTCGATCTTGATCCATTTCATCCGGGCACGGGCACAGGCACGGGCACGGGTGGAGCTTGATCAATCTGATTCAAATGCCTGGAGGAACCTGTGTAGTACAGTCACGCATGCCGACCAGTGCGATCATCGCGCTCTCGCTGCTCCTCGCGACGAGTCCGCAGCGGATTGTTTCGCTGGCGCCGTCGGTGACGGAGATATTGTTCGCGCTTGGGGTGGGCGAGCGCGTGGTCGGCGTCTCCTCGTACTGCGACTACCCGCCCGAGGCGCTGCGCGTCGAGCGCATCGGCACGTTTCTGCAGCCCAACGTCGAGCGCATCGTCGCGCAGCGCCCCGATCTGGTGATCGGGGTACCGAGCCCGGACAACCGCGCCTCGGTCGAGCGGCTGGAAGCGCTCGATCTGCGCGTGCTCGTCGTCGATCCCGAGCGCCTCGCCGATATCTTCGTCTCCATTCGCGCCATCGCCGCCGCGGTCGGCGTTCCCGAGCGCGGCGAGGAGCTCGTCGCCCGCATCGAACGCGAGATCGGTGCGGTGACGGCCAAGCTGGACGGCGCCGCGCGGCCGCAGGTGCTGATGCTGGTGGGTCACGCGCCGTTCATCGCCGCGGGACCGGACACGTACCAGGATGATCTGATCAAGCTGGCGCACGGCGACAACCTGGCCGCGGCGAGCGGCCAGCGCTGGCCGAGCGTCACGCTCGAGTTCATCGTCGCGCGCGCGCCGCAGGTGATCATCGACGCCAGCATGGGTAGCGAGGAAAGCGCCGACCGCGCCAGCGCGCTGGCGTTCTGGCGCGACTTTCCCACCATTCCGGCCGTGCGCGATCAGCGCATCTACGGCTACCGCGCCTATGAGCTGCTGCGCCCCGGCCCGCGCGTCGCCCAGACGCTCGAGTTGGTGGCGCGCTTCATTCACCCGGAACGTTTTGGAACCACAGATGAACAGAACACGGCCCCCCGCAAAGACGTCAACACGGAGACACGGAGGCCCGGAGACGACCGACTCTCGAATCTCTCCGCGTCTCCGTGCCTCCGTGTCGAAAAGGGGGGTGGGGGGATCCGTGTTCATCTGTGTTCATCTGTGGTTTGAGAGTGCGCCATGAGGGCAGCGGTACTCGAGGAAGCGGGGAAACCCTTCACCCTGTGCGACGACGTCGAGATCGCCGCACCGGGCGCCGGGCAGGTGCGCGTGCGGGTCACGCACTGCGGCGTCTGTCATTCCGACCTGAGCTTGGCCGACGGCGTTTTTCCCGTTCCGACGCCGATCATCCTCGGCCACGAGGCGGCTGGCATCGTCGATGCGATCGGGCCGGACGTCGACGGCCTGGCTGTGGGCGACCACGTGGTGTTGACGCCGATCCCGCCGTGCGGTGTCTGCTACTGGTGCGTGCGCGGCGAGCCGGGGGTGTGCGTCAACGCCAGCGCGCTGCAGACCAATACGTTTCGCGACGGCAGTACCGGGCTGTCACGGCGCGGCGCGGTGGTGTTCCGCGGCGTCGGGTTGGGGGGCTTCGCGGAGTACGTGCTGACCACGGTGACCGGCGCGGTGAAGATCCCGGCGGCGGTGCCGCTCGAGGTCGCCTGCGTGGTCGGCTGCGCGGTGCAGACCGGCGTCGGGGCGGTGCTCAACACGGCGCGCGTGGAGGAGGGGGCGACGGTCCTGGTGATGGGCCTCGGTGGGGTGGGGCTGAGCATCGTGCAAGGGGCTCGGCTCGCCGGGGCGGCGCGCATTCTCGCGGCCGACCCGGTGGCGGCGCGGCGCGAGATGGCGCGGCGCTGCGGGGCGACCGATCTGATCGACCCGAACGCGACCGACGTTGCATCGCAGACGGCCGAGCTCACCGGCGTCGGCGTCGACTACGCCTTCGACGCCGTCGGCAGCGCCGCCCTGATCCAGACCGGTGTGGCGGCCACGCGCAGCGGCGGCACCACGGTGTGCGTCGGCGCCGCGCCGATGCAGGACGTCGTCCAGATCGCGCCCGCCGCGCTGTTCACGCTCACCGAGAAGAAGGTCATCGGCTGCGCGCTCGGCAGCTGCAACTCGGTGCGCGAGATTCCCCGCCTGCTGGCGTTGTGGCAGGCAGGCCGGCTCGATCTCGAGGCGCTGATCACCGCGCGCCGGCCGCTGGCGGAGGTCGACGGCGCGATGCAGGACTTGCGCGCCTCGCGCGGCGTCCGCACCGTGCTCTGCTGCCACGAGGGCGGGTGTTGAGACAGGGTTTCTTGTCTCGAAGACGAAGTCCGTAGCCCCGACCTGCGTGCCGGTTGCGGCGCGGAGCGCCGCCGGGGGCGGTACGCGCGCGCACCTCTGCCAAGCGCTCGCGGCGCGCTCCGCGCGCGGCGGTCCTTCGGACCGCCACCCGGCACGGAGGCCGGGGCTACGGGCGATTGGCCTGGCTGTGCGCTCGCGGCGTCACCCGGCACAGAGGCAGGGCTACGGCGATTGGCGCGGGTTGCGCCGGCCGGCTATGAACCCCCGTCATGGCCGAGCGCGAGGCGCACCTCACCCGCGAGCGCTTCGTCCGCGTGTTGCTCGTCCTCGGCGGGGTGCTGCTGGCGGCGGTGCTGGGCAGCGCGTTGATCGGATCCGAATCGATCGACATCGGGCGCGCGCTCTTCGGTCCCGACGCCGACAACGTCGACGCCGTGATCCTGCTCCGCATCCGCTTGCCGCGCGCCTTGCTGGCGGTCGTGGTCGGCGGCGCACTGGCAGCGGCGGGGACCGTCCTCCAGGCGCTGCTGCGCAACCCGCTGGCGGAGCCGCACCTGCTCGGCGTGTCGGGCGGCGCCGCGTTCGGCGGCGTCGTGGCGCTGATCATCAGCGGGGCGAGCGGTGCGTTGCCGGCGTTTCTCGTGCCGGTCGGGGCGTTCGGCGGCGCGCTGGCGGCGATGCTGATCGTCTACCGGCTGGGCACCGTGCACGGGCGCCTGCAGCCCTATACGTTTCTGCTCGCAGGCGTGGTCTGCAACGCGTTCACCGGAGCGCTCATCATGGCGCTCAACGCCTTCGCCGATTTCTTCCAGGCGCACGGCATCCTGTTCTGGCTGATGGGCAGCCTGCAGACGCAGAGCTACTGGCTGGTGACGGCGAGCGCGGTCTATCTGGTGGCCGGCGTTCTGTGGCTGCTGCGCCACACGCGGGCGTTCAACGTGTTGAGTCTGGGAGAAGAAAGCGCGGCGCAGCTCGGCGTGGCGGTGGGGCGGGTGCGGCGGGTGGCGTTCGCCGTGTCGTCGCTGCTGGTCGGCGCGGCGGTGTCGGTGAGCGGCATGATCGGGTTCGTCGGGCTGATCGTCCCGCACGTGACGCGCTTGCTGATCGGCGCCGACTACCGCTTGCTGCTGCCGGCTTCGGTCCTGGTGGGCGGAACGTTCCTGGTGCTGGCCGACACGCTGGCGCGCAGCGCCTTCGGTGCCGGCGAGATTCCGGTCGGGGTGGTCACCGCGCTCTGCGGCGGCCCTTTCTTCATCTATCTCTTACGCCGCGAGGGCGGGCGCGCGCTCGATTGACACTGTGGCCGACCACACGATTGCGAGCGGCGGTGGGGGCCGGTCACGAGGGCCGGCGCTACCCAGACAGTCGTTCACCTCATCTGTGTTCATCTGTGTTCATCTGTGGTTAACGCTTGACCGGCCGAGATCCGCGCAATGAGCCTGCTCTTCGTCTGCATCGGGGTCCTGGTGGTGCTCGGCTCGCTGCTGGCTCTCGCCGAGACCGCGATCAACCGCACCAGCACGTCGCGCGCCGCCGCGCTCTACGAGCAAGGGCGGCGCAACGCGGCGCTCCTCCAGGAGATCACTGGCGAGCCGGCGCGCTACCTGAACGCCCTCTATCTGGCCGTCATGTTCGCGCAGAACGGCTCGGCGATCCTGGTCGCGATCGTCGCCGACATCTACTTCGCCGAGCTCGGGATCACGCTGGTGTCGGTCGGCTTCACCCTCGCTTACTTCGTCGCCGTCGAGGCGATGTCGAAGACCTTCGCCATCCTGCACAGCGACGGCGTCGCGCTGGGGCTGGCGCCGTTCGTCTGGGTGGTCGGGCGCACGCTCGCCGTGCCGACTCGCCTGCTGATCGGCCTCGCCAACGTGCTCCTGCCCGGCAAGGGTCTCAAGAGCGGTCCGTTCGTCACCCAGGAGGAGATCCGCTCGATGGCCGACGCCGGCCACCAGGAAGGCAGCATCGAGACGCACGAAAAGGACATCATCCATTCCGTCTTCGCGTTCGGTGAGCGCACCGTGCACGAGGTCATGGTGCCGCGACCCGACATCGTGGCCGTCGACCTGGCTGACTCGCTGCCGTCGGCGACCGATCTGATGGTGCGTCACGGGTTGACCCGCCTGCCGGCGTTTCGCGGCGACCTCGACCACACCGAGGGGATCGTGCACGCCAAGGACGTCCTGGCCATTCTGCACGTGAACGAGCCGGCCACGCCGCTCGAAAAGATCATCCGCCCGGTGCGCTTCGTCCCCGAATCGAAACGGTTGGCCGATCTGCTGCGCGAGATGCAGGCGGAGAAGTTCCACCTGGCCATGATCAGCGACGAGTACGGTCTGGTGGCGGGGCTGGTGACGCTGGAGGATCTGCTCGAGGAGCTGGTCGGCCAGATCCGCGACGAGCACGACAACGAGCCCGCCGACGTGGAAGCGCTCGGCGACGGCCGATTCCGGGTCAACGCGGCGCTGCCCATCACCGAGCTCAACGACGCGATCGGCGGCAGCCTCCCGCACGAGAACTGGAACACGGTCGGCGGCCTGGTGTTCGGCCTCGCCGGCTCGATTCCCGCCGAGGGCGCCGGCGTCGAGCTCGACCAGTATCGGTTCACGGTCGAGAAGCTGCACGGCCGTCGCATCATGACGGTGGTGCTCGAGAAGTTGCCCGAGCCCCCGCCGGAGGCGGCGTGACCGAGGCGGCGATCGAGCTGCGCGCGGTGACCTTCGGCTACACCGGCGCTGCGGTGGTGCATGGCGTCTCGTTCGCGGTCGGTCGCGGCGAGTTCGTCGGCATCATCGGGCCGAACGGCTCCGGCAAGTCGACTTTGCTGCGGCTCATGAGCGGGTACCTGCGGCCGTGGAACGGGCAGGTGCTGATCGACGGCCGGCCGGTGGAGCGCTACGGCCGGCCCGAGCTCGGTCGGCTGATCGGCGCGGTGCCGCAGGAAACGGCGCTGACGTTTCCATTCTCGGTGACGGAAATGGTTCTCTTCGGACGCACCCCGCACGCGGGCGGCTTCGGCTTCGAGCGCGACAGCGACCTCGCGGCCGCGCGACGCGCCATGGAGCGCACCGACACCACCGCCCTGGCGCGCCGTCCGGTGACCGAGCTGAGCGGCGGCGAGCGCCAACGCGTGATCCTGGCGCGGGCCCTGGCGCAGGAGCCCGCCATGTTGTTGCTGGACGAGCCCGCCGCGTTTCTCGACATCCGGCACGAGGTCGAGATGTACGACCTGCTGCGCGATCTGCAGCGCGGCGGGATGACCGTGGTGAGCGTACTGCACGACCTCAACATCGCGGCGCTGTACTGCGACCGACTGCTGCTCCTGCACGAGGGACGGGTGGCGCGCGCGGGGACGCCGGGGGACGTGATCACCTATGCGACGCTCACCGAGGTGTACGGCACCGAGGTGTACGTCGCGCTCAACGACATCACCGGCTGCCTGAACGTGCTGCCGTTGAGCCGCGAGCACCGGGAGCGCCTGCGGGGGTGACGTCTGAAAAAGACTTCACCGCGGAGGCGCGGAGACGCGGAGACGCGGAGAGATCCCGCCAAGCGGGTGACGACCTCGCTCATTCCAAATCTATCTAGAACAAATTCCAGAAAGCCCAGCGCGATGCGTGTCAACTGGCTTGTCTCTGCGTCTCCGCGGTGAAGTCTGCTTCAGAGGCGCTCGAGGAAGGCGGCGGTCGCGGCCGCGGCGTTGTTGGCCGCCACCCGGTAGTAGGCGTAGAACTGCGCCGGGAAGCCGCCCAGATTGAGCGGATCGCCTTCCCCGTCCGACACCGAGCGGAAGGCGATGAACGGGACGCCGTGCGCCGCCGCCTCGGCGGCCGCCGCGGCCGACTCCTCGTCGTCCGACGCGTGCACGTCCGGGTCGGTCCCGGCCGGTTGCCCGGTGTCATCACGGCGGGCACTGGCGCCGGCGGCGGTGGTATCCGGGGCGACGTCACAGCCGAACACTTCCGCCTGCCAACCGGTGACGCGGGGGACGCACATGAACGCGGCGCCGCCGCCGTCGCTGCTATGACCCTCGCCACCGACCACCACGACAGGCTCGAAGGCGAGGCAGACCTCCTCGTGCGAAGGCTGCATGGGCAGCAGTGTGCAGCTCTCCAGATCGATGTTCGCCGCCGCGACCTCCTCCGCCACGTCGAGCCAGGGGCCGTGCGCCGCGTACCGCGAGTCGTCCGGGAGCACCCACACCTCCGGCACCGCGACGTCGCCGATGCGCAGGTAGCTTCCCGCCACGCCCGACATGACCACGCCCGACACCTTGAAGTGCTCGATCATCAATCGCGTCGTCTCGGTGGCGTTGACCAAGCCGATGCCGGTCATCGCCAGCACCACCCGTTTCCCGCCGAGCGTGCCGATGCGGAATACCTTGCCGTCGACCTCCACCCGTTCCTCGACCGTGGCCCGCTCGAGCAGCTCGGCGAGCTCGTACGGGAACGCACCGACGACCGCCAACGGAGCCGTCTGGCCTCCGCCGCCGCCGTCGTCCGAACCGCACGAGAGCAGCGCAGCTGCGAACCCACCGACCACCAGCCCACGCAGCATGTAGGTCATTGGTCTCGTCTATCGCGCACATGCAAACCTTACCAGCGCTGTGGGCTCGGTTCGGGACGGACCTGCGGTCTCCACTTGCCGAACGCTGGTTTGACTCGACTGGGGTGCTATGTTAGCGAGCGGCGCGGAAAGTGGCTTAGTTTTCAATGTATTTTCAGTTCGCGAGCGTCCTGGTTTTCATCCTCCTCGGGGTCGCTTTGGTGGCCCTGATGACCGGTCTGAGCTGGCTCCTGCGCCCGCACAACCCGGAGCCCGGCAAGCTGGCCACCTACGAGTGCGGCGAGCCGCCGACCGGCAGTGCCTGGATCAACTTCAACATCCGGTTTTACCTGGTCGCGCTCATCTTCGTGATCTTCGACGTCGAGGTGGCGTTCATCTATCCGGTCGCGGTGGTATACCGGGACTGGGTTCTGAAGGGCCAGGGGTTGTTCGCGCTCGCCGAGATCCTGGTCTTCGTCGGTATCCTGTTCATCGGCTTGGTGTACGTCTGGGCCAAGCGCGACCTCGAATGGTTGAAGAACGTGCCGGCCACGGCGACCGACACCGAGGCGGCGTCGATTCGCGACGCGGCATGAGCTAGGGTCCGGACACCCCACATGGCGCTGATCAACTCGTTCCCCGAGATGGTTCTGACCACCACGGCGGACGCGTTCCTCAACTGGACGCGCAAGTCGTCGGTGTGGTGGATGCTGTTCGGCCTCGCCTGCTGCGCCATCGAGCTCATGCAGACGCAGGGGCCGCGCGCCGACGTGGACCGCTTCGGCGCGGCGCCGCGCGCCTCGCCGCGACAGTCGGATCTGATGGTCGTCGCCGGCACCCTGACGCTGAAGATGGCCCTCCGCACCAAAGTGCTCTACGACCAGATGCCCGAACCGCGTTACGCCATCGCCATGGGCGCGTGCGCGAGCTGCGGCGGCTTGTTCCAGCTCGCCTACTCGGTCTGCGACGGCGTCGACAAGGTGATCCCGGTCGACGTCTACGTACCCGGCTGCCCGCCGCGTCCGGAAGCGCTGACCGAGGGCATTCTGAAGCTGCAAGAGAAAATGATGACGGAGAACTGGCTGGTACGGCGCGCGGGGGCGGGGGCGGCGGCGTAGCGACACCTCAGGACCGCGATTCACGCACATGACGGCGAGCGCAACATTCGAGCGCCTGAAGGCGCGCTTCGGCGAACGTGTGGTCAGCGTCGAGCTGAACGCCAAAGACCCGTGGATTCTGGTCGAACCGGCCGCCATCGCCGAGGTCGGCGCGTTCGTGCGCGACGATCCGGAGCTGCGCTGCGAGGCGCTCTCCAACCTGAGCGGGGTCGACTACAAGACGCAGGGCTGGATCGAACTCGTCTATCATCTCTATTCGTACACGCACCGGCACTACGTGATCCTCAAGGTGCGCACGCCGCGCGACGCCGCCGAGGTCCCGACCGTGGAGCAGGTGTGGACGGCGGCCAATTGGATGGAGCGGGAGATCTACGATCTGCTCGGCGTGACCTTCACCGGTCACTCCGATCTGCGCCGCCTGCTCATGCCCGAGGACTGGGTCGGCTATCCGCTGCGCAAGGACTTCGTCGAGCCCGAGGAGTACCACGGCATCAGTACGCGGAGAGAGAGCTTGTTGCGATGAGCACCCCGCCCCCCAGAATTTTCACCACAGAGACACAGAGGCACAGAGATGCGCTGCAAGCAGGCGATCTCCGTGCCTCTGTGTCTCTGTGGTGAAGAGATTCGGAAACCTCATGAGTCTCGCGGGATACGAGGTCGAGGTCGAACAGGTCGGTCAGCACGGCCTCGAGACCGAGGAGATGACCCTGAACATGGGGCCGCAGCACCCGAGCACGCACGGGGTGCTGCGCTTCGTCGTCAAGGCCGATGGCGAGGTGA
>Ga0187893_10013875_pt1 | contig 11113 bp, 8 predicted proteins | sample MA1701074metaG_FD_139574 | JGI IMG/M metagenome (GOLD analysis project Ga0187893, IMG submission 139574) | White microbial mat communities from a basaltic lava cave in the Kipuka Kanohina Cave System on the Island of Hawaii, USA - MA170107-4 metaG ...
CGACGGCGTGCTCTACGCCGCGCGGTTCAACGCCGACGGCACCGGGGACTGGCTCGCGCTCGAGCACGGGAAGAACGGCCTCACCGCGGCGAACGGCTTCGCGAGCCAGGCCGACGTGCTGGTAAAGACGCGCCAGTCGGCCGACCGGGCGGGCGCGACGCCGATGGACCGCCCGGAGTGGGGCGCGGTCCACCCGCTCACGCGCGAGGTGTACATGACGCTCTCGAACAACACCGCGCGCGGCCGCGACAAGCTCCCCGGCCCGGACGCGGCGAACCCGCGGGCGAACAACGCCTTCGGCCACATCATCCGCTGGCGCGAGGACGGCGACGATGTCGCCGCGACGAAGTTCCGCTGGGACATCTTCGTGCTCGGCGGTGTGGCGGGGAACACCGATCCCGCGAAGCGCGGGCGGTTCACGGGCGACGCCTTCGGCTGTCCCGACGGCCTCTGGTTCGACCGCCGCGGCGTGCTCTGGGTGCAGACCGACATTTCGCCGACCGCGCTGCTGAAGGGCGACTTCGCGCCGCTCGGCAACAACGCGGTGCTCGCCGCCGATCCTGCCACCGGCGAGCTGAAGCGCTTCATGGTCGGCCCGCGCGGGTGCGAGATCACCGGCTTCACCACGACGCCGGACAACCGCACCGCGTTCGTCAACATCCAGCACCCGGGCGAGAACCCGGGCGAGATCAACGATCCGGATTTTCCGAACGCGAACTCGAACTGGCCGGACTTCGACCCGATGGGACGGCCGCGCTCGGCGACCGTGGTGATCCGCCGCAAGGACGGCGGGGAGATCGGGACCTAGTCTAGAGGTCGGCTTTGCGCGAACCCGCGAGATCCCGGCCCTGGCTCCGGGCCCGTCCGCCTGGTCTATCTGGTTCCGAACGAGGCGGCGGAAGCGCCTTCGGACGGAAGGGCTGCGAGCTCGCCCGTAATCGGCGCGCCGTTGCTCGCATACGTGATCGTTCGGACGAACATTCTCGCTTCCGGGGCATACCATCGCTCCTGGTATCGCACCCCGTTGAGACTCGTCACCGTCTTGGTGGCCATGAACGATCCGGCCGGGACGGTGACGGCTTCGTAGCTCACGACGTCCGTCTTGGCTTGCGCGGGCACGGGGTTGCCAGTCGAGCTCGTGATCGAGACGCTGTCTGTCCAGCTGTCGCCGACGCGGAGCGGCCAGCGAACCGGTCGAAGAGGCGGGGAGAATTTGCGCCAGGAGCCGTCGGCGCCCCTGATCTCCACGATCCCGAGTTCCCGCGTCATCACGAACGTTGAGCCGTTGTCGACCCTGAAAGTGAGACAGCTCGTTGACCCGCATTCGGTGATGCGATCTAGGGTGTAGGTCAGGTCCTTCGGCTGGTTGGACACGCGGTACCGAAGAGATGTCCCGTGCTCAAGCGTCGGCTGCAGGGCCTGCGGTGCAAGGGCCGCTGCGGTGGCCCTCTCACTCCGCGCCTTCTGTAGCTCCGCCAGGTTTGCCGGGAGCGGGCGATTCCTGTCCGCGTAGTAGATCTGGGCCTCGGGCAGCCACGCGCGGATCTGGTCCCGCCGGGTTGCGGGACTTGGATGGGTGGAAAGGAACTCCCAAGGCCCGCTACCGCCGGCCCGTTCCATCCGCTCCCACACGGCTATCGCCTCGGCGGGGTCGTAGCCGGCCTTGGCCATGTAGAGCAGGCCGATGCGATCAGCTTCGGATTCGTGCTCGCGGCTGAATGGCAAGAGCACGCCGTACTGCGCGCCCAGACCGACCGCGGCGCTGATGGCTGCGGCGTTACTGTTGTTCGAAGCGGCCAACGCTGCGCTCGTGCCTGAAACGATGGCGTTCGCGAGGACGACCTGGCTCATGCGCTCCGCGGTGTGCCGCGCAACGACGTGCGCGACCTCGTGGCCCAGGACGGCCGCGAGCCCGGCGTCATTCTTCGCCACCGGCAGCAAGGCACTATGCACGATGATCTTCCCGTTGGGCAGCACCATTGCATTGACGGCCTTTGACTTCACCACGGTGACTTCCCACTGATACTTCCCGCGCAGCCCGGCGGCGTCGATTATCCGGTCGCTGACGCGCTGGACGGCGCTGATGTACGAGGCCATTTGCGGCGAGTCCGAGGGTGACGCAATGGCGTTCTTCTTCGCCTGCGCCGCCATGTACGACGCATGGCTGCGGTTCGCCGCCTGCACCATCTGCTTGTCGCTGACCATATTCAGCTGCGACCGTCCGGTCACCGGAACGGACGCGCACCCGGAAAGAAGCGCGAGGAGCGACGCCACGCTCGCGCTGCACCATCTCATCCACTTCGCGGCTTTCACTGCCCCGTCTCCCGAGACACTCCCAAGCCGTGGAGGCTACTTTGCTCTGCGCGCGGGGAACGTGGACTTTTACTGGCGGGACGGTGCCGGGTTGACCAAACGAGGACTATTGCCGCTCGACGCGGTCGGCGGAGGAGGAGGCAAGCGAGCATGCCGCGAGAGCAGTCGCTAACTGACTTTCGACCCGACTTCCGGAGGGCATTCGGCTCGAAGCCGCTAGGTCAGTCGAACACGATCACCCCGCGCGCGTTCTTCCCCGCCTCGAGATCGGCGAACGCCTGCGGCGCTTCGTCGATGCGGTAGCGGTGCGTGATCAGCTCGTCGAGCTTCAACTTCCCGGCGCGGTAGAGCCCGAGGAGGCGCGGGAAGTCCTCGCGGGGGCGCGCCGACCCGAAGTAGCTGCCGGTGAGCGTCTTCTCCTCGAAGACGAGCGAGACCGGCTTCACCGGCACCGACTCCTCGCCGCGCGCGACGCCGACCACCACCGCCTTCCCGCCCTTGCGCAGGCTGCGGAACGCCTGCTCGATCGTCTTGCCGAGGCCGATGCACTCGAAGCAGTAGTCGGGCCCGCCGCCGGTCAGCTTCTTCGCCGCCTTGACCACGTTCTCCTCGGTCGTGGCGTTGATCGTGTGGGTCGCGCCGAACGCCCGCGCGAGCGCGAGCTTCGGCTCGGCGACGTCGACCGCGACGATCGGGTTCGCGCCGGCGATCGCCGCGCCCTGGATGACGTTCAGGCCCACGCCGCCGGTGCCGATCACCATCACCGCGGTGCCCGGCTCCACCTTCGCCGTGTTGAACACCGCCCCGACCCCGGTCATCACGCCGCAGGAGACGAGCGCGGCCCGGTCGAGCGGGACGTCGCCGTCGATCTTCACCAGGTTGTCGACGGCGAGCGTCGCGTACTCGGCCATCACGCCGCAGGCGGAGAACACGCTCAACGGATCGCCGGCCGCGTCGCGCGCCGGCGTCGTTCCGTCGGGCAGGGTGTAGAGCGTCTTCGCCGCCATGTCGCAGAGGTGCGGCCTGCCGGTCGTGCACCAGCGGCACTTGCCGCACAGGTATACGAACGAGCTGATGACGCGATCGCCGGGGGCAAGGTCCGTCACGCCTTCCCCGACCTCGACGACGACGCCGGCGGCCTCGTGGCCGAGGACGAGCGGCAGCTTCATCTGGATCGTGCCGTTCGTCGCCGAGAGGTCGGAGTGGCAGACGCCGCACGCCGCGATCTTCACCGTCGCCTCGCCTCGCCGCGGTGCGGCGACCGCGATGGTCTCGACGACCACCGGCTTTCCCAGTTCGCGGCAGAGCACCGCCCGTGCATCGCGTGGCATCGCTCGCTCCTTTGTCGCGGTCCACGCGAAGGATAGCGCGAGCCGCGATGGCGGCGGGCCGCGCCCCGTTGTAAAGTTCGCGCCAGGGGGGCAATCCGCGCATGACGCAGTACTGGGTGATCCGCGGCGGCGAGCGCCGCGGGCCCTACGAGGAAAGCGACGTCCTGGAGGGCGTCGAGCTCGGCACCGTCCGCCCGAACGATCTGCTCTGGGTCGAGGGCATGCGCCAGGGCGTGCCGATCGCCGAGGTGATCGCGAACCTCGGCGCCGCGCCGGCGTCGAGGCCGCCGCTCGGGCTCGAGCCGCTTGCGGCCGCGGCGGCCTCGCCTTATCGCGCGCCCGGGGCGCGGGTCGACGATCTCGCCGAGCTCGCGCTCGGCAACATCTCCTACGCCGGGTTCTGGGTGCGGCTCGCCGCCGCGCTCGTCGACGCGCTGGTGCTCGGCCTCGTCGCGGCCGCGATCGCCCTCGTGATCGGGATCGCCGGGCAGCCGCTCGGCGTCCGGCTCGACCGCGACAGCGTGTGGCTCAATCTCGCCGGCCTCGGCTTGAGCTGGCTCTACTTCGCGACGCTCGAGTCGGGGCCGCGCTGCGCGACCTACGGCAAGCGCGCCTTCCGCCTGCAGGTGCTCGGCGCCGACGACCTCGGGCGGATCGGGTTCCTGCGCGCGAGCGCGCGCTGGGTCGGGCGCCTCGTGTCGACGCTCGTGCTGATGATCGGCTACCTGATGCAGCCGTTCACGCCGCGCAAGCGCGCGCTGCACGACTACATCGCCGGCACGGTAGTGATCGTCCAGTCGCCGTACTCGCGCGCGCTCGTGATCGCGGTGGTCGTGCTCGCGTTCGGGGTGCCGAGCATCCTCGGCGCGGTGTTCGGCGCCTGGCTCGGGGCGCAGGGAATCGGCCGCTAGCAGTTGATGCGAAAAGGAGCGGCGCGTGCGGTCCGGCGCGCGCTGCGGGTCGAGCGTCAGTCGAGCGTCAGTCGAGCTTCAGTCGACTTTCGCGCCGGACGCCTTGACGACCTTGGCCCACTTCTCGATGTCCTGCGCCATGAATCGTCCGAACTCGTCCGCCGACATCGACATCGGCACCGCGCCCTGCTTGGCGAAATCGGCCTTCACCTCGGGCTGGGCGAGCACCTTCCGGATCTCGGCGTTCAGCCGGTCGACGACCGGCTTCGGCGTCCCGGCCGGCGCCATGATGCCGAGCCAGATCACCGCGTCGTAGCCCGGCACGCCCGCCTCCGACACCGTCGGGAGGTCGGGCATCACCGCCGCGCGCGTCTGCCCGCTGGAGGCGATCGCGCGGACCTTGCCGGCCTCGGCGAGCTTCGCCATCACGGTGATCGAGTCGAACATCATCTCGACCTGGCCGCCCATGATGCTCGTGCGCGCGCCGGAGCTTTCCTTGTGCGGCACGTGGACGATGTCGAGGCCGGCCATCGACTTGAAGAGCTCGCCCGCCATGTGATAAGGCGTGCCCGGGCCCGAGGAGGCGTAGTTGAGCTTGCCGGGGTTCGCTTGCGCGAGCGCGATCAGCTCCGGGAGGTTCTTCGCCGGCACCGCCGGGTGCACCACGAGCAGCAGGTCGGAGTAGTTGATCGGGGAGACCGGCGCGAGGTCGGTCATCAGCTTGTAGGGCTTCTTCGCGACCAGCGACTCGTTCACCGTGTGGGTGTTCGACATCACGAGCAGCGTGTAGCCGTCGGGCGCGGACTTCGCGACCGCGTCCGCGCCGATGATCCCGCCGCCGCCGACGCGGTTCTCGACCACGATCGGCTGGCCGAGCGGCTTCTCGAGCCGCTGGCCGAGGTAGCGGGCGTAAATGTCGGCTGGCCCGCCGGCGGAGAACGGGCTGACGATCCTGACCGGCTTGTCGGGGTAGGCCTGGGCGGCGGCGGTGCCGGCGAGCGCGGCGGCGGCGAACCCCAGCGTGAACGCGCGGAACGTTGCCACTTCCATGACCTTCTCCTCCTCCCTCGGTATGTCTCCGGCCGCCGCGCGGGGGTCGGAGCCGGTTCAGCCCGGCCGGCCCGCCGGGCCGGCCACGCCGGCGAAGACTTCCGCGTGCGGGATGTCGAAGTCGACGCTTTCCAGTCGCAGCGGCGAGCCGGCCGGCGAATCGTGGAGCGACCAGCGGCCGTCCGTGCCGCGCCGGTACACGGGTCCGATCTGGCGGTCCGGATCGACGACCGCGTATTCGGCGAGGGAGTCGAGCTGCCGGTACGCGTCCAGCTTGACGCCGAGGTCGAACGCCGCGGTCGATTCGGAGAGCACTTCGACGACGAGCTTCGGAAAGGCGACGAAGCGGTCTTCGTCCCCCGCGTCGCGCGGGTCGCAGGTCACGACGACGTCGGGATAGAAAAAGGCTTCCGTTGCCTCCACCCGGAGCTTCATGTCGGTGATGAACACCTGGCAGGGCCGGCCGCGTAGATGCTGGCGCAGGGCGAAGCCGAGGTCCATGGCGACCAGGACATGGCTGCGGCGCGCGCCGACCATGGCGATCACTTCCCCGCGAAGGTATTCGCTCCGCGTCTGCTGCCGCGCCTCCCAGTCGAGGTAGGCGCCGGGGTCCGGCCGGGTGAGGGTTGGCGCGTGTCCCATGGCGTGGCCAGTATGAGTGACGGCGCCGGGGCGTGCAACCGACCGCGCCGCGCTAGGCGGGAATCAGCCGCCTCGCGGCGGGCCGGCGGCCGAGCAGCTGCCGCAGGTACTTCCCGGTGTAGCTCGCCTCGACCTCCGCCACGGCTTCGGGCGTCCCCTGGGCGATCACCAGCCCGCCGCCGTCGCCGCCCTCGGGGCCGAGATCGACGATCCAGTCGGCGGTCTTGATCACGTCGAGGTTGTGCTCGATCACCACCACCGTGTTGCCGTGGTCGCGCAGGCGGTGGAGGACGCCGAGCAGGAGCTCGATGTCGTGGAAGTGCAGGCCGGTCGTCGGCTCGTCGAGGATGTAGAGCGTGCGCCCGGTGTCGCGCTTCGAGAGCTCGAGCGCGAGCTTCACCCGCTGCGCCTCGCCGCCGGAGAGCGTCGTCGCCGGCTGGCCGAGCTTGATGTAGCCGAGTCCCACGTCGGCGAGCGTCGCGAGCTTCTGCCGCACCGCCGGCACCGCGTCGAAGAACTCGAGCGCCTGCGCGACCGTCATCTCGAGCGCCTGCTGGATGTTGCGGCCGCGGTACAGGATCTCGAGCGTCTCGCGGTTGTAGCGCCGGCCGTGGCACACGTCGCACGGCACGTAGACGTCGGGCAGGAAGTGCATCTCGACCTTGGTGACGCCGTCGCCCTGGCACGCCTCGCACCGCCCGCCCTTCACGTTGAACGAGAAGCGGCCGGCGCCGTAGCCGCGCTCGCGCGCGGCGGGCGTGCCGGCGAAGAGGTCGCGGATCGGCGTGAAGACCCCGGTGTAGGTGGCGGGATTCGAGCGCGGCGTGCGCCCGATCGGGCTCTGGTCGACGCTGATCACCTTGTCGAAGTGGTTCAGGCCCTCGATCGCATCGTGCGGGGCGGGCTCGGCCGAGGCGCCGTACAGCTCGCGCGCGACCGCGGCGTAGAGCGTGTCGTTGATGAGCGTCGATTTCCCCGAGCCCGAGACCCCGGTCACGCAGACGAAGAGCCCCACCGGCAGGTCGACGTCGCCGCCCTTCAGGTTGTTGCCGCGCGCGCCGCGCACCGTCAGCACGCGCTTGCCGTCGGGCCGCAGGCGCCGCGCCGGCAGCGGGATCGAGCGCTTGCCGGCGAGGTACTGGCCGGTGAGGGAGGCGTCGTTCCGCACGATCTCGTCCGGCGTCCCTTGCGCGACCAGCTCGCCGCCGCGCTCGCCCGCGCCCGGGCCCATGTCGACGACGTGGTCGGCGGCGCGGATCGCCTCCTCGTCGTGCTCGACGACGATCACCGTGTTGCCGAGGTCGCGCAGGTGCTTCAGCGTCGCCAGCAGCCGGCCGTTGTCGCGCTGGTGCAGGCCGATCGACGGCTCGTCGAGCACGTACATCACGCCGGTGAGGCCCGAGCCGATCTGCGAGGCGAGGCGGATCCGCTGCGCCTCGCCGCCGGAGAGCGTCTCGGCCGAGCGGTCGAGCGTGAGGTACTCGAGCCCGACGTTGACGAGGAAGGTGAGCCGCGCCGCGATCTCGCCGACGATCTTCTCGGCGATCGCGCGCTTCGCGCCGGGGAGCTCGAGCGAGCGGAAGAACGCGAGGCCGTCGCGCAAGGGGAGCGCGCTCACCTCGTAGATCGCCCGCTCGCCGCCGTCCGGGCCGACCTTCACGTTGCGCGCCTCGCGCTTGAGCCGCGTCCCCTCGCACTGCGGGCACGGCTTGGTGTTCAGGTACTTCGCCAGCTCCTCGCGGACAACAATGGAATCGGTCTCTTTGTAGCGCCGCTCCAGGTTCGGGATCACGCCCTCGAACGCGTGCTCGCGGATGAACGTCCGGCCGCGCTCGTTGAGATACGAGAACGCGATCTTCTCCTTCGTGCCGTTCAGCACGACCTCCTGCACGTTCTCCGGCAGCTTGAAAAAGGCCCGCTCGACGTCGAACTGGAAGTGCGCGGCGAGGCTGGTCAGCATCTGGAAGTAGAACTGGTTGCGCCGGTCCCAGCCGCGGATCGCGCCCGAGGCGAGCGAGAGCTCCGGGTGCGCGACGATGCGCTTCGGATCGAAGAACTGGATCGCGCCGAGGCCGTCGCACCCCGGGCAGGCGCCCATCGGGTTGTTGAACGAGAAGAGCCGCGGCTCGAGCTCGGGTAAGGAGTAGCCGCAGACCGGGCAGGCGAACTTCGCCGAGAAGACGTGCTCGGCGCCGCCGCGTCCGTCGACCCCGGTCTCGACCGCGAGCGCGCGGCCGTCGGCGTGGCGGAGCGCGGTCTCGAACGACTCGGCGAGGCGCTGCTTCTGGTCGGGGCGCGCCTTCAGCCGGTCGACGACGACGTCGATCGTGTGCTTGGTGGTGCGCGCGAGCTTCGGCAGCGTGTCGATCTCGTGCACCACGCCGTCGATCCTGAGGCGCGCGAAGCCCTGCGCGCGCAGCTCGTCGAGGAGGTCCGCCTGCTCGCCTTTCCGCCCCGCCACCACCGGGGCGAGGATCATCAGCTTCGTGTCGGCGGGGAGCGCGAGCACGTGGTCCACCATCTGCGCCACCGACTGCGCCTGGAGCGGCACCGCGTGATCGGGGCAGTAGGGCGTGCCGACGCGCGCGAAGAGGAGCCGCAGGTAGTCGTGGATCTCGGTGACCGTCCCGACGGTGGAGCGCGGGTTGTGGCTCGCCGCCTTCTGCTCGATCGAGATCGCCGGCGACAGGCCCTCGATCAGGTCGACGTCGGGCTTCTCCATCAGCTCGAGGAACTGGCGCGCGTAGGCCGAGAGCGACTCGACGTAGCGCCGCTGGCCCTCGGCGTAGAGCGTGTCGAACGCGAGCGAGGATTTCCCCGAGCCGGAGAGCCCGGTGATGACCACGAGCCGGTTGCGCGGCAGGTCGAGGTTGAGGTTCTTGAGGTTGTGCGTGCGGGCGCCGCGGATGCGGATTGCGTCCATTACCGGAAATGCGAGGTTCGCGCGAAGGGCAATCCGCTACTATACGAGACTCGAAGGTCCCGGCGCCAGTCCACGTGCAGTATTTCTTCCGCTCGGGGCGCTCGCCCGCAATGGACTCCCCCCATTCATCCCCGCAGTCGTCCGCGCAGTCGTCCGCGCAGTCGTCCAGCATGTCGGCGCTGGAAGTCCGCGCCGGCCTCTCGCTCGGCTCGCTCTTCGCCCTGCGCATGCTGGGGCTGTTCGTCATCCTCCCGGTGTTCGCGGTGCACGCGCCGTCCCTGCGCGGCGGCGACGACCTGGTGCTCGTCGGCATCGCGCTCGGCGCCTACGGCCTCACGCAGGCGGCGCTGCAGATCCCGTTCGGCATGGCCGCCGACCGCTACGGGCGCAAGCGCGTGATCGTGTTCGGGCTCGCGCTCTTCGCCGCGGGCAGCTTCGTCGCGGCGGGCGCCGAGGACATCTGGCTGACGATCACCGGCCGCGTGATCCAGGGCGCCGGCGCGATCGCGGCGGCGGTGATGGCGCTCGCCGCGGACCTCACCCGCGAGGAGCACCGGACCAAGACGATGGCGATGATCGGGGCTTCGATCGGGCTCGTGTTCGCGCTGTCGCTCGTCGTCGGGCCGGCGCTCTACCGCTCGGTCGGGATGGCGGGAATCTTCGGGCTCACCGGGCTCCTTGCGCTCGCGGGCATCTGGGTGGTCGCCCAGGTCGTTCCGCCGGAGCCGGCGGTGCACGCCGACCACGCGCCCGACGTCGGCCGGGCGGCGCTCGCCGCGGTGCTCGGGAACCCGGAGCTCGTGCGTCTGAATTTCGGCATCCTGGCGCTGCACGTGATCCAGATGGCGATGTTCGTGGTCGTGCCGACCCTCCTCGTCGAGCGGGCCGCGCTGCCGGTTGCATCCCACTGGCAGGTGTACCTCCCGGTGGTCCTCGCTTCCTTCGTCCTGATGGTCCCGCCGCTCGTCGTGGCGGAGCGCCACGGGCGGTTCCGGGGGCTGTTCCTGGGCTCGATCGCGCTCCTCGTCGCGGCGCTGGTCGGGCTCACCTGGTGGGCCACCGGCCTTGCTACCATCGCCTTGTGGCTGCTCGCGTTCTTCGTCGCCTTCAACCTGCTCGAAGCGGCGATCCCGTCGCTCGTGACGCGAGTGGCGCCGCCGCGGGCGAAGGCGACGGCGCTCGGCGTCTACAACACGACGCAGGCGTTCGGGCTCTTCGCCGGCGGTGCGCTCGGCGGCGTTCTCGCCAAGCACTTCGGCGCGCCGGGCGTCTTTCTGGCGGCCGCCGCGCTCGGGCTCGTCTGGGCGGTGGTCGCCGCGGGGATGCGCGTCCCACCGGTGGCGCGCGCCGTAGTCGCGGAAACCGGGCAGGCATGACGACATCGATGAAGCACCCAGCCGTAAAACACCCATCCGTGAAGCACCTATCCGTGAAACACCCATCCGTGAATGGAGGACTCCCATGGCCTCGGTAAACAAAGTGATCCTGGTCGGCAACCTCGGGGCGGACCCCGAAACGCGGTACATGCCGAACGGCGACCCGATCACCAACATCCGCCTCGCGACCACCTTCCGCTGGAAGGACAAGCAGTCCGGAGAGAACAAGGAGGAGACCGAGTGGCACCGTGTCGTCTTCCGCACCCGGCTCGCGGAGATCGCGGGCGAGTACCTGAAGAAGGGCTCACCGGTCTACGTCGAGGGCCGCATCCGCACCCGCAAGTGGCAGGACAAGGACGGCCAGGACCGCTACACGTCCGAGATCATGGCCGACAACATGCAGCTCCTCGGCTCGCGCTCCGGCGCGGGCGAGCCGCGGCCGGAGCGCGAGCCGGCCGAGGCGACCGCGGCCGGGTCAACGGCCGGGGCAGGCGCGGCGGCGAAGCCGGCGGCGAAGAAGTCGCCCGGCGCGATCGGCGAGATGGAGGACGACATCCCGTTCTAGGC
>Ga0187893_10013877_pt1 | contig 11110 bp, 11 predicted proteins | sample MA1701074metaG_FD_139574 | JGI IMG/M metagenome (GOLD analysis project Ga0187893, IMG submission 139574) | White microbial mat communities from a basaltic lava cave in the Kipuka Kanohina Cave System on the Island of Hawaii, USA - MA170107-4 metaG ...
AGCTGGGCTCATACAGGAAAACCAAGTATAGTTGGTGCAGCTTCTGGTGCAGTAGCTGGACTAGTTGCGATCACACCAGCATCTGGTTGGGTTGGACCAATGGCCGCAATAATAATTGGAATCGCGGCGGGAGTATTGTGTTACGCTGCAGTTGCATTTAAGAATGCGCGCAAATGGGACGATGCACTTGATGTATGGGGAATCCACGGAATAGGTGGTTTCGCAGGAGCAGTACTTACAGGAACTCTTGCTAGTCCACATATCTTTGGTGGAATTGGCGCATGGACAGGAACACCAGAAGGCATGGAACAACAAGCTATAAACGTGATAGGAGCAGTTTCGACTACAGCGTACGCGTTTGTAGTCACAATTGTAATCCTGAAGATAATGGATGCAATCTGGCCTGGCGGTATACGAGTTACTCCAAAAGAGGAAGAAGTCGGACTCGATCTTGCACAACACGGTGAAAGAGCGTACGTAAACGAATAGTACGCCACACTTATCCTTTTTATTTTTGATTATATCTAATTGTGAAATGAATTTACATTGCCTCGTGTAGATCTAACATATGTTCATAGATGCTAATGATCTTAAAAAAATTCTTGCTAATCCAAATTTAGTTTTAGTTGACACAAGATCATACAAAGAATATTTAACAGAACATATTCCAAGCGCTGTAAATTTGGATTTATTTTATTATCACTGGTCTGACACCTCAAAAGATGGAATGAAAGCATTTGACATGGAAATGCAAAAACTCCTTTCTTATGTTGGGATAACAAAAGAAAAAAAAGTTGTATTTTATGATGAGATTTCTGGAATGAGCGCCGCACGTGGTGTGTGGCTTTTGATTTATTTTTCTCATCCCCAAGTCTTCATACTAGATGGTGGTATGAAAAAATGGAAGAGTTTAGGATTTCCTCTTGAGACAAAAACAAATGGATTCAAGCCCGCCAAGTTTACGGGAAAAGTCAACAAAGATGTCTTTGCAGGATTTGAATATATAAAAAAAAATCCAGATAAAATAAAACTCATTGATGCAAGAACAAAGGAAGAGTTCGATGGTACAGTAATACGAGCTGCAAGAAGTGGACACATTCCAAATGCAATAAACATAGATTGGAACGTAAATATCGCTGAAGACGGTACTATGAAACACAACAAATCCCTTTCCGAGTTTTATAATCTTTCACAAGATGACGAAATCATAACCTATTGTCAAGGTGGATATCGTGCAGCAAATTCTTTCTTAGCTCTAAAAAAACTTGGCTTCAAAAATGTTAAGGTCTATGTCGGTTCATGGGGAGAATGGGGGAATAGATTAGATCTTCCTATAGAACAATAATTTTATATTGATTTTATTTCTAATGATTCCAAATCTGCAGAATGTTGTCTGAAATTATCTGAAAATTGACCGAGATTTTTATTTGAAAAATCATGCTTTTTTTAAAAATATAGATCTACTACTGCAAAAATTAGATTAATATAGCGTCTACAGGGGAGCCATACTTGATGCTGAGCAGACGAACAAAATTTTCTGGTATTACTATAATTGCAGGATTAGTGATCGCACTTTTCACCGTCTTTTCAACTCCAGCATTTGCACAGGAATCTGCCTCAGCTACTTCGGATTTAACAAAACCACTATTGGCTATAGCAGCAGCAATTGCAATAGCGGGAGGTTTGATAGGTACTGGTAATGCACAGCAAGGAATTGGCGCTGCCGGTATGGGTATCATAGCAGAGAAACCAGAGAAGTTTGGGCAGGTACTGTTCTTCTTTGTCATTCCAGAAACTTTGTGGATCATCGGCTTTGTGCTAGGAATCATTCTGTTACTTGGTATACTATAGGCGATGTCACAATGAGCATAGAGACATTCGTCCTTGAGATAGAGAACAGAAAAAAAAAGGACATCGAAAGTCTAGATAGCGAATTAGCTAAGAAGAAGGCTGCAATACAAAGTAGCAAGAACACTAGCATTAGAGAATTGCAAGAGCGTTATGCAAATGAAGCAAAAATAAAATCGGAAAGGGAGAAAGCCAGAATAGTCGAGGCAGGCAGACTACAAGCAAAAAAGATTTTGTTTGATGCTATCAACACAAATTTAGATTCTACGTTTAATGTTATAAAAGAGGAGTTAAAGAACTACACAAAAACTCCTCAATATAAAAAAGTATTAGAGACTATGATTAACTCAGCAAAAAAAAGATTAGATCAGAAGATTACTGTCCGTTGTAGCGAAGAAGATCGCACAATTTTAAAGAACATGAATGTTACCATAGGTTCTTCTATTCAAACTTTAGGTGGAATAATCGCAGAAAATAAGAATGGTACAAAAGAACTTGATTTAACTTTTGAAGAGTTATTACGAACTCATGAAGATGAGATTAAGAATACAATTCTGGAGAGAATACTCTAATGGGAACGTCGCAATATTCTTCATCTTTTGGTAGATTGCAAGTCATTGCGATAAATCTTCTTTCTAAAGATGTTATGCAAAATTTACTTAAAGCAAAAGATGTCACTGAGATGATTAAAATGTTAGAATCTACTTGGTATGGTAAAGAAATTGAAAGAGCTGCATCAGTCTATCATGATCCTCCAGAACTTTTAGAAGTTGCACTGAACCGTCATCTAGTCGAAGTTAACAAAATTGTCTTAGAAGCAACACCATTTAACGGTAAAAATGCTGTCAGAGCTTATCTACTAAAATGGGATATTCATAATATCGAGCTAATACTTTCCTCAAAAAACATGGGTCGAACAGTCACAGAGACCGAATCATTTTTAGTCTCAAGTAGGAATGTTCCCGCCGGAATTTCTGCTGGAAACATTCCTCATGATGAGATGAAAGTCATTCTCTCACAGTCAGGAGTTGATGGTGTGGTAAATCAACTTGTAAAGTACAACTATGGGACAATATTGATGCAAAACTTAGATGCATACCAAAAGACAGGCGATCTTGGACCAATGATGTCTGCCCTGCAAAGATACTATTATCAAACGCTTCTTGACTCGTTAAAATTCTTTCAAGGTGATGAAGGTGTGATCAGGGAATTGATTAGAACCGAGATAGATAAGAAAAATATTCTAAACCTTTTGAAAGCCAAAGAATCCAATTTGGATAAAGAAATAGTTAACAAGCATCTTGTAGAAGGCGGAAAAATTTCCATTAAAGAGTTAATGGAAATATACGAAGCAAAAAATGTGACAGAAATTGTGGGAAGACTAGAAAGTTACTATACACTAACTCAGGCACTGTCTCAATACAACACTACAAAGAGTTTGATTGATTTTGAAATATCACTGGATAAATTCATCAACACAACATACGTGAAGAAATTAAGAAATATCCCACTTTCCGTTGGAACGATATTTTACTTTATCATAAGTGCAGAACAGGAGCGTGAAAATATTAAAAGGATAGCTTATGGAAAACGCTACAATCTTTCAAATGAGCAGATAAGTGCGATGTTGCTAAATGAGTGAAAAAATATCTAAACAAAAAACTCAATCAACCGGTAGAGTAGCCATAGTAGGGGACCGTGAGCTTGTTATCGGTTATCGTCTTATTGGAATAGATGATACCTTTATTGTTGGCCGGGAAGATGCCAACAAGACCATGCAAGAAGTATTCTCTTCTGGTAATTTTGATTTAATTATCGCAAGCGAATCTGTTAGCACTACACTTCCTGCTGCATTCCGCTCAAAAGTCGAAGAATCTATTGAACCACTGGTATTATTCATGCCTCCACTACAAGAGAACTTACAAGAAGAGTCAATAGCTGCCTTGGCAAAACGAGTACTTGGAATAAGTATCCAAGCGGGTTGATGATAATATGGTAGATGCTATAGTTTCACGTATTTCGGGTCCGGTTGTTGTAGCTAGTGGTCTTGAAGGTGCACAGATGTTTGATGTTGTTCGCATTGGAGAGTTGGGACTGGTAGGAGAAATAATTCGTCTTGAAGGAGACAAGGCCACGGTGCAAGTTTATGAGGACACTACAGGTTTGAAACCTGGAGAAAAAGTCATCAATACAAAGCGACCACTATCGATGCAGCTTGGCCCAGGACTCTTAACATCAATCTATGATGGCATCCAAAGACCACTTGACATCTTAAGAGAACAAAGTGGAGACTTTATCACTCGAGGAAATATTATTCCTGCTCTTGATCAACAAAAAAAGTGGGAGTTTGTTCCAGTTAAGAAAAAAGGCGATCATGTTTTGCCAGGTGAGATCATTGGTGAAGTCCAAGAAACTCCACTAATTATGCACAAAATAATGATTCCACACAATGTTACTGGTGAACTAACAGAAATTGCTGAAGGAAAATACAATGTCAACGAAATAGTAGCAACTGTGAAAACAAATAGTACAAAGACAGATATCGGTTTATCAAGTTGGTGGACGGTTAGAACACCAAGACCAGTTCTGCGTAAGCTACCGCCAGAAGAACCTCTGCTTACGGGCCAGCGCATCTTGGACACATTTTTCCCAGTTGCAAAAGGTGGAACTGCTGCAATTCCCGGTCCCTTTGGAAGTGGGAAAACAGTAACTCAACAACAGCTTGCCAAGTGGGCAGACAGTAGTGTTATAGTCTATGTTGGATGCGGTGAAAGAGGAAACGAGATGACCGAAGTTCTTACAACTTTCCCAAAACTACAAGATCCAAAGTCAAACCGACCCCTTATGGAACGCACTATTCTTGTTGCCAATACATCTAACATGCCAGTAGCAGCACGTGAAGCAAGTATCTATACCGGAATTACAATGGGTGAGTACTATCGCGATATGGGATATGGAGTAGCACTTATGGCAGACAGTACGTCCAGATGGGCTGAGGCACTCAGAGAAATTTCCGGAAGATTAGAAGAAATGCCTGGAGAAGAGGGATATCCCGCATATCTAGGAAGAAGATTAGCAGAATTTTATGAAAGAGGAGGAAAAGCTATAGTAATTTCTCCAGAAGAGCGAGTAGGATCTCTAACTTTAGTAGGTGCAGTATCCCCCCCGGGCGGAGATTTTTCAGAACCAGTATCACAAAACACGTTAAGAGTGACAAGAGTATTCTGGGCACTAGATGCAAGTCTGGCTTCAAGAAGGCACTTCCCATCTATCAACTGGCTAACAAGTTACTCTCTATATGCTGATGATATGGCAGCTTGGTATAACACCAATGTATCTAAAGAATGGATTCAACTAAGAAAAGAAGCACTAGAAATTTTGCAGCGAGAATCAGAATTACAAGAAATTGTTCAATTAGTTGGATATGATGCGTTACCAGAACCAGAAAAAGGAGTTTTGGATACTGCTCGCTCTATACGGGAAGACTATCTACAGCAAAGTGCATATGATGAGGTTGATACCTATACATCAATTAGGAAACAGTATCTAATGCTTTCTGTTATTTTAGAATTCGGCAGAATGGAAGCTGATGCAATAAAAAAAGGAATTTCATCATTAAAGATAGGTGCACTTGAGGTAAGAAAAATGATATCAAAAATAAAATGGACACGCGAAGATCAAGTAGAACAATTACTTACGGAGATTAAGGCCAACATGAAGCAGCAATTCAACAGCCTGTTAATAGAGGTGTCTAACTAAATGTCTGGAATAGCGTTTAAAACACTCTCAAAGGTTGCTGGACCACTGATATTTGTAGAAGGGGTAGACAATGCAGCCTACGGTGAAATGATTGAGATAAAACTTGTAAATGGAGAAAGACGCCAAGGACAGGTTCTTGATACCCGACAGGGTTTAGCAGTTGTTCAAGTCTTTGGTCCAACTCTTGGACTGACCACAGCTGGTACTTCAACAAAATTCCTTGGCGAAACTGCAAAGTTATCAGTATCTGACGAAATGCTTGGAAGAGTCTTTGATGGACTAGGAAACCCCAAAGACAACGGTCCAAAGATTGTATCAAAACAAAGGATTGATCTTGTAGGCTCTGGCATTAACCCATACTCTAGAGAAGAACCATCAGAGTTCATCCAGACAGGAATGTCAAATATTGACGGCATGAATACTCTTGTAAGAGGCCAGAAACTTCCAATATTTTCTGGTTCCGGTCTTCCACACAATCTACTTGCATCACAAATTGCCAGACAAGCAAAAGTTCTTGGCGGTTCGGAAAGCTTCTCTGTAGTATTTGCCGCAATAGGGATCACCAGTGAAGAAGCAAACTTTTTTGTAAAACAATTTGAAGAAAGTGGTGCGCTTGGCAGAACTGTTTTGTTTCTAAATCTGTCATCTGATCCTTCCATGGAACGTATACTTACACCCAGACTTGCCCTAACTACTGCAGAATTTCTTGCCTATGAACGTGAAATGCATGTCCTTGTTATATTGACTGACATGACAAATTATTGTGAAGCACTAAGAGAAATTTCTGCTGCGCGTGAAGAAGTTCCAGGAAGAAGGGGATACCCAGGTTACTTGTACACAGACTTGGCTTCAATTTATGAACGCGCTGGAAAAATAAAGGGTAGAAAAGGTTCCGTCACTCAGATTCCAATTCTTACGATGCCTGCTGATGATATTACACACCCAATCCCCGATCTTACAGGTTACATTACAGAAGGACAGATAGTGATGAGTAGAGAATTACACAGAGCAGACATTCATCCACCAGTTGACGTTCTAACTAGTCTTTCGCGTTTAATGAACCAAGGCATTGGGAAAGGACGGACAAGAGAAGATCATAGAAATCTCTCAGACCAACTTTATGCAACATATGCGCAAGGTAAGGATGCAAGAGCATTGGCAGCTATAGTAGGTGAAGAAGCTCTAAGTGATTTGGATAGGAAATTCCTAAAAATTGCTAGCAATTTTGAGCGAAAGTTTGTAAACCAAGGCTTGGACGAAAATCGTTCTATTGAACAGACTTTAGACATTGGTTGGGAACTGCTTAGCGGTCTTTCAGAATCAGAAATGAATCGTATCAAACCAGAATTCATAGCAAAGTATGCAAAGAAAACCACTCAAGGTGTAAACGAAGATGCCATCAGCGATTAACATACGTCCAACACGTCTGGAATACATACGTGCAAAGCGACGAATTCTTATCGCTAAAAAAGGACTGAAACTCTTAAAGCTTAAACGCCAAGCATTGATTCTGGAATTTTTTAATGTAAATAAAACCTCAGCGAGATTACGAAGTGGCTTACAATCTGAGCTGAAAAAAGGGTATCAAAGTATTCGCATGGCAGAGATGCTCTCTGGTGAAATGCAACTAGAAAACGAGGCTATGAAAATTCCACAGCTGAAAAAATTACTTATAATGCCAAAGAACGTAATGGGAGTTCGTATTCCAAAATTGGAAGGTGGAAATAGAGAACAAGTTCTTACAGAGTATTTATTGGAACTTCCTACCTCTATTAACGAAGCAATTAAGGCATTCCAGCAGGTTCATAAAATAGTATTAGATGTCGCAGAAAAAGAAACTGCTTTACGAAAACTTCTTTATGAGATAGAGAAGACAAAACGCAAAGCCAATGCAATTGAAAACGTCTTCATTCCAAGATTGCTAGCAGCTGTAAAATTCATTACATTCAGACTTGATGAAATAGAGCGTGATACATTCATTATGTTAAAGACGGTAAAGCGCAAAATGGGTGAAAGAGAGCAAGAATCCGTCGCAAAGGAGGCAGCAATTCTTGCAGAGTAATTTTGCAAATTCTCAACAAAGGAAATTTTACCTGATAATAAAGGCATTTAAGATTGGTAACATTGTTATCGCTGTAACTGTAGCATTGTATGTAGGCAAACATTTCTTAGGGATATGACCATGTCAAATACTCAAGAAGAATACGTTCGTTCGCTTAAGAAAATTAAAGAAGCCGAGGAAAAGGCACAGCTAGAAATTGAAAATCACAAAAAAATGGTTGATGAAGAAATTAAGAAATTACAAATTGATTTGGAGAAAGCAATAGCAACATCAAAAATAGAGGGTGAAAAATTGGTAGAATCAAGTGTTGAACAAGCTAGAAAAATGGCCACACTTGAAACAGAGAAGATCATAGAGGATGCCAAGACCAAGGCAAAAACCATCTCTGCACAGGTAAATGCGCAGACTACTCACGAAATAATTGATATTTTGTTAAAAGGTGTAGATTAATGGTACTAAAGCCTGTTCCAATGGCCCGCATAGCGGTACTTGGTTTAAAAAAATACAGGCAAGTTATTATATCTGTTTTACACGACTTGGGAGTTGTACAGCTGGAATCATTATCAAAAGAAGTTGTTACAATGCTAAGAAATGAGCATGAGAGTGAGTTGTACAGACAAGTTTCAGATCAACTGCTGCGAATTAGAGCACTAACCACTGTACTGCCTGCCATGCCAGTTACACAGTCTCTACGCTTTTCATCAATAGATGAACTAATGCAGACTGCTAAATCAATTGATGTCGATAGCAAAGTTGCCTCACTAGAAAGAGAAAAAGAAAGTCTACTTACCAAAATAAAAGAAACGGAAAACAATCTCAAACTCATTAAGGAATTTGCATTTTTTCCTGAAGATTTGAAAATTCTCCAGTTATCATCTGCTCGTTCTTACTTCGGTCGTGTTGCATCAGAAAACTTCCCAGCCTTTAAGAACGCGTTAGAAGCACATCAACAAGATATCTTCCTTTACTCTAAAGAAGGAAAAGAAGTTACACATATCGTTCTTCTTGTCTTCCCCAATTTCCCATCTCATGCCCTTGCTACGATAGTTCAGACACATGGCGTTAACATTGAGGCAGTGCCAAAACTTGACGGAAAGGCGGATGAAATAATAAAAAATCAAAAAAGCATTCTTAATGATCTTTCTCAGAAACTAAAGCAGATTGAGCAAGAACTTACAGAAATTTCTAAAATGCATTTTACAAATATAGTTTGTGTACAAGAACAACTTGAGATAGAAAACAAAAAACTTGAAGTTATTGACAATCTGGGAGTAACCAATGATGCATTCGCATTGGAAGGATGGATTCCAAAATCAAAGATTGAAGAGGTAAAAGCTACTTTTCAAATGCATAGCAATGGAACCATCATTTATGAATTAGAAACAGACGAAAACCCCCCTACTTTATTTGCGAATCCTAAAAGGTTCAAGTTATTTGAAGCCTTCATTAGATTTTATTCTCTTCCATCAGGAAAGGAATTTGATCCAACTCTAATTTTTGGTCTTATCTTTCCGGTTTTCTATGGAATAATGATTGGCGATGTCGGTTACGGTCTTGTAATACTTCTTGTTTGCTTATGGGTGATTAGACGTGTTGAGGGAGGAAAACGTAATCTAAACATCATGCCAAGACAACTAAGAAGTTTTGCACTGTTGATATTGAAAAAAAGACAGATGGTAAAATTATCAAAGGCGATGATTCCTGGTTGCATAATTGCTATAATTTTGGGAGTTGTCTTTGACCTGTACTTTGGATTCCATGTTAACGGGTACATTTTTGATTACCTAAACAGTTATGGTATTACCAACCTTCCAGCACCTGGTGAGATCTTAAACCAACCCTCACGTGCGTTTCTAGACCCAATTCGTGATGCTTCCAAGCTTTTGTTAATTAGTGGTTACATTGGCATTGGGATGGTATCATTTGGTCTTATTCTGGGTATACTTAACTGTCTTAGAGAAGGTGAAAAAAAAGAAACCATCAGTAAAATTGGCTGGTTAGCATTTAGTTGGGGAGTTGTTTTAGTTGGGCTAGCTCTAATACGTGGTGAAGCCCTCAACCCTATGTGGCCAAGGCTTATTGAAGTTAATCCGATCGCATTTTTGTACTATGGATTACTTTTTGGAGGAATTGGATTGATGTTCGTTGGACAAGGTGTCAGAGCTATGATGGAATTACCGTCCATAGTTAGTCACATTCTTTCCTATACAAGACTGATTGGAATATTATTAGCATCAATAATACTTGCACATACCATAGACTTCATTTTCCTTAAAGCATTGAACATATCAATACCATTTATCATACTTGGCACATTCATATTGATTGTAGGGCATTTGTTCAATACCATAATTGGAGTCTTTGAACCAGGTATTCAGGGGGCGAGGTTGATTTACGTTGAGTTCTTCTCCAAATTCTACCATGGTAATGGAAGACCATTCAAGCCTTTTGGAACTAAACGACAGTTTACATATGATCAATATCAGCTAGAAGTATCAAAGAAAGAAGCAGTAACTGCTTGAATTATTAAATATCTCTTAAACATTACAGATAGGAAACACCATATGTAAGATTTGCTTTGGTGAATTCTAATAGACGAAAATTATCTTATTATTCATATGTCAATAAACTAGTAATATTTTAACTCGTTAACATCTAAAATCCTTGTACAATATCTACATCGAAGTACAAGTCCAGTCTTGTCCACCACATCCATTATTGATTCGATATCCTCATCACTGTTTGTTATGCACTCTGGATTAGAACATCTGAAAATTCGTTCAATCTCATTTGGTAAAGTAACACGTCTTTTTTCAACTAGTTTATAGTCTTTGATTATATTCACAGTAGCTTTTGGAGCAATTAGTGCAAGCTTGTTTGTGTCATCGTCTTTTAGAAATCTATTTTCAACCTTGATGATATCTTTTTTTGCAACCTTTGCACTGGGTACATTTAGTGCTATTGTGATTACATTACCATCTTTGCCGTCTATCTCAAGTGCAGTAAGAACCTTGAGACCTTTGCCTGCCTCAATATGATCAATTACCGTTCCATCCTTAATTCGCCTAACAATAAGATCGGATTCAGACATTGGAATACTTTGTATAGTACTCATATATATTATTGAACGAAAATGAGCAATTCTTTTTTCCAAAAAGACATTGTCTCAATACGTGATTTTGACAAGCAAAAGTTTGAGAGTGTATTTGACGCCACAGACAAAATAATTAAGATGAGTCCAAACGAGCGACGTGAGCTTGCGCGCGGAAAAACTTTGGGATATCTTTTCTTTGAACCAAGCACAAGAACTAGATTAAGCTTTGAGGCAGCAATGGCATCACTTGGCGGCACATCTATTGGAATAGCAGACGCCTCATCTTCATCAGCAAAAAAAGGTGAAAGTCTTGCTGATACTGTAAGGATAATGGCACTTTATTCTGA
>Ga0187893_10013878_pt1 | contig 11110 bp, 15 predicted proteins | sample MA1701074metaG_FD_139574 | JGI IMG/M metagenome (GOLD analysis project Ga0187893, IMG submission 139574) | White microbial mat communities from a basaltic lava cave in the Kipuka Kanohina Cave System on the Island of Hawaii, USA - MA170107-4 metaG ...
CTCGCGCTCCCGCGCGATCTCCTTCTTGCGCTCTTCGCCCATCGGGGGGAGGAGTTCCGCCCCCGCGAGCCAGCGCTCCACTTTCTGGACCCGGAGCGTCGTCTCCACCGCGGCGGCCCGGCCGGCGAGAAGCTGGATGCGGAGCCGCCGCACCTCCGGGCCGAGCGCCGCGAGGCGCTCCAGCCCGATCCCGAGGGGACCGGAGGTCCACGTCGGGGCGATCGCCTTCTCGACCTCCGGGTCGAGCTCGGCCTTGGGATTCCGGCCGGCCGCTTCGACGGCCTGGGCCCAGGCTCGAGCGATCTCCCGCTCGAGGCTCGCGTACTCCCGGAGGACCGCGTCGGCTTGGATCTCGCCCCGGACCCCCTGCGGCGTGATCCGGATCCGGGAGAGGAGCCTCTCGGCCTGCTGCGCGTCCAGCCCGTCCAGCTTGAACGCCCGGACCAGCTCCTGGCCGAGATTGAACTCCGGGACGCGCGACCCGAGAAGCCCCGTCACGTCGTTTGCCCTCTCGCAAGCCCGCTGGGCCTGGTCGAGGGGAACGCCCTGCTCGGCCTTGCGGTTCAGGCACTCTTTGATCGACTGCGCCTGGGCCGCCTGGAGGCCGTTTTGGATGCCCGCCTCCACGGCCGCGCAGCGGTCATAGCCGATGCCGAGGAGCGCGTTCGCGTTGACCCGGAAGTGCTGGAAGGCCTGACACGCCGTGGGCGAAACCTCGCAGGCCAGGACGAGCGCGTTATACATGAGCTGGCTCTCGACCGCCCCGAGGAGCGCGTCCAGGAACTCGTCTCGGGCCTCCCGTCCGACGAGGCTCTTCAGGCTCGCCTTGACGTCGAACTTGCCGCAGGCGAAGTCGCTTGCGAACGTCCCCTCGAAGCCCATGCGGCCGTACCTCGTATCCGGCACCACGGCGGACGTGGGAAACCGGGCGCCGAGGCGGAGGTCGAGCCGGTCGGGGTGGCGGTAGACCTCGAGGCTCGGGGGTTTCGGATCCCGCGCGCGGTCGAAGAGATCCTGGGCCTCCGCGGTCGACGCGAAGAGCGTCGCGAGGACTCCCGCGAGCCTACGGACCGTCATGAGAGACCTCCTGGAAGGCGGCAAGGAGACGCTCCTGGGGGGCGAGGCCTCGGAGGACGGCGGCCTTGCCGTTCGCTCCCTTGGCGACGAGCGTCGGGACCGCGGAGACGCCGTAGGCCTTCCAGAGATCGGGCGCCTCGCGAGGCAAGAGGGGACGGACCTTGATCCCGGGATGGTCCCGCGTGAGTCGGGCTAGGACCTCGTCCTGCTCCCGGCACGCCGGGCAGCCGTCCTTCTTGAAGTAGAGGAGTTCACCGGAGGGGCGGCCCGCCTTGGAAGCCTGGAGGTCCTTTAGGACCTCGATCGCCGCCTTGAGCTTCCGCATCCGTTCCTCCTGCCAGGCGAGGTACTTCGCTCCCGTTTCCCTCGTGGGATTCTCGAGGAACGCCAGGACCGGCGGCGGTGGCACGCGGATTGCAGTCCGGCCATCGGGCGACTGCACAGGCTCGGCCCAGATCGAGGGTTGGGCGGCGGACGGAGGCGGTGCCGACTTCGCATCGCCCCAGAAATCGATCCGCTCGCGTCGGAAAAAGGCTGCCTCCTGGCCCCAGGCGGGGAGGGCCATCAGGGCCGTCGCCGCGGCCGCGATCGTCATCTGCATGGGAGGAGATCCTCGAACCTGGCGCCCTGGCCCGTGGCGACATGCGCCTTCTTGGCCCGGGCATCGACCAGGGCATACGCCGGAAGCCGCTCGATCCCGAGCTCTCGGGCGAACGCCGCGCCCTCGCCGTCCCAAAGCGGAAGGGCGAACCCCGGACCCTGGAGGGCCTGGAGGATTCGGATCGTCTCCGCGAGGTCCCGCGAGGGGCGGCGGATCGGCTCGCCGTCGTCCAGGAGGAGGCAAGGGCGGAAGTCGAGTTCCGGATGGACTCTGAGGTAGTCCCCGATCCGACGCGCCTCGCTGGCCAGCCCTTTCTGGCCCGGGGCGAAGAAGAACCAGAGGGTCTGGGTCCTCTTGGGGACCCAGCGGCCCTGGGCCGCCGTAGCGACTGACACGCCCACCCCCAGGATCGCCGCGAGGGCGACCCACGGCCCAAGACGCCGCGCCGGAACCTCAGGCCGTCTCACGCCGCGCCTCCGGGGCCATCTCGAGCCTGTGGCAGAAGCACCCCACGAACTCCCGGCCCTCGAAGTAGACCGCCGCGCGGGGCCAGAGGAACGGGATCGCGGGGTGCCGCCGTTCGAGCCGTCGGGCGTGGGCCCGGTCGCCCGCGTACTCCAACCAGTAGGCCGGGACCACTTCGCCGCACCCGTTGCACCGCATGGCCAGGAAGTGTCCCTCCCGGCGCCGCCAGGCGGGGAGACGGCCGTCGACGATCTCCAGGGGGACGGGAGGGAGCGTCGGACGGAAGCCGAAAAGGGCCTGGATCTCGCCTTCGATCTCCCGGGCCATCTCGCGGCCGGTCCTCCACAGCCCGCGCCGGAAGAGCTCGCTCAGGGTTTGGCGGGAGAACCCGTTCGAGAGGATGCGCAGGGGCTTCCGGTAGGCGGAGGACCAGCGCGCCGAGATCCGGCCGCCCGTCCACTCGATCTCGTCGGTCTCGAAGACCTCGCGAGACCCGAGGAAGTCGAAGGGCAGGGCCGGCCCGGGGTCGCAGGCGTCCAGCAACGGTTTCATGAGGGCCTCCAAAGGGGAGCGTGGGGAGTTCCTCCCGAGCCGGAGGGGCCCAGCCGGTTCCGGCAAGGGAGGAAGTCTTCACGCCCGGCGCGGGGGCCGACGGGTCAGGTCCTTGACCAGCGCCTCGAGGTCCATGCAGAACTTCTTGGCCTCGAAGTGCCGTCCGGAGAGGCGGCGGATGTAGTTGATCTTCCGGGCCACCTCCCGGAGGAGGGTCTCGTAATAGCGCTCCGGCCGCATCCGCGCGGCCGTGGCTCGGGACCCGACGGGCCTCGACCCCCATCGCGGCTTCCCCCTCGTGTCCATGGCGAGCTCCTCCAACAAAGGGTTGCACAAGTCCCGTTCGACCCCGAGAGCGACGGGACGCCCGGAAGCGGGAGCGTGTGGGGGAGAGGGGGGGGAGAGAGGGGATGCTTGGAGACGGATCGAATGAGGCAGTCACGCGCTCCCGCTTCCGGACGTCCCGCGCCTCGGGGGACGGGAGCTTGGGGACCCCGAGCCCGTCCGCGAGGAGGGGGTGAAGGAAGAGGGGCTGCCGGCTACCGCGAAGGGAAGCCAGGCAGGGTTCAGATTCTCAAAGAGCCGCTCCGCGGACGTTCCGCGAAGCTACGCCACGGCCGCCGGGGTCGGTCGCGACTCCGGGTCGGGGGACGAGTCCTTCAGGTAGCCGAAGCGCCGGAGGATCTTCTTGTAGCGCTGCTGGACCTCCGTGAGCCGGGCCCTCTGGGCGAGCTCCACGGTGACCGCCATGAGCTCCTGGACGGCCACGTCCAGCCGGTCGCGGAAGCGGTCCATCTCCGTGCCCGTGATCCGGTCGGTGGTCCGGTGCTCGGCGTTCCGGGCCACCGTCCAGACGGCGTCGGCGAACCGGACGACGGCGACCATGTCCCGCATGATCGGCAGGTGGCAGACGGCCGTCTCGACCAGCCGGTAGTCCTGGGGCGGCAACCACGAGAGCACGTGCTGGAAGCTCCGGGGCAGCCGGTCCATCAGGAAGCTCTTCGGGCCTTCCGGGGGCGGCGCGGGCACGGGGGCCCCGCCGGGCAGGGAGGTCGCTTTGTCGTTCATCGTCTTCGCCTCCATGGGTTCGGTCATCGGTCTCCACAGTCCTAGAAGGGCCGGCGCTGGGTTTGGGACAAAGGAGGCCTTTGATTTCGGATCAGGGCCGGGAAGGCGAATGGGGGGGCCCCCGGGGATCGCGTGATCTCCAGCGAGGGGCGACGAACCTTCCCCTGGGCGGCATGAATCCCTATGATTGGGCCGAACGCGAGAGACCTCATTATCACGGAGATGCGATGCCCAAGCCGAAACTCTCCGATGCGGAGAAGTCCGCCTTGCGCGAGGAACTGAAGAAGCGGCTCGCAGGAGGCCAGACGGCGAGCAAGGTGCAGCAGGAATTGGGCGCGAAGTTCAAGGTGTCGCCGGAGACGGTGCGGTACCACGGGAAGCAACTGGCCGAACGCGACGGCGCTGCGAAGCGGAAGCGCGCCAAGCCGGGTCGGAAACCCCAGGGGGTGCGAAAGGCGAAGCGCGCACTCGCGCCGTCCACCGATCTCCGCGGCCTCATCCGCCGATATGACCCGCAGGCGCTGGAGCGGGCGGCGAAGGCGAGCAAGCTGCTTCGCGAGCTGCAGGCCGAGCGCGAGCGTTCGACGAACTTGCAGGTGGAGCTACGCACGTCGAAGAGAGTGGCGGCGAAGCTCGATCGGCAGATCAAGAAGCTCGTTCGCCCGTAGGTCGTCGATTCGTTCGATTCTAGATTCTATGAGGCGCGCGATGATTTGTCGGATGATGAAGGAGCGATTGCGGGCTTGCGCAGCCCTGGCGATCATCGGGCTCCTTTCCGTCCCGACGTCGTGCTCGAAGGAGTCGGGGTCTTCATCCGACTCAGTCGCAAGGAAGGAGCCGGCGCTGGTGCCCGGGCGCGTCGTCTGCAAGGACCCCGTCTGGATCGGCGTCGAGGGTGGGAAGGATGGAAAGATCCACCTGAATGCGACGGAGGAGCAGATCGCGAAGCTCCGCGCGAAGTGGAAGTCCATCGCGCTCTTTCCGCCTGGCTTCATTCACGGACGACCCTACTTCTGCGAGTTCGACCTGGTCGATCCCAAGCAGGAACGGCCCGTCACATACACTATGCTGGGAGCGGGCGGCGAGGCCTTCCGCGAGACGGACCTCTTCCCGATCACCGTCGTCGGGGTCGCCACCGATGACAGCGAAGTCGAGCTGGTGGTCGCGACGCCCTACGGGCGTCCCATGTGGGAGGAGCTTCCGACCCGCTTCTTCGATCTCCGATTTTCTCGCTACCCCGCGCATGCGGCCGGCGACATGGCGCGCAGGCTCCCGGGCGGATCTGGAATGAGCGAGGGTCGCTGGCGCGCGGCCATCCGGGTGTCGCTGCTGGACGCAAAGCGGGACGAGATCGTGGAGCGATACGCGTCGATCGAAGTCCGCGTTTCGGCGTTCGAAGCCCCGATCGTCTTCAAGACGGAGGGGATAAGAGGCTCCGCCATGCAGCTCATGCCCGGCAATCCCCTTCCCGAGGACGTGGAGGTCTCGCTGGTCTCCATCACGGGCGTGATGCGAAGCGGCGGGCGCGAACCACTTCATCTGCCGAGGAAGTAGGTTGGGAGCCTCTGGAGGCGCGTGGAGTCCGGAGCGGACGAGTTGCGAAGGCGGGTGGCGGGTGAACCGGGCTCGGCTACACTGAGGCGGTTCCTCGCATCCCCGAACACGCCCGGGAGGCTGCGCGACCTGCTCCGAGATGCGGTCGCCGCAGATCGATCGTCCGTTGGCCGATTAACCTGAGCCGTTCGCGGATCCAGGCGCATTTCCATCCGGGAATCGTATCCGTTTCGTCCCAAAAGTCGCGGATCTCCTTCTAGGGCTGTGGAGCCAGAGAACGAAGGAGGGCCGATGGGCGGACTGACGATTCGGCTGGTGGAGGGGCGGGAGTGGCTCGAGATCCTGCCCTTCGACGGGCGTCTCGGGGAAGTCGTGGGAGGGACGGTGTTTAGGCCTGGCGATTGGGTCGAGCGGCCGGGATACCTGAGCTGGAAGGACGCGGCCTTGACCGACCCCGCGGGCAACACCCTGGCGGGACCGGCCGATCTCGCGCTCGTCAGCGAACGGTCGCGGAGTCCGAGACCGGAGAGCCTCCTCCTGGACGAGGACCTCGCCGAGGCGGTGAGCCGCGCGCTCGCGCCGGAGCGCGAGACGACCCGGGGCCTGGGCCTCGGCCGGCGCAGGACCGACGAGGCCGCGTAGAGAAGCCTCCATGACACTGATCCGAATTGAATCGAGAGGAACCGTGGCCCGGGTGCTTCCCACGGGGAGCGGGCGGTTGATGTTGCACATCTCTCGTCGGAGCGCGCCAGGCGCGGGTCGGGTATTCCTCGCGTACTCGGCTGGGCACTTGGCGGCGCTTGTGGAGGCCCATCTGCCGAAGGAGGTCGCGCGCGGAATCGTGGCCGCGTTTGCCCGGCCCGCGGGCGCTTGAAGAATTCCGGCTGCTGTTTGAAAATCAGGCATAGTTTCAACCCCTCGGCCCGCGCCTTCGTGCCGGGTCGAGCGGGATTCCCTTAACTCCCGCTCCTCCCACCCCGGGAGAGGCGATCCGATACTTCGTTACCGGCGCCCTCCCCACGGTGGGGAACGGGAGCAGCCAGGCTTGCGGAGCTGAGGCCTTCGCGCACACCTCCGCAGGCCGCGTTTTTCAACTCCGGCCGTCCGGGCATGCTTCGTCATGGCCCGGCTGCCGCGCATGCAAGGAGGGCACCATGTCCCCTCTGGCCGACTTCTGGCGCCGTGCTCCCTCCCCGAAGGAGAGGCTGATGGGCCTCCGGGAGTGCGAGATGCGGTTGGTCGCCAGGCTCGAAATCTACCGTCGCGAAGAAGCGAGCCGCTGGGCCATCCAGGATATCGAGTCCTCGCTCGCCCACACCCGCCGCGCGGTCCGTGCGGCGGAGGCCGAGCTCGGGGGCCGAGGCCGGGTGGCCTGACCCGCCCGCGCCATGGACACGGAGGATCTCATGCAGATCCCTGACTCGCCGGCGGGAGGCACGCCTCGTGACTTCCGCCTGACGCGCAGCAAAGACGGTTTGCTCCGGCTCCTCGCCGGCGCCGCGGCTCTCCCTGTCAGCGGGGCCTATCTTGAACACCTCGCCGAGCAGGGCGGGCTTGCGGTTTGCCCGGGACAAGAGCGGACCGTCGACTCTGCCTTGGCCGTCGACGCCCTCGAAGAGGCCTTGGCCGGCGTGGGTCATTCCATCGTCTCGGCCGAGGCGCTCAAGAGGCGTCTCCTCTTCTTCCTCCGGCTGGCCGAAGGCGCCCAGGCGCCCGACGCCGGCTCGGAAGCCGCGTAGAACACACCCCTCGTCAAGCCCCCGCAGGTCTGCCCGCGGGGCGGTATTTCCAACGGAAACGCCGCCCGGGGCAGGGGCGGCGCATGGTCGCCCGAAAGGAGGGGCCGACATGCCGCACTATTTCCTCGGCGTTTGCCTTATCGACTTGGCGGAACGCGAGTTTCGCCGGCTGATGGAGCACCGCCATCACCGGGAAGACGCGCTCCAGACCCTGGCGCTCGTGCAGTTCGCGACGGGCGATCCGGAGGACGTGGAGGCGGCGTACCGGGCCTTGGCTTGGCTGGAGTACGAGCTCGTGGAGGGGTCGGAGAGGCCTTCCTTCCCCAAGCCGCACTTCCTGCCGCCGTCCGACGCGTGGAGCGTCGGCACGCTCCTCCGCAATCTCGACTCGGCCCTCGAGGCCGAGCGGCTCGCGGCCTAGCCTCACGCCTTTCCCCGGCCCCAGGCCGGCCCGCGCTGCTCCGTGGGTGGACCCAGTTCACCGCCCCGGGCAGGGGGCGGTCTCTCGGAGGCCGGATGAACCCCTCCCAGAATCGCGACGTCCTTCGGAACGTCGATCCCCGCTTCCTCCACGCCTTCGCGTGGAAGGACTATGACACGCTCTTCTCGGCCTATCGGAACTACGTCGCTCCGGAAATCTCGGAGACCGTGCATCTGATGGCGTCCGGGAAGAAGCACTGCGCCTGGGCGGTCGTCAGGCCCAAGACCACCCGCTCGGGCGAGATCCTCTGGTCGAACTTCCTGCCCTACGGGGCAGAAGTCCGCGGCTCGATGCCCTTCTCGCACGGCGCCCGGCCCGGCCGTCCGGGCTCGGGTAACACCAACCTCGATCCGAGGTGGCTCAAGATCGTCTGGCTGCCCCCCAAGGCGGGCCGCTCGGTGGCGCGGTTCAACCGCCGCCTCCAGGGCCGGCTTCCCCGCAAGGCGGCCGCCTGATGGCGCCGCACTCCGTCCACGGTACCGTCCGTCCAGGCGTTCGAAAGCCGCGGTTCGGCGGAACGGGTCCGCAGGCGTCGGGGAGGATCGCCCTTCTGGGCCGCATCTTCCTCTGGCTCGCGGCCGGTCTCCTCGTGCTCCGGCTCCCCCGGGCGTTCTGGCGGGACGTCTCACGTCTCTTCGCAGGCGGAAGTCCTGCGAACATCGAAAGGAGGACCGCCTCTATGGCGTCCGTTCCCTCTCAGGCCCCCGTCGTCCGGGCCGCTCGCAAGGTCTTGAAAGGCGTCTCGATCGAGGGCGCCAACCGCAGCGGACTCAAGACCGGCGGCGTCTGGTACGACTACGGCAAGGTCTTCAAGGGCGAGAAGCCCGATCCCCAGGAGGCCGTCGGCTGCGTCCTGGACCTCCAGCTCGTGGAGTCCAAGGGCGACAAGCGAAAGAAGCACGGCGACTCCACTTGGTACGTCGAGGCGATCCTCGCCCTCACCCAGCCTCCCGCGTCCCCGCCCGAGGAGCCAAGCGGCCAGGCGGAGATCCTCCCCGGCGCGGCCGAACCGCCGCAGCCGGCGGCGGACCCCGAGGAGCCGCCCTCCGAAGGGCAGGTCAAGTACGCGACGGACCTCGCGCGGAAGCTCGAAATGTCCGACGCCGCCCTCAACAGCATCTGCCGCCTTCGTTTCCAGGGCCGCGAATTGGCCCAGCTCACGAAGGAGGAGATGCGCCAGACCATGATCCCCTTCCTCGGGGGTCATGTGCTCTCGAACTAGACCGCTCCCGGTCTGGTTCCAATCCCCATCTTCCCAGGCGGCCCCGACGCTTCGTCGTCGGGGCCGCCTGACCCTATAACCCTGCCGACGTTCCGCCCCAGGGCGGACGTCACTCAAGAGGAACCTGAATGTTCTTCTCTCGAGAGAACCTCGCCACCCACCGCATCGCCGAAGGCTCCGCGACCCGACCGGGCCTCGCGGGGGTCCTCGTCGACCCGCGACGGAACCGCACCGTGGCTTCGGACGGCAAGCGCCTGGTCGAGATCACGGGCCCCAAGGTGGACCCGAAGAAGTATCCGGCCAAGGGCGTCGTCCTCGCCAACGGCGACACCGACCCCTTCATCCTGCCGGCCGAGACCGCGCAGGAGATCCTGAAGGTCCTCCCGAAAGGGAAGGACGCCACCGACGCGCGGCAGTACGCCGCGCTCGTCCAGAACGGGAAGAAGCTCGCGATCGCGACGGTCGACGGCCAGAAGGCCCACACCTTCGACGTCAAGCCGCTCGGCGATCCGTACCCCGATTTCTCCCAGGTCTTCCCGGACGCGAAGCCCCTGGCCTCGCTCCTGGTCGACCCGAACCTCCTCCGCGAGACGCTCGCGGTCGCGGGGATCGGCAAGTCCATGACCTTCCATCTCTTCGAGAAGGTCGCGATCCTCGAATCGGCGGCCGAGGACGGGTCCACGTCCCGCGCCGTCATCGCCCCGCTCAAGGGGAAGCCCGCGAAGTACGCGGCTCCCAAGAACGGCCGGAAGGCCGATGAGCAGATCGAAGCGCCCGAGGCCGAAGAGCCCGAGGAGACGGAGTCGGAGGACGAGGCGACGGCCTCCCCCTCGACCCAGAATTCCGCGGCGACGAACGCCACGCCCGCCCGCAGGGGCGGCACCTTCCGGAAGCGGCGGTTCAGCGACCGGCGCCCGCCGGCGCCCGACGCCGCGCCGGGCACGCCCACGCCCGAGCAGCGCGCGTTCTATACCTACCTTCTCCACCGTCACGGCGAGGCCCTGACGCCGGAGGTCCTGGAGGACCCCATCGAGGGGATCTCCGACCGGATCTCTGAGCTCAAGGGCAGCCTCCCCGGATTCAAGGGCGAGGCGACGTACGCGCAGTGGCGGAAGCTCTACTTCCTCCTCCTCGAGAAGACCACGCCCGAGGAGGCCTGCGACATCCTGAACGGGGTCACCGGCATCCAGGAGACGAGCCCGCTCATCGACGAGTGGCTCAAGAAGACCCCCGCCGCCAAGGCGGCGTAACGAACAACCGTCGACGGGGAAGGCCTCCACATCGGAGGCCTCCCCGTCTCCTTTTCCAGAGGCGCACGATGATTTCATCCACCGTCGGGCGCGACCGGAGCGCGCAGGGGATTCTCCTTCGCTGTCCCCGGCTCGTCGCCCACGTCATCGCCGAATCGCTCGGCTACGCCACCCCCGCCCTCGCCGCGAAGATCGTGGCGGACGGAGCGGCCGGCCGGCCGAACTGGTGCGAGTGGATCTACAGCTGCTACGGCGGCGACGCCCGCAAGGTCGTCCAGGCCGCCATCCAGAGCCGCCACCACCACCAAGGGTACATGGCCGACCATCGCGCGGCCCTGGCCCTCGTCCGCCGCTATGCGAAGACCGGGGACCAACCCCTCTTCGCGTCGTGGTTCTGATTTCGCAGCTTACCGCTGCGAACCCACAAGGAAACCCCATGAGACTTGCCGGACAGGTCAAGATGGGCTACTACCCGACCCCGACCGGGGTGGTGGAGCTCATCCGGAAGTTCCTTCACTTCCCCGACGGCGCGGTCAACGCGTTCGACCCGTGCTGCGGGGAAGGCCTGGCCCTGGAGGCGCTCTGTAGGGGGACGAAAGCCATCACGTACGGCATCGAGCTCGACGGCGAGCGCGCCGGCGAGGCGAAGCGCCGACTCAAGCACCTCGTCCACGCGGGCACCGAGCAGGTCGAAGTGTCCCCGGGTTCGATGGGGCTCCTCTTCCTCAACCCTCCCTACGACGATGGGGAAGGGGAGCGGAAGGAGCTCACGTTCCTCAGGGACACGATCGACGCGCTCGCCCCGGGCGGGACGCTCGTCTACATCATCCCCCAGGTCCGCCTCTCCAAGGTCGTGGCGGCGGTCCTCGGCGCTAACTTCACGCAGATCCGCGTCTACCGCTTCCCCGATCCCGACTTCGAGGCGTTCGGCCAGGGCGTCGTCTTCGGTCGCAAGACCGATTGGCCCACCGAGAACCCCCACGAGGTCGAACGGATCGCGGCGCTCAAGGAGAAGACGCTCGATCCCTTGCCCACGAACCTCTCGTGGCCTTCCTACGCGGTGCCCCAGACCGGGAACGCGCTCCTCAGGGTTCGGACCGC
>Ga0187893_10013879_pt1 | contig 11109 bp, 10 predicted proteins | sample MA1701074metaG_FD_139574 | JGI IMG/M metagenome (GOLD analysis project Ga0187893, IMG submission 139574) | White microbial mat communities from a basaltic lava cave in the Kipuka Kanohina Cave System on the Island of Hawaii, USA - MA170107-4 metaG ...
ATTTCGGATACGTGTGTGTCTTCTTTGCGGAAAAGCGCGACATGGTTTCTTAAGAGCCGCCTTCCGCCTTCTTGCCATCCGCCCGTGTTGCTCCATCGCGGCGGCACGGTGAACGCGGCGTTAGAACGACCGAGGAGGATGGTAATGTCCCATCCACTAATTATAGGTGATAAAATTTGGTGTCCTTTTTGCAAGAGTTATTCCAAATTCATCCAAATCCGAAATGCCGCTAAACTTGCCGATGTTCATAGAAGAACTATTCACCGTTATATTGAAGAGGGTAAAGTATACGTTGTTAAAGTTGCGGGTACCTCTTATCGTGTATGTAGCGGATGTTTGGTAAATCCTGACACGACGCTGGAGAGAAAACTGACCCGATAAAAAACAGTGACAAAGCGGGACATTCAAACTTGCTTCATATGGCTTCTTAATGTACTTATAGCCTTATAAAGACTGAGAGTGTAATTCTAAGGAGTATGTTATGCGCTCAAGGAAGTGGCTTGTTGCTGTGTTTATCCTAATATCGGCTACGTTATTTATTGGTAGTAACTTAGTTTCAAAATCTCAGGAGTTACAACCGGCAGAGCGTCTATCGGCTATTCGGAAGCCGCCCGTTGTTGTTATCAGGCAGCTTGAATCCGAGGGGCTAGCAGTTCCAGTCGAATTACTCCGTCCAGCCGCAAGGCTGTCTGCTGACAATCAATTAGAGGAGTACTCTTGCATAGTTAAGAATAATACTGGAAAAACTGTTGTAGCGTTTTCTCTAGCTTGGACTATCGCCATCGAAGTCGCGGGTAAGGAATCCTCGGTCAGAGAGCTACAGGTTATCGAGTCATTTATTCACCCGGATGTCCAGGAATTTCTTAAGTCAAGTGGCGTTGCACCTGGAGCAGAGTCGTCCACAGAGTCTGGGCCAACTTATTTTGAGAGCAATGCTTCTGTGAAAAGATTAGGAGTCTCAATTGATTACGCGGAATTTGAAGACGGAACTAGCTTAGGCCCCAATTTTAAAGGGGCCAGTTCTCAGCAAATAGCTATGTTGCGGGAGGGAGCATCGAAGTATAAAGAGTGGCTGGTTCAGGAATATGTAAAGACGGGAAGATCGATAAAGGTGGTGCTGCAGCAACTTCAAAACGAGTCGATTCCAGATGATCTAAACTTCAGTAATCCCCATATGAAGCAGGGAGCTTATGCATATCGCACGCGGATGCTCAAGCTATACAATTCCGAAGGATCAGTGGCTATCCAAAGGATCGTTCAATAAATGAGTCATTACTGAGAGAGGTGTCAAAAATGGCCCCATTTGAGAGAACAATCCGCAGATTTACCGTCATAATTGCTCTTTGTTTATTAGCGATTTTTTCAGATAATATTAGTTCTGGTGATTCAGTTACAAACTGTAAGAGATTTGATAGCTGTATCGAAGATCCCAACGAAAATGGTATCTGTCATGTAAATATTTTTTATACCAAGTGCGACAACATTCCCAGCATTTACTCACCAGCTTGTATTGAGAATTCCTGTAGACAGAATTGTGTCTGTTCGTGTGAATCTGCTCCCATCGGAGATGGCATAAGCTATTATGATAGCTGTCAGGGTACGATCAAGATTCGTACTTTTGAGTGTAGCGGCTGCACCGAGGCAGTTTGCGGACAGTGCGGCTTGGAGAACACCTGGGAAAACCAAATCGCCTGTAACAGTTGCGGCGGGATATGGGACGGTTGGTCCGGTTGTTGTTATTGTGATGAATGTACTCCCATAATGATTGACGTTCAGGGAAACGGATTCGACCTTACGGACGCTTTTGATGGAGTAAGGTTTGACATCAACAATGACGGCTATCAGGAGAGCATCTCTTGGAGTTCTGTTGATTCGGATGACGCCTTCCTCGTTTTGGACCGAAATGGCAACGGAACTATAGACAGCGGGGTTCAATTGTTTGGGGCTGTAACCCCGCAACCGCCGTCTTCCGAGAAGAATGGGTTCCTAGCACTCGCCGAATATGACAAACCCATAAACGGCGGGAACAATGACGGCAATATCACGAGTTCGGACGCCATATTCGCTTCTTTGCGCCTGTGGCAAGATATAAACCATAATGGTATCTCTGAGCCTAACGAGCTACACACTCTGCCGTCACTCGGTTTGGCATCAATAGACCTCAAGTATAAAGAATCAAGGCGGCGCGATCAGTATGGGAACTGGTTTAGGTATCGCGCCAAAGTAAGAGACATACGAGGCGCGCAGATTGGTCGTTGGGCGTGGGATGTATTCTTGGTGACTAAATAATAATGAATAAAGCTGAATGAGATAGCCGTCAGCAAGTCCTTGTAATTTGCTGACGGTTTTACTTTTTGAGAAAGCCAAGTGAAAACATGCCTAACGGAATAAGACTTTGCGTGGCGCGCAGTGATGAGTAGAGCCTCAAGCTGAGGCAAGCCGCCACGCAAGTCTCGGTTGAACTAAGCCGAGAAAGGCTGATGACAGGATTCGTAAAGAGTTCAAGGCGAGAGGAAGAAGGCTCGGCTTGGCTTGTAAAGAGTCAACAACGAAAGCGAGAAGACGAGACGGAAAAGAAAAGTCTAACTGCGCGCTGCACCCGACCGCCGAGATGCCTTTTGCCATCGGCCCGCTGTTCCCTCTTGTGGTCTTTCGCAAACGGCGGCGGGTGAGCTTGGCGTTAGCCCCAGGAGACAACACATGGAGTACCAATCATTTTCAATCCGGCAGCTAACAGACGACGTTTTGAAGGGCGCTATCCGCATACCCGCGTTCCAGCGGGGCTTTGTCTGGGATTTCGATCATGTCGCCTTCCTGATGGATAGCATCTACAAGCAATATCCTTTCGGTTCGCTTCTCTTTTGGAGGACGAAAAACCGGCTTACGAGCGACAAGAAACTTGGCTCATTTCAGCTTCCTGACGCGCCTGATGAGTACCCGGTGTACTACGTCTTAGACGGATAGCAACGTATTACGTCGATCTTCTCGGTATTTCAAACTGAGCTCCAGCCAGTCGGCGAGAAATGGCCAGAAATCTATTTCAACATCGTCTCCGACCACGATTACCAAGAATCGCTGTTCTCTCCACAAGAGACACCTGATTTTGATAGACACTTCCCACTTTCCTGTTTGTTCGATCCAGTCAAATATCGACAGGCTACCGACCGATTCGCACAGTTGCCAGACGTTCTGCGTGCCATCGACGACTTACAAGCACGATTCAAAGAGGTCGCAATTCCCGTACAGATACTTACGACAGAAGAGCGCAGCAGCGTCGCCATCGTATTCGAGCGAATCAACCGACTGGGAATGGAACTTGATACATTGCAGCTCCTTAGCGCATGGACTTGGAATGAAGACTTCGATCTACTTGAGGCGTTTCGTGATCTCAAGGATGAGTTAGAGGAATTTGGTTTCGCCGAAGTCGGCGATGATACAAATCTCATTCTGCGATGCGTATCGGCAATCCTGACTGGCGACAGCAGTCCAGACCGATTGATCAATATGAACGGCGTGCAGGTCCGAGAGGCATTCCCAGCAGTGAGGAATGGAATTCTCGGTGCAATCGATTTTTTTCGAAAACAGTTGCGGATCGCGAATTTAAGATGTTTGCCTTACCCTGCGCTCCTCACGCCATTGGCGGTATTTTTCGCCGAACCGGATGGCAAAGACGTTACATACAACGCTGCTACGCACCGCATTATTAAAAGATGGTTTTGGCGGTCATGCTTTAGTAGGCGTTACACAAGTCAGCCAAAGAAAACGGCCCAGCGCGATATCGAGGCATTCACGAAGCTGAAAGTGGGTAAGCCATCCAATCTTGACGACATTCAGACTGATATGGCGAAGGACTTTTTCTTGCGAAACATTCTCAAGCTCTCATCGGCGACAACGAAATCGTTTATCCTGATGCTTATTAACGCAAGTCCGCGCTCCCTCTTGAGCGGTGCTGAGGCCGACGTCGATCGCGTGCTTCAAAAATACAATCGTGGTGAGTTTCATCATCTTTTTCCTAAAGCACTCTTAAGGAGAATGGCGTTAAGGACGACCAGATTAACTGTCTTGCAAATTTTGCAGTGATTAGTGGGGCTGACAACCGAAAGATCGGCAGAAAGCGACCCAGTGAATACCGACGTTTATGCGTCGAAGACGACGCGGAGTTGAGGCTTACTTTGGACTCAGCATTATGCCCGTCAAACCTGTTTGACGACAATTACGATGACTTTTTGGCTCATAGGGCAAAGATTCTTTTTGATTGCGCACAGGAACACATAGAGGAGGGCTAACAATTGCGTGAATCGGAGCGGCGAACGCGGCGGAATCTTTAATCAACGGGTACTTGTCGCCGCCCGATCAACGCGGGTGCTAGACCGTTGGTTTGAGCCATTTCAAGCCGTGAATGAAATGAAAGTCATTGACGTTATAGGTGACAAGAGTCACGTCGTGGTCGAGACAAGCGGCGGCTATCAGCGCATCAGCCAACAACAAGCCATGTGTGTTTGAGTAGGTCCGAATCAATTCAATCGTTTGCGTCGAAATATTGGGAGTCAGGTGGTATAACTCAAACCGGGTAAGATAGCTCTCGACAATCCGCTTTTCACGGTTAGATTTTGAGCCTTGTAAACATTCGACATAGACAGTTGTATCAACGGCTGCATCAAGAGTTTCGACAAATTGCTTTACCTTTGCATCCCCGGTGAATATGCGCGAGAACACATTAGTATCAATCAGAAATTCAGCCATGCCGTCTGTTCCCTTGACGAAGTTGGCGAGCAATTTCGTCTGGCGATTCTGTGCGATCCGCCCACACATTCAAAACTTCTTCGTCGGTCGCAGCATAAGAGTTGGGGCTGGATTGAGATAGACTTTCCAATTGCTGCAAGACTTTTGCGGCAACTTCAGCATCCGTAATGCGGAAGCGGCGATTCACTTTCAATGGCAGTTCGATAATAACTTTTCCCATGGTCGTCGTCTCCTTTTCGCTTTGAATTTTACCACACACGGCATATTGTTTTGGGAACGAACTCAGATAAATTATTGGGGCGAAATGGAGCGGTGCGACAAGCTGATATTGCTACAGACTCGACTCTCATCGAACCAACCCCTCTCCGAATGCTCCGAGTAATGAAGAGCGCGGAGATTGAGAGCGAGAGAAGCAAGGCTCGACGTGACTCGTAAAGAGTGAACACGAGAAGAGGAGACGGAAAAGAAAAGCCTAACTCCTCGCTCCACCCGACCGCCCCGGATGCCTTTTGCCATCCGCTCTTCGCTGCTTGATCGCGTCGGGTTCAAAGGGCGGCGGGTGAACGCGGCGTTAGGCAAGCGAAGCGGCAAAGAGATAGTTTATTGAAAATGGACCCCAGAGCCAGGTAGAAGTCGACTTGCGAAATGGTTTGTAGCGCAATACTGTGACCAATGAGATTATATGGTTCACCCTAACGATAAAATCGGCCCTTACATAATAATCAAGTTTCTTGGTCGTGGCTCATTCGGCGAAGTATGGCTGGGCGAAAAGCGGACTAAGTATGCCACAACGCAATTCGCGCTCAAATTTCCTGATACGTCCAAAGCTGATTTCAGTGCAATTCGTAAAGAAGCATCAATGTGGGTAAAAGCAAGTGGACATCCAAATGTACTGCCGATTATTGAAGCTGATGAGTACGACGGATATATCGTTATTGTCAGCGAATTTGCGCCTGATGGTTCGCTTAGTGATTGGCTGAAACGACAAGACGGAAGAGATGCGTCACTGGAAGCCGCAGTGAAGATGATGGATGGTATACTCGCGGGGCTAGAGCATTTGCATTCAAAACCTATCTTTCACCGCGATCTAAAACCCGATAACATCTTGCTGCAAGGTAATACCCCGCGATTGACAGACTTTGGTTTGGCGCGTGTATTGAAAACAGTACAAAGCACGCAAAATGTGGCGGGAACGCCGCTTTATATGTCTCCCGAAGCATATAAAAATGTACGTACTGAGCAAATGGATTTGTGGGCAGCGGCGGTGATTTTTTATCAGTTGTTAAGCGGCGATGTTCCTTTCGATGGTGATGATATACCTTCTTTGATGTTTTCGATTTTGCATAAAGAAGCAAAACCACTGACTAATGCAATACCAAAATCATTAAGAGATTTCGTAATCACATCATTAAATAAAAATCTTAAAGAACGATACCAAACAGCAAATGCTATGAGGGAGGCGTTACAAAAAGCAATTCAACCAGTTCCAATCAGTCCGTCGCCTGCGCCGATTCCTCAACCGAGTCCAATACCGCAGCCGCAACCAAAGCCGCACCCTGTTCCTCAATCATTGCAACCTCAGCCACAACCACAGCCTGCGCCAAATCCCCAACCCCAACCCAAATCGACGAGAAGAGTGAATCGCATAGTCGCAGGTATTGCGGCTCTTGTACTTGTTGTTAGTGTAGGTGTTTGGGGGATCGTCAAACTAATATCTGGCAACAGGGCTGCAGCTACGGTAGCTCGAACTGAAAGCACCCCTGATGAAGTAACTCTTAGTAATTCGGGAGCGAGTCAGTTGAAGGAGACACGAGGGAACGTTGCTGTACAAGAGATGCTTCGCAAGAAACAAGAGGAGATGGACAAATTGCTTGATTTATTGCCGACCCAACCGGATATTAAACAGGTTTATGACAACATCAAAGACTTGATGAAAGCGAAGCAACTGGAATTGAAAAAATTCGCACCGGAAAAAATAGCACAAGCTGAAATATACACAGCACAGCCGATCCAGGTTGAAATCACAGGTTCATATGACAACCTTGGACAGTTCCTTGCTCAACTCGGTTTTTACAGACGCATCCTCAGCGTTACTGATTTGGACATCAGGCAGTCCGAAGACAACGCACAGTATGAGGGGCGCTCTATCAACGGGTCTTTTGTGGTAACAGCCTTTTACAAATCGCCTAAAAATCTGGTGAATCTATCTACTAAACTACCGTCAGAAGAGAATGAATTGAAGCGGTTGGAAGAGCATATCAAGTTAATCAAACGACTGCGAGATGAACAAAAAGGTCCTGTGGCGGTGCTTTCTGCTATAAACGAAAGGATGCCGGGCGGAGGGGTAGATTTCAAGCTAACCTCCATTACACAAAAAGGAACTAAACTGCAAATCATCGGGCAAGCTATCAATCAGCAAATTGTCGCCGACTTCGCACGGCAGTTAGAATATTCAAACGGTTTGTTCACCAGTGTTACGCCTTCGGTCGAAGGCTACGAGGTACAACTAGAGAGAAAACTCAACAAAACCGAGACTGTGCGCTTGTTCAAGTTCACGATTAACTGTGTATACAACAAACCTCGAGCCGAAGGTGATGATCTAAATAACTAGTCTAGCGACGAAACCCATCGCAGCCTATAAACAGCAGGCTAGCGGCAGACTAAAATGGATTGCCAGCATTTGGCATGCAGAAAAACTGCATTGTTTTTGTGGTGAAGCCCAATATGAGAAAGTGAGCGATTGAAAACGCATAAGCCTAACTCTGCGTTCGACCGCAGCCGCAATTTACGGATTGCTATCTTTGAGTGGGATTGCGGCGCGGTCAACTCCGCGTTATGCCGCTTCGCGGAGATGAAGCAGGTGACTGCGATGGAAACCGAGGTCAAAGTTTCATCTACAGTGGTTTGGATCGGGGCCATAGACATCGTGTTTTTCCTTGCCTGTGCCGTCGGCGCCTGGGCAAGCGGACAGGAGGAGGTATCACCGTGGTTTCTCGCCTTTGTCCCACTTGGCCTGTATCTGGTTGTGGTCGGTCGGGAACGGCTGGTGGTAAACGCGGAGGTGATCGAACGGCGGACAGCTTTCAATACATACCGAATGCGGTTCGACGAAATCCAGATGGTGGAAACGGACGCGCAAATGAACGCTGTAGTGGTGCGAGGCCCTGACAAGCAACTGGTGATCTACGGTCCCGGGTGGTATGCAGCAGGGGGGGGCGAGAGGTCTTCGAGCACCTGTTCGGGGCACTCGCGAGTCGTTGCGTTCCTGCGCGCGTCACCCAATGGGCGCTTCTGGCGAGGATGCGGAATACGAAGGTCACGCACGAGTCGGATCCGACTGAAGGCGCGGCATAACTACGGGTTGCAGCGGAGCGCGCGCAGCCGAGTTGGTCGGTGAAATCAACACCGTTGCGCGCGCCCGCTGAACCCAGACGTTAGGCCACAAAAACTGCGTGGTCGACGGCGAGAAATGAGCTTGATTTTTGCACAGTGTTTGAAGCCCCTGGCTTCGGCGCAAAAGATCAAAGAACGAACGATAACCAACTAAGTGGTGCATCCACCAAGTTCAGGTCATTTTTCCTGATGAACGAATCTGTTACTTTTGACCTGTTCCGCTTTGTCAATTCTGAGATTATCAGCCGAGCAAAAGTGGAACGAACTTGGTGGATGCAGCACTAAGGAGCTAAATCATGAAAACGAATGGATATTCCGTGCAACACGCGCAATTCGCAGAAGGTCATTTCATCCAGACCGGACCCGTAACGTGGAGAGAAAATAGAGGAAAAGGCAAGTTCGAGTTTACCGAAAGCGCTCGGGATAAATGGTCAGTCTTCTTAGAAGATTCGTCACGCAAGGTCTCGATCCATATTGACCTCCATCGAAAAAAGATCCGCTACAGCGATCCGAAGACACCTTGGCAAGATCAATATGACCTGTTAAGCGCGGCGTCGGTGGTTGGCTGGCTCGCCGGTTACGCCGAATTCCGTCGAGATAGCGTGGTTGGCTCGTTCCTGCAAACCGGCCCTAAGACATGGAAGGAAATGGATGAAAACGGAAAAACGCTCTTTCAATTCGTGGAGTCGAGCCGGGATGATTGGTCGGTATACTTGAATGATCCATCGCGCAGGATATCGATCAAAATAGACATCTTTCGAAAAAAGATAAGCTGGAGCAGGCCGAGAACACCCTGGCACGATCTATATGACGTATTGAGCGCGAGATCGGTCGTTGGCTGGACAGCCGGAACAGTCGTTTTCCCCGATAGCAGAGGGAAGAAATGCGCTTTCGTTCAAACCCGCCCGAAAAAATGGGAAGAAAGAAACTCTGACCCGAAGGCAGTGCCATTTAATTTTAACGAGACTGGCCGTAAGGACTGGTCAGTCCACTTGAAAGACCCTTCGCGCAATGTGTCAATCGAGCTTGATCTTTGGCGGAATAAGGTCCGCTACAGCGATCCGCAGGCACCTTGGCGAGATCAGTATGACATATTGAGTGCGGCGCGTCCTTATCCCGGACAGGACGCGACTCCGCCGATTGTGCAGGGCGTTGCGCAAGCGCTTGCACGGTCGCCCTCACCAAAATTGATTTCACCAGGATTCATCATTAAAAATGAAACGATTTGGCCACTTCAAATATGGTTAAGTCAGGCGGGACCCCTATACTTTGACGTCATACAACCGGGCGGGGTTTTTGTTAGAAACACGGGGGCCGTTTGGTTCACTATCAACGCGGCCATTTTCCTCGACGAAAAAGATAGAATTACGAACTGGGATGCCGTGATGCCGGTCGGTATGATTGTAGGCACCGTCATTCTGGCGGCGGTTACGGCAGGTGCGGCTGCTTATGCGGGAGGTCCTGCGCTAGCTGCTGCGGGAGCAGCCGGTGTAGCGGGGGTAAAAGGGTTAAGTTCTGCGGGCATGTTAGCAACGGCTATGGCGGCATCGAAGCTGGTTGGCGCGGGGTTCTCTGCTAAGGCTGCACTCTACATTGGAGGCGCAGTTGTTAGTGGAACAGGGACAGCTTTATCCGCTACTGCCACAGCCGTACTTAAGGATATTTTTAAGAAACAGAACCTGTCAGCTAGTAAAGCCGGCGCCTACGCCGGGCCGCCTTGGCCTTTCCGTACGACCGTTACGCCTTGGAGGGTAACTGGCGGACCAACATTTCGTCAGGTGGATGGAAAGAATCTAGTAGAGCCGGTGGGCGGGGCATTAAGTATACGAAGATAAAGATATCCGTTCCGGTTACCTCAAATGCTGCCGAACCAACCGTTGCACACGGAGCCGCGGGCCGCGCCGTCTGCTGAGATCAAAATCGTTCGCCGCGGCCCGATGAACGGTGGCGTTAGGTATGACTTGGCAGGCACAGCGCAATGCGACTCGCTGGTCACAAACACGGAAGACAGGCTCAGATTCTTTCTGATGCTCGTTGCGTCAGTTGATATGCGGAGCGCCGAGTTTAGCGCAGGCGAGCGGCACAAACAAACAGAAAACCTAACCTGCCATTGCAGGCGAGCGCGAAACCGATGACTCCATGAATTCGTTATTTGGCTCGCGCCGCCTGAATGCCGCGTTAGGCTTCTTCTCATTTAGATTTTTGAAAGGAAAAACTATGAAGAGAATCACTACTCTCAGCTTGTTCTTTTTCACCCTTACGCTACTAAGTGGGTGTAGTGCGTGCAGAGATACTCCAAACTCTATATCTAGCCGCAGTGGCTCAACACCCAACACACCTTCAGCAGTGACTAAAACAGACAAAAGCTCAGACCTCAGGCGATGGCTAACAATGCTCGGCCAAACCGAAAACACAAAGACAGTATTGAGAGAGATCAATACCGAACTAGAACACAATCCTCGGAACCCGCTTGCTCTACGGGCGCGGGCAAATGCTTACTACGCCTCTCAAGATGACATACAAGGCAGACGAGACGTGGAGGAGGTAGAGCTACTGTTGGATAGAGTAGGGAGCGCTGAAGAATATGAGGCGAGGTGTTATGCTAAGTTTAAGCTAAAAAAGGAAAGAGAAGCGGTGAGTGACTGTACGCGAGCGATAGAACTCGACCCAAAATATAAATGGGCATTTAGCAGTCGCGGGGGAGCTTACCACAATCAAGGTGATTATGATCTTGCAATTTCCGACTATGACAAGGCCATCGAACTCGACCCGCAATATGCAAATGCTTACAATAACCGAGCGATTGCTTACTACAAAAAAGGCAGTTACGACCTAGAAATGGCTGGATTACGGAGGTGTCCGTTTTTTTGTGTAAATCCATTTTCCCCGGCTCGGACATCGAGGGGCTGGCTGTCCGCAAAGCCTGCCAGGAATAGATTTACACACACACACTATTTTTTCATCAGATTGCTG
>Ga0187893_10013880_pt1 | contig 11108 bp, 6 predicted proteins | sample MA1701074metaG_FD_139574 | JGI IMG/M metagenome (GOLD analysis project Ga0187893, IMG submission 139574) | White microbial mat communities from a basaltic lava cave in the Kipuka Kanohina Cave System on the Island of Hawaii, USA - MA170107-4 metaG ...
CGGGAGCGCGGAGTCCACGTCGAGCAACACCACCACCCCCGGCTCATCGAAAGGAGCGAAGGCGGTCGCGCGCACCGTGAAGGCCGCGTGGGAGTAGGTGAAGCTGGCGGCCTCGGGCCTGACGCGGGCGGAGGCCAGGATCGCCGAGGCCGGGATCTCCAGCGGATAACCCTGGACACGAAAGGCCAGCTCGAACGCGTCGGCCAGCTTGAGCGGGTAGGCCCAGGCCTCCATCCCGCGGTTCTCGTAACCGAAGGCGCCGGCCCTGCGCCCCACCACCGAGAAGAAGCGACCCGCCCGGGCCGGCGCCTCGAACTCCAGCCCGCTCGGCGACAGGTCGAAGCGGGGTACGGGCGGCTCGTCCCGCGCCCCGGCGGACAGCGCGACGGCGGACAAACCACAACAAGAGACGAGGCGTCGGGCCCAGCCCAGGTGCATGGCGGTGTTCTCCGGGGGGGCGAGCATATCTCCCCAAGTCTCAGACCGGCAAGATGGAAAACCTTTTCCATGGGACTTGACAGCGGCCCCCCGTTCCCAGGTATGCTCCCGGGCAACTTCAATCGGTGCGAGGACGTCGCTCGCCGCCCGTACTGGGCGGCAGGGGAGGAAGTGATCATGAAGGTGCCCACTGGCCGGCTCCGGCTTGCAGCGCTGCTCTGCGCGGTCGCTGCGACGGCGCCCTCCGCCTGGAGCCAGGCGGTCTACGGCAGCATCGCCGGCGTCGTCGACGACTCGACGGGGGCTTCGATCCCCGGCGCCACGGTCGTCGTCAAGAGCCTCGATCGACAGACCGAGGACACGGTCATCACCAACGAGGTCGGGCGTTACGCCAAGGACCGGCTGCTGCCCGGCGTCTACTCGGTGCGTGCCGAGCTGTCGGGCTTCAAGCCCCGGCTGGTGTCGCGCGTGGTGGTGAACGTCGACACCCAGACCAAGGTGGACTTCAGGCTGGAGGTGGGCGGCCTCGAGGAGGAGGTCACGGTCACCTCCTCCGAGGGCCAGCTCCTGAAGACGGACCGCGCCGACGTCGCGGTGGTCTTCGACACCAAGCAGATCACCGAGCTGCCGGTCCTCGACCGCAACTTCACCAAGTTCCTGCTGCTGACGCCCGGCACCCAGCAGCAGTCCTGGAACCACGCCGCCAGCGAGAACCCGCAGGGATCGGCCCAGACCGTGGTCAACGGCCAGACCTTCAGCGGCACGGGTTACCAGCTCGACGGCACCGACAACCGCGACCCGATCCTGGGCATCATCGTGATCAACCCGACCCTGGAGTCGATCGGCGAGACCAAGATCACCTCGCAGAACTACGACGCCGAGTTCGGCCAGGCCATCGCCGGTGTCGTCTCGGTCCAGACCAAGTCGGGCACCAACGAGATCCACGGCAGCCTGTTCGAGTTCCTGCAGCGCGACAAGTTCCAGGCCCGGAACCCGTTCAACCAGTTCCAGCGGGACCCGCTCACCGGTCGCTTCATCCCCGAGTCGAAACGCGACCAGTTCGGCGGCTCGATCGGCGGCCCGATCCAGAAGAACAAGTGGTTTTTCTTCGGCGACTACCAGGGCACCCGCAGCAACATCGGCGGCTCCCGCCTGCTCACCGTGCCCACCGCCGCCGCGCGCGGGGGCGACCTGAGCGCCTACGGCGTCAACATCTTCGATCCCAACACCGGCGACCCGTCGAACCGCCAGCAGTTCGCCGGCAACATGATCCCGTCCGGACGCCTGTCTCCCCAGGCGCTGGCGATCCTGAACCTGATCCCGCTCCCGAACGCCCCCGGCACCAACAACGGCACCCGCGACAACTACGTGGCCTCGGGTTCGGAGAAGTTCAACAACGACGCCTTCAACACCCGCTTCGACGGCCGCCTCTCCGAGCGCTTCAACCTGTTCGCGCGTTACAGCTACGCCAAGTTCAACATCGACGGCCCCCAGGCCTTCGGTGTCGGCGGCGGGCAGGAGCTGGTGAGCCTGGGCGGCAAGTCCCAGGTGCGCAACCACAGCGTGGCCCTGGGCGCCGACTACACGCTGAACAACACCACGGTGCTCGACGTGCGCCTGGGCTTCTTCAAGTACGGCGTCGACGTGTTGCCCAACGACTTCGGGTCCACGCCCGCCGCCGACGCCGGCATCCCGGGCCTGAACCTCAACGACACCTTCGCCTCGGGCCTGCCCTTCTTCGAGCTGAACGGCGGGACCGCCCAGATGCGCTTCGGCTCCGGGCTCGACGCCGGCCGCTGCAACTGCCCGCTCTCCGAGCACGAGAAGCAGTTCCAGTTCGTGACCAACCTGACCAAGCAGGTGGGCACCAGCCACACGGTCAAGATCGGCGCCGACATCCGCCGCGCCTACAACCTGCGGGTGCCCAGCGACTCGCACCGCTCGGGTCAACTCTACTTCGACGCGGACGGCACCCGCGGGGCCACGGGCGGCGGGATGGGCCTCGCCACCTTCCTGCTCGGGGACACCAGCCGGTTCGTGCGCTACGTCAGCTCCAGCACCGACGCGCGCGAGCGGCAGTGGCGCCAGTTCTACTACATCCAGGACACCTGGCGCGCCAACTCCAAGTTGACCCTCAACTACGGCCTGCGGGCGGACATCATCCATCCGCAGACCGTGAACGAGCCCGGCAACGGCGGCTGGCTCGACATCCAGACCGGCGAGATCCGGGTCGGCGGCGTGGGCGGCATCAGCCTGGGCGGCGACGTCAAGAACAAGGTCAACTGGGCCCCGCGCATCGGCGTGACCTACCAGACCGACCCCAAGACCGTGGTGCGCGCGGGTTACGGCCGCAGCTACGACATCGGCGTGTTCGGGTCCACCTTCGGACACGCGGTGACCCAGAACCTGCCGGTGCTCTCGTTCCAGAACCTGACCCCCCCGGCGAACTTCCTGAGCGTGTTCGACCTGGCCCAGGGCCCGCCCGCTCCGACCTTCGTCGACGTCCCGGCCAACGGCCGCTTCCCGCTCCCCAACGGGACCTCCGCCCGGCTGCTGCCCGACAAGCAGAACCTCTCCCACGTGGACGCCTACAACTTCACCGTCCAGCGCGAGTTGTCCGAGTCGGTCTCACTCGAGCTGGCCTACGTGGGCAACCGCGGCAACGGGTTCTTCGGCGACAACCCGGCGACCGACACCAACCAGCCCACCCTGGTGGGCTTCGGAACCATCCCCAGGGACCAGCGCCGTCCGTTCTTCAACGGCGCGGTGCAGACGGTCGACGGGCTGTCCGGTAACTACGGCTGGACCCAGAGCATCGACTACTTCAGCAACACCGGCAAGACCCGCTACAACTCTCTGCAGACCAAGCTCACCAAGCGTTTCTCGGCCGGCTACTCGCTGCTGGCCCACTACACGCTGCAGAGCGCCAAGAACAACGCCGGCGACTACGTCTTCATCGACCCCAACGTGAACTACGGGCCCGCGGACTTCATCCGCAAGCACGTGTTCGTGTTGACGGCCAACGCCGACCTGCCCTTCGGCAAGGGCCGGCGGTACCTGGGCGACGCGTCCGGGCTGACCGAGGCGATCGTGGGCGGCTGGCAGTTCAACACCAACGTCACCATCCAGAGCGGGCTCCCCTTCAACGTCGATTACCGGGACTCCGGCGCCGACCGCGACACCGGCCCGAACCGGCCCGACCTGATCGGCGACCCGCAGCCGGGTAGCGGCGACGGCCTCAGCAGCCCCTACTTCAACGTGACGCCGATCGGCTCGGCGGGCAGCGCCTTCGGCCGGCCGGCCCGCGGCACCTTCGGCAGCCTGCCGCGGAACGAGCTGCGTGGGCCCGGCTGGTGGAATGTGGATGCCTCGTTGTTCAAGCGGTTCCGCGTCAAGGACGACTCCACACTCGAGTTCCGCGTCGAGGCCCAGAACCTCTTCAACCACGTGAACCTCAACAACCCCGACGGCAACATCGGCGTGCCGGGCAACAACAACCCGAACGCCGGGTTCATCACGAGCACCGCGCCGAACTGGCAGCCGCGCAACCTGCAGTTCGCCGTGCGTTTCCAGTTCTAGTCGCCGCCGCGGCGCCCTGCTGAGGGGCGCCCAGGGGAGGAGAGGCTGCCGGATCGCCTCTCCTCCCTCTGTATAATCGCAGGGCATGCCGCGGGTCGCGCTGCAACTGCTTCTCGCCGCCGTGTTTTCGGTGGTGGAAGCCGCGCCGCCCGGGGACCTCCGGCCCCTCGACCTCGACGGCCGTGAAGTCGCCGCGCTGCCGGAGGCCGGGGGTCCACCCACCGTCCTCGTCTTCACCCGCACCGACTGCCCGATCTCCAACCGCTACGCCCCGGAGCTGCGGCGCCTGCACGACCGGTTCGCTCCCACGGGCGTGCGCTTCTGGCTGGTCTACCCCGATCCCGGCGAGACGCCGGCGGCGATCCGCAGCCACGCCGAGGCCTATGCCTTCGGCTTCAGCGCGCTGCGCGACCCGCGGCACGGGCTGGTGCGCCGGGCGGGCGCCCGGGTCACGCCCGAGGTCGCGGTCTACGCCGGCGGAGGGGACGGGCCGCGCCTGCTCTACCGCGGCCGCATCGACGATCGCCAGGTGGCCTTCGGCAAGACGCGGCCCGCGCCGTCCAGCCACGACCTGGAGGACATCCTGGCTGCACTCGCCAGGGGCGAGCCGGTGGCAACGCGGACCACGACGGCGATCGGCTGTTTCATCCCCCCGCTCGAATGATCCGCCGGGGCGCGGCGACGCTGGCCGCGGCTGCGGCCGTGCTCGCCTGCCGCGGTGCGTCGGCGCCCGGGCCGGCTGCGGGGGCCGAAGCCCCGCGGGCGGCCACGTTCAACCGGGACATCGCCCCCCTGGTGCACCACAACTGCGCACCCTGCCACCATCCCGGCGGCGCGGGCCCCTTCAGCCTGCTCACCTTCGCCGACGTCAGCAAGCGGGCGGAGCAGATCCTGGAGGTGACGGGGACGCGCTACATGCCACCCTGGCCGCCGAAGACCGGCTACGCGGACTTCGAAGGCGCGCGGCGGCTCCGGGACCAGGACGTGGCCCTGCTCAGGCACTGGGTCGAAGCGGGCGCCCCCGAAGGGGATCCGGCCGAACGCCCGGTGGCGCCGCGCTTCACGGAGGGCTGGCAACTCGGCCCGCCCGACCTGGTGTTGAGGCCGGAGTTGCCCTACAGCGTGCCCGCCGAGGGCACCGACGTCTTCCACAACTTCGTGTTGCCCGTCGGCGCCTCGGCCACGCGTTACGTGCGTGCGATGGAGCTGCGGCCGGGCGACAAGCGGGTGGTTCATCACGCCAACGTCCTGATCGACCGCACCGGCTCCGCGCGGCGGCAGGATGCCCGGGAGCCCGGACCGGGCTTCGGCGGGATGGACGTCGAGCTCGAGTCCGAGAGCTTCGAGCCCGACAGCCATTTCCTCTTCTGGAAGCCCGGCAGCGCCGCGGTCACGGAGCCCGAGGACATGGCCTGGCGCGTGGACGCGGGGACCGACCTGGTCCTGAACCTCCACCTCCAGCCGTCCGGCAAACCCGAGAGCATCCAGCCGGAGCTGGGCCTGTACTTCACCGACCGCGCGCCGACGCGGTTCCCGATGCTGGTCCAGCTCGAGCACGACGGCGCCCTCGACATCGCGCCGGGCCGAACCGACTTCGTGGTCACCGACCACCTCGTCCTGCCCGTGGACGTGGAGGCGCTGGGGGTCTACCCGCACGCCCACTACCTGGGCAAGGACGTGCAGGCGTGGGCCACGTTGCCCGACGGCAGCCGCCGCTGGCTGATCTGGATCCCGGACTGGGATCTCAACTGGCAAGCCGTCTACCGCTACCGCACCCCGATCCCGCTGCCGCGCGGATCCCGGATCGAGATGCGTTTCCAATACGACAACTCCGCGGCCAACGTCCGGAACCCGAACGCGCCGCCGCGACGCGTGAAGACGGGCAATCGCTCCTCCGACGAGATGGGCCATCTCTGGCTCCAGCTCCTGCCCCGCGAGGCGGCGGACCGCTTCGCGCTGCAGGAGGCCCTGATGCGGCGACGCCTCCAGAAGTATCCGGGGGACTTCGTGGCCCACGCCAACCTGGGCGCGGTCCTGGAGGCGCGCGGCGAGTCCGCGGAGGCCCTGGCCGAGTACCAGCGGGCGCTCCAGGCGCGCCCGGGCAGCGCGCCCGTCCTCAACAACGTCGGGGCGCTGCTGCAGTCCATGGACCGCCCCGACGACGCGTTGCGGGCCTACCGCGACGCGGTGCGGGCCGACCCCGCTTACCTGAACGCCCGCTACAACCTCGGCAACGCCCTGGCGGCTCGGAGCGCCTTCGCCGAGGCCGTGCCGCACTACGCCGAGGTCGTGCGCCGCCAACCCGACGACGCCGGCGCCCTCAGCAACCTCGGCGGCGCGCTGCTGGCGGCGGGCCGGGCCGGCGAGGCGACCGGCCCCCTGGCGCGGGCGGTGACGCTGGATCCCGGCTCGCTGAATGCCCGCTTCAACCTGGGCCGCGCGCTCGCGGCGCAGAACCGGCTGCGTGAGGCCCTGGTGCACCTGGAGGCGGCCGCGCGTATCGCCCCGGGCGACGCCGAGACCCGGAGCGCGCTCGAGGCGCTCCGGAAGCGGCTCGGTCTAAGCTGAACGCCCGATTACATTTGACGCAAGTCGATTCCCCGGCTAGTCTGCGCGCGCCCTCAACCCAGGGAGCTGCCGGCATCGCGCTCCGCCGCTCCGGTTGGAGGTAAGGAGCCTCATGCGCCTCCGCCACACCGCCGCCCCGGCCGCCGTGATCCTCGCCCTCGCCTGCACCCGCCAGGACGAGGGCGCCAAACCCTCCGCAGCGGGCGACAAGCCCATCACCATCGGCTTCTCGATGGACACCCTCAAGGAGGAGCGCTGGCAACGCGACCGCGACCTGGTGGTGAAGGAGGCCGAGGCCCGCGGCGCCAGGGTCCTGGTGCAGGCGGCCAACGGCAACGACGCGTTGCAGAACTCCCAGGCCGAGAACCTGCTCACCCAGGGCGTCGACGTGCTGCTGGTGGCGCCCCACAACGGCAAGACGGCGGCCACCATCGTGGAGTCGGCCCACCGCATGGACGTGCCGGTGATCGCCTACGACCGGCTGATCCTCGACTCCGACGTCGACCTGTACGTCACCTACAGCCCGACCCGGGTCGGCGAGATCCAGGCCGAGTACGCGGCGCAGCGCCGGCCCAAGGGCAAGTACGTCCTGATCGGCGGCGCCCCCACCGACAACAATGCCCTGCTGGTCCGCAACGGCCAGCTGTCGGTGCTGAAGCCGCACCTCGACCGCGGCGAGATCACGCTGCTCTCGGACCAGTGGGCCAAGGACTGGCAGGCCGTGGAGGCGCTCCGGATCATGGAGAACGCCCTCACCAGCAGCCAGAACCAGGTGGACGCCGTCCTGGCCTCCAACGACGGGACGGCCGGCGGCGCGATCCAGGCCCTGGGGGAACAGAAGCTCACCGGGAAGGTGCTGGTGACGGGCCAGGACGCGGAGCTGTCCGCCTGCCAGCGCATCGCCGCCGGGACCCAGAGCATGACCGTGTACAAGCCGATCCCGATCCTCGCCGGCAAGGCCGTGGAGGCCGCCCTGGCCCTGGCCCGCAAGCAGAAGGTCGCGGACCCGACGCGCCCGGTGAACAACGGCAAGATCGACGTGCCCAGCATCCTGCTCGAGCCGATCCCGGTGGACAAGGACAACCTGGTCTCGACCGTGGTCAAGGACGGCTACCACAGCCTCGAGGCCGTCTACAAGGACATCCCGAAGGACGCCTGGCCCAAACCCTAGAGCGGTTCCCATGCTGCTGGAGCTGCGCCACGTCACCAAGGACTTCCCGGGCGTCCGGGCCCTCGACGGCGTCTCCTTCGACCTGGCGCAGGGCGAGGTCCACGCCTTGTGCGGCGAGAACGGCGCGGGCAAGAGCACCCTGATCAAGGTCCTGGCCGGCTACTGGCCGCAGGGCAGCTACGGCGGCGAGATCCTGATCGAGGGCGCGCCGGTGCGTTTCCGGTCCCTGGGCGACGCCGAGCACCACGGCATCGCCCTGATCGCCCAGGAGCTGGCGCTGGTGCCCGAGCTCAGCCTGGCCGAGAACCTGGTGCTGGGACGCGAGCCGGTGCGGCACGGCCTGGTGGACTGGCCCCGCGTGTTCGCGGAGGCGCGGCGCGCCCTGAAGCTCGTGGGCCTCGACGTGGATCCGCGGCGGCCGGTGCGGGAGCTGGGCGTGGGCCAGCAGCAGATGGTGGAGATCGCCCGGGCGCTGCTGAAGCAGGCCCGCATCCTGATCCTGGACGAGCCCACCGCCGCGCTGACCGAGTCCGACACCGCGCGGCTGCTGGACCTGCTGCGCGACCTGCGCAGCCGCGGGGTCTCGAGCATCTACATCAGCCACCGCCTGGACGAGGTGTTCGCGCTGGCCGACCGGATCACGGTGCTCCGCGACGGCCGCTCGGTCGGCACCGGGGCGCTGGCCGAGATGGGCCGCGAGCGCGTGATCTCCCTGATGGTGGGACGCGAGGTGAAGGACCTCTACCCGCGCCCCGCCACCACGTTGGGCGAGCCGGCCCTGCGCGTGGAGGACTGGTCGGTCGAGGATCCCGTGAATCCCGGCCGCTTCGTGGTGCGCAACGTGTCCTTCGACGTGCGCCAGGGCGAGGTGCTGGGCGTGGCGGGGTTGATGGGCGCGGGGCGCACGGCCCTGGTCTCCTCCCTGTTCGGCGCCGCCCGCAGCCGCGTCCAGGGTCGCCTGACCCTCGGCGCCGGTCCGCCGCGCGCCCCCTTCGTTTCGCCGGCCGAGGCGATCCAGGCCGGCTGCGCCCTGGTGAGCGAGGACCGCAAACGTTACGGCCTGATCCTGGACGCGGACCTGCGCGAGAACCTGACCCTGGCCACGCTCTCCCGCTACTGCAAGCACCTGCTGCTCGACCACGCGGCCCGCGAGCGGGCCTCCGACCAGCTCTCGGCGGCGATGCGGATCCGCAGCGCGGGCCTGCGGGCCCTGGCGGGCCAGCTCTCGGGCGGCAACCAGCAGAAGATCGTGCTGGGCAAGTGGCTGCTGACGAACCCGCGGGTGTTGTTCCTCGACGAGCCCACCCGCGGCATCGACGTGGGGGCCCGAGCCGAGGTCTACGAGCTGATCGCCGGCCTGGCGGCCAAGGGCCTGGCGGTGGTGCTGGTCTCGTCGGACCTGCCCGAGGTGCTGGGCCTGGCCCACCGGGTGCTGGTGTTGAGCCTGGGCCGGCGGGCCGGCCTGATGGACTGGCAGGACGCGACGCCCGAGCGGGTGATGCAGGCCGCCACCAGCGGCGGGGCCGCCGAGGCGGTGGCGTGAAGATCCCCTGGCGCGCGCTGACGATGGTGCTGGCGATGCTGGGGATCTGGATCGCCTTCGCGGTCCTGACCGACGGCACCTTCCTCACGCCCCGCAACCTGACCCTGCTCGCACGCCAGATGGCGGTGACCTCGATCCTCGCCGTGGCCATGGTGCTGGTGATCGTGGCCGGCCAGATCGACCTGTCGGTGGGCGCGCTGGCGGGCCTGACGGGCGCGGTGGCGGCGATGAGCTTCACGAACCACGGCTGGCCCCTGGCCGCGGCGCTCGCGGCGGCGCTGCTGCTGGGCCTGCTGCTGGGCGCGCTGCAGGGAGCCCTGGTGGCCTACCTCCACGTGCCGCCGTTCATCGTCACGCTGGCCGGGATGCTGATCTTCCAGGGCGCACTGCTGGGCGTCACGGGCGGCGTGTCCACGTCCCCTCCGAGGGCGTTCCTCTTCGTCGGCCAGGCGTTCCTGCCGCGGAGCCTGGGCTGGGCCCTGGCCGGCGCCGTGGCCCTGGCCCTCGCGGGCCTCGCGTTCCGGGGCGACGCCGCCGGCCGCATCCGGGGCCTGGTGCTGGCGGCGCTCGCCCTGGCCTTCGCGGGCGTGATGAACGCCTACCAGGGCATCCCGCTCCCGGTGCTGCTGGTGCTGGCCCTGGCGACGGCACTCTGGGTGCTGGCGGCCCACACGCCCCTGGGCCGGCACCTCTACGCGATCGGCGGCAACCGCGAGGCCGCCTTCTACTCCGGCATCGCGATCGAGCGGCGGGTGGTGTTCGTGTTCGGCTTGATGGGCCTGTTCGCGGCGATCGCCGGCATCGTGCTCACCGCCCGGGTCGGCTCCGCCACCTCCGACGCGGGCCGCATGATGGAGCTGGACGCGATCGCCGCCGCCGTGATCGGCGGCACCTCGCTGCTGGGCGGCCAGGGCACCGTGTGGGGCGCGCTGCTGGGCGCCCTGGTGATGGCCTCCCTCGACAACGGCATGAGCCTGATGAACACCGAGGCGTTCTGGCAGCCGATCCTGAAGGGCGCGATCCTGGTGATCGCCGTCGCGGCGGACATCGCCAGCCGGCGGCGGGGATGACGCCCCAGCTCAAGATCCGCATCTCGCTGGCGCTCAACTTCGCGGTGTTCGCCGTGTTGCTGAACACGGTGGGCATCGTGATCAAACGCGTGATCGACGACTACGGCGTGGGCGACGCCACCGCCGCCAGCCTGGAGGCCTTCAAGGACCTCTCGATCGCGGCGGCCTCCTTCGTGCTGGCGTCCTACATCCCGCGCCTGGGTTATCGGCGGGCGATGCTGGTGGGGCTGCTGGCGGTGAGCCTGGCCAGCCTGCTGGTGGCCCTGGTGGCCGGGTTCTGGGTCACGCCGGTCCTGTACCTCACCGTGGGCGCCAGCTTCGCCCTGATGAAGGGCGCCGTCTACTCGACGGTCGGCCTGGTCACCCGCGACCAGCGCGAGCACACCGGCCTGATGAACGTCCTGGAGGGCGTGTTCCAGGTGGGGGCGCTGCTGGGGCCGCTGTTCTTCTCGCTGGTGCTGGGCGCCGGCCGCTCCTGGACCGCCACCTACTGGCTGATCGCGGCCACCAGCGCCACGGCCTTCGCGCTGCTGCTCGCCACACCCCTGGACGAGAGCGAGGTCAAGACACATCCGGAGCAGGCCGGCTTCCTGGAGATGCTGCGGCTGCTGCGGCTGCCGCTGGTGTGGGTGTTCGTGGTCTGCGCGTGGCTCTACGTGATGATCGAGCAGAGCTTCGGCACCTGGCTGCCGACCTTCCACGAACGCATCTTCGGCCTGGCGCCGTCGGTGGCCGCGGC
>Ga0187893_10013881_pt1 | contig 11108 bp, 9 predicted proteins | sample MA1701074metaG_FD_139574 | JGI IMG/M metagenome (GOLD analysis project Ga0187893, IMG submission 139574) | White microbial mat communities from a basaltic lava cave in the Kipuka Kanohina Cave System on the Island of Hawaii, USA - MA170107-4 metaG ...
CCCGATCCTCACCTTCATCCACATCCGCTTTCATAAAATAACATAACACTTCCCTGTCTACTTTCCGAATCAAATCTGCCATAAAGACAAAGGAATCTTCGAGTAAGCCGACAACGCACAACTCCCTGCCTTCGAAGTCCTTGTCCACATGGCCGGCAATGTCCTCAACGCGTTTGCGAATCTGCTCATCCGTGTACAGAACCTTCGTTCGGGTCATCGATCTTGACTCCTCTCTTCGACAACCACGCGCGTTCCTTCGCTTGGTTGAACTGCGCTGTCAGAGCAGAAAGTAAAATTCCAGACGCAAACGATTCGGCCACCCAGAACCACCACCGGCCAACAAGCCCTGAGTCGCCTCGGAATCTTTCTCTGTGCAAGCATTTCTGCAACTCTCTTCGGCGAATTTCCACCCGGCGGAAAGTATACATCGCCAGGTTCCCAGTTGCGAATTAAGAATCCTGCCTCCAATTCTGTTTCGCTTAGAGAGAGTTCCCATCGATTCAACACCTGCGTAGGCTGACTCGAAGTTTTGAGTTTGGCTTCAAACGAAGTACCCGTTTGGGGTAATTCAATCCGACCAGGAACTCGAAGCTCATAGCGGAACTTCTCCGGCTCAAGCGGCACGGCTTCGAAGACGAGTTGATTGAATTCTCGGAAACATTTGAAGTCACCGGAAACAACATACTTTCCGCCCCTGCCTTCTCGCAGAAGGTGAAGGATAGACTCCACGTTCTTGGCTGAGAGGCTTTGTTTTCCCGGAGTCAATCGGTCCAAGGAAAGGCGAATCAGGCGCTTCTGTAGTCCAGAAGGCAGCGAGACCAATGTGGCTACATCCCAAATGGTTCTGGATCCCTCGACAATCGCTTCCCGGTCAAATACCGCAGCCGCCCAATATCGCAGCGCCTCGCTTTCTTCACGGAGAATGGCAGCTGTGCCGGCCAGGAGCGGAACGATTTTCGGATTGTAATCATCCAGGAGACTTGGAATAAGCTCTTGCCTCAGTTTGTTGCGCAAGAAGCGTCTGTCCAAATTCGAGGGGTCTTCGCGCCAGGTGACTGCGCGACGCCTTAAATAGTCTAGAACCTCGTATCGTTCAATGGAGAGTAGCGGCCGAATGAATAATTCCCGTCTGAAGGACATAGCAGACAGGCCGTCCGCCCCGCTCCCTCTTAGCAGGCGCATCAGAAGCGTTTCTGCCTGGTCGCTCATTGTATGCCCCAGCGCCACCTTTTGAGCGTGCTCAGCGTCCGCAACCTTGGCAAGGAAGGCGTATCTTCGCTCCCGGGCCCAGTTCTCCAGGTTCCCCTCCCTGTTCGCCACATCTGTGTCAGAGATCTTTTCGCAGATAAGCCGGCTACTTAGACGTTCAGCCAACGCCCGAACGAATTCTTCATCCTCGTCTGACGATTTGCCGCGGAAGTTGTGGTTCAGGTGAGCGACAATCAAGTCGAGTTCAAACTGCGCCCGAATTTCCAGCAAGAGATAGAGAAGCGCTACAGAATCCGCGCCTCCGGAAACCGCTACCACCACTCGCTCTCCGCGATTGAGAAGGCTGTGTGTCTTGATAGCCCGAATAAATTTCTCAAAAACTCGAGCGGACTTCATTGTCTTGATTTCTATTCTCAATCCCTGGTCAGGAGCAATGCCATTGAAACGCCCCACCTAATCGTCGTTCAGGCTTCAGGCTTATTGTACGGCGCTTCTCGCAGCCGTCCTACAATGAGAAACTGTTTGAGTTGAGCAAACGGCTGGTTTAGACTTTTCGCTCGAACGAGGTCAATCATGCAAGCGACCCACAAGTTCACGCCCTCTCTACGCCTCTTGTTCCTTGGGCTTACTTTGACTATTTTGCCCTCTCAGAGCTTGGCAGAGTACAAGGTTGTTCTGAAAGACGGAAGGGTACTCGAAGCGAGAGCCAAACCGATTTCCATGGAAGGGCATCTCCGATTTACAGATAGCAAGAGTCAATTTCAATCCATCCCGATCCAGCTGATTGACCTCGCAGCCACCCAGACCTTGAATGCGCAAAACGCGCCAACGTCGGCACCGGCTCGGGTGCTCACCAACGAGGACCTAACGTCCGGGAATCAGCCTTCAACAAAGGCGGCGATCAAACTGATACCTGCTTCCAGTCCGGATGCTAAAAAATCCATAACCTCTGCCGCTCCGTCGCGTGGCGAAGCGTATTGGCGGGGACGTGCCAGGCAAATTCGGGATGAGATGGAGAATGTCGACAAACAGATTAAGGCTTTGAATGAAAAGCCCCAACCTGGGAAGGGGGATGGAATCAAGATCGGTTTTGAGACCTACAATTCGGTAATCTATGCGGACTTTGAGAGTCAGGTGAAAGAGCTTGAAAGGCGCAAAGAGAAGCTACAGAAAATGATGACCGCACTGGAAGAGGAAGCCCGTAAAGGCGGCGCCTTGCCGGGATGGCTGCGCTAAGCTGAGAATTGTCGCAACGTGCGTTCGTCGATCGAGAAAACTATGCCCTATGAAGCGGTGATCGGTCTTGAAGTCCATGCGCAACTGCTGACCAAGACCAAAATCTTCTGTTCTTGCTCGACAGCATTTGGGTCCCCTCCAAACACGAACACGTGCCCGGTTTGCCTTGGCTTTCCGGGCGCGTTGCCCGTCTTGAACCGGGAGGCAGCGGTGATGGCTACTAAGGCTGCCCTGGCTTTGGAATGCACACTGAACCCGATTTCCATTTTTGCCCGAAAGAATTACTTTTACCCGGACCTGCCGAAGGGCTATCAGATTTCCCAGTTTGACCGGCCGCTTGCCGAGAACGGATTGATCACGATCGGAAGCAACGGTTCAAAGAAGCAGGTTCGCATCAAGCGTGTCCACATGGAAGAAGATGCAGGGAAGTCTATCCACGATGGGTTTGTCGACTCGGCCCGCTACAGTTATATCGATTTAAACCGCAGCGGCACGCCCCTCATCGAGATCGTCAGCGAACCGGACCTTCATTCGCCGGAGGAGGCACATGAGTATTTGACCCGGATGAAAGTCATTCTTGAATATCTGGAAGTCTGTGATGGAAATATGGAGGAAGGCAGTTTGCGTTGTGACGCCAACATCTCGGTACGGCCTGCGGGCGCGTCGAAGCTGGGCACGAAAGCCGAAGTCAAGAATCTGAACAGCTTTCGGTTCTTGAAGAATGCCCTGGAATACGAGATTGCCCGACAGATTCAGGTTCTCGAGGAAGGCGGCAGCGTTGCGCAGGAGACTCGCCTGTGGAATACGACGGAACATCGCACTGTTTCGATGAGAAGCAAAGAAGAAGCGCATGACTATCGTTACTTTCCTGAACCTGATCTTCCACCGTTGGTAATCGATGAGGCTTGGCGAAAAGACATTCAAGCTTCCATGCCGGAATTGCCGGACGCAAAGAAAGCGCGCTTTGTCACTCAGTACAGTCTGCCCGAATATGACGCCGGGGTTCTCACCACGTCACGAGCCTTGGCTGGTTTCTTTGAGGAAACCGTGTCGCTTTGCCAGAGCCCCAAGGCTGCCTCCAATTGGATTATGGGAGACCTGCTGCGTGACCTTAAAGAATTCAATCGCACCATCGAAGACTCACCTGTAAAACCCAAGGCCATTGCCGACCTGGTCCGGCTGATTGAAAGCGGAGAAATCTCAGGTAAGATGGGTAAGGAAGTTTTTGAGGTGATGTTTCGTGAGAACAAATCTCCCGAGGTCGTGATCGCAGAGAAAGGCCTCAAACAGATCACTGACTCCAGCGCCATCGAAAAAGTGATCAGCGAGATCGTTGCTGCGAATCCAAAAACCTACGAGCAATATAGAAGTGGGAAAAAAGCTGCCTTTGGCTTTTTCGTCGGGCAGGTGATGAAAGCAACGCGGGGGCAAGCTAATCCGCAAATCGTTAACGATCTCCTGCGGCAGGTCCTGGATGCATGAGGAAGGATGCATGACGCGCAACATAGACGATTCACACCAGGAGATCAGCGCTTTTTACAGAGAGGAGTTTTTGAAACATAAAGCTCGCCTCGAATTACAGAAGGAGTTCTATTCCGACAAGGCGCTGAGCGACATTGAGACGGCCCTGGATAAAATCATCAAAGACATGGACACCATCTGTAGGATCGAGCAGTTCAGTCGGCTCGCGAGCCAGCTGTTGCAGCGGATCGACGTCATAACAAATCTTTCAGGCTCTCCATCGAAGCATGCAAGAAGAATTCACTAGTTTCTGTGTTGGAAACAAGCGCTCTCATGTTGGGGAAAGTCGAACAACAGTCTGACGGTAGAGTGTTGCTCGAAGTTCTCCCTGTCCGCCAGCTCAACTGCATCCCGTCATGTCAAAGAAACTCCCGCTGCACGAGATTCACCGAGCTGCAGGAGCCAGCTTTATCGATTTGTTCGATTGGCAGATGGTCCTGAAGTTCGCTCCAGACGACTCTGAGTACTGGGCGCTGCACAGATCGGCTGGGTTGATAGACCTTTCCTCCTCTGGAATCTTTGAGTTGAAGGGCGAGGATCGAGCACGATTCCTGCACGGGATGGTCACCAATGACATCAAGGCGTTGGTTCCAGGTCGCGGATGCTATGCCGCTTTTCTTTCTCCGCAGGGACGGATGACGGCTGATCTGCGAGTGTTTTGTACTGAGGATTCTTTAATTCTGACAACAGATCCTGCCGGGCGCCAGAAGTTGGGACCGGCACTAAGAAAGTACATAATTGGCGACCGTCCACTGCTGCTGGATCGGTCAGAAGAACTGGCCGTGCTTTCGATGCAAGGACCCAAGACGCCCGAGGTGTTATCCGGGATATTCTCTCAGGCATTGCCGCTGGAACTTCCTTATGACCACGGTGAAGTGTCGCTGGCGGGTGGGAGGACCCGCATCTGCAGTGTACGCCGCACAAACATGGGAGGTGTTGACTTCATCGTCGAGCGGCAGGGCCTGGCAGCACTTTGGAATCTCATTTTAGAGACTCGGCAGCAGGGAGCAGTGCAGCCGGTGGGCTTTGAGAGTTTTAACGTGCATCGCATTGAAGCAGGGATACCCTGGCTTGGGCTGGATATGGATGAGAACACCCTTCCGATTGAGGCTGGACTTGAGAAGAGCGCCATTAGCTTCAATAAGGGCTGCTACATTGGCCAGGAATCGGTGGCGCGCATCACCTATCGTGGCCATGTGAACCGAAAGCTCGTCGGCCTAACTCTTTCAGGCCCAGCTTCAAATGGGGCCAAAATATCAAAGGATCGTCAGGAGGTTGGGTGGGTGACAAGCAGTGCGTACTCGCCCAGCCTGAGAAGAGCCATTGCGCTAGGCTACGTTCGGCGCGAGGTTCTGGACCCAGGTACGGTGGTGCTGGTCGGAAGTGGCGACCGGGAGCATGCCACGGTCACGTCACTTCCGTTCCCTGAGACACAACCACCAGCACCTTGAAGTGTCCCGCTTTTGCCTGGATATGACCGGGGCCCAAGCGCACTCTTGAGAGGCAAGTTTCTCATTCGGAAAACTCAATGTTAATTTCAGGTTCGAGATTGATCTTAAATCCTTTGAGACCCTTAAGTAGTTGTTTGGCTTCCGCTAAATCCTGCCCCTTGATCGCCACGGTCTGCTGCAGCAGCTTGTCGTCGGACAGGAGCTCCGAAAAGTCCATTTCAAGCAGCGTGACCTTCCTGCCGTCCTGATACAGACTATTGGTCTTTACCAGATCTCCCTGAACTTCAATTGCCATCCCAATCCGGAATCCAGTAAAAAATTTCCGGGCTTGCTCTAATTGCTCGGCTGTGGGTGCCTTGGCGGCTTTGTCCGGTTGTCTTACCTCTTCGGCTGAAGTCTTCTTGGTAGGACTCGGCGAAAAGATCGCGGTTAAGAGCGAATGGCCATTCTGAAGCCGGGAGAATCGAAACGTGGTCTCACCGCTGCCTATCGAGGTGGTCTGCAGCCCCGGCATCGAAGGAGTTTCAGGCTTTTCACTGAGCCTGAGCTTGGTTACATCGCGGAAGGCGTATGTTACTTCCTGGCCCTCCATCCCGGTGACCGCAACCTTACGGCTTGAAACGAAGCTGACACCGGCACCCATTTTCGCGGCCCTGGTGCGGGCGTCTTTCTCGCTGAATAGCTCAGGCGGTTTAATCTCTTTCTGAGCGGCTCCGTCACCAACCATTTGCTGAGCGAAACCCTGCATCATGGCAGTGAGCTGAGCGATCATCTCTGTGCTCATTAGCGTCTTCTGGACGACGACGCCGCTCCCGTCCGTATTGAGTTGGATGAGTGTGTCGGATGTTAAACAGCCGCTCGCGGCGCCCTGAAAAATCAACAAGCCGAAAATCAACAAGAATTTGGCCATACTCCACGCTCCATCGTCTGGATTCTAGAAGTAACACCTGCCCATGTACTCCTAGTTGCTTCTGGTTTCATCGATTCACAAGGTTGGTTGCATTAAGAAAAGCTCGGCGGTTGCCGATACTACCGACGACACTTTGCAAATCTTAAGCTGACTTATTAAGGAGATACTTCGTGGAGGGATCGCTCACAGTCAACGGTTCAGCAATAGCTATCGAGCTGAAGAACAAGATCCTGGAGAAAGCGGAGAAGGGTATTGATGCCGCTGTTGCGACTGCTAGCGAATCGGGCGGGGGAAGATTCCGAGGACCCAGTTTCTGGTACGACACCGACAAGAACGTTTTCGCTTTGCGGGGCACCTTTGAAATTGAGAAAGGAACAGCTGACGACGTGGCCACCGAAGTCAAGCTTGCTCTGGAAGCGGCGGGCTACAGGATCACGGTCAACCAACCCACCTCTTCGACAGTTGCCTAGCGCCGATCCAGAAGTGTCATTTTCCTCCAATCCGTCCCTTCAGCCCTTCAGAGCGTTCTGTTACTAGCAAACTCAGACGCAATCGCTGAAAGCGGGTACCCTTCTAAAGCTAGATTTCGGCGAAATCTACCTCGGTTCTCCAGCCACCCTCAAGGAAGCCACCTATACACCGTCTCATCGATCGTGCCGACCGTGCCAACCACGTAACATGGTGGAAGGCAGGCCGCACGCAGGAGGCTGAGCCCGCTTTTCTGCGCCTCGGGCGAGATGTATGAAGCCCTCTTGTGTTCTGATGCGCACGGAGCAGCACGCGATTGGTCTTGTGCTGCCTGCGATTGATTGGGAGCGCAAATTCGTTTACTGTTTCAAATTATGCTGAAGATATCATGAGTGGAGTCACCCGGAATATCTGAGCTCGTCGGCGTTGGGAGGATCGTTTCATGGAGAAATTTGCCGCATACTTGCTGCTGCTCGTGGGATTAGGCGCGGCGTATTTGGCTATCGGCGGTCTGGTCCGTCTTCGGCCGGAGCGACCTGAGTTTTGGCTGTTTGGCTTAGGAGTCAGGAGCCGGGTGGGAGCTAGCAAAGTGCTGGTAGTCGCGGCATTGTTGCTTCTGTTAGGCTATTCGGCGCTCCGCCGCGGATCGATTCAGCGGGTACTCGACCCATCCCAGCCGGCCAGCGAGCAGCAACTTGAATCTCAGAAGCAGCAACTGATCCGGGCTAATGAACAGATTGAAGAATTCAAGAATCAGATGACGATTCTAGACAGAGAAAAGGAAGCCTGCCAGGAAATTGTGTCGCGTCAAGGGTTGGGCATGGCCAGAACGGGCGACGCTGTCGCCGAGCTTCGGGCTAGTTTGAGTTTGCGCCAGCGTGAAATCGACACGCTGCAGGCGTCGTTGGCCAAGGCGAGCGACGAGGCTACAGCATTGCGCTCCGAGAACGAGCGCTTATCACAGTTGTCGGGTTCAGCCAGGGAGAAATTAGAGCAATTGCAATCCCAGTCAGATGTGTTGAAGAACGAGAAAACCTCTTTGGCGCTCAAACTGGAAGCAGCCTCAAAGGCGAGCGAATCAGAGAACTCGCGGCTAAAAGAGGAAAACAACAAGTTGAAGGCGCAGTATCGGGAACAAGACCGGCGTGCCCGCCTGTTGCGTCAGGGTCTGGTGCTGAGAGAGGCCAACGATTGGGCACTGGAGCAGGAGATCCAGCGGCTGGCGAACTTACTTTCCGACCAGCCAGAGGTGAACACGCCGAGACAGACTGACATCGCGCGCTCTCTGCAGAAGATCAGCCAGATACTGCGCGAGGGACAAGGGCTGACCAAACAAGCCAAAGTCGCTGATACTCAGCCCTCGAGTCCAGATCAGGACAAGACGGCTGCGCCAGGGAAGAACAAGTAACACCGCTGGCTATCGCACGAGCAAAGACCCAAGGCTCAGGAATGCTCCCACAGGGTTCCTGCCGTGCATTTGAGGATGCTTTTCCCACTCCAGAAGCTGAGCGCCATTTCTGTTTCTTCCCTCTGGACTGCCTTTGTATCGACGATTGCGCAATCCAGCGGCCACCCGTTGTGGGCCCGATTCAATCGCGAATCCGATTGTTCGTGGACAACATTTCCGTTTCATACTGCAGATTCCGCCCGGTAGGGCCAATTCCGATCTCTCTCTTCTTTGGGTTTTGGAAAGGGAGTGCGTGCAGCCTCAACCCCGGGTTCCTTATGCCTCGGGAATCGTTTCAGTTCGCTGAAGGACAGAGGCTTGGGGAATCCCTCCCAAGCCGCCAACGAACTTTCCCTTTAATCTTTGCATGCGAATTGATTTACAATGGCTTTTTGCTGACACGCGTGCCGAGATTCTGAGGATTCTTGCAAAGGCTCCTGATGTTCGGGTAACCTTCAATGTTAACTTTTTCGGAATTGAGTCCGCTATTCGGAATGAAAAATTCTCTGTCAATGATTGTCGTCTGCCTCCTGTTGTCGCTCGGCCGTGCCGTGGCAGCGCAGGAAAAGCCTCCTTCAGCCCAGTCCAACTCCAAGGTGAGTTATTTCCGAGAGATTCGTCCGGTGTTACAGCGCCAATGCCAGGGCTGTCACCAGCCTGCTTCGAAGCAAGCAGACCTGCTGCTGACAAGTTACGAGGGGTTCAAGGCCGGCGGCAAGAGTGGAGCTTCCTTTACCGCGGGTGAGCCAGATCAAAGCGTCGTGATGGCCTATCTCAAGGGAGACCGTCAACCGCGCATGCCGCTCGGCGGAGATCCCCTTCCGGCGGAGCAGGTCGATCTGTTTCGCCGTTGGATCGCAGAAGGAGGAATCGACGATACGCCCGAAGCCGCGCGAGGCAAATTGGTCGTCGGCAAGGCAGCCTCGTATCAAGTCGCTCCGTTAATTACTGCGCTAGCTTATTCACCGGACGGCACGCAATTGGCGGTTTCCGGCTATCGCGAGGTTCTGCTCCATCACGCGGATGGATCTGGCGTCATCGTACGCCTGCTGGGCGTTTCGGATCGCGTGCAGTCGATTGTCTATTCGCCGGACGGAAAGTTACTGGCTGCGGTGGGTGGCACTCCTGCGCGATTTGGCGAGGTCCAAATTTGGAATGCGACTTCGCACGAACTGAAACGCTCGGTGACAATTTCCTCGGACACGCTCTTTGGCGCTTCCTTTTCCCCCGACGGTTCCAGGCTGGCTGTGGGTTGTGCCGACAATACCATCCGAGTGCTGGCAGTCGACACCGGCAAAGAATTGCTGAAGCTCGCGCATCATGACAACTGGGTCTTCGGAACGGCTTTTTCGATCGACGGCAAGCGATTGGTATCTGTGGGTAGAGACCGGGCCGTGAAGTTGACCGAAGCTGGAACGGGTGCTTTTCTGGAGAACCTCAACTCCTTGCGCGCCGAACTTAATGTGGTTGCACGCCATCCTCGCAAGGACTGGGTCTTGGTGGGCGGCGAGGAACGCATTCCTTACTTATACACAATGGACCGTCCGCGAGCGCTGAGGGTTGGCGAGGAGTCGACGTTGATCCGTCAGTTGGAGCGGCAGGACGGTTCGATTATCGCCTTGGCTTTCCGAGCTGACGGACAGCGGCTGGCAGTAGGCGGAGCAGCCACCGAAGTGCGCGTTTACAATACGGAGACGGGTAAACGGGTGTCCACTTTGAGCGGCCATGAGGGCGGAGTCTACTCTGTAGTGTTTCACCCGAAGGGTGAACTCGCTGCAACGGGTGGCTTCGATGGAACCCTGCGGATTTTCGAAACCGAAACTGGGCAGTTGGTAAGATCGTTCATCCCTGTTCCTCTGGAAAAATCGGCGGTGTCGATGAAGTGAGAAAGGAAGAGAGCACCTGGAGCGGCGGGGGTGGTTGCAATCTTGGCAGCGGGTTTCGAGCTGACTCGTTGTGAAGGGCTGTCGCTTACTGGAACTCCAGACCGTGGACGATCGACGCTGGCCACTTCGCTTAAGTCATCACCTGTGAAGCAGCTCAGATTCAAAGAGGGTGTCTCATTAATTTCAACAAGCCTCTGCCAAAGGAGGGGATCAAGCGTGTTTCAATCTAATCCCCGAGTTCCCCGTAGTCTCATCGGGGCTTTGTGCCTGGCTCTGTGGCCGGTGTGGCTGCCGGCGGCGGCGCCCGTGCTGCGCGCCTTGGAACCCCGCGGTGCGCAACGCGGACAGGCTTTGCAGGTGACGCTGGTGGGCGAGTCTTTACAGCCCGGTGCGGAAATCACCACAAGTGTGCCCGGCGTTTTTTCCAGACTGGCGGCGGCGCCCGAGAAGGGCGCGACCGAAATACCTCTTCTGTTTCAACTGAAAGAAGATGCGGCACCGGGACTCTATCCGGTTCGTGTACGGACAGAAGCGGGGCTTTCTAATGTTCTCCTCTTTGCCGTGGGTACGTTGCCGGAGACGGTTGAGGCTGAGTCACTCTTGAAGGAACGAGTGCGCGACGAAAAACTGACCAATGACACACCCGCATCGGCTGAAAAGCTGGCCCTTCCCATCACCGTCAATGGGACACTGGTCGGGCCCGATCAGGACTACTATCGCTTCAATGCCAGAGCCGGCGAACGGCTTGTTTTTGAAGTGGACGCGCGTCGCGCTGGCTCTGCGGTCGATCCTGTCGTTCGCGTTTTGAACGGGGCCGGGAAGGAGATGGCAGTCAACAATGATGTGCCCGGTGCCTCGGTGGATGCGCGCGTTGAGTTTACGTTTCCTCAGGCAGGCGAGTATCTGGTGCTGGTTCACGACGCCAGATACAGTGAACAGGAACAGAATTTTTACCGGCTTAAGATTGGTTCTTATCCGTA
>Ga0187893_10013882_pt1 | contig 11106 bp, 8 predicted proteins | sample MA1701074metaG_FD_139574 | JGI IMG/M metagenome (GOLD analysis project Ga0187893, IMG submission 139574) | White microbial mat communities from a basaltic lava cave in the Kipuka Kanohina Cave System on the Island of Hawaii, USA - MA170107-4 metaG ...
CAATGGGAAATCAAACAAGGGATACAGCGGGAGCAGAGCGTCCTCGAAGCCAGCTAGAAGTGGCCTCAAAGGAAGCAGAATCGAGAGCCACACCAGGTTGCTATGAGAAAGACAAGGCCGGCCCATGAAATCTAAACCAGGTTGACCGGAAAACCAACGCCTGCGGCTGAAAAACCGCTCCCCAAGCGGAACTCACTTATCTCAAAGCCGGGGGTTTTGCAGCGGAATCAATATTTAAGGGCTGACCCAAACCTTCACAAACCTCCAACGCAAGCCTCCAACGATTACCCGCGAAATGTCGCCCAGTGTTTACCTACCATCCGACGCACTCAATCAGAGATTCGTCCCAAGCGCCACTTTGGTTGGTTAACGGGCCATCTGGAAGTTGAAACAGGGCGCAGTCCGCTAGCAACCGTCCGAAGGAACCAATGAACCGGCCGGATACCCTGGCACGCGCGTTTGTTGAAATGCCTGGCCGGGCGTAGATTCGAGATTCTTTCGTAGCCAGTTGGTTTTCCCCTCGGAGTATCAGCCTCTGCTTTAAGCCGAGCCTACAAGCCGGGCGGCACACAGGTCAAACGGCCGGGGCCCCCGCACCCTGTGGTGAATGGGGACCACCCAACCTGATCTCATTTTGAAACCAGTTGCAGTTTCAGCCGCGGCCCCTTCCGCCGGCAGCCACTGCGTTGGCTGTGCAAACTGGCCCGCCGAAAATGGCGTTATCCTCGCTAACAGGGGCGCCCCAATTCTCCATTTCACGCTGAAGCAGCACAGGCGCGTGTATGGAGCGTCGTCGGTTGATCCCCAAGCATAAAATCCTGGCAGACGACATCTCAAAGGAAGATAGAGATTATCCAATTATTCTATTGGACGCTTAAGGGAGTCTTCTCAGATCATGCCTTCAAAGGATGGCTTAGATGCTGAATTGACCCAGACTTTGTCCAACCTTAATGGTGTAGTCTTCGGAGCAGCATCGTGAGGCTCTAGCGACGCGCAGCGTGCGGTTACGTCTGGAGTAGCCGCGGCCACTTTTTGGCGTTCAAGTTCACTGCAATACGGGGGAATGAGTATAGGAGCCAGACCATGAGTCAAGGAAATTCCAGAATGATCCGATTTGCCGTTACCGCACTTGTGTTGTGCAGCACGGCCATCTGCAATTTCAACGGTGCAAGCCCTCGACCTGCTGGGCAAATTGACCAAAGTCGTGCATCTGGCTCAGATCACTCAAAGCACATTGCGGGAGCAGGCCAGCGAACAGCAGACTTAACCAAAAAGTACCTGGAGAGCGTGTTGTTTACTCGAGAAGAGGTTAATGACTGGTTAGAGGGACGAATGAATTTGTACATCCCCGAGAGATACGATGGCCAGATGGGCTGGGCACATGTTGCCGGTCGTCACCAGCACGGAATTGATAAATCTATCGCCACTTATACTTACGATCCGTCGGGCGCTCGGCGCATGATCATGTATCGAGACAAGACTTGCCGCATTAACACATATGGTAACAGCTTTACGCATTGTGACCAGGTAAGTGACGGTGAAACCTGGCAGGAGGTATTGGCAAGCTACTTATGCGAGCCGGTTCGGAATTTCGGTGTCAGCGGCTATTCTGTCTACCAGATGTATCTGCGAATGAAGCGGGAAGAGATGAAAACACCAGGCAGGTATATCGTCATGAATATCTACAGTGATGATCACCGGCGTAGCTTATTTGGTTGGGCTTCAATCGGGATGCCAGATCCATCGCATCAGCGGAAGTTGCAGAGACGACCTACGGCGCCTTTCGTAAAAGTGAATCCGGCCACTGGACAATTCTTGGAGTATGAAAACCCCTGCCCTCGCCCGGAAGCTCTGTACAACCTGACCGACTTGAATTGGGCCTATAAGAACTTCAAGGACGATTTTGTTTTAAAAATTGTCCTCGCTCGCGAGATGGCCAAGCAGGGGACCCCCGAGAAAAGCTATGCTGAGATCATGAAACTCGCACAAGAGCACGGGATTGGAACCCAAATAGATAACGTTGAGGTACTCAATAAGACCCTGGATTCATTGCTCATGAGGGCAGCCCTCTTTGCCAGCATGCGTATCGTTGAGAAAGTGGAAGAGTATGCGAAAACTCACGGTAAGAAGATTCTTTATGTACTCTCCTATGTTCAACGCGATACAGCGAAGGCCCTTAAAGAGGGACGTCGGTTTGATCAGGAGTTCATTGATTTCCTGCAAAGGAAGAGATTGCCGTACGTGGATCTTCTTGAAGCGCACAAGGCGGATTTTGCTCAATTCAACATCGGAATTGAAGAGTATATCAAGCGCTACTATATGGGTCACTACAAGCCTCTCGGAAACTTGTTTACAGCGTTTTCGCTAAAAAGTCAGCTTGTCGGCATGCTGGAACCGAAACCGACAAGCTATGACGAGTTGACAAAAGTTGCCGAGGAACAGGCTGGCGTACCCAAGAACTAGGTTTAGGATGGTAGCGTTTCGTTCGGCACGTCCAATGAGGATTCATCCTCTCATCTAACAAACTGGCCGCCTTGGCCACGACACACGATGCTGCCATCGTGTCTGCTCACACTAATTAGTCCATTTTTGTTTCCATTCATGCGACGTAGGGACTGCCTTTACGCTGCGGACATGGGCTGAGCCAACAATTCATCCACGTTCGAGACTTCAGGCAGCGCGAGCGAAGCTCTGACTATGATGGGCTCGTTCACATGCCGCAAACTCATTGGAGTTGTTCCAAGGCTGGTTCAAGAGGGGTCAGTCGAAGGGTTGCGCCTGGCTGATGCATTGGGCATCGACGTCAAAAGCACTTCATGCTGTCTCAACGCGACGGAACGTCCTCGTGGATGCCAACGAACCTTGGTCCAAGAAGTCTTGAGAATGATTTCGCTCCAGGATTCAGTATGCGGCTTCTAGGCGAAGGCCTTGACGGGAAGGCGACTTTTGGATTGCAGGGCAATTCAACGTTCACGTTTCCGGGAACCACTCTGGTATCTCCCATTCCTGTGGAAGCCTTGGACTTTGGGAACGGCTCCGGCAAGGAGAGAAGGAGTATGATCATGCTTCCTTGTCTTTCGGTTTGAGCTGGAGTACGCAATCATGTCAATTTCAGGAGAATCCAATTAAGGTGCGATTCACCAAATGTTGTCAGGGCGGGACTGGTGGGCAATCTTAACGAGGCGTTCAGCAACTACCGGCAACGCTTGAATGGCCGCCTGATTGCGCCACAGCAAGGATGACAATTGCCCAATCGAGAACCCCTTGAAATGACTCGTCAAACCTAACCGCAATGTCTGGGAAAGATTGCCTAAAGGAAAACAGACGGTGCACCTGCGGTGTTCTCGTCTTAGTCAGAAGGATTTTTTCTATTCTAACTCTTGTGATCTGCCTTCCAGAGGGGTATTCCAACCTGGCAGCTCGAGCAGAAGAAGTGCAGCGCCACATCGACAAGGGCCTTCGACTCGGCAAGGAGGGTGACTGGGCCCGAGCGAGCGTCGAGCTCAGGAAGGCAGTGCAACTGAATCCGGCTTCTGCAGAGGCTCACTTCAGCTTGGGGGTCGCCTTGTGGTGGACCAAAGAATTGCCCGCGGCGGCGGAAGAGCTGAATGCGGCTTTGCGCATCAAGCCTCAATTCGCCGAAGCGCACTATTTTCTGGGCCGAACGCTGCAGCAATCCGGTCAGCTGGAAGCAGCGATTGGTCACTTCGAAAAAGCCATCAGATCTCAGCCACAGTTGCCCGAACCGCGCAACAGCCTCGGTGTGGCTCTGCAGGAGGCCGGCGACTATGGAGGAGCCATTCCATCTCTGAGGGAGGCTGTCCGGCTGAAGCCCGACTTTCTTGAAGCTCACAACAATCTGGGGCTGGCTCTCATGCAGTCCGCCGATTTTGAGGCAGCCGTACTCGAGTTTCGGAAGATCATTGACAAGCATCCTGCTTTCCTAGACGGCAGACGAAATCTAGGTCTGGCACTCCTGAACAAGGGTGATTTTGCTTCTGCTGAACACACATATCGCGAAATCCTTAGAAGTGAACCGCGAGACGCAAAGACCGCGCTCAATCTTGGACTTGCACTCAAGCAACAGGATAAGTTGGAAGAGGCTGTCAAATATTTGCGAATGGCCGCTCAACTTCAGCCTGACTTTACCGAGGCTAGCCATGAACTGGGAGTCACGCTCTGGCAACAGGGCAAACCTGACGAAGCCATGGACAAGCTGAGCTGCGTAGTCTCAGAGCGAAATCGCAACTCAAAAGTCATGTTCACCTGTGGTTTGATTCTGAAGGAGAAAGGCGAAGCAGAGGCCGCAGTCCAAGCATTCCGACGGGCCATAGAAATTCAGCCGAACTTTCCGGAAGCTCACTATTCCTTGGCATTGGTGTTGCGTCAGCAAGGGAAAACCGAAACCTCGCAAGAGGAATTCAAGATCGCGGAATCGCAGCGTGAAGGCCAACAATCTCTTGAGGCAGCCACATTCGCAACCCAGGCTGGGCTGAACAAATTAGCCCGAGGAGATCTCGAAGCGGCTATCGATCAATTTCGCTTGGCCACCGGGCGCATGCCTGGGTATGCCCCGGGTTACTTCCAACTCAGTCTTGCGTTGGAAAAACTCGGCCGCAAAGAGGAAGCTGCCGGAGCGCTGGCGACGGCAAAAAGTCTTGACCCTGGACTGAGGCTGTCGCGATCGCCTCTCGGCTTGCGCGGTTGGGTCCAAAGTCAACTGAGAGCAAGGTAGTGGCTTGAGGAACGTGTCGCTGTTCTCCAGGGCGCAACTGAGCTGGGGTGCTCAATCGTCTATCGAAGAAAGGCGGCGGCAAACTACTGGCGTCCAAAAGGGCCCCTTGATGACCCGCTGTGTCAGATTGTCCACCGAGGCGTTCCCGCTAACGATGTCAAAGGCGTTGTCTTGTCTCACCTGGGTATCCATTATTCTCGTAGTGTTGGCAGGCACGGGTTTCGCAGCGGAAACGATTCTACCAAAAGGCGACGCTCGCGCATCCATTGTGACCCGCCATTTCCCCGATCGCGTACACGAGTTCGTTTGGCGAAACTGGGATGCCGTCGAGCCTGCGAAACTGGCGAAGATCCTGGGTGCAACGATGCAGGAAATCCGGGCAGTGGCTGAGTCGATGGGATTGCCACGTGCCGCTCCCGTTGCATCGGAGCTGAGGGAGCGGGGCTACATCACACTGATCCGACGCAATTGGCACCTCCTTCCCTACGAGCAATTGCTGGAGCTCCTGGAGATGAAGCCGGAGCGACTGGCCTTTGCCCTGCGAGAGGACGACTTCTTGTGGGTGAAGCTGGGTCGGTTGAAACCCAAGTGCGAGCCGCTCCGCTACCATAAGCCGGACGAGGCCGCTCGGCGCCGGACAACCGAAATCCGGCGCATCGTGAAAGAAGATTTTGGTGAAGAGTTGCGTCGTCCTGCTGAGCCGCGCTTCGACTTCGTTCGGCAACTTAGCTCGCCCGCCTCATTCTCAACGCGAAAGCCCGAGAACCCCCCGTCTCATCCCCTGCGGCTTGTGTATTCCTATCTTGCCGTCTATGGGGACCCACTCGCGAATCCCAAATTGAATCCTTATCCTGATGGATTTCTGGAACGGCTCTCCGCGGTGGGCGTCAATGGCGTTTGGCTGCATGTCGTGTTGCGCGATTTGGCGCCCGGTGGGACGGCCTTCCCCGAATTGGGAGTCGACCACGCGGTACGCTTGGCCAACCTTCGCGTCTTGGTCGAGCGGGCCAAGAAATTCGGGATTGGTGTGTATCTCTACCTGAATGAACCTCGGGCGATGCCTCTAGCCTTCTTCAGGAATCGCTCCGAAACAGGAGGCGTCCTGGACGGACAAGGCGAATACCGGGCGCTTTGCACTTCACATCCGGTGGTGCGCCAATGGATCGGTGACGCATTGGCGCATGTGTTTCATCAGGTCCCTGACTTAGGTGGCGTGTATGCGATTACTGCATCAGAAAACCTGACCAACTGTGCTTCTCTTGGCGGATGGCGATCCTGCCCGCGCTGCAAGGCGCGCAGCGACGCGGACATCATCAGCGAGGTCGTTGCTGTGATCGAAGAGGGTGTTCGTCGCGGCAACCCCAAGGCCAACGTAATCGTGTCGGATTGGGGCTGGAAGCGCCACGGCGACGCCCGCGACATCATCGAACGTTTGCCGAAACCGGTCTGGCTCATGTCGGTCAGTGAATGGGCCAAGTCGATCGAACGCGGCGGGATAGAAACCAAAGTCGGTGAATACTCGATCTCTGCGGTGGGACCTGGACCGCGGGCCATCGGGCATTGGGCGGCAGCCGCCAAAGCCAGCGTGAAGAGGGCGGCTGAGATCCAGTTCAACAACACGTGCGAAATCGCCAGTGTGCCTTATCTTCCTGTAATGGACCTCGTGGCCGAGCATCTGCGCAATCTGGCGTCGGTAAACCTTGATGGAATGTTGATTGGCTGGACGATGGGCGGGCATCCTTCGCCCAACTTCGAACTTGCTCGACGGTTGAGCGGAGCGTCCGTGCCGGACGTGGAGACCGTACTGAACTCAGTTGCTCGAGAACGCTTTGGCCCAGGGGGAGCAGCTCATGCACGTAAGGCGTGGACGCTTATGAGCGAAGCCTTTCGCCAGTATCCGTTTCACGTAGGCGTGGTGTATACCTCTCCAGTTCAAGTTGGTCCAGCGAATGCGCTCTATGCTACGAAGACCGACTACCGGGCAACCATGTGGGGGATCCCCTACGACGATCTCGAGCGCTGGCGCGGCCCCTATCCAGCGGAAGTGTTTGCTGGACAATTCGAGAGGTTAGCCGATGGCTGGAAGCCGGGCGTTGCCGAGTTGCAAGTCGCCGTAGACAAGGCACCGCCAGATCGTCGCAAAGAAGTTGAACAGGACTTGCGATTCGCCCGCGCTGCAGCGATCAACTTTCAATCCGTTGCCAACCAAGCGCGCTTTATCCTTGCTCGTGATGCGCTTGCCAACTCCTCCAAAGCGTTGTCACGCGAAGAAGGCCATCGTTTACGAATTGAGATCAAGCGATGCCTGGAGTCCGAGATTACACTGGCGCGGCAACTCCTTACACTGGTGAGGGAAGATTCGCGCATTGGCTTTGAGCCTTCCTGCCATTATTTCTATTTGCCTCTCGACCTGGTTGAAAAAGTAATCAATTGCCGCTGGCTGTTACGGCATTTTGAAGAGTAGGGGAGTCCGTAGTCCCAAGCGATCGGGGGGAACGATGAAAGTTGTCGCTCTTGCGCGGTGTCTCTTGGCGTTAACACTGGCCGCGGCAAGTTTAATCCTGCTGGTCGGCGGCCTGTTCTGCTCATCGGGAACCGTCGAGGCTCAGACTACGACTGAGGTTTTTGCGCGAGAAGTGGAACGCGTCCTTCCTCAAGAGGAGCTCTACGACCATCACAAACGGCTGTCGCAAGGCCCGGTGCACGTTGCCAGGCGCGATGTAGAGGCGCGTCGCCGGACCGCAGAGCTAGCCATACCGGAGCACGGTTGGAAGCTGGTCTGGAACCAGCGCAGCTCGCCGATTCTTCAGAACGCGGTTCGTGATTTTCGGGACTACCTCGACAAGTCGATGCGAGTCCAGGTGGAGACGGAGGGTAGGGATTCTCTGGATAGTTGGGAAAGCTTGACCCGATGTATCGTGGTCGGGACGCGCGACCAGCTGCCTAAATGCGGCGCCACTCTAAAGGGTCCCAAAGACTATCAGATTTTGGCGACATCGCAGAGGTTGACGGTGTGCGGCTACGACGAGCGAGGAGCGATGTACGGCCTCTACAATCTCGAAGCCAGGATGAACCTGCGCGAAGGGCCGTTCCTTCCCGTAGACCTCACCTCTGTGCGGCACAGCCTCTACAGCACTCGCATGGTGCATTCCTGGATGGGTTGGATGGAGTTTCCAGACGCGTTGCTCTCTCATCTGGCCCACGATGGGTTCGATGGCATTTTTGCCTCAGTGTACGCCAATCCGAACGGGGATCGCACTACGGCCGAATCTTCCACGGAGTTCTACGCACGGCTGCTTTTTCGTGTGCGCCATCAGGATCCAGCTCGAATGCGAGATTTGATTAACCGGGCGTCACGGCTCGGCATCAAGGTTTACGCGCCGATCATCTACCAGTACCTGGGAACACCGGAAAGCGAAGCGGGGCTGCGCAAACTGGTGCGCGATATCGTGAAGGAGTTCCCCGACATTCAGGGCTACGTCCTCCTTACGGAAGGCTTCTGGTACAAGAAATGGGGAGGAGGTCACGGCGCCGACAAGGAGTACGTGCAGGACTGGGCCCGGAACTGGAGCAGGGCGGTGGGCATTGTGGCCGAGGAATGCCATCGAGTGAACCCCGCCATCGAGATTCTCCCCTGGGAATACAACATCGACTTCCGGCCCCAGAACGCCGATTTGAAGCGCTACTTCATCCAGCGGCTTCCGTCCGACACTATACCGCTTCTCACTTGGGAAAACGGGAAAAGCTTCGAGATCGACGGCATGCAAGGCTATTTGCGTGACTACTCACTGTCACAGATCGGCCCTGCGGAAGTGACGCATGCGCAGATCGACGAGGCGCGACAGCGGGGGATGAAAGTTTATTCAAAGGTTGATGCCTTTGCCAGTTGGCAGTTCGGCACCATCCCCTACCTGCCGTTTCCCCATCAGTGGCACGACCGGTACGAGGCGCTGCAGAAGTACGGCGTGAACGGAACGCTCGAGAGTTGGAGCAGTGGTTACAGCCCAAGCTTCATCGCCGAGCTCCGGGCCTGGTCCTGCTGGAGCGGCGCGCCTCCTTTTGAGGAACTGCTGGGAGAAATCGCCGCCCGAGACTTCGGGTTCGCCGGGAAGGAGAGGGTCCTGAAAGCCTGGGACCTCTTCAGTCGTGCGATTCGTCTGGTGCCGGACACCGGCCCGAACATGGGAACCAACAACGCGGTTGGAAATCCGCTGTTCTTTCAGGAACCTCCGGCTCGGACCACCACGTTCAAGTACTGCTGGACCGATCATGCCAAGTGGATGGGGTATTTCGGGGGAGGAATCAATCCCTACTGGCCTTTTACCGTTTCGCGCATGGTCTTCTACCCTGACTTTACCAACCAGACGAACAAGGCAGAACTTTACGCGCGCAGCGCGACGGGCGTGCAGGTCGGCAAGGAAATCCCCGTGCTGCCAGTCTTTCTCAAGTACCTGCGCCAGGCAGCAGACCAGATGGAAGAGGGATTGAAGCTGTACCGGTCCGCGGCCCTTGCCAGCCCGGAATCCAAACGCCAAGGGGCTGTCCGCGAAGTCGTTATCGCTGAGCAGTTGCAACGGATGATGCAAAGCGACCACGCGATCCTCGAATTCGAAGATCTGCGCCTGCGCCTGGCGGCGGAGCCGGACAATCTGAAAGCATCGGCGGTGCTGGATCGGATGGAAAACACTGTGCGCGACGAGATCGCCAGGACAGAACTCTCTCTGCTCGCCGCCACGCGGGATTCGCGTCTCGGGTTTCAATACGAGCAGGACTATGTCTATACACCCTACTCGCTGAAGGAGAAGCTGGGTGTCTTGCGCGAAACGGAAAAGCAATTGGCGAAACGACGCCAGAAGTAAAGCGGCGCCCTTTGGAGTGCGGCAGCTCGCTGCCGCTTTCTTCGGTCGAGGTTAAGATGCGCCAGCTTGCTGGCACCAAAGTTCAGTGGCACATCGTTGATTTCCGGCTTTCGAATCAATAGGGGGACGACGACCATCCAAGGCTCCCGAGGTTTCAATTTCCCAGGATCCTTCCGATCTTCTGCTCCATCTGTTGTGCTTCGACCGCGGTCAACGCACCAATCTCGAAATCGGCTTGCCATTGCGCGTGCGCAGGAAGCACCTTGACGTTTCCCTTGGCCTTTTCGGCGATGTAACCCTCCGGCTCAGAGGTGGATGGCATGGCAAAGCCAAGGGCGTCTTGGTCGCTGGGTCGGGCGATCCAGCGCACCACCTTCTCAAGCTGGTCGGGCCGATGCGCCACATAGTCGGCCACACCGTCTGGCAGAACGTGCATACTATGTGCCCAACCGGCTTCATCAGCGTCGTAGGTGAGGGTAAACACGAGTTCTGGGTTGAACGGTAGATCGGGCTTCAAAACGGTGTGGCCGGCTGGGTTGCGTCCCATTTCTTCGACAAACTCGCGGTAGCCGACAGGACATTTGAGTTGTACCGGAACGCTTTGGCGTACCCGCACACGCTCAGGAGTGCAAGGGGCGCTGTACACCAGGCGTCCGTTATCCACTGGGCGGAAATTGATGTGCGCCAGATACATGTATTCCATGTCAACCCCACGCAGGTTGGTCATCTTCATACTCACTCGGAAAAGGGACGACCCGGCGTACAGTTTGACAAGGGGTTGAGCCACATAGTTGCAGCTGAACGCAACGGTGTGCTGGTACAGCCCGCCCATACCAATGTACGCACCACGCTCGTCCTGCCCGAGGACGACATACGCTTGTGAATACTCTGCGTTGGGCAACTCGCCGTGCAGCGGATGCTTGTCCTCCCTGCCGGGCACACCCATGGCGGTGAATCCGCAGTGCAAGAAAAATCCGCCATACGTCTCCAGATAGGGGCAGTTCGGACGCGGCTCCGGAAACATCGACTTCATCGTCAGGACGCGCCCACGGAACTCGGCAGACCAGATCTGCTGGCCCTGGTAAGGGAGCAAAGCAAGTTGCCCCAGTTCGTTCTTCAGGCGCAGCCCGCAAACGCCGGTTTCGAAGCGAAAGACCGACGCGGACAATGGCCCCGCTTCGATGAAAGGCTTTTCCTTTTCAGAAAACAGATGAGGCGACAAGTGAATGACTGTTTCAGAACGGTCCATATTCATAGAAGGTTCTAGTGCCCCTTTGCACTACGTTCGAGGAAAATTCCCCTAAAGAACTCGTTCGAACGCACAGACCAAATCTGCTAGGGACGCGGTGCTCCGCGTCCCTGTTGGAGGTCCACCGCGGCGGACGCGCCGCAGCGCGTCCCTACGTGCGCCTGAAAGCGTGTTTGATCGGAGAGGTGAGAGTCCTCTTCAGGTATACGCTCTCCGGCCTGTAACCAACTGTAACTGCGTCGCCGTGAGGCGGGGTGGGGAGC
>Ga0187893_10013883_pt1 | contig 11106 bp, 7 predicted proteins | sample MA1701074metaG_FD_139574 | JGI IMG/M metagenome (GOLD analysis project Ga0187893, IMG submission 139574) | White microbial mat communities from a basaltic lava cave in the Kipuka Kanohina Cave System on the Island of Hawaii, USA - MA170107-4 metaG ...
CATGCTGGCACGCTCGCTGAGCGTGATCCGCGAATATCAGACTGATCAACCGTCGCTGTTTTGCCCCCGACCGCCAGGCCGACTGGTTTACGATAGCTTGACAGGTCATTCCATATCAGGGCATCTTTGCGTCACGACCGCGCGCGCGCGCGACATCCGTCACGGCACGCGAAAGTGCAGCGGATCCCTGAGGAATTGATCGAATCCCGGCTGTTCCTGGACCGCCCCCGCGGCATCCCGCTCCCTGCGCAGGATGTCGGGGAGACGCTGCCGAATCACGCGCGACCGTCCACGCTTGTCGCTCCTCACCGCCCGGTCGTGAACTCACGACTTGTGAAGTCTAGTTAATTCTATCGACGAACTTGACTATTATAGTAAACCACACTACGTTCGGCCACGGATGAGGGAGCCCCGGGATGTCGAGCCGGGTTGGAGACCCGCTGCTGCCGAGGGCATGCATGGCAAAGGAAACGGCGATCGAAATCGACGGGACCGTAGAGCAGGTGCTGCCCAACACGATGTTTCGCGTGCAGCTCACCAACGGTCACTCGGTGCTCGCCACCATCGCGGGCAAGATGCGGCGGTTCCGGATTCGGGTGCTCGCCGGCGACCGGGTCACCCTGGCCCTGTCTCCGTACGATCTTACGCGGGGGCGCATCACATTCCGACACAAGTGAATCGGTCCGCGGCCCACACCCACCTGATCCCGGACGGCGGCCCGCCGCACTGTCCGGAGTGCCGCGCTCCGCTGCGCTTCGAGTGTGACCGACAGGGTCGCATGGTGGAGCGCTGCGATTGCGGGCACCTGGGGTTCGTGGTGCGGCGGTGGGAGACGCAGGTCAAAGCATAAGGTAACCGGACCTGGCTCCGCCCTCATACGATGTTTCCCTTCGGCTGCCGCGTGAGCTATCGTGGCAGCCGGAGGGACCCTGTGGAACAAGCACTGACCCGCAGGTTCGGCGCCGTCCACGCGACGGCGCTGAACATGATCAACATGATGGGGATCGGGCCGTTCATCACGATCCCCCTTTTGATGTCCGCGCTGGGCGGGCCGCAGGCGATGCTCGGCTGGGCCGTCGCGCTCGTGATCGTGGTGGCGGACGGGATGGTGTGGAGCGAGCTGGGCGCCGCGCTGCCGGGCTCCGGCGGGTCGTTCCGGTATCTCGTCGAAGCATTCGGGCCGGCCAAGTATGGACGACTGGTCGGCTTTCTCTTTATCTGGCAGTTCATTCTCAGCGGCCCGCTCGAAATCGCCTCGGGGTATATCGGGTTCGCCAACTACGCGGGCTACATCTGGAGCGGGCTCACATCGCGCGGCGCCATCCTGGCCATCGCGGCGGTCGTCGGCGTGATCAACGTGGCACTCCTGTACCGCCGCATCAACACCATCGCGACGCTCACGCTGAGCCTCTGGGTGGGAGCGCTGGTGACGGTGGCCGTGGTGATCGTGACCGGCGCCCTGCACTTCAGCCCGGACCGGGCGTTCGACTTTCCGCCGGGTGCCTTCGGGTTTTCGCTGGGGTTCTTCGTCGGCCTGGGCGCGGCGTCGCGGGTGGGCGTGTACGACTACCTCGGCTATTACAACGTGTGCTACATCGGCGACGAGGTGCGCGACCCCGGTCGCGTCATACCCCGTTCGATCATCATCAGCACCATCGCCGTCGCCCTGATCTACATCGCCATCAATCTCTCGATCATCGGCGTCGTCCCGTGGCGCGAGTTCGTCCCCGCCGCCGAGCGGCCCACCGCGAACTTCGTGGTCTCGGTGTTCATCGAGCGGATCTACGGCCCCAAGGTCGCGGCCTGGTTCACGCTGCTGATCCTGTGGACGGCCTTCGCCTCGGTCTTCGCCCTGCTGCTCGGGTACTCGCGCATCCCCTACGCCGCCGCGAAAGAGGGATACTTCTTCAAGCCGTTCGCGAAGCTCCATCCCACGGGCCAGTTCCCGTACGTGTCGCTCGTGGTCCTGGGCGCCATCGCGATCGCGTGCAGCTTCCTCTCCCTGGGCGCCGTGATCGACGCGTTGCTCGTGACCCGGATCCTGGTCCAGTTCATCGGACAGATCGGGGCCGTCGTATTGCTGCGGCGCCGGCGACCGGACCTGCCGCGGCCCTACCGCATCTGGCTGTACCCGCTGCCCCTGTTCATCGCGTTGGTGGGTTGGGTGTTCGTGTTCGCCACGACGTCGCCGCCGATTCTCCTGTTCGGACTCGGTGGGCTCGCGCTCGGGGTGGCGGGGTTTGCGCTGTGGTCGCGACGCGCGGGGACTTGGCCATTCGCGCGCGCGTAGGTCAGCCCGTGTTGCGCATCCCCGCCGCGATGCCGTTGACCGTCACGAGCAGCGCGTCGCGAAGCACTCCGGGCTCGTCGCCGCCGCGCAGCCGGCTCAGGATCTCGACCTGCACCACGTTGACGGGATCGACGTACGGATTGCGCACCTCGATCGACCGTCGCAGCACGGGGTTGTGCTCCAGCAGCTCGCGGTGGCGGGACACCGCGAGCAGGGCGGCGACCGTGTCGTGCAACCGCGCGCGCAGCTCGTCTCCCACGGACCGCAGCGGCGCGGCGACGAGCCGCCGGTCGTAGTAGGCCGAGATGCCCGGGGACGCCTTGGCCAGCACCATTTCCACGAGATCCAGGGTGGACTGGAAGAACGGCCACGCGTCGTACATCTCGCGCAGCTCCTCGAGCGCACCCGCCCGGATCGCCTCGTCCAGCGCCTCGCCGACCCCGAGCCAGGCGGGGAGCATGAGCCGGGTCTGCGTCCACGCCATGACCCAAGGGATCGCCCGGAGTGTTTCCACGCCCTCCGCCGCGGTCCGGCGCGCGGGCCGGGAGCCGATTCTGAGATTCTCGATCTCCGCCTGCGGCGTGGCCGATCGGAAGTACGCCGTGAAGGCCGGGCGCTCACGTACCTGCCCGCGGTAGGTGGCGCGCGCGCTGTCGGCCAGGGCCTGCATGCGTCGCCGCCAGCGGGGCTCGGGGTCTTTCGTCGGCCGGAGCGTGGCCTCGAGCACGGCGGTCGTGTAGCGCTCGAGCGTCCGCAGCGCGATGCCGTGGAGACCGAACTTGGAGTCGATCGTCTCGCCTTGCTCGGTGACGCGCAACGATCCGTCTACCGAGCCGGGTGGCTGGGACTGAATCGCCAGCTGCATCGGCCCACCGCCGCGATCCACGGTTCCCCCGCGACCGTGAAAGAGCGTGATGCGGACACCGCGCGCCCGGCAGGCGGCGACGACGTCTTCCTGGGCCCGGTAGAGCTCCCACGCCGCCGAGAGACGCCCGTCGCCTTTCGCGGAGTCCGAGTACCCGACCATGACCTCTTGGTGCCCCCGGATCCGTTGCCGATACCAATCGATCGCGAGCAGGTCCTTCAGGCAGTCGCCGGCGTTGCGCAAATCCGGCACCCGCTCGAAGAGGGGGACGACGCGCAGCGGCGGCTCGATGCCCGCGGCGAGCTGGAGCAGCTCGACGGCCAGCACATCGGACGGACGACTCGCAAGGGAGACGACGTAGGCGCCGAGGGAGCCCGGTGGAAGGGTCGCGGCGTTCCGAAGCGTATCGATCGCGTCCCGGACTTCGGACGCGAACCGGTCCGCCGCGCCGAACGCATCGCTCACCGCGCGGCCACCGTCCCGCAGCTGGCCGCTCAGGAACGCGATTCGCTCCCGCTCCTCCCAGGCCGCGTAGGAGCCGACGCCACGAATCCCGGTGATCGCGTCGAGCACCGCGGTGTGCCGGCTCGCCTCCTGCCGCACGTCGAGGCGGACGAGGCAGAGACCGAAACAGGCTACGCGCCGCAGCAGGTCGCTCAGGCGTCCCTCGGCGATGATCTCCGCTCCGGTTTCGCGCAGGGAGCGATCGCACAGGGATAACGGCTCGGCCAGCTGGGCCGGATCCCAGTACGCCCGCGCCTCGGCCTTCCAGCCATCGAGCGTCCGCTCGCCGCTCAGGACCTGCCCGATCCAGTCGCGGGTGGAGGTGAGCCGGTCACGAACATCTTTGAGCAACGCGCGATACGGCTCCGGCACGGCGCCGACCCGAGCGCGCAACTCGGCTGATCCCTCCCGCATCGAGAGCTCGGCGCGCAGCGCGGCGATCTCCTTCACGTACAAGTCGGCGGCTTGCCACCGGGCCAGCAGACAGGCCTGGGTGGTGACGCCGGGCGTCACGTTGGGGTTGCCGTCGCGGTCGCCACCGACCCAGGACCCGAAGCGGATCGGGACGGCGTCCACGCCCAGGGGCCGGCCCGTGGCCGCGCGCAGCGCGCGATCGAGCGAGCGCAGATAGTGCGGCACCGCATCCCAGAGGGTCTGTTCGATCACTACCAGGCCGCCCTTCACCTCGTCGATGGGCGTCAGCGGGCGGAGATGGACTTCGCTGGTCTTCCAGGCGGCGGTGATCTCCCGGCGCAGGGCGTCCACGGTTTCGTCCCGCTCCGCGGGCGTCAGGTCGGTGTGGTCCTTCCGCTCGAGCAGAGCCGCGATCCACCGCGCCTTCTGCCGCAGCGTGCGGCGCGTCACTTCCGTCGGATGGGCGGTCAGCACCAGCTCGATGCGCAGGGCGCGCACCTGGTCGTACATTTGCGCCGGCGTGACGCCGGAGGCCAGGAGCCGTGAGAAGCTGTCGGCGAACGACGCGCGCTGCGGCGCCGCGGCGGCGTCGCGCTGGTACTCGCGGCGCCGGCGCATGCGGTGATGCTGCTCGGCGATGTTCGCCAGCGACAGGAAGTGGGCGAACGCGCGTGCCACCGCCAGCGCCTGCTCGAGTGGCAGCTCGCGCAGCACTTGTTCGAGCGACTCGAAGTCGGCCGCGGCGCCCTGGCGCGCGCTCTTGGCCAGCGCCCGCACGCGCTCAACCGTCTCGAGGAGCGCTTCCCCTCCCTGACGGCGCAGCGTCTCGCCGAGCAGGGTGCCGAGCAGGCGGACGTCTTCGCGGAGGGCGTGGAGGTCGTCCGGGGCCGGCGAGCTCGATGATGGATGGTGCATGTCGTGACGAATCTAGGCGGTAGCCTCGCGCACGGTGTTGCAGTGAATCTCCACCGTGTCCTCGGAGCGCAGCGCGTAGCCTCCGGCGAGACACACCGCGACCACGGCGCGAGCGGCCCGTGCGGCACGGAATACGAGCGCGTCCCGCCGGCGCAGCCCCTCGAGCGTCAGCCCCAGCCCGCCCAGCTGATCGAACTGGTAGGGATCCGCCCCCGCCAGATAAAACACCAGCTCCGGCCGGTGGCGCGCCAGCAGCTCGGGCAAATGCTCGCCCAGGAGAGCCAGGTACTCCGCGTCCCCGGCGCCGTCCTCGAGACCGAGGTCCAGGTCGGAGGGCGGCTTCAGCGCCGGATAGTTGCGCTCCTGGTGCATGGAATACGTGAACACGTCGCGATCGTCCCGGAAGATCGCGGCCGTACCGTTGCCGTGATGGACGTCCAGATCCACGACGGCCGCCCGCCGCAGCGCGCCGTCGCGTTGCAGCACCCGGATCGCGATCGCCACGTCGTTGATGAGACAGAACCCCTCGCCATGATCGGGGAACGCGTGATGAAACCCGCCGCCCAGGTGCACGGCGGTGCCGCGCTCCAGCGCCAGCCGAGCCGCCTGCGTCGAGCCCCCGGCGCACAGCCACGAGGCCTCGCGCAAGGCCGGCGAAAAGGGGACCTCCAGTATCAAGTGCTCGTCGCGACTGAGTGTGCCCGTCGCGATCTTGCGGACGTAATCGGCGTGGTGCACCAGCGCGACATCGTCTTCGGACGCCGCCGCGGCCAGCACGAGATCCTCTGGCGCGATGGTGCCTTCGGCCAGCAGCCGCTCCCGCACCAGCCGGTATTTCCGGGTCGGGAACACGTGCGGCCCGATGTCGACTTCATAGCCGGGGTGCCAGACGACGGGGATCGACATGGCGGCGAAGCCTACGGCCGGACTGGGGTGTCGCCTCGAACGGATACCCGCACCGAGGAGTACCGCCTGTCGCCCGGGCGGTGTAAAGGCGTCAGAAGTTGACGCCGAAGCTCACTTGGAGCGGCAGGCCGTAGGAGTACACCCAAGTCAGCCCGGTACGGAACACGAATCCGCCGCTGATCGGTTCGTGGCGGTAGCCCAGGGATGCCGCCGGCAGGAGGTGCGCATCGGGATTCCCTGCGAACGCCGTCACGAAGCTCGCGCCCAGGCCTGCTTCGAACTTGCTGTTGGTGTGAGGCGAGCTGTAGAGCAGCATCGTGGTGGCGCCGGCGGCGCCGAGCCCGGTGAACACCACCCACACCCATCCCGCTCCCACGCCCGCCCGCGCGCTCAGCCAGGGATTCAGCCTGCGCTCGTAGTTGACGGAGACATTGCCGATGAACAGCAGCGGGGTGACCTCGAGGTACAGAACATTGCGGGGATAGTGGTCGCGTGACTGCTGGGCCGGAGCGGCGGAGGCGCCGAACGCACACAGCGCGGCGGCTAGAACAACGGTGGGGCGGGAAATCCACATGCCTGGCCCCCAGGTGGTAGACGGGCTAAAGAGATGTCGGGAAGTGTGGTTCGGCTAGAGGGCAACGTTTCGCCCCCTCGCTCATCACTTCCGGACCCCCCAAGGGACTCGCATGCGCCGGGTTCGCCTGATGATGGTGGCGGCCACCCAATCGCGAGCGTCCGGCCCGCTCCCACGGCGCGCGGCGCTATCGTCGCTGCGGGGGTCGGCGGCATCGCGGGCGCGCTGATCAGCGCCCGAATGGATCGGCAGCCAAGGAGCTGGCGCGGAGTCTTCCCGGCGGCTCGTCGTGCACGGGGTGAAGCGGGACCGCGTGTCCACCCGCGGCCTGGGGGAGGGGAGCCGATCTCGGACAACGCCACGGAGCGGGGTCGCGAGCTGAATCGGCGCGTGGAAGTGGCGATCTCCGCGAGCCCGGAGTACCGCGCGGAGGTGGCGGCTCGCTGAGCAAAAGCAACTAAACGACCCCCGCACTCGTCCTATAGGGGACCCCCTCAGCCACCGGGAGCCCCGATGCAGCAGCTCGCGCTCGCGTTCCGCAAGCTCTTCAGGACCCCGGTCGTCACCGGAGTCGCCGTCCTGTCCCTGGCGCTGGGCATCGGCGCTAACGCGGCGATCTACTCGATGTTCCATCAAATCATGCTCCGCCCCCTCCCGGTGCGGGACGCCGACCAGCTCGTGAACCTGCAGGCGCCCGGCCCCAAGCCCGGCAGCACGTCGTGCAACCAGGGCGGCAGCTGCGAGATCGTGTTCAGCTATCCCATGTTCCGGGACCTGGAGCGGCTCCAGACGACGTTCACGGGGCTCGCCGCGCACGTGTCCTTCGGGGTGAGTGTCGCGTACGAGAACCAGCCGGTGACGGGCCAGGGGATGTACGTGTCGGGGTCCTACTTCCCCACCCTCGGCATCCGCCCCGCCATCGGGAGGCTGCTCGGGCCCGATGACGACCGCAGCATCGGCACCGGGTTCGTGGCCGTGTTGTCCCACGACTACTGGTCGTCACACCTGGGCTCTGACCCCGCCGCCCTTGGGCGCCCGATCAAGGTGAACGGACAGACGCTGACGATCGTCGGCGTGGCGCCCCGGGACTTCTTCGGCGTCACGCTCGGCACGCGGCCCAAGGTCTTCGTTCCGATCAGCATGCGCGGCGTCGTGTCGGTGGGCTTCCGGGGGTTCGAGAACCGGCGCAACTACTGGGTCTACGTGTTCGCCAGGATGAAGCCCGGCACGACGCTGCCGCGCGCCGCCGCGGCGATCAACGCCGTGTACGGACCGATCATCAACGACGTCGAGGCGCCGCTTCAGGTCGAGATGAGCGAGCAGACGATGGCGCGCTTCCGGGCCAAGCAGGTCGTGCTCGAGCCCGGGAGGCGCGGCCAGAGCTCCCTCCCCGACCAGGCCCGGACGCCGCTCCTGATGCTGTTCGCCGTCACCGGCATCGTGCTGCTCATCGCGTGCGCCAACATCGCCAATCTGCTGCTGGCCCGCGGCGCGAACCGGTCCATGGAGATGGGCGTGCGCCTGGCGCTCGGGGCCGGCCGCCGGCACCTGATCGTCCAGCTGCTCGTCGAGGCGGTGGTCCTGGCCCTCATGGGCGGGATCGCGAGCCTCGTGGTCGCCCAGTGGACGCTCAACGGCATCGCCGCCCTGTTGCCGCCCGACGCGAACGAGACGCTGCAATTCACGCTGCAGCCGGCGGTGCTATGGTTCGCCGCGGGCCTGGCGATCGTCACGGGACTCGTGTTCGGCCTGTTCCCGGCGTGGCACAGCACCCGCGCCGAGCTGGTCGCGACGATTCGCGCCGGGGCGGGCCAGCTGGCGGGAGCCAAGAGCGCGGCGCGGTTCCGGGCCTCGCTCGTGACGGCGCAGATCGCGCTCGCCACGGCCCTGCTCATCTTCGCCGGTCTCTTCCTCAAGAGTCTGGTCAACGTCACCCGGGTCGATCTCGGCATTCAGGTCGATCAGCTGGTCACGTTCCGCATCGCGCCGCTGCGGGTCGGGTACGACAGCACGCAGGCCATGCTCCTCTACCAGCGGGTGGAGGACGAGCTGGCGGCGATCCCCGGGGTCGACGGCGTCACGAGCGCGCAGGTGGAGCTGCTCGCGGGCAGCAACTGGGGCACCGGCGTCGACGTCCAGGGTTTCCAGTCGGGGCCCGACGTCGACAACGACTCGCGCTACAACCAGATCGGCAGCGGCTATTTCGCCGCGCTCGGCGCACGGCCCATCGCCGGGCGGGAATTCACCGCCGCCGACCGGCGCGGGGCGCCGCAGGTGGCGATCGTCAACCAGCGGTTCACGCGGAAGTTCAATCTGGGATCGGACGCGGTGGGCAAGTTCATGTCCACGGAAGGCCCCGATTCGATGAACATCCAGATCGTCGGCGTCGTCGCCGACATCAAGTACTCCGAAGTGAAAGACGAAACGCCGCCGGTCTTCTACCTCCCGTGGCGGCAGCAGACCCGTGCCAGCGTCATGAGCTTCTACGTGCGCTCGGGCCGGCCCGACGCCCTGTTGCGGACCATCCCCGGGGTGATCAAGCAGATCGACGCCGGCCTGCCGGTCGAAGATCTGAAGACCATGCCGCAGCAGGTGCGCGAGAACGTGTTCCTGGACCGGATGATCAGCACGCTGTCGGGGGCGTTCGCCGTGCTCGCGACGCTGCTGGCGTCGATCGGTCTGTACGGCGTGCTGGCCTATAGCGTGGCACAGCGCACGCGCGAGATCGGCGTGCGCATGGCGCTGGGGGCGGATGCGCGGCGCGTGCGGGTCATGGTGCTGCGCCAGGTGACCGTGATGATGCTGGTGGGGGCGGCCATCGGTCTGGTGGGCGCGCTGGGCCTGGGCCGCGCGGGCCGCTCCATCCTCTACGGACTCCAGGAGCACGACCCGGTCGTGCTCGGGATGTCGATCGTGTTGCTCATTCTCGTGGCGCTGGGGGCGGGGTATATGCCGGCGCGGCGGGCGTCGGAGGTCGATCCGGTGCAGGCGCTGAGGTACGAGTAAAGGAGGGGTGACGCCTTCAGCTGCCCCCGCGAAGGATTACCGAATCACGTTGGCGTGCCGTGCATAGAGCCGCCACGTGCCACCCTCTCTCTTCCAGATATTTGTGAAGCGTCGTTGTGTGGGCTGTCCGGCCTTGAGTCCAAAGCTCGGAGCATCGCTCAACGGCACCAGAGTCTCAAGACCCATGATGAACGCGAAATCTCCATCCACGTGGATGAACTCGATTAGTCGCTCGAAGGACGAGAAGTTGATGACCCCGCTGCGCACGAAGGCATCCAAAGCCGACCGCTTACCGACGGCCACCTTGTTGTTGGGCGCGTTGACCACAAAGTCATCTGACCAAAGCCGCTCCAGTTCGACCGTATCTCTGTTCAGTGCTGCGATGCGTTCTTGATCATCGAACGAGCGGACTGTCGCTTCGTCAGAACCGACATTCTGAGCTACCGCTCGCCCTCCGGCGATTAGAAGCATCGCTAGTAAAGGCACCGTTACTCTTCTCACAGGCCCCTCCTGACTCTAGAGAACGACACTTTGATGCTAGGTGCCCATGACTGGTACCCTAGAACGTTACGGTGGCGTCGGAGCGTCAGAATAGAACGTGTTCTGAGCGGCAACGACCTTCCATTCGTCTCCACGCTGCTGCATGACGTGTTTCAGATGGGCTTTGACCGGCCCGACTGTCACCGCGCCCGGTGGTGGCTGACCGGACAGGGTGAGGATGAAGTCAAAGTCGGCAATCATGAGAGTCGGGGTCAGAGCGCGCACTCGGCGTATTGAACCGGTGACGGTGCTCCCCTTGAAGGCGGTTTTCCAGAGGTCCACGTGCATTTGCACGATCGCCGCCTGGCCATCCCAGATTCGGCCGGTGGGGTCCACCAACTCGGCATCGGGCCAGTACAGAGTACCGTACGATTGAGGAGCGAGGGAATCTCCAGCGGCGGCCCGGTTCCAGGAGTCGACGAAGGTTTTCAGTGCGACGTCTGCGGCCCGCATCTGCGCATGATCGAGGCTAGCGGAGGGAGCGGTGGCGGCGCGCACGTGCACCGGGACCAGCGTCGGCGCCGGAACCGGGACGTCCTCGGGCCGGAACCCGTCGGGAAAGCCGAACCGCAGTGTCCATCGGCCTTCCAAGCGTGGGGTGAACTCAAAGTCATAGATTTCGCCCGCGAACAGGAGCAGCCGCGCGGGCCGGATCGAGACCTGGGCCGGCGGCAGGTCCGCTCCATCCGTGGCGACGTGACGCCACTCGACCGGCCGGCCTCCACTATCCACCAGCGCCAGCGACACCGGGTAGTCGCTCCGGATGTTGATGAGGCGGAACCGGTACGTCGCGCCCGCGCGCAACCAAATCGGCTCGGGCTCCACCCGGCCGTTCAGCATCGCGCGCGCGAAGGGGCCCAGCCTCGGGTTGATCGTGGCCCCCTCGTCGCTCCAGAGGAGCACACGGTCCGTTCCCGGATCGTGCACCCGCCCCGGCTCGAGCACGAGGATCACGCCATACAGGCCATGCGTGATCTGCTGGTGTTCGTTGAAGTGCGAGTGGTACATGAACGTGCCGGCCCGCGGCGGCGTGAACCGGACGGTGAGCGAGTCGCCCGGCAGGATCGCCGGCAAGAGCTTGTCCCCGGAGCC
>Ga0187893_10013885_pt1 | contig 11104 bp, 7 predicted proteins | sample MA1701074metaG_FD_139574 | JGI IMG/M metagenome (GOLD analysis project Ga0187893, IMG submission 139574) | White microbial mat communities from a basaltic lava cave in the Kipuka Kanohina Cave System on the Island of Hawaii, USA - MA170107-4 metaG ...
GACCAAACAGGCCCGGCCGCTTCGGTCGAAATTTTCGTAAGCTGATCTTTGTTGTCGCCGTCGGCATCCATCAGCCAGATCTGGCCCCCTGTCATGTATGCGATTCTCTTTCCATCAGGTGACCAACGAGGCGAGGTTGCCGAGCCCTCGCCTTTGGTAAGCTGTTTGATTTCGCCACCAGTTACCGGCACGATGTAGATCTGCGTATTAACGCGATTGGCGTCGAATTCCACATCGCCGATGGTAAAGGCTGCGAGTTTTCCATCGGGAGAAACCTGGGTATCACCGACGCGGCGTACCTTCAAAAGATCCTCAATGGTGTAGGTTCGGTTCGGATTTTGACCCAGGGTCACGGTTCCGATTGCGAGCAAAAGCACAGACACTGCCAGCAGCGAGCGTTTCATAACATCCTCAAATAAATTCGGTTTTTACGAGCGGGGAAAGCGTCCTCCATTATTGCACATAAACAGATTTTTCGCGGCTAACCCGAGCAGCAATCTGTTGGGCATCCCTGGGAAGCTGCGAAAAAATCAGGCGCTATCAATTAGATCACTCAACTGCGCAAATTTTCAGGTTAGGAAGAGTGGCTTGCCCCCGCTGTTTCGCCAGAGTTCAGGTTCATTGGTTAAGAAGTTTTCTCGGGGATTGAGCCTTGCGGAACAGCGGGGGCAAGCCACCCTTCCCAACCTGAAAATTTGCGCAGTTGAGTGATTTCTCTGGAGACTCAGCTCTTCGAAGAAACCACCACGGCTAATAGGGGATACGTGTAATTTCGTGTGAGTTCGTGGATCGCATCTTTTTGCGATGCAAACAGACGGTCCACGAAATCACACGAAATTACGCGAACAAGGAGCGCAAACTTTGTGATGTACCAGGGTGGTTTCCATATTACGTTGGCCGGCCGCAGAAAATCGACGTTTCTTGCTACCAGACAGCTGGAGGTTGCAGGCGCTCCGCGGCCGTGAGACTGCGGTGGAGGCGCCGTAAAACGGCTATTGACGAAAGCTGAAATCAGGGTTATCGTCCGGCGCGAGACTGGTGTCCAGGCATTTTTCCGCGCCATCGAAGTTAAGCTGAACGCTATTCGGGTTGCTCAGATATTCGTCTCAAACAAAATTGAGGAGCTCGCCGATGAACCACAAGCCGCAAACGCGCGCTGGATTGATCGTTCGGGAACTGGATGGTGAAATTCTGATCTTTAACCCGAACAACAACCGAGCACACTGTTTGAATCAAACGGCTGCTCTGGTCTGGCGGCAGTGCGATGGTCAGAAAACAGTTGCCGAAATCAGTCTGGCTTTGTCGAGGCAACTGGGAATCAAATTGGATGACCGCGTCGTCTGGTTTGCCCTGAAACAATTCGATCGAGACCATTTGCTTGCCTCCAAGCCTAAATTGCCCGCAGCGTTTGCGGCGGCAGCATTATCTCGACGGGAGATCGTGCGGGCTCTGGGATTAACAGCGGTCGTAGCTGTACCGTTAGTAACCTCAATCGTCGCCCCAAGCGCAGCGCAGGCGGCCACTTGTTTGCCTGCTGGAAGCAATTGCTCCTCGAGCGCTGAATGTTGTTCCGGAGTTTGTAACAACAGCATCTGTGCCTGATTCGCTCTTGTCCGAAAAGATTGGGTACGGATTGTGACTCGCAGGTTCATAGTCGCGGTCGTCAAACTCGCCTTACGCCTTTACTTCCGTCACATTGAGATTGCCGGGGTCGAACACGTGCCGGCCAGAAATCCTGTTATCTTTGTTCTCAACCATCCGAACGCTCTGGTTGATCCAGTATTTCTCCTTTGCCTGGCCCCCCGGCGTGTTTCCTTCCTGGCCAAAGCACCACTCTTTCGAATGCCTGTACTTGGGTGGCTGGTGCGCGCGCTCGATTCGCTGCCCGTTTATCGCCAGCAGGACGAAGGGGCTGACGTTTCCAAAAATACTGAAACCTTCGAAGCCGCGCGCAAGCTGCTGGCCAGGGGAGGAACCATCGGCATCTGTCCTGAAGGGGTTTCTCATAATGAACCCAGGCTGCGGCCAATCAAGACCGGAGCGGCTCGGATAGCGCTCGGCGCTATTTCGACTGGCGAGGTTTCGGACTTAAAAATCGTTCCCGCCGGTCTCTATTACACTGCCAAAACAACCTTCCGCAGTGAGGCCCTCCTTTATTTTGGGGAACCATTGGACGTTACACCCGTGCAGCTGGATCCGAACGGCAATCCACCTCGACAGGCCGTACGTGAACTCTCGGAACGAATCGAAGCAGCTTTGCGCTCAGTGATTCTTGAAGCTGAGCACGAAGAAGCACTCCACACTATCAACCGGGCTGAAAGGATCTTTTCGTCCGCGGTGGAAACCAGAACTGAGAGTCTGGCTGCTGAACTTCAATTGCTAAAGCGTTTTGAAAAGGCCTATGGCGTCCTGCGGGAACAAGCGCCGGAAAGACTAAATCGACTCGAGGTACGCCTGATTCGCTTCGAGGAGCGTTTAAAACAGGCTGGCGTCACGGCTGATGAACTCTCTGCTCCAGGTACCAGGGTGGAGGTCTTCTTACATCTATTGACTCGATCAGTAGCATTTTCGCTCCTGGCTATTCCAGCTCTGCTGGGCACTTTGCTTCACTACCCGGCATACCGTTTGGGTGGTTATTTAGCCACCAGGTTCTCTCGAGATTCCGACGATGTGATCTCGACCGTTAAGATCATTTCGGCGATGCTTTTGTTTCCCATGACCTGGGCTCTGTTGGCGGCTTTGGGCTTTGCACTCATGGGTTGGTTGGGCCTTCTGGTGGCGTTGGTGGTGGTTCCGGGTCTGGGATATCTGGCCATCCGCTTCTTTGAAGAGATCGACAAGTTTCTGGGTGGCTTACGGGCTCTGAGCTTCTTCTTGATGAAGAGACACTTCTACGTGCGCCTGCTGGCCGAGCGCAAAGCAATCCGCGACGAAATCCTAGGGCTTGATGACGAGATTTCTTTGGCCGCGCGATGAATCAGCGGTTGATCAGATTGAACTGCGGAGCAACGGAGCGGAACCCCAGGATTTACGTTGAAGTAAAACTGCGAGCCCGCGGCAGCGGGCGACAGCGCGATCGTAATTAGGATTCCAATCTTCCACGGAGTTCACCTGCAGGCTGACGCCTGCAGATGTCCTATAGAAACCACCCTGTACGTCTCCACAAGCTTTGGTGCTAGTGTAGTCGTGTTATTTCGTGTGATTTCGTGGATCGTACGTTTTGTCGCAAAACCACGATCCACGAAATTACACGAAACTACACTAAACTTACCCCCAATTAGCTGTGGTGGTTTCTTGGAAGCTTCAGGCGGCCGCGAGTCTTAGGACTTCTGTGAATAGTGGAGTCTTGCCTTTGGTGGGGCGAAACGGAAACCCACGGGCAACATTCTCGAATAATCCAGGCAGGTCGCATTAACGGTCGACAGCCCCTTATTGACGATTGGAATTCTTAGTTACGATCCCATTTCCGCTGTCGCCCGCTACCGCGGGCTCGCGGTTTTTTTTTAGAACGTAAGTCCTGGGGTTCCGCTCCGCTCCACCCCAGGCTCTATGCTAACGCCTGCTTCGCAGGCTGTCGGAAAAACTCGCGGTCTGATTCAATCTGATCCCGGGGTTTTTTATTCCTAAATCCTAATTCCTAAATCCTAAATCGGTAAGGGCGGCCCACCAGACCGCTAACCACACGGCAACCCTGCGAGCGGCTGCTCGCCGCACGCTACCACCGTAGGGGAAGTCGATTAAGATGTTGCCAGGGGAAAGGGGGAGTGAGTTGCTGAGTTTCGCAACCGATCTATTTCTTGCGAGCCTTTGCCGGGCTCTTAGTTCGCTTCGTTGTTCCGGATCTCTTTTTCGATCCAGACCTGACCGTACGACCACGTCTTCCTTCGCTCTGAATCTTGCCCACTGTCATTAGCTGTTCATAAGCGCCGCGAACCACATTCCGAGCCACCTTTACTTGATTTGCCAGTTCCCGCTCGCTGGGAAGAAAAGCACCAACCGCTAAGGTGCCTGCCTCAATCATCTGGTCCAACTGCTCCCGAATCTGTCTGGTCATTGATTCTGGTTTTTTCCGATTGACACGTATATTTAGTTTCACGCGTCTCCCCCTCCCGTGTAGTTTGTCCTCGATCTTTGGGAATTCTATGCAGCAGTCAATTTAGTGTCAATCCACTGATCAACTACTCAGTTTCTTGAAACAAAATCGTGATGGTCCAGCGAAGAAATAAGACTAAGGCGAAGGGGTTAGGGCGTTATGCCGCCGGAGTATTTCCAATGTCTTGTCCAAAGGGAGGGCCTCGACCGTTCGACCCTGGCCTGTAGTGGTGACTGCCCGAAACAGGGAGTTATAAATAGCTTCCTCGGTGGCTTCGATAACCGCCAGGAACAGAGGCGACAAAGCGTCGTTTGGTAGAGGTCGGGTAACTACGGGAGCACCCTGCGCGGCACCGGGCCGAGCATCAAGTGCGGTCGAGAAGGCAATCGCATAATCACCGCTACCATTGCTGCCGGCGGCCCCAGTGCGAGCTAAACCCATCATCGCCCTAGCCCCAATCCGTTTAAGGTTGCGGGCCTCCAGGGGTGCATCCGTGGCCACGATTATGATGATCGAGCCGTCCGCATCGTTCTCCCCAGGCGCCTCTGAAAGTCGACCTCGATCAGGCTTCCGGCTGCCCGTCAGGTCCCGCTGCAGGTAATAGCGCCCCAAAGAGCGGCCCACGGGTGCCCCATTAATCGTCAGCACGCCTCCGAAATTTGTTTGCACCAGCACCCCGACCGTGTAGCCTCCCAAACTGGCTGGAAGCTTCCTTGAAGAAGTGCCGATTCCGCCTTTGAAACCGAAAGCAACGGTTCCCGTCCCGGCTCCGACGCAACCCTCTTCAACCGGTCCACCGCTGGCGCTCTTAATAGCTGCTATGACGTCCTCAGCCGAAACGTGTCGACCGCGGATGTCATTCAAAAATCCGTCGTTGGTTTCGGCAACTAACGGATTCACCGATAGAACATTTTCATTACCCGGAAGATCAAGCATGTAGGATAACAACGCATCTGCTACCCGAGGCACGCTTAAGGTTGAAGTGAGCACGATCGGGGTTTCGATCTCTCCCAGCTCCTCGACTTGCGTCGAGCCGGCAAGTTTACCAAACCCATTCCCAACAAAAATCGCACCCGCAACCTTCTTACGAAAGAGATTTTCCTGGTGAGGGAGAATAGCTGTAACGCCTGTGCGGACATTTTCACCGCGCACCAGCGTTCGATGACCTACCAGAACCCCTTGGACGTCCGTGATCGCATTTAAGGTTCCGGTTGGGAGGATGCCAACAGTGATGCCCAGAGCCCTGGCCCTTGGTCTTTCTGAAATTTTAACCGGCGTTTCTTGCTGGGAAGCTGTGCGGTTCTGGTTCATGAGGAGATCATTGCTGAAAGGCTGCGCCAGGCACAAGATGGAAAGACCGACGATTGTCGAAAACTCGAGAATTTGCAGCGTGGACCAGAGCTTAGTTCTCAGCATTTCCGGATTCGATCCAAATCTCCTCACTTCGGCCTGACTTTTTAGTCAGGAGCGAACGGAAAAAGATGTACATGACCCAGCACTCGACCGCGAATGGCGGGAAACCCAGGTAACCTAACAAAGGCATCTCGAAAAGTTTTATATTGCCCAGGTACGGAACCGTGTAGGTCCATCTGGAGATCGCCCAGTAGTTCCAGAATTCCCAGAGCAGGCCGCAGATTAAGCCACTCACAAGCAGAGAAACAAGACGACGGTAATCGCCAATTTGCAGGTCACCAATAATCGATGGCTGTTGCCGCAGAAAGTTAATCGGGTCCAGCAGAAGAATAAATGAGAGCCAGATTACCGGTGCAAACCACGGTGAAATAATTATTATCGGAAGAACCACGCCGATGACTCCGATTAGAACCATGCCGTGTAAAGTTCTGCGTCTGAAACGCACTGCTCGCAGCTGCTGAAGCTGCGAAAAAAGACTGGTGGCGAATAACTGCGCGGTGAGGAATAGGCCAGTAAAAATCGTGGCGAAGGCCCAGTCGTACCCAAAACGGCGCAGAAATAGGTTAGGTTCCAGGTTGTGGTAATGCCACCACAATTCCAGCTCAGATTGCCAGAAACGAGGAGCATTATAGAACTCAAACAGCCACCATCCGGCAATACTGATAAAGATTATTATTAAGAGCTCCACCCGATCACTCACCAGCAAAGAGCGACCCTTAATTCTGAAAATGAGTGCATCGACAAACAGGATGTATCCGGTCCAGACTATGGGAGTAAACCAGGAACCGACAAATTTGTTACCTGAGAATAGAAGGACTTCGGCGACTATGATGATTGCCAGCCCAGCATACCCATGAACCTTAAAAGGATAACGCTGGCCAGCCGAGACCAATCCATCATTTGCTGGGGCACGATGATCGAATTCGGGTTGTAGCTTTCTCACGCTTTTTCTTAAACGCCTTTACACGTCACTGCTAGAGTGATAATTATGCAACTCCCAAATAAATTTGTCTCACACGCCAAGTCAAGGCTCTTCTGCCACATGGGGGCTAGAGTGGATGTTATTTTCGAACCAAAAAATCCAAACTTGGTGAGGGGCCAGGGAGTTCTGCAAATTATGTCTTGACATAACCCCCCTGATGGCCTGAGATTGCAGGCGTTCTCGGGTAATTCCTCAAGGCGGGTATCGAGAAGACGTCCACGGTCTCGTACTTCGGCAACCAGGCGGCGTCACACCAGCGTTGGATTTGCAATACAAGCTGCGTGGTTATTAAAGTGGGAAGTTGGGGTTAGGCGATTGGCAGCGACCCGATCCTTTCCACAGAGATCTGAGTACCAGTGCAGAGTCAACTCAAAGATAATCTCTCAGGCGCTGTTTTTGCGGCCGATCTTGGCGGCACGAATCTTCGTGCAGCCGTAGTGGACGAGGCCGGTACTGTCAGCGTCCGCGTCAAACACCCGACCCCTCAGGCTGCTCAAGTGGCCACAGAAATCGTGGATGCTCTAGTGGCGGCGGCGCGCGATTGCGAAAAAAAAGTAAAGCAGGCGGGTGGGAGCATCAGCGCTGCCTCAGTGGTGGTTCCAGGCACCGTAGACAATTGCGGCGAAAAGGTAGTTCAGGCGCCGAATGTTCCTTGTCTTGATGGATTTCGATTGGGAGAAGCCTTGCACCAGCAACTGGGCTGGCCCGTGATCCTCGAAAACGATGCCAATGCCGCTGCAGTCGGCGAATTGTGGCTAGGCGCAGCGCGGGGGTTCCAGACCATAGTCTGCGTGACCCTGGGCACAGGAGTCGGGGGCGGAATAATTCTCGATGGGAAACTCTGGCGGGGTGCGGAAGGTTCAGCCGCTGAACTCGGTCATACCACCGTGGATCCTTTTGGCGGATTGAAGTGCAAGTGCGGCAATATCGGTTGTCTGGAGGTTTTTGCGTCGGCGACGGCGATTGTGAGAATGGCCCGCGAAGCATTCTCGTCCTACCCGCACACGACACTTGATGCAAACCAGATCACGGCAGAGCGGATTCACGAGGCAGGGCTCAGTGGTGACGAGCTATCGCTCGCAGTACTAAAGAAGATGGGCACGTACCTGGGAGTAGGTCTGGCAAATGTAGTTAACCTTATTAACCCCCAGATAATTGTAATTGGCGGTGGAGTGGCAAACGGCTGGAACCTGTTTGAAAAGTATATGCGCGAGGAGGTTGTGCGCAGGGCTTTCCCGGTGGCTGTCCGGAATCTGCAGATTGTGCCGGCGAAATGTGGCGATGATGCAGGTTTGCTGGGAGCTGCGCATCTGGCTTTTTCCCGGAAAGGTTCGGATTTGTTAGCTCTAAGCAAGTAGAGATAATCTACATGCAGGGTAGAATTGCCCGCCATAATAGATGAAAGCACTGATAATACACGGACATTTTTACCAGCCTCCTCGCGAAGATCCCTGGTTGGGCGAGATTGAGCGCCAACCTAGCGCCGCTCCCTACCATGATTGGAACGAGCGAATTCACGACGAGTGTTATGGTCCCAACGCCTTTGCCCACATCATCAACAATGAAGGGGTGATAGAGCGGACAGTTAACAACTACGCGCACATAAGTTTTAACTTTGGACCGACACTGTTCTCATGGCTGGAGAAGCATCATCCACGCACTTATCAACGTATTTTGGATGCTGATAGAACGAGTGCTGAAGTGCGCGGCGGGCACGGTAATGCCATTGCTCAGGCTTACGGACATGCCATCCTACCGCTGTGTAACGAGCAGGATCGGCTAACCCAGGTAGTCTGGGGCCTAAGCGATTTTCGTCATCGTTTTGGTCGCGAGCCGGAATCCATTTGGCTGCCTGAAACTGCGTGCGACGAGGCGACCTTGCAGTTGCTTATTGACCAGGGTTTCCGGTACGTCATCCTTGCCCCGGAACAAGCAGCTCGGTTCCGCCCTGTAGGCAGCCGCCAATGGCATTCCTCGGCTGATCGAGGCATTGATCCAACCAGAACCTACCGCTACGTGGATACTCGTGAGCCGGATCGGTCTATCGCGATCTTCTTTTATAACGGACCATTAGCGCGAGCCATTGCCTTTGAAAGAGTGCTTTCCTCGAGTCAACAGTTAATTGGTTTGGTAAATCAGGCAGCGCAGTTTGGACCCCTGGTCAATCTGGCCACCGATGGCGAGACTTACGGGCATCACTTTAAATTTGGAGATCTGTGTTTGGCCCACGCCATGGAAATCGAAGCTCGGGCTGCTGGCTTCTGGGTGACTAACTACGGTGAGTATCTTGACCACCATCCACCCGAGTTTGACGTTGAGATTAGAGAGGTGAGTTCCTGGAGCTGCACTCATGGAGTGGACCGTTGGCAAGCTGATTGCGGCTGCGGCCGCGATGGCTTCGACGGTTGGAATCAGAGCTGGCGTCAACCGCTACGCGGTGCCCTCGAGTTTCTTCGAGATGAGGCGGCGGGCTATTTTGACGACTATGGTGAAAGATTCTTCAAGGATCCCTGGGAGGCACGCAACAACTACGTTCAGGTGATCCTGGATGGCGGGCGCTCAACTGAGGAGTTTCTGAAGTCGAACACCTCGCGAACATTGAGTGACTCCGAGAAAGAAGCGGCGCTGGGGTTGCTTGAGATGCAGCATAATTCGCTGTTGATGTTCACCAGTTGTGCCTGGTTCTTTTCCGAGCTTTCCGGGATCGAGACGGTGCAGATCATGAAATATGCTGCGCGGGTAATTGAACTCCATCAGCAACTCGGTCTGCCGTCGCCGCAGCGACGCTTTCTGGAGCTAATGGCCCAGGCTCGGAGTAATATTCGGCAAAAAGGAAGTGGTGCAGATATCTTTCTGCGCGAGGCTGGCCCGCAGCAGGGCAGGTCACCATTGCTGGTGTCGTGATCCTACCAGCAAAACATTACAATAAGAGCAGTGAAACCAACTAAACGGCAGAAAAAAAAGTCCGGTCCACAAATTGGCGAACGGGAACTGGCCCGATTCCTGGCACTGAAACACAGCAACCCGCACAGCATTTTGGGCGCCCACCCGCTTAGCGAGGGCGGTGTAGTGGTTCGCGCTTTTAGACCCGGCGCTGCACGAGTTGAGGTTCAGACTGATGCGAAACAGCTGGAAATGGAGCGAGTGCACGACGCTGGACTCTTCGCAGCAGTAATTGCGGACGCGAATCAGATTCCAAACTACCAGCTGAAGGTTCACTACCAGGATCTGGTTGTGACCCAGAAAGACGCCTACGGGTTCTTGCCGACCCTGGGTGATGTAGACCTCCATCTTTTCAACGAGGGTAAGCATCAGGCGGTCTACGAAAAGTTAGGTGCGCATTTTCTAACGGTGAATGGTGTCAAGGGCGTTTCATTTGCCGTCTGGGCGCCAAACGCAGAGGGTGTCAGCGTAGTCGGTAACTTCAACGGCTGGGACGGCCGGCTTCATCAGATGCGAATACTGGGAAGCTCGGGCGTTTGGGAGATTTTTATCCCCAGGCTGGAACCAGGGGAGATGTACAAATACGAGTTGCGTGCGGGCGGGCATCTGCCCTTTTTGAAGGCCGATCCTTACGCCGGCTACATGGAGATACCTCCGGCCACCTCTTCCGTGGTCTTCCATTCAGAATATGAGTTTCAGGACAATGACTGGCTTCGGCGGCGCGCCGAACGCGAACACTTTCGTCAGCCGCTCGCAATTTACGAAGTCCATTTCGGCTCCTGGCGGCGAGTCATTGAGGAAAACAATCGACCTTTAAGCTACCGCGAGATTGCCCAACCCTTGGCTGATTACGCCCTGGAAATGGGATTCACTCATGTCGAGTTCTTACCATTAAAGGAGCATCCCTACGGGCCCTCCTGGGGTTACCAGGTCAGCAATTACTTTGCTCCCTCAGCACGCTATGGAACGCCGGATGACTTACGCTACCTGGTCGATTATCTGCACCAGCGTGGTCTGGGCGTAATCATGGATTGGGTGCCGGCACATTTTCCCAAAGACGCTTTTGCCCTGGGTCGTTTCGACGGCTCGGCACTCTACGAGCATCTTGACTCGCGTAAAGGTGAACATCCTGACTGGGGCACGTACATTTTTAACTACGGGCGCAGCGAGGTCCGCAATTTTCTGATTGCGAATGCCCTTTACTGGTTTAAAGAGTTTCACCTGGATGGCTTGAGAGTAGATGCAGTCGCTTCCATGCTCTACCTCGATTACAGCCGCAAAGAGGGCCAGTGGGTGCCGAATGAATTTGGCGGGCGGGAAAACCTCGAGGCAACCTCGCTGCTAAAGGAGCTGAATCAAATCGCGCATACGGCTTGCCCAGGCATCATGATGATCGCCGAGGAATCTACTGCCTGGGCACAGGTGAGTCACCCGGTATTTGCAGGTGGGCTGGGCTTTGACTTCAAGTGGAACATGGGCTGGATGCACGATACTTTGAAATACTTTCAGACCGATCCAGTCTTTCGGATCAGCATGCATAATTCGCTTTCATTCGGGTTGCTTTATGCCTGGACCGAGAACTTTATCCTACCGTTCTCGCACGATGAAGTCGTCCACATGAAAGGAGCACTTCTGAACAAGATGCCCGGTGACATGAATCAGAAGTTTGCAAA
>Ga0187893_10013886_pt1 | contig 11104 bp, 8 predicted proteins | sample MA1701074metaG_FD_139574 | JGI IMG/M metagenome (GOLD analysis project Ga0187893, IMG submission 139574) | White microbial mat communities from a basaltic lava cave in the Kipuka Kanohina Cave System on the Island of Hawaii, USA - MA170107-4 metaG ...
ACAAGTTAGTCGCGCATTACAAACTGGAGAAGCGCCGAAGGGAGGTGCACATGCCGGAAACCGTCAGCATTGATATTCGCCCGTGTGAGTGTGGCAAAGTGGTCGCCTGGCTATCTTCACCGTCGGGAAAACCACAGCCCTACGATATCCATAAAGAGATTTCGACCGAACCGGATGGAACTCGAAGGGTCATTGTAGCTACCGAAGACATACACTACTGTAAACGGTACCCTGGATTGGCGGACTTTATCCGCAAGGCCGTCAACCGAAGCTACTCGCAGGAGCTTCGGTTTCGCCTGCCCAACGCGGAACCCTTCGTCCTGTCCTGGAGTCGGGGAGACCGCCGGGTGAACGCGTCCAACGGTCGGTCCGGTGCGAACCGCCGGTCGTACGGTTCGATCCACCTTGAGACCGGCGGTTATCGGGTACAACGCCAGTCAAACACTCTCGAGGATCTGCTCGAGGCGATCGACCACGACCCTTTTGGCTTTGATTGGTCTCTCGGTGGCTCACAGACCGATTGCTGTTTTTGCGGTCGCCCACTCAATGATCCGCGCAGCGTCAAATGGGGATACGGCCCCGTTTGTGCGAGTAATGTCGGGCTGCCCTGGTGGTGACCTAAGATCTAAGGCGAGAAATTGATGATTTTCGTCGATATCGTTTGCCGTACTTAGAGTTTCAGGAAACCGGATGATCCAAAGGCGGTCAGTGGCTCATGGAGTGCTGTGATGACGCCTGAAGAGTACGAACGAGACGCTGAGCGGGCCGAGTTGTTCGGGATGTGGAAATCGTACTCAACTGTTCGGGCCTTCCGAATGTTGGAACACCATCGTCTTAGGTAAAACCATTTCCAGTCTTTGCAGTTCTTTTCTTAATCTTCTACTCTGCGTTCTGCCCGTTCTGAAAAGAGTTGACGGACGAGTGCCTAAAGAAGCAATTTCTTGTGATAAAGGGAGAATGGAATGGTTAAAGTCGCATTGTATGTCCAGCTCGAGGCAAAGCCTGGCAAGGAACAAGAGGTCGAGAGTTTCCTGAATAGTGGACTCGCGCTGGTTAACGATGAGCCTGCCACTACCGCGTGGTTTGCTCTGAAGATGGGACCATCGACATTTGGGATCTTTGACGCGTTCCCGGACGATGCCGGCCGCGATGCGCATCTTTCGGGCCGAGTGGCTGAAGCTCTAATGGCCAAGGCAGGTGAGTTATTTTCTAAACCACCTGACATCATGAAGGTCGACGTCTTAGCGGCTAAACTACGTGCCTAGGCGACGCGCACCAACCATCCTGGTCGAAATTCTGATCATCGGAGGTCAGCAGTGATCATTGGCCTGGCGTCACCCTCTGTCGCCCAATCACTCGATGACGGCTTGGACAAGATCAAGCGCCTCACGTCCGAGGCTTCGGCTCAGGGCGCGGAGATCGTCTGTTTCCCGGAAGCCTACCTTCCCGGTCTGCGCGGACAGGACTTTGAAGTGTTGCCCTTCGATCGGACTGAGCAGGAGCGAGTGGTCCAGACCGTGGCTCAGTACGCTCGAACGTATGCGCTGACCACGATTCTGGGGATGGAAAGGATCACCGAGGCAGGGCGGCAGATTGCAGCAGTGGTGTTTGACGCGCAGGGGCAGATTCAGGGATACCAAACCAAGAACCAGTTGGACCCGAGCGAAGATCAATTCTATGTCCCCGGAAATACCCGGCAACTCTTCGAGCTCGACGGGATTAAGTTTGGAGTCGCGATCTGCCACGAAGGCTGGCGCTATCCTGAGACGGTGCGTTGGGCGGCGGTGCGCGGCGCCAAAATCGTCTTTCATCCCCACCACACGGGAAGCGAACGCGAGGGTGTGCTGCTGACAAAATGGGGATCCGCCGATGCGCCCTATTATGAAAAGGCGATGATGATGCGCAGTATTGAAAACGCCATCTACTTTGCCAGCGTCAATTATGCTTTGCGCTTCCAGGAATCCGCGACCAGTCTCATCGCTCCGTCAGGCCGGTGTCAGGCGTACTTACCGTATGGGCAGGAAGGTGTATTGGTGCAAGAGATCAATCTCCAGGAAGCCACCGGTTTGCTGGCCAGTCGATACGCACCCGAGCGTTATCGGGAATTCAGCCCGGAGTGAGCGCGACTATGTATGCCTACGGAACTGGGGTGCAATTAAGGTGAGAGTTCGCAAGTAAGCCTCGAGAGACGCCGCCGACTTCTGAAGTTGTGAAAAAGAAACCTAACTTTAGCCACAAATTAACGCGGATGACCCGGGTCAAAACAATAGTAAAGGAGCTGCTTAAGGATTTATTCGTTTTTGATCCGACTCATCCGCGTTAATCTGTGGCTAGTGTCTGAGTTTCCATTAGTTCTTCTGTCGGGGGGTATTCGACTCTCACTTTTTATTGCACCCGAGGAACTGCATCACTACACGCTCTATTTGACAACCCTCACTGAAGGGAATAACTTGCGCGGGTTCCAATAGTCTTTAGCATCGTTGCAGTAACAACAGAGGAGAGATAGGAATGTCAGTTCAAATCATCATTTCTCAAGCAGGGCCGTTGCCGATAAAGGCCACCTTCAGCGCCCCAGGCGATGAGCCAATGTATATCGAGGTCAATGGGTCCGTATGGTCCCAGGGTGCGAACAACTTGATTGGGATCGAAATTAGTCTTGATGGTCAGGCAGTTGGGGCCGCACAAATCTTTTCCAACGGGAGTGCTACCCACCGAGCGGTCGTACCCGCATACATTCCGATTCAGCTTGGCCCGGGACCGCACACACTCACCCTGTCCCCATCCACTGGTCCAACGGTTTCCGATGGTAATGACTTTTACACCGCTGTGATTCATTACTAAAAAGCCGATCATTTTTGTTGAGGTTGTGCCATTACATGCAGGGGTGGATGCCTTTTGCTATTGAGCCGAGACGAGCCACCCTTCCCTGCCTGGGAGGTTATTGAGTCTGAATCAATACTGTGGGGTTAATGCCTTTTGCTCTTGAGCGGGGGCAAGCCACCCTTCCCTGCCTAGGAGGTTATTGAGCCTGAATTAGTACTATGGAGTAGAATGCCTTTGCTCTTGGGCGAGATTAGCTAAGCTAAACCTCAATTGAAGGTCTTAAAAACTAAGGTGACCGATAAAGCAGAACAGCTCACCGTAAAAATCAACGACGATGAAAGCGTTACGGCCTTACTCTACCCGGCTGCCAAAAAGAATCGCGCGCAAGTCACGATTATTCTCGGGCACGGCGCCGGCGCCAACCAGTTGAGCCCCTTTATGCGCCTCTTTGCCGAAGGTCTGGCCGAGCGTGGCTTTGACGCGATGACATTCAATTTTCTATACAGTGAAAAAGGGCGTGGCGGGCCGGATCCGAAAGCGCGGCTCGAATCGTGCTACTTGGCGGTGATTGAAGCCGCCAAAGCGCACAAGAAGTTGCGAGGAAACCGAGTGGTCATCGGCGGCAAGTCAATGGGCGGGCGCATTGCCTCGCAGGTTGCAGCCACAGAAGCGAAAGACATTGCCGGTTTGGTATTTTTGGGTTACCCGCTGCATCCGCCCGGCAAACCCGAGCAGATGCGGGACGCCCATCTGAAGGACATTAAGGCGCCCATGTTATTCATCCAGGGCTCGCGCGACCCCTTTGGTTCGCCCGACGAGCTTCGCGCGGTCATCAAGAGAGACAAGCTGCCGGCCACTCTACACGTCGTCGACGGCGGCGATCACTCATTCAAGGTCCCCAAAAGCGCCGGCGTTCCTCAGGCGCAGATTTATGAAACGGTGATGGACGAGATCGCGCGCTCGGTAGCGAAAACCAAGAGTTAACCGTCTCAAATTCTGCCACGCCAAAGATCGGAAATTTTCTAACACACTTCGAGCACGCCCGCCTCATAGATTCGGTTAGCGGCTCAGGTCTGCAACACAATCTGATTATGGCTAAACCCATTTTTTAGAAAGCAAATGTTCACCGCGAGTTTTGTGGTGGCGGCCTAAATGAAAGCGGTTGGGGAATGATCGATCCACGAAGCCAACGAATTAAACGAAGCTCTTTGTTTGTGATGTTTCGTGTTTTTTCCTGACGCTCTGCTCCTTACAATACCGCTGTTTCTTCGAGCAGGTGGCCGGACGCAAAACGCTCGATGCTGAGTTGAGATGCGTCGACAATCTCGGAATAACCTTTAAGAATCAGATCCGCGGTGATGCGGCCCGAGGCCGGCGAGTGCATCACACCGTGCCCGCTGAAACCATTCACGAAATATAATCCCGTTACATTCGGCGCTGGGCCGATGATGCAGTGATGATCGGGTGTCATCTCATAAAGCCCGGCCCAGGCGCGCCGCGGATTTACCTCCGCGTCCGCCAGGCACGGCACGCGATCAGCAGCGCGCGTCAGTATCTTTTCCACGAAAGTGGGATCAAACTCGGTGTTGAATCCGGGCCTCTCCTCAGGATCGTTCCAGGACAGAAGAATTCCCTTTCCCTCGCGCCGAAAGTGAAAGCCGGTGGACATGTCGATCACCATCGGGAAGCGTTTGGGCAGTTGGTCGAACGGCTCAGTCGGCACAAGCTGGCGTCGTAAAGGTTCGACCGGTAACTCGACGCCGGCCATCTTTGCGACTTGCGCGGCCCAGGGTCCGGCGGCGTTGACTACTACGGGAGTCGAGATGAAACCTCGAGTTGTGTGGACGCCAGTAACGCGGCGCGCACTCATTGTGAGCGCGGCTACTGGGAGCGCGGTTACTGGGAGCGCGGGCGTCCCGCCCGCGTTGCCTTCTCCAAATGCATGATCGGTGCTCCTGGGATTTGGGGCGGGCGGGTCGGATGCGGGCGAGACGCCCGCGCTCCCAGTAATTGCGCTCCCAGTAAAAGGGGGCTCGACTTCAATGCCGGTAACTCCGGTGTCAAGCCACAGCCTTACGCCGCGCTCCCGCGCCTTTAGCATGAACCCCATCATCACGCTGTGTGGATCCACAAATCCGTCGGTCGGACAGTAAGTACCACCCAGCACGTCGTCGACTCGCAATTGCGGAACAAACCTCGCAATCTCTTCGCGCGAGACCCACTCGACGTTCCGGAGCCCCAGCGCCATCTGCCGTTCGCGATTTGCTCTCAAGTATTGGACGTGATGTTCGTTGGTCGCGCAGAACAGATAGCCGTGCGCGCGATAGTCCGCCGGGTGACCCACCACCTCGTCGAATTTCGCGAAAAAGTCAATCGAATACATCGACATCTGAATGTTTACCGGCGTCGAAAACTGAGCGCGCACGCCGCCCATGCTTTTCCCGGTGGAGCCTTTGCCCTGGTGGGCCTCCCGTTCGATCACGAGTACATTCGTGCAACCCGCCTCTGCCAGGTGATAGACTACACTCGAGCCGACGATCCCGCTGCCGATAATCACCACGTCTGCTGTTTCAGTCATGTTTGGTTGCCGCGCGAAATTGATGCGCACATCGATGGCCGAGCATAAGCTAACGGAGTCCAGCTTACAAACCGATCGTCGCGCGGACCAACTCAACCTCACTGTGTACTGCAAGTCTACAAAAGCGTTGACATCTTAGCCGACCGGGAATATCGTTCACGCGTCTTAACAGAGTTGAATTCCCCGAGTCTCTGCGGTTCCTCGCCATACTCGAAACCCGGCTCGCTGGATTCCGGTCCAAGGTTTAACCTCGCAGTTCGCGCAGACAGCAAGTCAATTTCGCCGGCGGCAAGCGCCGCTAAGAGGATCACCTCATGAGCATCGACCGTCTCAAGCAAATCAAACACATCGTCGTCCTGATGCTGGAGAACCGCTCCTTTGACAACATGCTCGGCTGGCTTTACGACCCGGGTAACCCGCCACCTTTCAACGTTGTGCCCCCCAATTTCAACGGCGTCTCGGGAAAGAATTTGTGCAACCCACTGGGAAATGGAGAGGTGTGTGTAGGCAAAGGAACGGTGATGTCGGATCCCAATCCCGATCCGAACGAAGGCTACAATTACGTGTATGCCGAGGAGTTTGGGATTCATCCCGCGCCGGGTAAGAAGGACACGATTCCCAACATCATCACGCCGCCGCCGATGTCCGGTTTTGCTAACGACTACGCCGACGCAATTCGTCGTTACAATAAGTGCCGCATTTTCCACCGGCTAAAAACCAAGCCGCAGGTAATCATGAATGGTTTTACGCCGGTTTCGGTGCCGGTGATCAGCGGGCTGGCTCACTCTTACTGCCTCTGTGACTGCTACTTCGCCCCTGTGCCCACTGAGACTTTTGCTAATCGCTCGTTCGTACACGCCGGCACTTCGTCGGGTTACGTGTATAACACATGGGACTTTGGCTATCTTCTCAATAAAACAAAGACTATTTACAACTTGCTCGAGGACGCTCAGATCAGTTGGCGAATCTATTATGGCAGCCACCTGGCTTTTTGCGACGCGTTCTTCGGCCAGGAACAATTGTGGCAATTCGCAACCCTCGATTGGCGGACGAACCGGTTTTTCCAAATGCAGCAGTTCTTTAAGGATGCGGCTGCTCCGGTGGACGCCGATGGTCCTGATTTCCTGCCTAGTTACTCGTTCATCGAACCGCGATTCATCAGCAGCCTGATCTACGGTCCTGAAAACGACGAACATCCTCCTGACAATCCACTGGAGTTCGATGGTTATTCAAATGTGCTTCAGGGAGAGTTGCTCATCTACGACACCTACCAGGCCCTGGTTAACAGTCCGAACTGGAACAGTACGCTTTTCATTATTATTTACGACGAGCACGGAGGTTGTTACGATCACGTGCCTCCGCCGGCGCCCGTTGTCTCGCCCGACGGCATAGTGATTCCCGTAAACGAGCCGGGCGGCAGCGGATTCGAATTCAACCGATTGGGAGTGCGCCTTCCTGCCGTGGTTGTTTCCCCGCTGATCAAACAAGGCACGATTTCAAACACGGTCTTCGATCATACATCGATAATTCGCACGGCAATCGAGTGCTTTGACGTTAAGATCGGCGGCAACCAAGCCACCCTCTTAAATCGCGAGGCAAACGCCAATTACATTGACGACGAAATCATCAACCTGACAGAACCACGGGCGACAACACCGCCACCGCCACCCTCGATCACGCCGCGCCAACCCCCGGGCTGGGTGCCGGAACAAAAAACTCCGGACAAGCGGCGACTCACCAAGTTTCAAAAAGACATGATCCGGCGGGCAGCGCATCATCTCGAAGAGCATCACGGAAAGAAAGTCGATCACAAAAAAATCAAGTTGGCCCAACACGCCAACGCCGCCTTAGGTGAACCGGGCGATACATTGCTTCGCCAGTGAATGCTTTAAAGTGGGAGGTGGCGGCCCGGCTTCTCAATCTCTCTGCCCCAATTAAAGCGGCCGTGTGAAAGTTCAACCTCTCATTCACCTCAACCTTTAGGTGGGTGGGTTATCTCCGGGTCACGCAACCCAAACCACTGCCACGCAACCACGGAACCGCTTACCGTAGTCAGCGCTCATAATACTCAGTGTCGCAAATGATGAGAGTCGATCTTGAGCCTGGCGCGGCTTACTGTTCCTAATGCGTCATTTGGCTAACGGATGACCAGGTGAGCGCTGATTACCATAGGCAGTCCCGTGATTGAGTGGCGCTGGCGAAGTTAGTTGTATGAGCGCTGACTACGGTAAGCGGTTCCGTGGTTGAGTGGCACGCGTCTGGATTGAGTTTTCACACGGTCTCTTTAGGTTGGGGCTGCGCAGATGCGCTCAGATTGCGGCGAATCATTTTAATGGTTTTCGAAGGGCTTAAACACAATGAGAACTGGGAATGGCGAACTGAGGGCGACCATTAAATGGTTACCGGTCATAGTATTGTGCCGGTAAATCCTCAACCTAAAAAGTTGGGGGGGAGATTGAGAGTTGAGTTTACACGACTCCACTCCCTGACACGAGGGCGGTAAAGTCGAACCCGGTAACACGATCCGTTTGTGGTAGCATTGCGTCTCAGCGCAATCGATCCGAGAACCCCGGGGGAACCACATGCCGCAAACTTTTGACTGCCCTAAATGTGGGGCGCCGGTGCCGTACGACCAAGCCGCGGCCACCGCCGGACATCCCCAAACTTTACGCTGTGACTATTGCCACAGCTCTCTGATAGCTCCCGACGAGTTGCGGGGGCAGGCCGCGCGTATAGTGCCCATCCACATCAATCTCGGTCTTTCTTCTAAGCGCACACTCTCGAAATGGCTCTGGGTGGTCATCTTGATCCCCGTGTTGGCGCTCCTGATTGGCGGTTTGGCGCTCGCCGGAGTAATGGCGCCGGTCATCTATACGATCACACGCGCGGTTAATGAGCCGTCGAGTAATCCCAGGCGAACCTCAAACCGAGACTCGAATGAAACCCCCAACGCTTTCGCCAATGTTTTGCTGAAATTTGGCAGCGAAGGCATCGGGCCGGGAATGTTTACTGACGCGCGCAGCATTGCGGTCGATGGCGCCGGCCGGATTTATGTCGGTGAATATACCGGTGGGAGGATACAGGTTTTCGATCCAGCCGGTAAGTTCATTACTCAGTGGAGCATTGGGGATCGAAAAACTATCCTGCGCGGACTGGCCGCCGATCGCAAAGGCACTGTCTATGTTGCGAGTGGCGGGGACATTCACCTTTACCGGGGTGAAGACGGGGAACGGCTCGGTCAGCTTGAGTATGAAAAGTCAGGGTTTGATGACGTCACCACGGCGGCGGATGGTGGATTGGTGGCGGCCTGGCACAGCAATCGTGACGACATTGTGCGTTTCAACTCGAGCGGAAAAGTCACGCGAACCATACCCGCGGCCATCAGCAGCGCCAGTGGCGACTCTGAGTTGAGTATGAGAGTTGCCGTGGATGGGTCGGGTAACATTTATGCGCTCGGCAGATTCAACAACGGAGTCTTCAAGTTCGGTCCTGATGGGAAGTTTGTTAATCGCTTTGGGGGATCCGGCGACCAACCGGGGCAGCTCCGGGCCGCTTATTCTATTGCCGTCGATGGTTACGGTCGGGTCTACGTCGGCGATGTGAAAGGAATTCAGGTTTTTGACGCCAACGGCCGCTATGAGACGGTCATTAAGGGCGGGCTGGCATTCGGCATGGTGTTCAATGACAAGAATGAGCTCTTTGTCATCGCGCGCGACAAAGTGATTAAGTATGCCGTTCAATCGCAGTGAAGTTAGTAATACCGCGCGGTAGCGGGTGGTACAGACTTCCTGACACGTCGTCGGGTGATGCCTGGACTCTGATTGAGAGCCTTGATCCAAATGCACAAGCGTGCCGTTTCCATAATCACGATCCTCTGGTTAGCTACCCTCCTGGTTTATGCTCAGTCAACGGCGTCGCCATCAACCGAAGTGGTGCTGCTCGGCACGGGAATGCCCTATCCCGATCCGAACGCCTCGGGACCAGCAACGGCCGTGGTGATTGGAAAGCGCGTCCTGCTCTTCGACGCTGGCCCGGGTGTCATGCGCCGATTGAAGGCGGCGAATCTGCCCATCAATGGACCTGAAGCACTCTTCATCACACACCTGCACAGCGATCACACGCTCGGCTACCCGGATCTGATTCTGACGTCTTGGGTGATGAGACGCGCGACGCCATTTTCCGTGTATGGTCCGCGCGGGTTGCGGAGGATGACGCGACACCTGCTGGCCGCCTTTTCCGAAGACATCAAGATTCGCACCGAAGGACTCGAGCACGAGGTTCCCGGCGGTTACCGGGTTAATGTGAAGGAGATTCGCGCGGGTGTGGTCTATCAACGCGACGGAATCCGCGTTACAGCCATTCGCGTGCCTCATGGAAACTGGAAAGAGGCTTTCGCCTATCGCATCGACACTCCCGACCGTTCGATCGTGATCTCGGGAGACACGCGGCCCAGCGAGGCGCTCATTAAGGCTTCAATGGGTGTCGATGTGCTGGTTCATGAAGTCTATTCGGCGGCGCATCTCGCGCCCGAAGATCGTCCGGGCGGCGAGGACTGGCCACAGTACAATCGTGAGTTTCATACTTCCGATGTTGAGCTTGGGACGATCGCGGCGCGCATCAAGCCGAAGCTGCTGATCCTGACGCATATCATTCGCATGGGCGCAACGGACGAGGAATTATTGGCGGGTGTGCGTAAGGGTGGCTTTACCGGCCGCGTGGTGATAGGAAGAGATTTGGATCGCTACTAGTGGCACTGAGTAGAAAAGAACCAGAAATTTAGCCACAGATTTACGCGGATGATACGGATCAGAAAGAAATCAGAAAGAAATCAAAAAAGAACGCTTAGCCACGGTTTGACCCCGTTAGATCGCGCAAGCTTTAGCCACAGATTTACGCGGATGACACGAATTAAAAAGAAATCAGAAAGAAACCAAGAAAGAAACCAAAAAAGAATCCTTAGCCACGGTTTGACCCCGTTAGGGGGCAGATATTATAGACCGCATAAACTTCTCCAGACTCAAACGCCGTGCGAAGGGGCGGAAGTTATGTTGATTTGGTACGGTTAAGTTTCGTTCCGCCCCTTCGCACGGCGCTCGATCTAGAGATGCTTAGGCGAGCTATAGACATCTCACCCCTACAGGGTGAAAAAGTTGACTTCTTTAACGGGAATTGTTCCCGCGAACTCCGGGAAACGGCAGTCGATGAAGCGCGCAAGCTTTAGCCGCAGATTTACGCGGATGACACGGATCAGAAAGAAACCAAAAAAGAACGCTTAGCCACGGTTTGACCCCGTTAGGCGTCAGATATTTATAGACCGCATAAACTTCTCCAGACGCTAACGCCGTCAACCACGCACCCGCTTACCGTAGTCAGCGCAAAACCACTCAACCTCGGAGCACCACGCACCCTACCAGCCAGCATCACTCAACCACAGAACCGCTTACCGTAGTCAGCGCAAAACCTCTCAACCCACGCCAGCGCCACTCAACCACAGAACCGCTTACCCTAGTCAGCGCAAAACCTCTCAACCCACGCCAGCGCCACTCAACCACGGAACCGCTTACCGTAGTCAGCGCTCATACCACTCAATTCAGCCAGCACCACTCAACCACAGAACCGCTTACCGTAGTCAGCGCAATACCACTCACCCGCTCACTCGACTCCACGCCAGCGCCACTCAACCACAGAACCGCTTACCGTAGT
>Ga0187893_10013888_pt1 | contig 11103 bp, 10 predicted proteins | sample MA1701074metaG_FD_139574 | JGI IMG/M metagenome (GOLD analysis project Ga0187893, IMG submission 139574) | White microbial mat communities from a basaltic lava cave in the Kipuka Kanohina Cave System on the Island of Hawaii, USA - MA170107-4 metaG ...
CATATATTTCAACTGTGCGAGTTCGACTTGGATTTTACCTTCGCGTGATTGTGCGCGTTGCGCGAAGATGTCCAAGATAAGCTGCGAACGGTCTATAACTTTTATGTCTGTCGCTTCTGAAATTGTGCGGACTTGTGCGGGGCTGAGTTCGCGGTCAAAGATAATTACATCTGCTCCGAGTTGCATTGCACGAATCAAAAGGTCTTGGAGTTTTCCTTTGCCGAGCAATGTGCGCGCGTCAATGTCCGAACGCCGTTGAATGATTTCGTCTTGCACCACAACATCGGCGGAAACGGCTAGCTCATTCAGTTCAGCCATTGATTCTTCCGCATCCGCAATTGTGTTTGTGGTAACACCTGCAAGAATTGCTCTGTCGCGCGCGCCTTGTTTTCTAGCCACGCGACGGTTGCGCGTCATCTCTTCTTCAAGCGATGTTATTAAATCGAGAAAATCAACATCGAGTTGTGCCGGATGAACGGGATTCAAAAAAGCAAAGGGAAGCGATTCGCCGTTTGAATCCAATGCTTCGGCTGTTGACGGAACAAGATGAGCGACGTGAACCAAGTCCGGCAAGCCGTTCTTTTCATCAACTGTTATTGCCGCCATTACATCAAGACGAAGAAGAGCAAGGTCTGTTAAATCATCCTGTGTAAGCTTTTCGCCCCGAAGGTGTGTGTGAACAAAGCGAAGCCCGCGAAATCTGTCCTGAGCGGCGCGTATGCGTTTGAAATCCGGTAGCATTATGCTTCGCGCATCGCCTACAACAATGTGTTCGACATAACCTTTGCGGTCAATGAGCGCGCCGATTTGTCTTCGTGTTTCGTGTGAAAGTTCTGTCATCGCGCGCGCAAATTCCGGCGTGACTATTTGATGTGGCGAGATTCGGCGCGTGTAAAGTTTTTCAATGCGTCGAAGTTGATTGTGTTTTAATCCCTGCGTATTTCCTTGAACGGTACTCATTTAAGCTTTCAGTGGTCAGCGGTCAGCTTTCAGCTTTTGAATTAGCGCTGTAAGCATTCGCTTGACCTCAACAATTTCTGTTTCTAACCTTTCGTAAATTTCGTTGATAAATCCCAAATCTTTTGCAAGTAGCAATTGATATTTAAGTTCACTTGCCGAACCCATCGCAATAGTTAAGAAGCGACAGAAGTCAGCATCGCTATTTCTTCCACATCCTTCTGCAATGTTTGCCGGAATTGAAGATGATGCCCGTCGCGTTTGGCTTGTAAGTCCAAACAATTCTTCCTTTGGAAAATTTGCCGTTACGCGATAAATATCCAGCGTAAGTCGGTGAGCCATATCCCGCACTTTCAAGCTTCTAAAGTCTTTCATGGCGTCACCTCAAGATTTAGAAAGATGGAAAAAGCTGATAGCTGATGGCTGATGGCTGACTGCTTACAAAAGTATTGACGCGAGCGGTAGGAATCGGACGCTAAAGAAATGTCGGTGATGTTACGCGGCGAAAAAGTTTCGCACTTGCGTTTGAGCATCTATTAAATCTGTTAGCCGTGCAAAGGCTCAAAGTAGGAAAAAACAAAGAGCATCACGAGCTAATCAAAAACGTGGCGGCATTATAGCAACTATAACCGAACAAATGCCAAGAAAATTTCTGCAAAAAATGTTGGCAATAATTGTTCGCGGTGTTTATAGTTGCGGCAACCAAACAGTTTTTCGTGCCTTCAGGCGGCTTTATTCCAATAAGTAAGCCGCCTGAAAGCGGGACTCAAAACTACATTCCTAGGAGACATTGAAACTAATGAAACGAATTTTCTTTTTCGCTTTGGCTTTTCTTTTCACGTTTTCCGTTCACTCTGCAATAAGCGCACAAACAAAATTCTATCGCGGCACGGTTGGCGGCAAGAATGTAGAGATGAAATTAACTCGCGCCGGAGACCAAGTTACGGGTACTTATTCTTACGACGCTATTGGCGGAAGCTTAACTGTAAAGGGAAGTTTTAGCGGCGATAAAATAACTCTTAGCGAATACGACTCGACAACAAGGATGACGGGAAAGTTTGAAGGAAGCTATGTTGTGGATAATCCAACAGAAAGCGTCGGCGCAATCGCGGGAACTTGGAAGTCTGCAAAAGGAAAAACCGAATTTCAATTTTCTCTTACTGAACAACCTATCGAATTCACAAACGGATTAGTGATAAAGCCTAAATATCTCAACGACAAACGCGATGAAGTCAGAGTTTCGATTCCTCAACTTACAGGCACGAATTCAAAAGCCGTGACAGTTTTCAACACAAGCGTTAATGCGATGTTGATGAAAGACATTAACGAATACAAGAGCATCCCACCCGAACGAGGCAAGAGTTATTACGAAGGCGATTATCAAATTTTATTGGCCACAAATGATTTGGTCAGCTTTGAAATAAACGCAAGCGCTTATTCAGGCGGAGCGCATCCTTGGGCAGTTCATTTCGGCATGACTTACGATATGAAGGCGGGACGCGAAATTAAGTTTGAAGAATTGTTCAAAGCAAAGAGTAACTACAAAGATGTTCTTTTCAACGCCGCAAAGAAAAGATTGAACGAGCGTTTCAAACAAGAAGGCATGGGCGAGGACGAAATCCCAATTGAACGCGAGCAGATTGATAATCTGGTTGCTTGGGGAATGTCGCGCAAAGGTGTTGTGATTTACTTGCCGTTCCCACACGTCGCAGAAGCATTTTCAAGAGTTTTTATTCCGTTCAGCGATTTGAAAACGGTCTTGAATCCGAATGGCCCTGCCATGATGAAATAAAAAGTTATTGCCGGGAGCGCGGACGTCCACGTCCGCCAACGAGCGCGCTAGCGCGAGTAAAAATGTTGCCTGAAAACTTGTTTGTATTGGCATTGCCTCTTCATCAAGTTTTGTTCGCGCTTCGCGCTCATGGCAGGCGGGACAGGCGAGACGCCTGCGCTCCCGGCGATAACGAATTTGTTTTCTTTTAACTTAAATGTGTGCGAGAACACATTTTATTCGGTTGACTTCTCAACCCTCCGGCAAGCGGAAAGAATTTGACCAATCAACGAACTAACGACCTGTTTATTCGCTTCGGCTTGCGCTTTTGTTTGCGCACGCCCGGCGAGTTGCTCCACCAATTCTTTTACATCATTCGGAACGTCCGAAGGCGCATTCATTGAAAGCTGATTGATGCTTTCCAAGTTTTCTCTTAGCGCATCGTTGTCATCAATCTTGTTTCGCGTTTTTGCCAACTCAACGCCAAGAGAAAAATACCAAGCGTTTTTCGGATTGCTCATCAACTTGCTCTGAATTGAATTGATTGCTGTACTTAGACTTTGTGTGCGTTCTTCGTTTGTTACGTTTGCTTTATCCAGACCTGCCAATAACTCGCGTTCTGTTTCGTAGCCATTGCTTGGCAGAGATGATAAAGCAGATGACGAAGGAAGATATGTTGCATACTTAGAGGAAAGCGCGTTTGACAATTCGTAACCGATGTCTGTCCAATTCATAGGCAATAAAAAATTATAAACAAGATTTCCCGTAACTTTAACAGGTTGTCCGCTTAACATTGTTGGCGAAAACTTCGCATTATAAGCGGCTTGAACTGCTGATGCTTTCAGCAAGGGATGACCGGAGATCGCTGATGCAGAAATAACATTGCCCGATTCATCAATAATAACCTGCACATTCACTGTCCCCGAAGCGCGTGCTGCTTTTGCTATTTCAGGGTACGCAGGCTTAGGTAATGAAATAGCTTTCCCGTTTAGAACCCCGCCATTTATGTCATTTGCCAAGGCAAAATTATAAACAAGATTTCCTGTCACTTTAACCGGCTGTCCGCTCAATGTTGTCGGAGTAAATTTTGCTCCTCTTGCGGCTTCGACTGCCGAATCTCTCAACAACGGATGACCCGAAACCGCTTCAGCAGAAATTACATTACCCGATTCATCAATAGTAATCTCTACGGTCACTGACCCTGAAACCTTTGCGGCTTTTGCAGTTTCAGGATAAGCGGGTTTTGGCAAACTTACAGCTTTGCCGTTCAGAACTCCGCCCTTTATGTTTGTTTGCGCGTTTGTTGTCACACAGAAGATAAACGACAACACAAACACTACAACCAAAAATCTTTTCGTTATTGTTTCCATTCTTTCAGCCCTTTCAAAATGTAGATTGTGGCTTTGATAAAAGCCAAGAGTGAAACGGATTGTTGGGAAGCGTTTTTGAAACGAAAATCTTTTACGCCAATGGGAAAAGAAATGCAAGAGCGAAAGTTTTTCGTGCCTTTCAGGCGGCTTTTAGGCTGACTTAAAGCCGCCTGAAAGGCACGAAAAACTTTTTTGGGAGTTCAATTGTGAACGTAGAACCTATGCCGTAGGTTGATTGAACCGAAGCTTCGCCACCGTGCGCGCGAGCCAGATGTTTGACAATTGCCAAGCCAAGACCCGTTCCGCCCAAATCACGCGAACGCGCGCGGTCAACGCGATAGAAACGCTCGAAGATGCGCGGGAGATGCTCATTGGGAATCCCTGCGCCTGTGTCGGTGACTTTTATAAAATCCCGCGCACCGCTTGATTCAAACTTGATTGTGACAGTTCCGCCTTCGCAGTTAAATTTGATTGCGTTGTCAATGAGGTTTGTAAGCATCTGTTCAAGCCGTTTCGGGTCGGCGTAAACTGAAACATTGTCCTCAACTTCGTTAATTATTGAAACATGATGCGCGTCTGCGCGTTGGTCCAGCGCGTCAGAAATGTCTTCGATGATTGTTATCAATTCCGTCTCTTGAGGTTCGATGTGAATATTGCCCGCCTCGATTGATGACAACTCCAGAATATCTTCAACGAGTGTTTGCATTCGTTCAGAATTTTTACGAATGACGTTTAGAAAACGCATGTTGTTTTCGGAGTCATCAATCGCTCCGTCTTCTAGGGTTTCGACGTAAGCCAGAATTGCGGCTAACGGAGTGCGTAGTTCGTGCGAGACATTTGATAAAAATTCTTGTCTGACTTTTTCCAATCTTTCCAGCCGCGTGATGTCGAAGAAAACGCCGATAGCTCCGTTCGCTGCTCTTACATCGCTTGGTGGCAATGGTTCAACACGCAAATCGAAATAGAGTTTTTCGTTTGTGATAGTTTCAAATTTAACTTGCGTAGGGTTTCCTGTTTCAAGAGTTGAGCGAAAAGCGTTGTTGACAAGCGGATGGCGCGTGATTTCGCTCAATCGTTTGCCTTCGAGTTTCCCGTTTGTGTTTGAGAAAAGAAAATTCGCCGCATCGTTCATTGCAATTATCCGTGTATCTTGGCCCACAACAACGACGCCCTCTCTCATGCTGTGCATTGTCGCTTCAAACAATGCGCTCGCAGGAACAACAGGCGTGTTTGTTTGTTCTTGTTCAATTAGTTTTGCACGAATATTTTTGTAAGGCTCAGGGGAATTTTCAACACGCTGTTTTTGATAAAACCAAACAATTAACCAAGACAACAATCCGCCCGCAACGGCGGCACAAAACAAAGCAGAAAAAATGAAAGGATGGTTAAACGTCGCGCCGACATAAGCCACAACGCCCGCGCATAAAAGAAATATCGTCGGCAAAAGAAGACGAAGCATATACAAATTGCGGATTGCGGATTGCGGATTGCGGATTGCGGAATAGAAGAAACAAATCCGCAATCCGCAATCCGCAATCCGCAATCGTTTATTTTTCAGCGCAACCGATGAAGCGGTAGCCTACGCCTACGACGGTTTCGATGCAATCGCCACAGTCGCCAAGTTTTTGGCGAAGGCGGCGAATATGAACGTCAAGCGTGCGGGTATCGCCGAAATATTGATAGCCCCAGACGTTATCAAGAAGTTGTTGCCGTGTTGCCACGCGCCCCGCGCCTTTTGCCAAAGTCGAGAGAAGAGAAAATTCTTTGCGCGTTAATTTAACGCTCGTGCCTTCGCAAACTACGCGCATGTCCGCAAAGTCTATCGAAAGACGCGAATCTTCATAACGCGGAACGCTTGATTCATCCGCGCGCCTTAACACTGCGCGAACACGAGCCATCAATTCACGAACTGAAAAAGGCTTCGTGATGTAATCGTCCGCTCCCAAGTCCAAACCTGTAACGCGGTCTGTTTCGCTCGAACGCGCGGTCAGCATAATAATCGGCGTTCGCCGCGTCGCGGGTTCACGACGCAGGCGGCGGCACAATTCCATGCCGTTCATTCCGGGCAACATCAAATCCAGAATTATCAGCGACGGTGTAGCATTCGCGTCCAAAGCAAACGATAAACCTTTCTCGCCCGTTTCCGCCACGCGAGCCTTCAAACCTTCGCGTTCGATGTTATAACGCAGACTCTCTGCAATATCAGTGTCGTCTTCAACTATTAAAACTAATCCAGCCATATTTTTTAAGGGATGAAGGATGAAGGATGAGGGATGAGTAAGAGATGTTTAATTCATCCCTCATCCTTCATCCTTCATCCTTCTAATTGCTGTGTTTGATAACTGCGGCTTCGGTCATGTAAACGGTCATTTCGCAAATGTCCGTGACGTAATCCGCAATGCGTTCGATATGTTTTGCTACGAAAAGAAGGCGTGCCGCGCGCGATGCCGTAGTCGGGTCGTTGACCATCATTTCAATCAGGTCGTGGAAAAGAAGATTGTAAATTTCATCAATAGCGTCATCTTGTGTAATTACCTGTCGGGCGGCTTCGGAATCACCGGAAGTAAAAGCATCCAGCGCCGCGCGCAACATAGCGGAAGCGTGTTCAGCCATCTTGGGCAAATCAATATAAGCTTTCAACTGTGGCTCGTCGTTCAAATCAAGTGCAGTGCGGGCTATGTTGCAAGCATGGTCTGCTATACGTTCCAGAACAGGTGTTATCTTCGTAACCGACATAACAAAACGAAGGTCACGAGCCGCCGGTTGACGAAGAACAATTATGTCTATGCACAATCTGTCCAACTCCATTTCGAGATTGTCAATTTCATCGTCACCTGCCAACACCTCTTCTGCAACGACACTGTCACGCTCGACAAGAGAATAAACGGCGCGTTGCAGAGCCGTTTCCGTTTCACCGCCTAGCAGTAAAACTTTGTCTCTTAATTGGTCTAAATCATTATCTAATAATCTGCGTTCCATATTTCGATTGCGGATTGCGGATTGCGGATTTGTTTCTTTTAATCCGCAATCCGCAATCCGCATTATCCAAACCTTCCCGTTATGTAATCCTCTGTCAGCTTTTGGTCGGGGTTTGTAAAAATCTTTTCTGTTGAATTTACTTCAATAAGTTTGCCAAGCCAGAAGAAAGCCGTCCTGTCAGAAACGCGGGCGGCTTGTTGCATGTTGTGTGTGACGATGACAATCGTGTAATTCTGTTTTAACTCAACCACGAGTTCTTCAATCTTCTGTGTTGCAATCGGGTCTAATGCTGATGCAGGTTCGTCCATCAACAAGACTTCTGGCTGAACCGCCAAAGCGCGCGCAATACAGAGACGTTGTTGTTGTCCCCCGGAAAGACCAAGCGCGGAAGTTTTCAAACGGTCTTTTACTTCTGCCCATAACGCGGCGTCTGTCAGAGCTTTTTCTACGCGACCTTCCAAATCTGATTTGCTTTCCGACATTTTGTTTATGCGAATGCCGTAAGCAACATTGTCAAAAATTGATTTCGGAAACGGGTTTGATTTTTGAAAAACCATTCCGACCTTACGACGAAGCGAGACAACATCAGTTCCAAGCGTATAAACATCTTGTCCGTCTATTAGCATAGTGCCTTCGACACGCGCTCCGGGAATTGTGTCGTTCATGCGGTTCATGGTTCTTAAAAACGTGGATTTTCCGCAACCCGATGGACCAATAAAAGCCATGACTTGGCGTTGAGGAATTTCGAGCGAAATGTTATGCAAAGCCTGCGAACGCCCGTAGAAAAAATTCAAATTCTCGGCTTTGATTTTCACGGATAAATCGGATTTTGCCCGATTTCCGTTCGTGCTTTTCACTGCTTGTACTTGTGTCGTTACAGACATGCTTTTTAACTTAATACTTTTTCCTTGTTAAGTATCTGACAGCGATATTCGTCAACAAAATCAGCGTCATTAAAACCAACGTAGCCGCCCATGCCATTTTGTGTTCAACGTCATATGGACCAATCGCGTAATTGTAAATCTGCACAGTTAGCGAAGCCATCGGCTGGTCAAGATAATAAACATAAAAACGGCTTCCAAGCGCGGTGAACAAAAGCGGTGCGGTTTCGCCGCAGACGCGGGCAACAGCAAGCATTGCTCCCGTGGCAATTCCGGGGGCGGCGGCAGGCAACACAACGCCCGTTGTTACGCGCCATTGCGGTGCACCCAAAGCAAACGCACCTTCGCGCAAACTGCTTGGCACTAGGCGAATCATCTCTTCGGTTGTCCGGGCGACAATGGGAATCATTATCAAAGCCAACGCAACACCGCCCGCCCAAGCCGAAGGGCGTCCCATCGGAAGCACAATCAAAGTAAAAACGAAAATGCCCACAATGATTGAGGGAATCCCCGTCATTGTATCCGTGATGAATCGAATAAATTTACCGAACCAGTTATCACCAAACTCCGCCAGATAAACTCCTGCCGCAATTCCTATGGGCATTCCAATAACGGATGCAAGCAGAATCATTATCAGTGATCCCAAGATGGCATTTCCGATACCACCGCCTTCGCCGACGGGTTTAGGCGTGTCAGTTAAAAACTCAAAATTGATTGACGTGATGCCGCGAACCGCAATGTAACCCAAGATGATAAGCAAAATCGCAACAGCCAAAATCGCACACGCCGCCGTCAGCGTCGTCATTACAGAATTTACTATGCGTCTCGAATTCATTCTTTTTTTAGACAGGATTTACAAGATAGATAACTTTTCTTTTATTTCTCTGGTGTTAATCCTGTCAATTTGTTTTTACCATTTTGAATTTTGAATTACGCGCAAAGCGCGTTAAGTGGCTTTCGCCGTCCCGCTTTTTCCGCGTGTCACGCTTATAACTAAAAGTTTGGCAAGCCCGTTTACGATGAATGTAACAACAAAAAGAATCAAGCCAATCAAGATTAAAGAACTCAGATAGAGTTCGTCTGTTGCCTCTGCGAAATTACTGGCAAGAACCGAGGCGATTGTGTAAGCGGGCTCAAACAGCGATGCGCTTATCTGCGGCATATTTCCGATTACCATCGTCACAGCCATCGTTTCACCAATAGCGCGTCCCAAACCCAAAACAATTGCTCCCGCGATTCCAGATGCCGCATTGTCAAGAACAACTTTTGTCGTCTCCCATTTTGTCGCGCCAAGTGCTAAAGCGGCTTCACGTTGTGTTACGGGAACTGCTGTAAGCACATCGCGCACAATCGCGGTAATAATCGGCGTTATCATAATCGCCAAAATTATTCCGCCCGTAAGCATCCCGATTCCCGTCAACTTACCTTGAAAGAGCGGCAACCAACCCAAGTATTTTTGCAATACTGGTCCAAGATGTTCGCGTATAAAAGGGACGAGAACGAAGATGCCCCACATTCCATAAACAACCGAAGGAATCGCCGCAAGAAGTTCAACCAAGAACGCAATGGGCTGTGCTATTTTTCGCGGGGCCTGTTCCACCAAGAAAATCGCAATCCCCAAAGAAATCGGAACAGCTATAAGAACAGCTAAAACAGATGAAACAATTGTTCCGTAAATAAACGGCAATGCGCCAAACTCATTTCTGACCGGGTCCCAATTTCTTCCTGTCAAAAAGCCAAAACCGAATTGACGAATCGCGGGCATTGCGTTTGACAACATCATCCCAACCATACCGACGACTATTGCCAAAATTATGAACACGCTAACAAACAAGACAATGCGGAAGACTGCATCGCCCGTCGTTCCGGTCTGCGACAAAGCGCGGCGTAAATTGAATGCGGATTGCGGATTGCGGATTGCGGATTCTTCGATTGTTATGTTGTCTGTTTCACTCATGATTTTTTTATAAACCGCGTAATCAAGATTCTGAAATAAATCCGCAATCGCAATCTGTATTTATCGAAGTGTTTTGCCGCCCGATGTAACTGAATTTAGTTTCGCTTCGACTTTTTTGACAATCTCTGAGGGAAGTGGTGCGTAATCTTTTTCTTGCGCGAATTTCACACCATCATGCGTAGCCCACCACAAGAAATCAACAAGAACTTTTCCTTTTGCCGCGTCCTTCTGGTCTTTGTAAATCAAGATGTATGTGTAGCTCGAAATCGGGTAAACCTTTTCGCCTTTTGAATTCGTAATTGAAACACGCAAATCGTCGGGCGTGTCCGCAAGTGATTCCGCCGCCGCCGCAGTTACGGCATCAAGCGTTGGCTCAATGAATTTGCCCGCGTTGTTTTTAATAAGAGCAACAGGCAAACCATTTTGTTTGGCATAAAGAAATTCAACATAGCCGATTGTGTTCGGCGTATTTTTGATTTGTCCCGTTACCCCTTCGTTTCCTTTGGCTCCAATACCAATTCCTTCCGGCAATTTAATGTTCTTGCCTTTTGGTCCGACTTTCTCTTTCCATTCGGGGCTGACTTTTGTCATGTAATCAGTGAAGACCTCTGTCGTGCCGCTACCATCAGAACGAAAGACAACGCTGATGTCATTTGCGGGAAGATTCGCATCTGGATTTTCGGCTTTGATTTTCGGGTCATTCCACTTTTTGATTTTTCCTAAAAAGATGTCGTTGATTGTTTCAGGTGAAAAATTAAGCGGCTTAGAAACACCAGCCAAATTGTAAGTGATAACAACGGCGCCCAAAACGGTAGGAATATGAAAAATCTCACCTTTAGCCTGTTTCAAATCTTCGTCGCTCATTGGCGCGTCAGATGCCCCGAAATCGGCTGTTTGATTTTGTGCCGCTTTCACACCCGCACCCGAACCCTGTGATTGATAATCAATCTGCGCGTTCGGATCTAACTTGCCATATTCGTCAACCCACTTCTTATAAATTGGCGCAGGGAATGTTGCGCCAATACCATTTATTTTTACAGCACCGCCACTGTTGCTGTTACCGCCGCCCATCGGCTGACCGCTACAACCGAAACTCAAAACAAGAAGCGAAAAACTTAATAAAAGTGCTGTGATTTGAAATAGACTTTTTGAAACAGACATTTAGATTCTCCGGAAACAAAACATTAA
>Ga0187893_10013889_pt1 | contig 11103 bp, 10 predicted proteins | sample MA1701074metaG_FD_139574 | JGI IMG/M metagenome (GOLD analysis project Ga0187893, IMG submission 139574) | White microbial mat communities from a basaltic lava cave in the Kipuka Kanohina Cave System on the Island of Hawaii, USA - MA170107-4 metaG ...
CTGCTCGACTATCAGCGCGCCCTGCACGCCGCCGCCGGCCTGGAGGCGGGCCCGCTCGGCCTGGACGCGCTGCTGCGCCAGTCGGTCCACGCACACCAGCTTGCGGCGCAATCCAAGGTGCAGAGGATCGAGCTGGACGCGGAGCCGGTCACGGTGTGGGCGGACGCCGGCAAGCTGCGGTCGGTGATCGACAACCTCATCGGCAACGCCGTCAAGTTCACGCCCGCGGGCGGCCTGATCCGGGTGCTCGCGCACAGGCGGGGCGAGGCGGCGACCATCGAGGTTGTCGACAGCGGCCCGGGCGTACCGATGGAGGAGCGCGAGGCGATCTTCGAGGCGTTCTTCCGCGGGCGCGCCGGCGCGGGCGGCCGTGCCGAGGGCACGGGCCTGGGCCTCGCGATCGCGCGCGAGTTCACCGAGGCGCACGGCGGCCGGGTCGAGGTCGTGCCCGGCGCGCGTGGCGGGCACTTCCGCGTGACCTTGCCGCTGCGGCGCGCCGCCTTGCTGGCGGAGGCCGCATGAGGATGCGGGTCGGCATCGTGGCGGCGGCACTCGCGGGCTGCGCGGCGCCCGGCCCGTTTGCGGACTGTCGCCCGGAGATCGACAAGGCGAGCGCGCAGCTGCAGGCCGAAATCGCCGAGCAGCAGCGCCTGGTGCGGGCGGCGGCGCGCCGCGAAGAGGTGCTGAGGAAGCAGCTCGACGCGCTCAAAGCGATCGAGCGCGGAATCCTCGAACGTGAAGAACGGATGCAAACCGACAGGAAATAGAGAGGGTGACCATGGAACAGAACGCGAAGAAGGTGCTGCTGGTGGACGACGACAAGGACCTGCTGCATCTGATCTCGATGCGTCTCGGCGCCTCGGGTTACGCCGTGGTGACGGCGGAGTCGGGAGAATCGGCGCTCGCCGCGCTCGCGGTCTCGCCGCCCGACCTGGTGATCTCCGACCTGCGCATGGAGGGCATGGATGGCCTCGCGCTCTTCGACGCGATCCACCGCGAGGCGCCGGCGCTGCCGGTCGTGATCCTCACCGCGCACGGCACGATACCCGAGGCGGTCGCGGCGACGCGCCGCGGCGTGTTCGGCTTCCTCACCAAGCCGTTCGACCCGAAAGTGCTGCTCGACACGGTCGCGATGGCGCTGCGGCTCTCCGGCGCCCCGGCGGGCGCCGACGAGTCCTGGCGCGCCGAGATGGTCACGCGCTCGCCGGCCATGGAGTCGCTGCTCGCCCAGGCGAAGCGCGTCGCGGTGTCGGATGCGGCAATCTGCATCCTCGGGGCGAGCGGCACCGGCAAGGAGCTGCTTGCGCGCGCGATCCATCGCGCGAGCCGGCGTGCGGATGCGCCGTTCGTCGCGGTGAACTGCAGCGCGATCCCCGAAGGCCTGCTCGAGTCCGAGCTCTTCGGCCACAAGAAGGGCTCGTTCACCGGCGCGGTGCAGGACCGGCGCGGCCTGTTCCAGGCCGCGGAGGGCGGCACGCTGTTCCTGGACGAAATCGGCGACATGCCGCTGCCGCTGCAGGTCAAGCTGCTGCGCACGCTGGAGGAGAAGGCGGTGCGCCCGGTGGGCACCAACGAGACCATCGGGATCAACGTGCGCGTGATCTCGGCCACGCACCGCCGCCTGGAGGAGCGCATCGCGGCGGGCGAGTTCCGCGAGGACCTCTACTACCGCCTGAACGTGGTCAAGCTGGTGCTGCCCGCGCTTGCCGAGCGGCGCGAGGATATTCCGCTGCTCGCGGGGCACTTCCTGAAGGATTTCGCGCGCCGCTACGACCGGCCGCGCCTCGCGCTCTCGCCCGAGGCGATGGAGCTGCTGGTGGCGGCGCCGTGGCCGGGCAACGTGCGCCAGCTCCTGAACGTGGTGGAGCAGGCGGTCGCGCTCTCCGCGACCGACGTAATCCCGGCGTCGCTCGTGCGCCAGGCGCTGGACGCGGGCGATTCGGCGCTTACGCCGCTGGACGAGGCACGCCGCGCCTTCGAGCGAGACTATCTCGCGCGCATCCTGAAGATCACCGCGGGCAACGTGACGCAGGCCGCGCGCCTCGCAGGCCGCAATCGCACCGAGTTCTATCGCTTGCTCGAGCGACATTCGCTCGAGCCCGGAATGTTCAAAGCGTCGCCGCGCGGCGACAACGAAAGTCGCGCGGCTTCAAGCGCTTCGCGACCTCGCGGCTAGCGCCGTCGCCGGCGAGCGACGTTTCGTCCGGATTGCGCGTGGTGCAATTCCGTCACGGATCGCGCGTAGCTCGCTGCCTGGGCGGACGTTTTCGCGGTTGGCACGAGGATTGCAAAAAAGGTTTCTGAAAGAGCCCAAAGGAGGCACGCATGGAACAGGCCAAGACTCACCCCATTCTGATCGCCGCAGGCGTCGCCGTGCTCGTCTTCTGCGCGCTGGGCGCGGCCGCGCTGATGGGCGTGCTGCCGACGGCCGGCTCGAAGGCCGGCGACCCGGCTGCCCCGCAGGCGCAGGCGCCGGCGGCGAAGCCCGCGAAGCAGCCGGCCAAGGTCGCCGCGGCGCCCTGCGCGAACTGCGGCGTGATCGAGGCGATCCGCGCCGTGGAAGTGAAGGGCAAGACCAGCGGCGTCGGCGCGGTTGCCGGCGGCGTGGCGGGCGGCGTGCTCGGCCACGAGATCGGCGGCGGGCGTGGCGTGGGCGGCGCGGTCCTGACCGTGGGCGGCGCAGCGGGCGGCGCGTTCGCCGGCGACGCGATCGAGGGCCACATGAAGAAGCGCACCGTCTGGCGCGTGACCGTGCGCCTGGAGGACGGCTCGGTGCGCACGCTGCAGCAGGGCGCGCAGCCGCCCTTCGCCGTGGGCGACCGGGTGCGCATCGGCGAAGGCAACAGGCTCGAGCGCCCCGCCTGAGATCGCGATGGACCAGGCCAAGCCCAAGCCGCTGAGCGATCTCGCGATCTTCGGCCAGGCGCTGGTCGGATTCGCAGTCGCGACGCTGGTGATGCTCGGCGTCGGCGGCACCGTCTACCACCTGCTCGCCCCTGGCGGCTGGCTCGCCGGCGGCATGGCGGCGGTGCTCGCCCTCCTCGTGATCGGCGCGTGCCTGTGGCTCGCACGCGAGCGGATCCCGGTTCGGGCGCGCAACCGCAGCTCGGAGCTGTTCGTCTACGGCTTCGCGGCCGCGGGCGTCCTGTACTTCGTCGAGCTCATCCTGAAGGGGGGCTTCTAAACCCGGGAAGCGCAGCACGTCTCACAGTTTCCCCCCGGCCCGTCCTTCCCCCCTACAGGCGGGCCTTTTTTTTCGCCGTCGTACCTAGACCGCGATGGGCGCCTTGATCGCGGGGTGCGGCTCGTAGCCCTCCAGCGTGAAGTCCTCGAACTTGAACTCGAAGAGGTCCTGGACTCTCGAGTCCAGCTTCATGCGCGGGAACGGCCGCGGGGCGCGCGTGAGCTGCTCGCGCGCCTGCTCGAGGTGGTTCGAGTACAGATGCGCGTCACCGAGCGTGAGCACGAACTCCCCCGGCTTCAAACCGGTGACCTGCGCCACCATCAAGGTGAGAAGCGCGTAGGAGGCGATATTGAACGGTACGCCGAGGAAGAGATCCGCGCTTCTCTGGTACATCTGGCAGGAGAGGCGCCCGTCGGCGACGTAGAACTGGAACAGGGCGTGGCAGGGCGGCAGCGCCATGCGATCGACGTCGGCCGGATTCCAGGCGCTGACGATATGGCGGCGCGAGTCGGGCTTTTTCTTCAGCGCGTCGATCACCGCGGCGATCTGGTCGATCTCGCGCCCGTCGGGCGTGCGCCAGTGCCGCCACTGATAGCCGTACACGGGCCCGAGGTCGCCTCGCGCGTCAGCCCATTCGTCCCAGATCGACACGCCGCGCTCCTGCAGCCAGCGCACATTGGTGTCCCCGCGCAGGAACCAGAGCAGCTCGACGATGATCGACTTCAGGTGCAGCTTCTTGGTGGTGAGCAGGGGGAACTCGTCCGCCAGCGCAAAGCGCATCTGCCGGCCGAAGACCGAGAGCGTGCCGGTGCCGGTCCGGTCGGACTTGCGCGCGCCGCGCTCGAGCACCTCTCCCAGCAGGTCCAGGTACTGCTGCTCGCCGGGGCGGAACGACACTACGGGCGCCTCATACCGTGATGGTAGCGAAAAGCTCGCGCGCGCTCTGGAATCTTTGCTCCGGCTCCTTGGCGAGCATGCGGTCGAGCAGGGTCTGGTACCCGGCCAGGCGCTCAGGGAGCTTCGGCACCGCGTCATAGACGTGCGCCTTGACGAGCCCGGCCGGGCCCTCGGACTCGAAGAGCTTATGCCCGGTGATCATCTCGTAGAAGATGACCCCGAGGCTGTAGAGGTCGGAGCGCGCGTCGGCGGGGTTGCCGAGGCACTGCTCCGGGCTCATGTATCGCGGCGTCGCCATCACCTGGCCCTGCTGCGTCAGCACCTCGGCATTGATCAGGTCCTTGGCGAGCCCGAAGTCCACCACCACCGGGCGGCCGTTGTCGCGGAACATGATGTTCTGCGGCTTGAGGTCCCGGTGCACGATGCCGTGCGCGTGAATCGCCTCGAGGGCGCGCGCCAGTTGCGCGGTGAGCCGCAGGGCGACGAGCGAGGTCATGCCCTCGTGGATGCGCGCCGCGAGCGTCCCGGCCGAAAGGTATTCCATCGCGATATAGGGATGCTCGCCGGTGAAGCCCTGGTCGAAGATGCGCGCCACGTGCTCGTTCTCGATCGCCGAGATGAGGCGGTACTCGCGCTGGAAGCGCTTCAGGAACACCGCGTCCTTGCGCAGGCTCCGGTCGAGCACCTTGAGCACGAGCTGGTTGCCGTCCAGCACCCGCTCGGCGAGGTAGACCTGCGCCATGCCGCCGCGGCCGATCATGCGCAGCGACCGGTAGCCCGGGATGCGCACGACGTTGTCGCCGAGCGGCGCGCCGATCCGCTTCCAGTCCAGGCGCGTCGTGGTGGCGAGCGTCGAGCGGCCCGCCGCGCCTTCCTGGCGCCGCGCTTCGTGCTCGCGCAACGCGTCCTCCAGGGACCGCGCGAGCCGCTCGGGCGTCAGGCCGCTCCTGCGCAGGAAATCGGCCGCGCCGGCCTTGAGCGCCTGGATGGCGATGTGCGTGTCGCCCTGGTCGGCGATCAGCACCACCGGCGGCGCCTGCGGGTCGCGCCGGATGCGCTTGACCCAGGCAATGCCGTCCTCGCCCGCCGGATGCGACTCGAGCAGCACCGCGTTGTAGCCGCCGGCGGCAAGGCTGCCGCCCGGGTCGCCGCGCTGGCGCGGATCCCAGTCGGTGGTCTCGGCCGTGGGCCAGCGCGCGCGCAGCATGCCGGCGAGCGCGCCGCGAAACTCGCTCGAATGGTCGACGATCAGGAAACGCATCGGCAGGGGCTCGACCCTATTCTGACGTTTCCGGACACATTGATAAAGGCCTGCGGACGTAGGATCATGCGCCTTTTCCGGGGGAAATCGGACGATGGGGCTGTTCGGGGCCAAGGCCGCGCATCCGCTGGCGGACGCAAAGGAACTCAAGCGCGTCCTCGAGGCGTTGCCGGCGAACGACGCTTTCAAGGCGGTTGACGAGCTGATGCACTGGGTCGAGTCGGTCGCCGCCGCCGAGGGCTTCAAACCCGAGGCGCGCATCGGGCTGCTGTTCGCGCTGGACGAAGCCGCCCAGCCGCTCGTGCGCAAACTCGCCAAGGAATACTTCGCGGCCACGCGTCCCTCGCGCTTTCAGGAGAACCGCATCTGGACTGCGATCCACGGCTACTGGAAGCAGGCCGGGTACGGCTATGCGCGCGCGGTCGACCTGTTCGTGCAGGGGCAGAAGGGGGCCGAAGCCGCCAAGGCGCAGCTCCCGGTGCTGCTCGTGCGCACGCTGCGCAGCTTCGCGCAGCAGATCAAGTGGATGCACCTGCGCTACGGGCCGATCGACCTGGCGAGCTGGGGCGTGCTGAACAGCGTGTACGCGTACGCCGAGACGCGGCAGCTCGCGCAGGCGAAGGCCGTCGTCTATCCTGGCGCGCGCGGCGAGTCGACCCCGCAGCTCGAGTTCCTGCGCGCCCTGATGTTCAGCGCGAGCGGCCCCGACGGCCTGCTGCCGGCGGAGGTCGAGCTCGCCGACAACCTCATCGGGGAGCTGGCGCCGCGCTTCCAGCTGGCCAATGCGCCGGCGCCCGAGCTGGTCTGCTGGACCGACCTCGCGAAGCCGATGTCGCCGGCACGCCTCAGCCGCGCACCGCAGCCGGCGCCCGGCCTGCGCTGTTTCGGCGCAGGTCCCGCGCTCGCGTTCGTCGAGGAGCTCGCCGAGCGCGCCCACACCGGCGGCAAGCTGCCGGCCGAGATCAACCTCGGCGGCAGCTACGAGCAGGACGTCATCCTCGAGACGCTGCGCCATCTCGCCCTGTGTTGGGCGCCGAAGTCGCCCGAGCGCAAGACGCAGCGCCACCCGGTCAAGACGCGCCTCGCGGTGACGCACGGCTACGACGCCGTGGTTGGCGTGCTCGGCGGCAGCGATTCGCTTGACTTCAACAGCCAGAGCGCGGAGAGCTGGATCGTCGAGAACGTGAGCGCGGGCGGGTTCGGCGCGGTGGTGCCCCAGCTGAAAGGCGACTGGCTGCGCGTCGGCGCGCTGCTCGCGCTGCAGCCGCAGGGCGGCGCGAACTGGGTGCTCGGCGTCGTGCGGCGAGTGAACAAGCTCGGGCCGGCGCAGGCGCGCGTCGGCATCGAGACGCTGTCGAAGACGCCGACGGTGTCGCAGTTCGCGATCAGCGGGGTCAAGGGCTCGGCGCACCCGGGCGTGCTCTTCAAGAACGGCGACGCGAGCGAGGCGAGGATCGTCCTGAAGCCCGGCGTGTTCGCGCCGGCGATGAACCTCGAGGCCTCGCGCGGCGACAAGCAGCACGTATTTCTGCCGCAGGCGGTCGCCGAGCGCGGGGAAGACTACGAGATTGCGCGCTTCAGAGAGTTGATTAGAGAATCCTGATCAAGAACTCGGCCATGTCCCGGATCTCTTCCGGGCAGACCGAGTGCGGCATCGGGTAGTCGTGCCACTCCACCTTGTAGCCGAGCGCTGCGAGCGCCTCGCGCGAGGCCTGCGCGCGGTCAATCGGGATCATGTTGTCGTAGCTGCCGTGCGCCATGAAGATGGGGAGGTCGCTGTTCACGGCGTTTCGTTCCGCGGCCAGCTTTGCTGACAGGGGCAGGTAGGTAGAAAGCGCCATCACGCCAGCGAGCCGCTCGGGATGGCGCAGCGCGGTTTGCAGGACGATCGCGCCGCCTTGCGAGAATCCTGCCAGGACGATTTTGTTTGCAGGAATGCCTTTTTTTTTCTCACTGAGAATCAAACCCTCGATCAGGGCTTGAGAAGCCCTGATGCCGGCTTCGTCCTCGGCGCCGCCGCCGAGCTGCAGGATGTCGTACCAAGCGCGCATGCGCATGCCCATGTTTAGGGTGACGGGCCGGATCGGGGCGTGCGGAAAGACGAAGCGCACCGGCGTGGCGGCGGGCAGGCCCAGCTCGGGGACGACCGGCTCGAAATCGTGGCCGTCCGCGCCCAGGCCGTGCAGCCAGAGGATCGCCGCCGCGGGCCGCGGGCCGGTCTCAATCTCAATCGCATCAAGGGCTTGTGCCATGGCGGGATTGTACCGGGAATATTCACATTGACGGACTGACCGGCGGTCACTTAGCATCGCACGCAAATGACCAGAAGTCAGTTAAAGCGGGGCAGGCGCGCGATGGCGCCCGCGGACAAGACCGAGCGCCGCGCGGCCATCATCGCGGCCGCCGAGGGCCTGGTGCGCCGCGATCCGTCGGCCGGCTTCTCGGTCGAGGAGATCGCGCGGCGCGCCGGGCTCGCCAAGGGAACGGTCTATCTCTACTTCCGCTCGCGCGAGGACGTGCTGCTCGCGGTGCACGACGCGCAGATGCAGGAGATGTTCGCGGCGCTGGAAGCCGCGCTGGAGCAGCCGGGCGTCGACGGCGCGCGGGTGAGAGACGCGATGCTGCTTTTCCTCGAGCGCCGGCCGGAGTTCTTCCGGCTGTCTTCCGGCTGCCACGGCGCGCTCGAGCGCAGCGTCTCGCCCGCCGCGGCGCAAGCGCATCTCGAGCTGGTCGCCGCGCGGCTGACCACGATCGGCGCGCGCATCGAGCAGCTCTATCCCGGCATGCGGCCGGGCGACGGCGCTTCGCTGCTCAAGACCTGCTACGCAATGATGCTCGGGCTCCGGCAGCTCTCGGCCTCGCCGCTGCGCCGGGCGGGGCGCCGCGGCGCGGCCGAGCCGCCGGCCCTGCGCATCAATTTCGAAGAGCAGATCGGCGAGGCGCTCACTGACCTGTGGAATTCGGCCGTGCAGCGCGGCCAGGAGAGAGTGACATGAGATCGACCCTTCGTGTGACAGCGGTTCTTGCGCTGGCGGCGCTGGTTGCGGCCTGCGCCAAGGCTCCCGAGCCCAAGCAGGAACCCGTACGGCCGGTGCGCGTGGTGAAGATCGGCGCCGCCGAAGCGACACGGGTGTTCGAGCTGCCGGGCGAGGTGCGCGCGCGCTACGAGGCGCGGCTCGGATTCCGCGTCGGCGGCAAGATCGTCGAGCGCTTCGTCGAGGTCGGCAGCCGGGTCAAGCCCGGCCAGCCGCTCGCGCGCCTGGATGTCGCCGATCTGGCGCTCGCCGCGGCAAGCGCCAAAGCGCAGGTCGCGAGCCTGCAGGCCGAACGCGACCTCGCCGCCGCCGACCTCGGGCGTTATCGCGAGCTGCGCGAGAGGAATTTCATCAGCCAGGCCGAGTACGACCGGCGCGCGAGCGCGCTGGCCACCGCCGAGGCGCGGCTCGAGGCGCTGCGCGCGCAGCACCGCCAGGCGGCCAACCAGGCCGGCTACGCGCTGCTTACCGCGGACGCGGCCGGCGTGGTCGTGGGTCTCGAGGCCGAGGCGGGGCAGGTGGTGGCCGCCGGACAGACCGTGGTGCGCCTTGCGCGCGCCGGCGAGCTCGAGGTGGCGATCGCGGTGCCCGAATCCGAGCGCGAGTTCATCGAGCGCGCGACCGGTTTCGAGGTGACGCTGAACGCGCGGCCCGGGCGCAGCTGGCGCGGACGGCTGCGCGAGCTCTCGCCCGCGGCCGACCCCGCCGCGCGCACCTATGCCGCGCGCATTGCGGTCCTCGATCCCGGCGACGACGTCGAGCTCGGCATGAGCGCGCGCGTCGCCGCCTCGGCCAACGGCGGCCCGGCGCGGATCGAGGTGCCGGTCGCGGCGCTCTCGACGCGCGGCGAGCAGCCGGAGGTATTCGTCGTGGACGGGCAGGGCGCGGTGCAGCCGCGCCGCGTGCGCACCGCGGGCATCGCGGGCGAGCGCGTCGTGATCGAGTCAGGCCTCGCGCCCGGTGACGTCGTGGTCGCCGCAGGCGCCCAGCTGCTGCGCGCGGGACAGCGCGTGCGGCTGCTCGACGCCGGGAGCTAGAGCCGTGTCCGCGCCGCAACCCGGCTCCGGCTTCAACCTCTCGGCGGCAGCGCTGCGCTACCGCGAGCTGACGCTGTTTTTCCTGGTCGTGATCGCCATCGCCGGCGCGGCGGCTTTCTTCAAGCTCGGCCAGCGCGAGGACCCCGACTTCGCGTTCCGCGCCATGGTGATCCGCACGCTCTGGCCCGGGGCGACCGCCGAGCAGGTCGACCGGCAGGTCACCGACCGGATCGAGAAGAAGCTGCAGGAAACGCCCTACTTCAAGTTCACGCGCAGCCACTCCAAGGCGGGCGAGTCCCTCATCGTGCTCGAGCTCCTCGACACCGCACCGCCGAAGGAGGTGCCCGAGATCTGGTATCAGGTCCGCAAGAAGGTCGGCGACATGCGCCACACGCTGCCGCCCGAGGCCCTGGGGCCGTTCTTCAACGACGAGTTCGGCGACGTCTACGGGTCGATCTACGCCTTCACCGCGCAGGGCTTCAGCCATTCGGAGCTGCGCGACTATGTCGAGCGCGCGCGCCAGGAAGTGCTGCGCCTGCCGAACGTCGCAAAGGCCGAGCTGGTCGGGGTGCAGGAGGACCGCATCTTCGTCGAGCTGTCCTCCAAGCGCCTCGCCGCCCTCGGCATGGACCCGCAGGCCATCGGCCAGGCGCTCGCGGCGCAGAACGCGATCGTGCCGCCGGGCACGGTGGAGACCTCGCAGAACTCGGTGGCCCTGCGCGTCACCGGGCAACTCGATTCGGTGCAGGCGGTCTCCGACCTGCTGCTGCGCGTGGGCGGCCCCAATGGCCAGACCTTCCGCCTGGGCGACATCGCGCGCGTGACACGCGGCACCGTCGACCCGCCGGTCTCCACCATGCGCTACCAGGGCCGCGAAGCGATCGGCCTTGCCGTGTCGATGGTGCGCAACGGCGACGTGCTAAAGCTCGGCGAGGACCTGCGCGCCACCATGGCGCGCCTGAAGCGCGAGATGCCGGTCGGCGTCGAGTTCGACCAGGTGTCCGACCAGCCGGCGGTGGTGAAGCTCGCCGTCGGCGAATTCATGCGCTCGCTGCTCGAGGCGGTGGCGATCGTGCTGGCGATCTCGTTCCTGTCGCTCGGCATGCGCACCGGCTTCGTGGTCGCGCTCACCATTCCGCTGGTGCTCGCGGCGACCTTCCTCGGCATGCGCTGGCTCGGCATCGACCTGCACCGCATCTCGACCGGCGCGCTCATCCTCGCGCTCGGCCTGCTGGTCGACGACGCCATGATCGCGGTGGAGATGATGGCGCGCAAGCTCGAGGAGGGCTACGACATGCTGCGCGCGGCCACCTTCGCCTACTCCTCGACCGCGTTTCCGATGCTCACCGGCACGCTCATCACCGCCGCGGGCTTCCTGCCGATCGCGACCGCGAAATCGACCACGGGCGAGTACACCTTCGGCATCTTCGCGGTGACGACGATGGCGCTCGTCATCTCCTGGTTCGCCGCGGTGATCGCCACGCCTTTCATCGGGGCGCTGCTGCTCAGGGAGCACCGCACCGCCGCCGGCGAGGCGCACCGCGACGTCTACGAAAGGCCGTTCTATCGCCGGCTGCGCGCGACCATCGAGTGGTGCATCGCGCACCGGCGCACGGTGCTCGCGGCCACCGCGGGGACGCTGGTGCTCGGCTTCGCCGGCATGGCGCTCACCGAGAAGCAGTTCTTCCC
>Ga0187893_10013890_pt1 | contig 11103 bp, 20 predicted proteins | sample MA1701074metaG_FD_139574 | JGI IMG/M metagenome (GOLD analysis project Ga0187893, IMG submission 139574) | White microbial mat communities from a basaltic lava cave in the Kipuka Kanohina Cave System on the Island of Hawaii, USA - MA170107-4 metaG ...
GTTAGACGTCAGGCTTGACACGCCCTACGTTGTAATTACACTGTCGGCATGCCAGTGCTGACGTTTGACTGGGACCCAAGGAAGGATCGAGCCAATCAGCTCAAGCACGGCGTTTCATTCGACGAGGCAAAAACTGCCTTTCTGGACGAGTACGCGCGCATCATCGCGGATCCAGAGCACTCAGACGACGAGGAGCGGTTTGTGCTACTTGGAATGAGCGTCGGTCTTCGCCTTCTTGTAGTGTGTCACTGCTATCGAGAGCCTGAAAATCTGATACGTATCATTTCGGCGCGTCGCGCGGACAAGTCCGAACGGCGCGAATACGCACGGTACCTGCCATGAAAAAGCACTACGATTTTTCCAAATCCAAGCCAAGCCCCTACGTCAAGAGGACCAAGCGTCAAGTGACGATTCGCCTCGACGAAGCAACGGTTAAGTATTTCAAGGATCTTGGCGCGGCCTCGGGTATTCCTTACCAGAATCTGATCAATCTTTACCTTCGCGAATGCGCGGCGGAAAAGAAGCGCCTAAAGATGGAGTGGGCTGCCTGACGTCTAACTACGCGTTGGAGCGAACGCGGGATGGATAAAGTGGTGTTCTTCTTCATCACTCAGCAGCGCGTCGCTCAACGCGGGCGTTAGGCGTCAGCGAAGGGGTCTCAGCGTGGTCGGGAAAGTCGTCGCCGGTATCGTTGGGGGATTCGTCGTAGCCGCGTTCGCGGCTAATATTCTCAACCTTGTCGCTGGCTCAACCGTGGCGGGTTTCGTGCTTATCGGGTCGTGGGTGTTAGCGCTTGTTTTGGCGATTCGAGCTTCCAGCGGCGCCAGGGCGTGGCGTTGGCTGCTCATATGTGCAGGCGCCTTGTCATTCTTAGTACCGCTCGCCACGCTTATGCGCACTACCAGGCAAACTGATGGTGTTGAGGTGCTTGGTGGCATAGTGGCGACGGGCATCTTTGCTGTCGTGTTTTTCCTTCTCGGGCTCGCCTTCTTGGTTATCGGTTTCGCGGTCGGTCGCGACAAAACGCCCGGCAGTACACCGGTGACAGATGCGTAGAATTACGCTTAGCAGCGGGCCGTCCGTTTTGCTCGCATTGAAGCGCTGTTCGTCGTTGTGCATGCGATGGACGGTTCGCCACAAACGCATCCGTCGACCCGCCGCAACTCGCAGTCGCATGACGCCTAACTACGCGCTGGAGCGAACGCGGGAAGGATAAAAGTGCTGTTCTTCTTCATCACTCAGCAGCGCGTCGCTCAACGCGGGCGTTAGGAGGCAGCGTGGAAGACGCAACGCCGACTCAGCGTCCGAAGCGTCTCTGGGTCGCGGCTGTACTGAACATCCTGATCGGATCGCTGGCAGTCATCTTCATCGTCTTCCTAGCCACGTCCGCTCGCGTACCAGAGGCCGCTCGGCCGGGGCTGGTCAACCTAATTGCGGGCGGTTTCCTCGGCTGCCTTCTCGTGTTCTATTCGGTGCTCGCACTGAAAGGGCGTCCTTCTGCCCGCCGTAACCTCCTCATAGTTGCGACGGTCTACTTTGGCGCCACCATCGCTCAAAATGCCGCGCCGTTGCTTGGCTTGTCTGATTCGATAGTGCCTTCGCAAAAGCTCATCGCGAACGTAGTTCGGCACTCGCTGACGCTCGGCATCACCTGGTGGGCACTTACAAGTAGTGTGACAATGCGCTTCTTTGCGATGCGACCGCTGCCTCCTAGCAACGCGTTGGAGCGAACGCGGGGAGGATAAAGTGGTGTTGTTCTTCAATACTCAGCAGCGCGTCGCTCAACGCGGGCGTTAGGCTGCACAAACAACTGCCGTCACAACTGTGACCATGCCGAAGATAATTGTCGTCGTGTTCTTGATCATTGCAGCGTTCGCGCTGCTGTCGCTCGTCTCGGGCGCCTCATACCTCGAGACAATGTTGCCCGGCGGCCTTCCACTCGGTAACGCGCTTACCGCAATCGGCCTCTGTGCGACCGCTGGCTCGGCCGTCGGACTCAGTGCCCGCCACACCGCCCTTCGGCTGGTGTCGGTTGCCTCACTATTCGGTGCTGCCGCTTGGCTGCCCGCCTCGATCGCTCTCGCGGGAAACCTAACGCTCAACTTTGACGGGGCCCGTGGTGTTGCTTGGCTGGCCCTTAGCATTGCCATCGCTGTCACTGTGCTCGGCGCATTGGTCTGGGCGCTGGCCGCTGCGTTGCTTGCCAGGTACCGGCGCGCACGTGCAGCCTAACAATGCGTTGCAGCGGCCCGCGACAGACCAGAAGCGCTGCGCCGCGGGCGCATCTGACGATTTTGCGCCCGCGGCGCACGGGACGCGCCTCGCGCGGGCCGCTCAACGCGGACGTTAGGTGACTCAAGGAGGGTGCCAGCATGTTCACGTCAATAGCAGCGGCCGCGACGGCATCAGCAATCGTTGCAATAGTGACGACTTTGGTGGTGGCAGACGACGTTTGCACGCCAGGAACGAAGGCCGGCTGCAACCTGCACTTGAAGGGAACGTTTCTGGTGCACGCCGTGGACGAAAGGCGCGTGCTGGTTGCCATTGACACGCATGACGACGTGTCGATGGGTGACGGCCGTGTAGATCATCTGTTTCTCATTACGGCGCGGGGAGCTCCGAAAAAGCGGCCCGAGGGAACGATGGGCTGGCTGAGGCAAGGCGCACTTTCCATTGAGTCCCACGCCATTAACATCGAGCTAAGGTCGGAGGGCGAAGGAGTGCGCTTGCTGCCACTGAAGAACGTAAACTGGGCGCATTACTGGGGATACGGCGATGCGGGTCCGAGGATCGCCGACCTTACGCGCGCCAGCCAGGCCGAAGAATGCGATCACGTTGCCGGCTCGTGTTGGCGCGTCAATGGCATGAGCATCACTTTCCCAAGCTGAGTCACCTAACTATGCGTTGGAGCGAACGCGCGGCCAATAACTTCGGAAGGGGAGCAGGGATGTCGAATCCATCCATAAAGTGGCTTCCTTCTGCAGCAGCGATGCAGCGCGTCGCCCAACGCGGGCGTTAGGTGCCCGTGAAGGCGCTAATGCGAGCATTGGCGATAGCGATCGGAATGATTGGCAGCAGCGTTGCCTGTTCGCAGGAGTCATTCGTCGACAAGGGGGCGTGTCCGGGCGAGCATTGTTCGTATGGAGCAATTTTGATTGCCCGTGAGACGACCCAGCTCTTGGAAACAAGTGCATCCTCGGCCTCGATCGTGGCAAATGTACAACGTGGCGAGCCCGTGCGAACAGTAACAGGTGAAGTGCATACGGTACCCGGCCACTTCGAGATCCATCGATCCCATGGCGAATTCAAGCCTGGCGATGATGTGCTGTTATACACATATCTTGGAGAGGGCTATTTTCGTCTTCGCCACAACGGGGAGATTAAAGAGGCCGACCTTGGATTCAGTCCCTGGGGAGGGACGTCTGGGACCCGGTGCGCTGATCAACGTCGGTGTTGGGGCACGCTGAAAGCGGAGTTGCAGTTTGACTGGTGGGTTCTCGTTAGAACGAAAAGCGGAGTCGAGGGCTGGGTCCGCCTTGAAAGAGGGGAGATTGGGGACAAATGGACGTACAAAGAATAGGCGCGTTCACTTTGTCATGCGGGCGCCTAACGGTGAAGTTTCACGAGTTTGTTCTTGGTGAGCTGTAGCCTGGAGATCGGCGGTTGGCCTGGCAAGGCGGCCTGTGGCCGATGCCAGTTGTAGCCATGTAGCCAACGGGGCAGGTTGCCGACGCGCTGATGGGAGCGGCGATAAGCAGGGCGTAGGCCCGTTCACGCAGCGCGCTTTGAATGAAGCGTTCGGCTTTGCCGGCCTTGCCGTAACGGAAGCTGCGATTGCCGCTAAGGAGTTGTTCTCGATGCGTATCGACGCGGACGTAATCGAGTGGTTCAGATCGCAAGGGCCTGGATATCAATCCCAGATGTACGCCTTGCTTCGAGCCTACATGGAAGCGCACAAGTGAGTGCTCTAACTAGGCGTTGGAACGAACGCGGGGAGGATAAAGTGGTGTTGTTCTTCAATACCCAGCAGCGCGTCGCTCAACGCGGGCGTTAGCACGCTCATGCTCAGGACGGTCTGCGCATCTGCATTTCTCTTCTCGTCGGCTGCCCGGGCCGCCGAGTTCCCGTTGGAGTGTGCAGCACGTGTGGGATCGACAGTACGGATCGCAAAGGATCATGACAGAGATTAGCAACCCCACGTGTCCAAGCTTCAGCCGGTTGACATGCGCCGCCGATCCTTTCTTTCCAGCTTGATTGGACTCGCGGGCGCTGCCTGGTTGCCCGCCGTGAGCCACGCTCAGGCTGTCAACACCGCACGGACAGAGAGCACTGCGCGTAACAAGACCCGGCTCATCCTGCTCGGCACGGGCGGTGGCCCGCGCCCCAAGAAATCGAACTCGGCTTCCGCACAGGTCATCATCGTCAACGACGTCCTCTACGTCGTTGACTGCGGTAATGGTGTCGCGCGCCAACTCGTCATCGCGGGAGCGTCGTTGCCGCAGCTGCGCCACGTTTTCATCACGCATCATCATTCGGACCACAACGCCGATTACGGCAACCTGTTGCTGCTCTCGTGGACGGCCGGGCTGCGCACTCGAGTGGATACGTGGGGTCCGCCGCCACTCGAGCAAATGACTCGCCTTTTCTTCGAGATGAACGCGTACGACATCGACATTCGCATCAAGGATGAGGGGCGGGTACCGCTCGTGCCGCTGGTTCATCCGCACGAGGTGAAGCAACCGGGTGTCATCATGCAGGACGACAATGTCAAGGTGACTTGCGCGCTGGTCGAGCATCCACTCGTGACGCCGGCATTTGCATACCGTTTCGATACCGCGGACCGAAGCATCGTCATTTCCGGCGACACCGCTCCCTCGGAGAACCTGGTGCAGCTCGCTCGCGGCGCCGATGTGCTCGTGCATGAAGCCATGTTCATGCCTGCCGTCGACCGGCTCGTCGCGCGCGTGCCAAATGCCTCAACGCTCAAGAAGCACCTGGTGAACAGTCATACGTCGGCCGAAGATTGTGGAAAAGTGGCGACGGCAGCAGGCGTGAAGATGCTGGTGCTCTCGCATTTCGTGCCTCCTGACGATCCGGAGGTGACGGAGCAGATGTGGCACGATGCGGCCCGCCGGCACTTCAACGGCAGGATCGTGGTCGGCCGCGACCTCATGGAAATCTGATCAAGGGAAGGCGCATACGACAGCCAACAGGGTCAGGTGACGTGTCAGCGCTGAGCAATGATTCGAGCGAGCTCGCGATTCGACGCCCCCAGTGCGAGCAGCGACTTCACCAGCAAATCAAGGGACACAGTGGGATCGCCGGCTTCCATCTTCGCGACCCGTGACTGGCTCGAGTTCATGGCTCTTGCGAGGTCAGTCTGCGTCAGGCCTTTTGCGCTTCGACGGGCTTTGAGACCCTCAGCGAGCTTCAGGCGCAGCTCAATGTACGCTGCTTCCTCATCGCTAAGATCGAGAAGCTCCCGCGCCGTACCGACCTTCCAGCTCTTTGCCTCAAGGCGTTTTCGTTTCTCTGCCCGCATCGTCGTACTCCTTCAGGCGTTTCTGGCAAAGTCTTGATCACATTCTGCTGCGTAGAGCGCGTCTTCTTTCCAAGGACTTCGGCAATGACTATTGCATCGGGATCGATGCGATACACGATGCGCCAGGTCGCACTCTCGTCGACTATTCGCAGCTCGTGACACCGCCTTCCGATACTTGGCATGGGGCGCGAGTGCGGCATCAACAACTTGTTCCCGCGCTGCAGAAGTCGCAGAAGATAGCCGGCTTCGATCCGCGCCTCCCGGGACATCGGAGGTGTCCTGATGTGCCCGTGCAGCCAAACCAAGGGCTTGTCTTTCGGGCTCATTAAGCGCATTGTATGTCTGATCTGACATACAGGCAAGAGTCACCTGAACACACGTGGGAGCGAACCCGGGAGGGATAAGGTAGTGTTGTCCTTCATTGCTCAGCAGCGCGTCGCTCAACGCGGACGCCAGGCGTCACGCATCACCAACGGGGACACATCATGCGAACTGCGTTGGCAGCCTTGGCATTGACCGCGGTAGCGGCCGCGCCAGCCGCGCTTAGTTCCACTTCTCCGTATGCAGGAGAGGTAACGCGAGAGACCAAGGCTCTCTCGCCTACGGATGTAGCGGATCTGTTAGCTGGGAAGGGAATTGGTTACGCCAAGGCAGCCGAACTGAATATCACGCCCACGAGTGACGCGTGACAATGCGTTGGAGCGAACGCGGCCTGGAACCGCGTCAACCGGCGTGAACCGAGCTCTTTCCATCTGTTTTTTGATCGTGGCAGTCATCCACCTCTTGCCATTGGCGGGAGTCCTTGGAGCTCCCCGCCTGTCGGCCTTGTACGGTGTCGAAGTGACAGATCCGAACCTTGAGATCCTTCTGCGTCATCGCGCGGTGCTGTTCGGAATCCTGGGTGGTTTCTTTGTCTACGCCGCATTCCGGCCGCACCTGCGGGCAGTGGCCCTCGTGATCGGGCTGATAAGCGTCGTTTCCTTCCTGTTGCTTGCCTACGCCGTTGGCGGGTACAACCCGCAAGTGGGAAGGGTGGTCTCGGCCGATTGGATCGCGCTTGCCGCGCTGTTGGTTGCAGCGACGGTGTACTGGCGTGCATCGCGCTCGCCGACTCAATAATTGAAGCATGCGGTACCGGGCTGTAGAAAATGGCGGAACGAAAGGCTTTCGCGGAGCAAACAATCCGATGGTCGAACCACTCGACGTGATACTCAAACGATTCGAGGCGCCCGATGAGACGCGCGTGATGACGAAGGGGCGGTTCGAAATCGTGCGCCTGGGCGGGCTTACGATCGGCCGCGCAACATACCAGCCCGGGTGGAAGTGGTCAGTGCACGTGGGCCCTTCCGTCGGAGCGACACGCTGCTCGGTTGAGCACGTCGGCCTGGTCCTGAGCGGAACGGCAACTGCCGCATTCGAGGATGGCCGCGTCTACGAGTTGCGCCAGGGAGAGCTCTTCTACATTCCATCCGTGCCACATGACAGCTGGGTCGTTGGAAGCGAACCGTACGTGTCGCTTCACTTCATGGGCGCGGAGAAGTACGCGAAGTGAGTCGGTGACCCCATTCATGAGCGCAGGCGCCGCGATGTCGCATTCCAACTTCGATCCTGCACCACTCGAGAACGCGGAGGTCGCGGCCTTCGTCGATTTCTTTTGCGCGGCGCCTGCCGATATCCTGCGCGTCGGGTTCAGGGAAATGTATCTGCGACAGAACTATCTCTCGCCGTTGACCGCATAGCGGCGAAGAAGCGACATCGGAAGGGAACGACCATTGGCATGAAAACCTACAAGGGCAGTTGTCACTGTGGCCGCGTCCGCTTCGAAGCCGACCTCGACCTCACGCAGAGTTCATTTCGCTGCAACTGTTCCGTCTGCCGCCGGAACCGGTTCTGGGTGGCGGTCGCGAGGTCGGAAGGTTTCCGCCTGCTTTCGGGCGCCGACTCCATGACCGAGTACCTGTTCAACACGAGGAAGAACCAGCATTTCTTCTGCAAGTTCTGCGGCGTGCGCGCCTTCGGAGTGGGCAACGAAACGCCGATCGGCAAGATGTACGGGATCAATATTGGTTGTCTCGAAGGCATCAGCGAGGAGGACCTGTCGAAGATCCCGATCACGTACGTCGACGGCATGAACGATCGCTGGTCCGACATCCCCGCGTACGTGTCGCACCTGTAGAATCGCGGATCTCGACACGGAGGAATGATGAAGGAAGCAGATCGCCGGCCGCCCGTCTGGGTGGGCCACGTCGTCCTGGAGACCAATCGGTTTGAGGAGTCCGCGCAGTTCATGCGCACCATCGGGATGCGCACGATCCACCCCGGGCCGAACGTCGGCGTATTCGAGCTGCGCGGCGGGACTCACCTGATCCTGCTCGACAAGAGCGATGTGGTGCCGGGCGAGGCCAAGTTCGACCTCATGGTCGAGGACCTGCACGCGACACATCGGCACTTCATGTCCATCGGGCTCGATCCCTCGCCGATCGAAGCGGTTCCGCAGATCAGCCACGAACTGTTTCGCGTGCGTGAACCCGCCGGTCACGTCATCACCTTCTATTCCAACCACGTTTCGAAAGAGCCCGTCTGAATCGCGGGCGCGCATGCGAATCGAACTCGAAGGTTTCGCGATCCGGCCGTGGCGACCCGGCGATGAGCCCTCTCTCGTGCGGTACGCCAACAACCGCGACGTCTGGATCAACCTGCGCGACCAGTTTCCGCATCCGTACACGGCAGGCGATGCCGCACGCTGGATTCAGATTGCGACCGCGCGATCGCCGGTAACCAGTTGGGCGATCGAAGTGGGCGGTGAACCGGTTGGCGGCATCAGCCTGAAACTGCAGGATGACGTCGATCGCGTTTCGGCGGAACTGGGCTACTGGTTGGGAGAGCAGTTCTGGAACCGCGGCATCATGTCGCGTGCGGTGCGCGCGGTGACCCGGCACGGGTTCGCGCAATTCTCCCTGACGCGGATCTACGCTTTGCCGTTTGTGCCAAATGAAGCTTCACAGCGAGTGCTGGAAAAAGCAGGATACAAGAAGGAAGCCGTCCTTCGCCGCAGCGTGATCAAGGATGGCGAGGTGCTGGACCAGGCACTTTACGCAATTACCGACCGGGACGTTGCTGCTGGAGACTGAATACCGGAATGCCTGCGCGGGCGAGAATTGAAGTCCTGGTGACGGCGTCCATCCCGGAACGGATATGGGATGAGATCTGGGAGCTGACACGAACTTACTACGAGACCGAGCGCGCCTTCGCGGAAGGCAAGCTGCGGGAGAGCGAACGAATCGCCCTGTTTCGCTCCGGCACGGACCAGTCGCTCGTCGGCATGGCCTCGCTCGACACTCATGCGATCGAGTTCCGTGAACGGCCGTTGGTCGCAATCTTCACCTCTCATGTGCTCCTGCGGGAGGACCATCGGGGTCAGAACCTGGTGCAGCGACTCGGTTTCCGCACGTTCCTCGAGATGCGCCTGCGTCACCCGTTTCGTCGCATCTACTGGTTCTTCGATACCTTCAGCTACAAGAGCTACCTGTTGCTCGCGCGAAACCTGCGCTCTTTCTGGCCGCGATGCGAGAGCATCACGCCCGACTGGGAACAGGCGCTGATCGAAAGCCTGGCCGGGCAGATCTATGGCGACGCGTGGCAGGCGTCGCGCGGAGTCGTCATTCGCAGCGGGCGCAAGAGACTCCGTTGCGGAACCGCGCCCATCGACCCGGCGCTTGCCACCAATCCTGATTTCCAGTTCTTCGTCCAGCGCAATCCGGGCCACGCCGCGGGCGACATGCTGGTCTGCCTGTGCCCATTGACTGTCCGTAACTGGTTGGGCATTGCCACGAGAGCGCTTTCGCGGGCGCGCCGGCGTTCAACCCTCATTGCGCAGCCGATCCGCGAGATGTAAAAGCACCACGGCTTCTCACCGCCGGGATGTATCAATGAACGAGAACGCTGTCCTGCCTCCGTCGAGCGCTCGCGCCGAGCCTCAGCACTGGAAGTTCTGGGCCACCATCCTGTGGGGCGTGGTCATTGCAGTCGTCTTTTCGGTGGTGCAGGGGCTGATCGTTTTCTGGAGGCAGTTCGCCAATGCGAACGTCTCCGATGAAGCAATCCTTGCCGCCGCTGAGAACGGCACCCTGGTGTCACTTTCGGTGTACGGAACCACGATCGTCTGCTGCGCGCTCATCGCCGGCATCGTCAGGCTGAAGAAAGGCGCAGTCCTTCATGACTATCTCGCGCTCTATCCGGTGCCGCGCTCCACAGTCCTCAAGTGGCTGGCCTATCTTGCGATCGCCATTGTTCTGTCAGACGGGCTGACGACGTTACTGGGCAAGCCACTCGTTCCGGAAGTCATGGTCCGGTTGTACGAAACGAGCGAGCCCGTGTGGCTGATCTGGATCGCACTGATCGTGGCGGCGCCGTTGTTCGAGGAAGTGTTCTTTCGGGGATTTCTCTTCAAGGGATTTCAACGCAGCACCCTGGGGACGATCGGCGCGGTGGTGGTGACGGCAGCCTTGTGGGCGTTGATACACTTGCAATACGACGCCTACGGCATCGCGACCGTCTTCGTCCTCGGCCTGCTGTTGGGAGCCGCACGGGCGCGCACGGGGTCGCTGCTGGCGCCACTGCTCATGCATTCGATGGCGAACGTCGTCGCCACCGTGGAAGCCGCCATTGTCGTGTGAGGAAGCGTAGATGAAGACGATTCGCCGGGAGGACTTCGAACAGGTGGAATTGGGCCCGGAGAGTACACTGGGCATTCTCCCAACGCAGAGCACACCCGATGACTGTCATCAAGCACAATCCCAGCGGGCTCTTTCCGCGATACCGCTGCTACAGCCATGCCACCGAGATTCGTGGCGATTCGCGCCTGCTGATCATCAGTGGCCTCAATGGCTTCCAGGCTGACGGCAAGACCATGCCGGAATCGTTCGAGGACCAGGCGGACCTCATCTGGCAACACATCCGCACGCTGTTGCGGTCCGCGGAGATGGATTTCACCAACCTCGTCTCGTTGCGGATGTATCTCGCCGACCCAAGGTACGACGAGGCCAACGTCCGCCTGCGCGTGAAATACCTCGGCACGCACGAACCCTCGCTGACCGTCGTCTGCTGCCGATTGCTGGACCCGAAGTGGAAGATCGAAGTCGAGGCGATGGCCGCGACCTGAAGAACCCGCCGCATGGACATTCTCAGCGCGATCGGAAACACATCACTCGTCCGCCTTTACAAGGTAGTGCCGCGGAATTGCGCCGAGATCTGGGTCAAGCTCGAGTGGGAGAACCCGACGGGCAGCGTGAAGGACCGCATGGCGCGTGCGGTCATCGAGCGAGCGGAAGCCGACGGCAGGCTGAAGCCGGGCGGGACCGTCGTCGAGTACACGGGAGGGAGCACGGGAACCTCGCTCGCACTCGTGTGTGCCGCGAAGGGCTATCGCATCAGGATCGTGTCCTCGGACGCCTTCAGCCAGGAAAAACTCGATCACATGGTTGCACTGGGTGCGGAGCTGACGCTGGTTCCCAGCGAAGGTGGGCGCACCACGAAGAAGCTGATCCTCGACATGATCGAGA
>Ga0187893_10013891_pt1 | contig 11102 bp, 8 predicted proteins | sample MA1701074metaG_FD_139574 | JGI IMG/M metagenome (GOLD analysis project Ga0187893, IMG submission 139574) | White microbial mat communities from a basaltic lava cave in the Kipuka Kanohina Cave System on the Island of Hawaii, USA - MA170107-4 metaG ...
GCCCTTCGAGTACGCGTTCAGGTCGTGCGCGATGTTCGCGAGGATCATCGGGCTGCGCGCGAACGCGACCGCGATCGAGGTCATCAGCTCGATGCGCGTGCTGTGCTCCGCCGCGAGCAGGAGAGGGAAGAACGGATCGTGCGCGGTCTCCGCGGTGATCGCGCCGTCGTAACCGGCGGCCTCGAGCTCGGCTATGCGCTTGGGAACCTCGGCGAGACCGCCCATCAGACCGGCGTCGACCTTCATCGTTCGTCGTCCCTGCGACAGGAGGCGATTCTATCCGATGCCGGGGTTCACCGGCGCGGAGCCGATCACGCCGGCGGCCTCGAGCTCGCCGAGCTCGAACTCCGGCCGGCCGAGCAGGCCGCACAGGATCTCGCGGTTGTGCTCGCCGAACAGCGGCGCGTGGCGGCGCGGGGTGGGGCGCGCCTCGAGCAGACGCCAGGACGAGACCGGCTGCTTCCAGGCCGACATCTTCGGGTGGGAAAGCTCGAGCCAGTAGCCGCGCGCGGCCAGGTGCGGGTCGTCGTGGATCGAGTTCGCGTCGTGCACGGGCGAGGCGGCCACACCGACGCGCTGGAGTGTCGCCGCGGCGGCGTCGGGCGCCTGCGTGCGGGTCCAGGCCGCAATGCGGCGGTCGAGCTCGTCGTGGCGCGCGCGCCGCTCGGCGAGCGGCATGCCTGCGAGCTCGGGCGCGCCGATCGCGCGCGCGAGCGCCGCCCATTCCCCGTCGTCGCGCGCGGAGAGCGCGAGCCAGCGCTCCTCGCCCGCGCACGCGTACACGCCCTGCGGGGCAATGCGCGGGTCGCGATTGCCGTAGTGGGTCGGGAGCTCGCGCCGCAGCGCGGCCGCGGCGAATGCGGGCCCGATCATCTGCGCCATGGTCTCGCGCTGCGCGAGGTCGATCCACGCGCCGCGGCCAGTGCGCCGGCGCGCGATCAGCGCCAGCACCACCGCGCCCGCGGCCGCGAGCCCACCGATCGGATCGCCGTAGGAGATGCCGGTCTTGTACGGGATCCCGTCGTCGCCGTAGCCGGTGGTGGACGCCATGCCGGCCATCTGCTCGATGATCGGACCGAAGCCGACCAGGTTGCGCTCCGCGCCGGTCTTGCCGAAGCCCGCCATGCTGACGAGCACGATGTCCGCGCGCGCCGCGCGCAGGGCGTCCCAGCCGATGCCGAGCTTGTCGAGCACGTCGGCGCGGTAGTTCTCGATCACGCAGTCGCACTGCGCGGCGAGCTCGAGGAACAGCGCTCGGCCGCGGGGCTGCGACAAGTCGAGCGTCAGCGACTTCTTGTCGCGGTTGTAGTCGTTGAAGTAGTAGGACGAGTTCCACGGCTCGGGCGCGCCCGGCTGCGGCAGGAGCGTGCGCACATTGTCCCAGGCGCGCGGCGACTCGATCTTGAACACTTCCGCGCCCATCTCCGCGAGCAGGCGCGTGGCGTACGGTCCGGCCCACATCATCGAGAGGTCGGCGATGCGCACGCCCTCGAGCGGGAGCTTCTTCACCGCGCGCTCCCGAGCCAGGCGCGGCGAACCGCGTCGGTGTCGGCGCCGGGACGCGCTAGTGCGCCGGCGCGCCAGGGCAGGCCGAGGAACGGCCGGCCCGGCACGCGCGCGGGGCCGGCCGGAGTGGCCGTGTCGTCGAAGAACGCGCGCTCGAGGAGCGAGGCGTTGCCGAGCAGGTCGAGCGGCGTCATGACCGCGCCGATCGGCACCTTGTGCTTCGCGCCGAGCTCGAGCAGCTCGGCCTTGGACTTGTCCGCGAACCAGCGCTCGACGCGCGCGCCGAGCTCCGCCTCGTGCTGCACGCGCTGCACCGGATCGACGAAGCGCGGCGCGAGCAGCTCGGGGTCGCCGAGCAGCGCGAGGAACGCCGGCGCCTGGCGCTGCAGCGCGCACACGCCCGCGTAGCCGTCCGCGCAGGCGAAGATCCCCCAGATCGCGTTCACGCGGTTGCCGAGCCGCGGCGCGGGTGTGCCGTCGTAGGCGGCGCGCGGGCCTACGTACTCGAGCATGCCGGCCGCGCACTCCTGGGCGGAGACGTCGAGCCAGTCGCCCTCGCCGTGCACGAGCGCGCCGTAGTAGGCCGCGAGCGAGGCCGAGAAGCCGTTCAGGCCGAGCAGCATCCAGGCCTGCTGAAGCCCGTTCTGCAGCGGCGGGCGCGCCATGACACCGGTCAGTGACAGGATCCCGCCCGCGGCGTGCGCGGCCAGGCTCGACGCGCGCCAGCCCGCGTGCGGGCCGTTCTGCCCGAACGGCGTGAGCGAGGTGACGACGAGTTCCGGCTTCGCGCGGCGGAGCTCGAGCGGATCGAGACCGAGCGCGGCGAGCGCGCCGGGTGCGCCGTCCTCGACCACCAGGTCCGCCGCCAGCGCGAGCGCGCGCAGCTCGCCGGGCGACACCGCGATCCGCCGCTTGCCCGGCAGCAGAAACGCCTCCTCGTCACCCGTGAGCGCGCCCTCGGGGCCCTCGCTGCGCGCGACCTCGGCGCCGTAGCCCGCGAGCCAGCGCGTGGCGAAGGCTGCGGGCAGCCCGCCGCCGATCTCGAGCACGCGCGTGCCGTGCAGCGGTAGCTCGGAGTCGGACGGGCTCATGGCCGCGGATCATGCCATGGCGGGCGCTAGCGGCGCGCGAACACCGCGAGCGTCTCGGCGTGCTCCGTGTACGGGAAGAGCGCGAACGCCTCGAGCGACTCGAGCGCGAGCGCGCCCGCGTCGAGCCAGGCCGCCGCCTCGCGCAGGAAGGCGTCGAGGCCGCAGCTCACGTACACGAGGCGGGCGGGCGCGCGCGCGGCGATCGCCTCGCTGAGCGCGGGGCCGAGTCCCTTGCGGGGCGGATCGACGATCAGCACGTCGGCGGTCGCGATCCGGTCGGCGAAGCGGCCGGCGTCGCCGGCCAGGACCTCCGCACGCGCCTGCTCGGCGACGGGCCGTGCGGCGATCCCGAGCGCGAGCCCGTCGAGCGCGTGTGGGGAGAGCTCGTTCAGCGCCACGTGTTCGACGCGGCCGAGCAGGCCGAGCCCGATCGCGCCCGTGCCCGCGAACAACTCGAGCACGCGCGCGCCTTCCGGCACGGCCGCCCGGGCGCGCGCGACCAGCGTCTCGAACAGGTCCGCGCCGCTCTGGCCGAACGCGCCCGGCGGGTGGAACACGTCGACCCCCGCGATCGTCTCGCGCAGCGCCGGCTCGCCCGCGATCTGCTCCCAGTGCGGGCCGAGGATCGCGTTCGTGCGCGCCGGGTTCCCGTTCCAGTGCAGTCCCTGCAGGCGCGCGCCGAGCTCGCGCTCGAGCTCGGCGAACACCGGCCGCAGCGCGTCCGCGCGCCCGGCGTTCCCGACCAGCACGAGCTGCACGCGTTCGCTCGCGCGCTCGACCGCGATCTGCGCGTAGCGCAGGTCCCCGCGCAGCGCGCGCTCGTCGTACGGCGCGACGCCCGTCTCGCGGATCGCGCGGCGCAGCGCGGCCGCGACCTCGTTCACGAGCGGGTGGTGGATCCGACACCGCGGGATGTCGGCGACCCGGTGCGTGCCCGCCTCGAACAGCCCGAGCTTGGGTGAATTCGCCCGGCCGCGCACCGCGAGCCGCGCGCGCGTGCGAAAGCCGAGCGGCGTACCGACGGAGACACGCGGCTCGGGCAGGCCGCAGCGCGCCGCGAGCTCCGCGAGCCGCACCTGCGCGCTCGGCGCGAGCCCCGGCTCGCCGTAGCGCGGGCAGCCGGAACAGGGGGGGCGGTGAGGGCAGGGCGGGATCGGGGCGGACACGGGCGGACGTTATACTCCGCGTCTGCGATGCGCCGCTCGTCCCCCGTCACCGCCGACGCGTTCCTGCCCACCAGCGCCGACGAGCTGCGCGCGCGCGGCTGGGACCAGCCCGACGTCGTGCTCGTGTCGGGCGACGCGTACATCGACCACCCGTCGTTCGCGGCCGCGATCCTCGGCCGCTGGCTCGAGGCGAACGGCTTCCGCGTCGCGATCCTGGCCCAGCCCGACTGGAAGTCGGCCGACGCGTTCCGCGCGCTCGGCCGCCCGCGGCTCTTCTACGGCGTGTCGGCGGGCAACATGGACTCGCTGATCAACCACTACACGGCGAACAAGAAGCGCCGCAACGCCGACGCCTACTCGCCGGGCGGGCGCACGGGCCTGCGCCCCGACCGCGCCACGGCGGTCTACGCGCAGCGGTGTCGCGAGGCGTTCCCGGGCGTGCCGGTGATCGCGGGTGGGGTCGAGGCCTCGCTGCGCCGGATCGCCCACTACGACTACTGGTCGGACAAGGTCTGGCCGTCGAGCCTGGTCACCTCGAAGGCGCACGCGCTGGTGTACGGCATGGGCGAGAGCGCGATCCTCGAGATCGCGCGCCGCCTCGACGCGGGCCTCGGGCCGGCCGGCCTGCGCGACATGCGCGGGCTCGCCTACGTGCTGGGCAAGTCCGAGCCCGTGCCCGCGCACCGTTGGGATGACGCGAACTGCCCGAACGAGGACGTCGAGCTGCCGAGCTTCGAGACCGTGGTCGCCGACAAGCGCGCCTTCGCGGTGATGACCCACGACATGCACCGCGAGACCAACCCGCTGAACGCGCGCCGGCTGCTGCAGCGCCACGGCGACCGCGTGCTGGTCGTGAACCCGCCCGCGCTCGCGCTCTCCGAAGCGCAGATGGACGCGCTCTACGACCTGCCCTACACGCGCCGGCCGCACCCGCGCTACGCCGCCGCGGGCGACGAGATCCCCGCCTGGCAGACGATCAAGGACTCGGTGCAGATCATGCGCGGCTGCTTCGGCGGCTGCACGTTCTGCTCGATCACCATGCACCAGGGCCGGGCGATCCAGTCGCGCTCGCCCGAGTCGATCCTCGGCGAGGTGCGCACGCTCGCGGCGACGCCCGGCTTCTCCGGCCACGTCTCGGATCTCGGCGGCCCGACCGCGAACATGTACCGCATGCGCTGCACGAAGCCCGACGTCGAAGCGGTCTGCCGCCGCCTCTCCTGCATACACCCCACGGTGTGCAAGCTGCTCGGCACCAGCCACGAGCCGACCAAGCAGCTGATGCGCGACGCGCGGGCCGTGCCGGGCGTGAAGAAGGTGCACGTCGCGTCCGGCATCCGCATGGATCTCGCGCGCCAGGATCCGGAGTACCTGGAAGAGCTCGCCGCGCACCACGTCGGCGGCCACCTGAAGGTCGCGCCCGAGCACGTCTCCGACCGCGTGCTCGCGCTGATGAAGAAGCCCGCGCAGAACACCTTCGAGGAGTTCGCCGACCGCTTCGAGGCCGCGTCGCGGCGCGCGGGCAAGGAGCAGTTCCTGGTGCCGTATTTCATCGCCAGCCACCCCGGCTCGACGGTGCAGGACATGATCGAGCTGGCGCTGTTCCTGAAGGCGCGCGGCTACCGGCCGCGCCAGGTGCAAGACTTCATTCCCGCGCCGATGGACCTCGCGACCTGCATGTACTGGACGGGACTGAACCCGCTCTCGATGAAGCCGGTCGAGACCGCGCGCAAGCTGCAGGACCGCAAGGTGCAGCGCGCGCTGCTCCAGTTCTTCGCGCCCGAGAACTACTTCACCGTGCGCCGCGCGCTCGAGCAGGCCGGCCGCGCCGACCTGATCGGCGACGGCCCGGCCTGCCTGATCCCGTCACGCGCACCGCGCGAGGCGCTCGAAGCGCGCCGCCGCGAAGCCGTGGAAGCCGCCGAGAAGGCCGCGCGCCCCGGCTACCGCCGCGCCGCGCGCGAAGGCGCGGCTCGAACGCGCAGATCCCCGACGCGCGACTAGGCCTGCAGCTGTTGCAGCGCGGCGATGCGCTCGTCGAGCGGCGGGTGGCTCATGAACAGGCGCGAGAAGCCCTTGGTGCCGCCCGAGATGCCGAACGCGTTGAACTGATCCGGCAGCGGCTCCTGCGAGCCGGCCTTCAGGCGCTCGAGCGCGGCGATCATGTTGCTGCGCCCGGCCATGCGCGCGCCGCCCTCGTCGGCGCGGAACTCGCGCTGGCGCGAGAACCACATCACGACGATGCTGGCGAGGATCCCGAACAGGATCTGCAGCGCGATCACGGTCAGGAAGTAGCCCGGCCCGTGGTCGCGCTCGGACTTGAAGACCGCCTTGTCGATGATGCTGCCGACCACGCGCGACAGGAAGATCACGAACGTGTTGAGCACGCCCTGGATCAGCGTCAGCGTGACCATGTCGCCGTTCGCGATGTGCGCGACCTCGTGCCCGAGCACCGCGTCGACCTCCTCGCGCTTCATCCCGCGCAAGAGACCCGTCGAGACGGCGACCAGAGCCGAGTTCTTGCGCGCGCCGGTGGCGAAGGCGTTGGGCTGCGGGGAGTCGAAGACGCCCACTTCGGGCATGCCGATGCCGGCGGCCTGCGCATGGCGCGCGACCGCGTTCACCAGCCACTGCTCGGCGTCGCTGCGCGGCTCGGTGATCACCTGCACGCCCATCGCGCGCTTGGCGGTCCACTTCGAGATGGCGAGCGAGATGAACGCGCCGCCCATGCCGAAGACCGCGGCCATGGTCAGCAAGGCGCCGTACTGGCCGGGCGCGGCCTGGCCGACGCCGAGCAGCTGGACCACGACGCCGAGCACGAGCAGGACCGCGAGGTTGGTCAGGACGAACAGGAACACGCGTTTCATTCGAATCCTCCGTGGCGCGCGCGGGAGTGCGGCGCCCGCTGCCAGACGATCGATCCCGGCCCGGCGCTGTCAAGCGTAACCGCTTGGCGCCGGCTTCTGTAGATTGTGGGGCCGATGCGCACCACCCTCGCAGGAGTGCTGGCCGGCACGCTGGTCTGGCTGGCGGCCGGGCTCGCCGCCGCCCTCCCACCCGTGCCGGACGGGGCGGTCGGCTCCGCCGCGACCGACGGCTCGCAGACCCGCGTCGAGGCGCGGCTGTACGTGGAGAACGAGACCGTGGAGCCGGGCGAGAAGTTCCGGCTCGGCGTGCACCTCTTGCTCGATCCCGGCTGGCACGTGTACTGGCGCAACTCGGGGCAATCCGGGCTGCCGACGCGCCTGCGCTGGAACATCCCCGGTGCCGAGGTCGGTCCGATCGCGTGGCCGTTCCCCGAGGTGTTCCGCGAGGCCGACGGCTTCATCACCACCTACGGCTACGCGGACGAGGTGCTGCTGATCTCGGAGGGCGTGTTCGCGCCCGGCGTGCGCGGGAAGGTGGACATCGGAGTCAGCGGCGAGGTCGAGGTCGGCGTCGACGCGGACTTCCTGGTCTGCGAGGTGCAGTGCATCCCGGGCAAGCTCAGCCTGCGCCGCGCGATCACGGTCACCGACGAACCGTCGCTCCCCGATCCCGAGACGCACGCGCTCTTCCAGCAGTGGGCGGCGCGCGTGCCGCGCGATCCCGGCGCGCTCGGCGTCGAGCTCGAGGCCGTCTACTCGCAGTCCGCGATCCGCCCGGGCGACACGTTCCGCGCCGCGCTCGCGGTGCGCGCCTGCAACACGAAGCCGGGCGCGGATCCCACGGCCTGCGCGAAGCTCGCGCCGGGCACGAGCAACGCGACCACCGCCTTCGTGCCCGATCTGATGGACGGGATCGAGGTGTCGGCCACCGGCGGCCGAAATCCGGAGTTCCTCGCCGGCGGGCTCCTGCTCACGCTCTCCGGCCGCGCTTCGGCCGACGAGCCGAAGAACCCGGAGGGCCGGCTGCGCGGCGTGCTCGCGATCGAGCGCGAGCGCGCCTACGCGCCGCAGTACGTCGAGGTCGACCTGCCGCTGCCGCGCGCGCCTGCCGGTGCAGAGGTGCTCGCGCTCGAGAGCCCCTGGCTCGCGCCCGCGCCGAAGCTCGCGAACCCGGCGCTCGAGGTGCCGCTCTGGCGCGCGCTGCTGCTCGCGCTCGCGGGCGGGCTGATCCTGAACCTGATGCCGTGCGTGCTGCCGGTGCTCGCGATCAAGGTGTTCGGGATCGCGGAGCTCGCGCACGAGAGCCGCGCTACGGTGATCCGCTCCGGTGTCGCCTACCTCGCGGGCGTGCTCGCGACCATGCTCGCGCTCGCCGCGCTGGTCGCGGGCCTGCGCGCGGCGGGCACCTCGGTCGGCTGGGGCTTCCAGTTCCAGGAGCCGCTGTTCGTGGCCGCGGTGTCGGCGGTGCTGGTCGTGTTCGCGCTGAACCTGTTCGGCGTGTTCGAGATCGGCTTCGACGCCACGCGCCTCGCCGGCGCGAGCGCGCAGGCGGCCGGCGCGCGCCGCAGCTTCCTCGAGGGCCTGCTCGCGGTGGTGGTCGCAACGCCGTGCTCGGCGCCGTTCCTCGGCACGGCCGTCGGCTTCGCCTTCGCGAGCCCGTGGCCGCTGATCGTGGTGATCTTCCTCGCGATCGGCTTCGGGCTCGCGCTGCCGTTCGTGCTGGTGACGCTCGTGCCCGCCTGGGCGCGCTTCATCCCGCGCAGCGGGGCGTGGATGCTGCACCTGCGCGCGCTGCTCGCTTTCGCGCTGCTCGGCACGGTCGTGTGGCTGCTCTGGATCATGGGCCGCTCCGCGGGCGCGGGCGCACAGACCGCGCTGCTCGCGTACCTGGTCGTGGTGTCCGCGGGGGTGTGGCTGTTCGGCGCGCTGCAGCGCGCGGAGCGCCCCGGCGTGGCGCGCTTCGCGTCGCTCTTCCTGCCGCTGCTCGCGCTGCTCGGGCTCGGCATGCTGCCGGTGGCTGAGGCGCGCCCGGTGTCGGAAGCCGAGGGCGCAAAGGCCGCCGTGCTCGGCAAGACCTTCTCGAGCGGCGAGGTCCAGGCCGCGCTCGGCCGCGGCAGCCCGGTGTTCGTGTACTTCACCGCCGACTGGTGCCTGACCTGCAAGGTGAACGAGCACCTCGTGTTCGAAGACCCGCGCGTAGCCAAGAAGCTGGACGAGCTCGGCTTCGAGACCTTCGTCGGCGACTGGACGCGCCGCGACGAGGCGATCCGGCTCGAGCTCGCGCGCTGGGGCAAGGCCGGCGTGCCGCTGTACCTGGTGTACTCACCGAATTCGCCCGATCAGCCGATCGTCCTTCCCGAGGTGCTGACGGTCGACCTGTTTCTCGACGCGCTGGCGCAGTCCGCGCCGACTTCCAAGGAGGACCCGACATGATCCATTCCGCGATCGCCTTCCTGAGCCTGCTGCTCGCCACCGCGCCCACCCCGGCCGTCGTCGGCAAGCCCGCGCCCGACTTCAAGGCCGTCGACGAGACCGGCAAGACCTGGGAGCTCGCGCAGCTCAAGGGCCAGGCGGTCGTGCTGGAGTGGACCAACCCCGGCTGTCCGTTCGTGGTGCGCCACTACTCCGCGGACACCATGGAGAAGCTCGCGGTCGCGCTCGGCGCGAAGGACGTGGTCTGGCTGGCCGTGAACTCGACCCGCTCCAACACGCCCGACGACACGAGGAAGTGGAAGTCGGAGCAGGGATTCGCCTACCCGACGCTGCAGGACGCCGACGGCGCGATCGGCCACGCGTATGGCGCGCGCACCACCCCGCACATGTACGTGATCGACGGCGAGGGTGTGCTCCGCTACGCGGGCGCGATCGACGACGATCCCGACGGCGAGTCCGCCACCCCGGTGAACTACGTCGACAACGGCGTGAAGGCGCTGCTCGCCGGCGCCTCGCCCGACCCGAGCGAGACCAAGCCCTACGGCTGCTCGGTGAAGTACAAGTAGCGCGCGAACCCGCGATGCCTCGACGACCCGCGATCGCATTCGTGGTTGCCGTGTGTGTCTTCTCCACACCGATCGGCAGGGCTGCTCGTGGCGACGACACACCGCCTTCGGTCTCGATCGAGAAGGGTGACTTCGCCGGTCTGGACGTGATCATCGCGCTCGACACGTCGGATAGCACGGCAGCACCGTCCGGTGCGGACCTCGATGGCGACGGGAAGACCGGCGTGCCCCCGAGCGACGAGACCACGCTCCAGTCGATCCTGCGGCAGCTGCTGCCGCGGGCCGAGAGCGACCCGGAAGACAGCATCCTGGCGGCCGAGGTGGCCGGGGTGCGACAGCTCTTGCAGCACCTCGATCCGCGCACCACGCGCGTCGGCATCGTCCGTTTCTCCGGCGACGACGACCCGCACACACCCGACGCGTACACAGAGGTGCCGCTGACCGCGGACTACCGCAAGGTCGAGGATGGCCTCGAAGTGCTTCTGTGGCGCGGTCCCCTGGGCCTCACCAACATGGTCGCGGGGGTGAATCTGGCGACGATCGAGCTGCTCGGGTCGAAGAGCGCGTCCAGCACCGAGCGGGAGGGCGCCGAACGCGTGATCATGTTCCTGAGCGACGGCCTGCCCACGTTGCCGCTCGAGAATCAGCACCCGCAGAACGCGAAGCTGGCGATCGAACAGGCGGCGCGCTAGGCCAAGCTCGGCGTGCGCATCGACACCTTCGCGATCGGAGACGCGCTCGCCGAGCCGACGGCGCTGGTCGAGATGGCGCGCGTCACGGGTGGTACGTTCACACCCGTGCGTGATGCACGGTCGATCGGCGCGAGTCTGACGGCCGTTCGTGCCGCCGGCGCTCGCGAGGCTTCGCGCTGACGCTCCGACTCAGCCCGCCGCGCCCTCGATCCGCATGTTGTAGAACGAGCGGTAGACGAAGTACGCCGACACCGCGAAGAAGCCGACCGCGAGCGCGGTGGTGAGGCCGGGGTTCTGGTGGCCGAGCTCGACCGCGAGCTCGACGGCGAGCAGGCCGAACAGCGTCGTGAACTTGATCACCGGGTTCATCGCCACCGACGAGGTGTCCTTGAACGGATCGCCGACCGTGTCGCCGACCACGCACGCGTCGTGCAGCGGCGTGCCCTTCGCCTTCAGCTCCGTCTCGACGATCTTCTTGGCGTTGTCCCAGGCGCCACCCGCGTTGGCCATGAAGATCGCTTGGTACAGGCCGAAGATCGCGATCGAGATCAGGTAGCCGATGAAGAAGTACGGCTCGGCGCAGGCGAACGCGAGCGTGCCGAAGAAGATCGCGAGGAAGATGTTGAACATGCCGCGCTGCGCGTAGATCGTGCAGATCTCGACGACCTTCTTGCTGTCCTCGACCGACGCCTTCTCGACGCCCTCGAGCCGGATGTTCTGCTTGATGAATTCGACCGCGCGGTACGCGCCGGTCGAGACCGCCTGCATCGACGCGCCCGAGAAC
>Ga0187893_10013892_pt1 | contig 11102 bp, 10 predicted proteins | sample MA1701074metaG_FD_139574 | JGI IMG/M metagenome (GOLD analysis project Ga0187893, IMG submission 139574) | White microbial mat communities from a basaltic lava cave in the Kipuka Kanohina Cave System on the Island of Hawaii, USA - MA170107-4 metaG ...
AGTGGCAGTGCGCTCCCGGTACCGCAGCGCAGGCGAAGTTCTTGCCCGGCTCTTGCCGTGGCGGCCAGTAATCGGGTCCTGTCCGAAGCGAAAGAGGCGGCCACCGGGCCGCCTTTTTTCGTTGCGCGCGCCCCTCGGTCGTACGTGCCGCAGTCCCTCAATCTGCTGGCGCTGATTCTCTTCGTGCCCTGGCTGATACCGAATCACTATGTCCCATGGTTGTCCTTTCATTCGGATTGGCTCGCTGGAATGCTTGGTCTTTCGCTGTGCGGCGCATGGCTCACCTCCCGAGCAGCTTGCGCTCCGAAGGCGGGGATGCTCGCGTTGGCCGCATTTGGAGCTGCCCTTACGCCGCTCATTCAGTCAACGTTCGGCCTAATCCACTTCGCGGGCGACGCCTGGGTTGCATCGCTGTACGTGATGGGCTTCACCCTTTCGGTGGTCGTCGGTCGGTCTATCGCCGCAGCGCGTGAGGCGAATGATTGGATCGATTGGCTCGCGGCAGGATGGGGGGTAGGCGCAGGTGTTTCGGTTGCCCTCGCATTGCTGCAATGGGTCGGTGTCGGTGCTTTGCTCATTGCCGATCTGCCCCCGAACGGCCGACCGTTCGCGAACGTTGCTCAGCCCAACAGCCTGTCCACAATCTGTTTCTTAGGCCTTTGCGGCTTGGGATTGCTGCATCAGAAACGACGCATCGATGCCACTGCTTTCTGGCTTGGCGCAAGCTGGATGCTGCTAGGAATGGCGATCACCCAGTCGCGCACCGGCGTGCTGCAGGTCGCGGCGCTCGTCTGCTGGTTGATCTTTCGTACAAACAGCCTGCACCTTCGCTTGATCAGAGGAGACGCAGTCGTTCTTGCACTGCTATTCACCGGCATCGCATGGGCCTGGCGGACACTAAACGAGTTCCTTTTGCTGGATCCTGGTCGATCGCTGTCAGCTCAGCTGCAAACCGGCACACGTTGGTCCCACTGGGTAACGCTTGCGGACGCGATCGGCCGCGAACCGTGGTTCGGGTACGGGTGGAATCAAGTCGGGATGGCTCAGCAGCGCGCAGCGCTACGGCACGACGCTGTTGGCGAATACATCGAGCATAGCCACAACCTGCTGATCGACGTGATGATCTGGAACGGCCTGCCCGTAGGACTCCTCCTCATCGGTGCTCTGGCATGGTGGTTCGCGATGCAGGTACGGGGCTGTCAGACGGTACGGGCCAGCTGGTTGCTCGCAGCGGTGATCGGAGTGTTCCTCCACGCGATGTTCGAGTACCCGCTCTCATACGCGCACTTCTTGATCCCAGTCGGCCTCGCAATGGGTGCCGTAGAAGGGCTTTCACGAGCCGGTGGACCGGCGATATCACTACCACGCCCACTGCTCGTACTGGTGAGCCTCTTGGTTGCAGTGGTCTTCACTTGGACAACTGTCGACTATGTAAAGGCGGAAGAAAACCACCGCGTCCTGCGGCTTGAGGGGGCGCGCATCGGAACGGGTGTTGTCACTAGTACGGCCCCTGATCTGCTACTTCTGACACAGCTGCGGGAGTTCTTGCGCTTTGCGCGTACAACCACCCATCCAAACATGACACCAGCCGAGCTCGATTGGATGCGACAAGTAGCAGATCGCTTTGGATACCCGCCCGTGCTGTTTCGCTACGCGCTCGCGGCGGGATTGAACGGTGAGCCGCAAGCCGCTAGCAATACACTCGCGCGCCTTTGCAAAGTCCATCCCTTGCCTCGGTGCGAGGAAGGACGCGATGCTTGGCGACAGCTGCAAAACCAGTACCCCGTCCTGCGTGCCGTCGAGCCGCCATAAGGTCGATGCCATCCTCGCTACTTGTTGAGGCTCCCATTGCAGCGAGCTGCAAGTCGAGGAAGAATCTTGCCGACAGCTTTCGAAATGGAAACGCGGCTGCCGGCCCGACGTTGGTACCTCCACGGCACCTTAGTCGTGGCTGCTGGTGTTCCGGTGCTTTCGACGTTCAACTTGCCGCCTTCAGCGACGGTGTTCAACCAAGCTGCGGCGCTCGCTGGCTGGGGTGCAGCCGGGGCGCTACTTGTCGGGCAAGGTGCAACCAAGACCGAACCGAATGCGGGCCTGCTGGGACTGCTCGTGAGCCTTTCAGTCCTTGGTACTGCAGTGGCGCTTGCGGGGCCAATCGTGGGGAACCCGAGCAGCCTGAACGCTCCATCAATCGGGATGCTGGCTGCGAGCGCCGTGGTCGGCGTGGTTGGCGCCGCCGCCACTCAAAACGGCCAAACGATCTCGACTTTTCGCCTGTTTTGCCCCGCGTGGTTTGTGGTCGGGATTCTCTGCGTATCGCTCGGTTCACTTCAGGTGTTCGCGAGTCAATCGACCGGCGGGGACTGGATCTCACAGGCTAGTTCTCCAGGCCGCGCGACTGCCAACCTCCGTCAACCCAACCACCTGGCGAGCCTTCTACTATGGTCGCTGATCGCAGCGATCTGGCTGGCTGAAGCGCGCGCCGTACCGCGGCGAATCGCACAAGGCATGTTCGTCCTGCTCGTGTTCGGCGTCGTCCTCACTGCATCGCGGACCGGGATCGTCGGTGTGCTGTTGCTCGCGGCGTGGAGCCTTCTCGACAAGCGGCTCACAGCCTCCTCGCGCGTCTTGCTTGCAGGAGCGCCCGTCGTCTATGCACTTTGCTGGCTCGCGCTTGCCGCGTGGGCGCGCTTTGGCGATCAAGTCTTCATCGGCCAAGCCCGCCTGACCGGCGACGGCGACCTGTCAAGCCAGCGCTTCGCGATCTGGTCGAACACGCTCGAGCTCATCGCGCGCTACCCCTGGTTCGGCGTCGGCTTCGGCGAGTTCAACTTCGCGTGGACGTTGACGCCGTTTCCGGACCGGCCGCGCCAGTTCTTCGACCATGCGCACAACCTGCCGCTGCACCTGATCGCCGAGCTGGGGATTCCGCTCGGCGCCCTCGTGCTCGCGCTGCTCGCCTATGCGCTGTGGCGCGCGTTCGCCGCGTCTCGCGAAGCGACCGGACTCGAAGCGATCACCCTGCGCTGCGCGTTCATGATGGTGCTGATGATGGCGCTGCACAGCCAGCTCGAGTACCCGCTGTGGTACGCGTACTTCCTGCTGCCGACCGCGCTCGTGTTCGGCCTTTGCCTCGGCGGTCCCGCGCGCGCCGCGTTCGCGGAAGAGAAGCCGTCCAGACCCCGCACGCGCCCGCTCCTCATCGCCGGGCTGCTCGTCATGCTCGGCGGCTTCGTCGCGATCTACGACTACATGAAGGTGGTCGCGATCTTCGCGCCGCGCGAGGGCGCGCCGCCGCTCGCCGAGCGCATCGCCGTGGGCCAGCGCAGCTGGTTCTTCGCGCACCACGCACACTACGCGGCGGCGACGACCGCGGCGCACCCCTCGGAAGTGATGCGCTCGTTCGACCACGCCACGCACTACCTGCTCGACGCGCGGCTGATGATCGCGTGGTCGCGCGCGCTGGCCGAAAGCGGGGACCTCGAACGCGCGCGCCACGTCGCGGCGCGCCTGCGCGAGTTCCACCACCCGCTCGGCGACGCGTTCTTCGCCGTCTGCGATGCGAAGCCGCTGCCTTCGCCGCCGCCCTTCCAGTGCGTCGCGCCGACCAAGGCCTTCGACCACCGCGATTTCAGGTAACGGCCTTGTAGTGCCCCGACTTGCCGCCCTGCTTCTCGAGCACGCGGATGCCCTCCATCACCATGCCGCGGTCGGCTGCCTTGCACATGTCGTAGATGGTCAGCAGCGCAATGTGCACGGCGACGAGCGCCTCCATCTCGACTCCCGTGCGGCCGAGCGTCTCGACCTGCGCCTCGCAGTGCACGCTGCTCGCCGCTGCGTCGATCTCGAACTCGACCGCGACGCGCGTGATCGGCAACGGGTGGCAGAGCGGGATCAGCTCTGCCGTGCGCTTCGCGGCCTGGATGCCGGCGATGCGCGCGATGCCGAGCACGTCGCCCTTCCTCGCGCTGCCCGACGTGATCAGCGCGAGCGTCGCCGGCTGCATGCGGATCGTCCCCGCAGCGCGTGCCATCCGATGCGTCTCGGCCTTGCCGGCCACGTCGACCATGTGGGCCTGTCCCGCGGCGTCGAAGTGGGTGAGCGCTCGGGGCATGCTGTCATCATAGCGACCGTGCCGCAGCGTCGAACCGATCGCGGCGCACTGGCTCCAATCCGTCCAATGAAGTCCCGTCTCCTCAGCGCGCTGTGTGCGCTCTCGCTGCTGATCCCGGCGGCGCTGCCCGCGGCCCGCGCGCAGGTCAACCTGCCCGCGCTCGGCGACTCGGTGTCCGAGGAGTTCAGCGTCGGCATGGAGCGCCGGCTCGGCGACCAGATCATGCGCGAGATCCGGCGCGACCCGGACTATTTCGACGACCCGGTGCTGCTCGAATACCTGCAGTCGATCTGGCAGCCGTTGATGCAGGCCGCCAAGCAGCGCGGCGACGTCGCCGCCGAGTCGGGCGACCGTTTCGCGTGGGAGGCGTTCCTCGTGCGCGACCGCAGCGTGAACGCGTTCGCGCTGCCGGGCGGCTTCGTCGGCGTGCACCTCGGGTTGATCGCCGTCACCGCGAGCCGCGACGAACTGGCGTCGGTGCTCGCGCATGAGCTGTCGCACGTCACGCAGCGCCATATCGCACGCTCGATCGTCAACAGCAAGCGCCAGTCGATGCTCGGCTTGGCCGCGATGATCCTGGGCCTCCTCGCCGCTAGCCGCAGCGACAGCGCCGACGGCGCGAACGCCGCGATCGCGGGCGGCCAGGCGGCGATGCTGCAGGGTCAGCTGAACTTCTCGCGCGACATGGAGCGCGAGGCCGATCGGGTCGGCTTCGCGCTGCTCTCCGGCGCCGGTTTCGCGCCGGCGGGCATGGCGTCGATGTTTCAGAAGCTCGAGAACGCGTACCGGTTGAACGACAGCAGCAGCTTCCCGTACCTGCGCTCGCACCCGTTGACGAGCGAGCGCATCGGAGAGGCGAGAGCGAGGCTGGGGACCGGCCCTCACGCCAACCCTCTCCCGCGCGCGGGAGAGGGGACGAGCAGCGCGCTCGAGCACGCAGTCATGCAGGCGCGCGCGCGGGTGCTGATGGACCCGAGGGCGCAGGTGCTGCAGCGCGTGCAGCAGCTGGATACGAACGCCGCTGCGCTTTCATCGCCAGCCGAGCGGCTCGCCGCGCTCGCGGCGAGCGCGCTCGCCTCGGGGCTGCTCGGCGACGGCGCTCGTGCCGACAAGGCGGTGCAAGCCGCGCTCGCGCTGGCGCGCAGCGACCCGCGCGCCGAACGCGCGCTCGTGATGTTGCAGGCGCAGCTGTGGCAGGAGCGCGGTGACGCGGCGCGCGCGCAGAAGGCGCTTGCGCCGTATTCGAGTGACGGCTCGCGTGCGGCGTCGATGCTGCGCGCGCAGATCGCGCTTTCCCCGGCTCTCAACGACGGCGAGGCGCTGCGCCGGAGCGCGGGCGAGATGCAGACCCGGGTCGCGCTCGCCCCGCTCGACGCCACCGCTTGGACTCTGCTCGCGCAGCTTCAGGACCGGCTCGGCCAGCCGCTGCGCGCGCTGCGCGCGCACGCCGAGGCGCGTTACGCGATCGGCGACCTGTCGGGCGCGGTCGATCGCCTGCGCGCCGGGCTGCGCGAGGGGCGCCGCGGCGGAACCGATTTCGTCGAGGTGTCGGTGCTCGAGGCGCGCCTGCGCGACGTCGATGCCGAACGGCGCGCGCTTGCCGCCGAGCTGCGCAGCGCGGGCCGCGCGCCGCCCGAAGACCGCTGAGGCCGCGTCAGGACGCGGCGCCCGGCATCAGCCGCTCGAGCGCCGCGTCGATCACGAGCCCGCACAGGCTGTAGATCAGCGAGCCGATCAGCGCTGCGGGAAAGCCAGTCACGTTGAAGCCGTCGCCGAGGATTCCGGCGGCGAAGTAGAACATCAGCGCGTTGATCACGAACAGGAACAGGCCGAGCGTGACCAGGGTGACCGGCAGGGTCAGCAGGACGAGCAGCGGCCTGAGCAAGGTGTTGAACAGGCCGATCACGAACGCGGCGAGCAGCGCCTGCGGGAAGCTCTTGACCACCACGCCGGGGTACAGGTGCGCGACCAGCAGCAGCGCCGCAGCGAGCAGCAACCAGCGGGCGATCAGCTTCATGCGCGCGAGCATACGGCGACTTCGCGGCGACTTCGATCGCTCCGGGTGACGCCTGCCAGCGACAAAAGCGCGCCTCCCGGAGCGAGATGCGCTTTCTCAGAGGGAAAACCGCTTTGCAACGCACTGAGCACGCAGTACCATTCGCGCCGCAGGGTGTCCGGAGAAATCGAGAGCTCATGTGGTTCTCACCCGGCCCCGGCGCATCAACAACTCACTTGATGGAGAGATTCGACATGGCAACTGCGAAGAAGGCTGCGAAGAAGGCAGCGAAGAAGGGCCCGGCCAAGAAGGCGGCCAAGAAGGCGGCGGCCAAGAAGGCGCCGGCCAAGAAGGCCACCGCGAAGAAGGCTTCGGCCAAGAAGTCGGCCCCGGCCAAGAAGCGCACCCCGAACGCGGCGTTCATGAAGGCGATGACGCCGAGCCCGCAGCTCGCAGCGATCGTCGGCGACAAGCCGATTCCGCGCACCGAGGTGACGAAGAAGGTCTGGGAATACATCAAGAAGAACAAGCTGCAGGACGCCGTCAACCGGCGCATGATCAACGCCGACGCCAAGCTGAAGGAGATCTTCAAGAAGGCGCAAGCGTCGATGTTCGAGATGACCAAGATGATCAACGGCCATCTCAAGTAGGCGCGGCGTTGTTCCGATCCGGGCCCGGCACTGCCGGGCCTTATTGTTTGTCGAGCCTGAACAGCGCGGCGCCGTTCTCCCAGCCGATGCGCCGCGCCACCGGCGCAGGCAGGTCGCCCAACCAGCGGCGGGCCTGGCCGATCAGCTCAGCGTAGTCGTGCCAGCGCTGGTTGACCCACGTGTCCGAGCCGACGAGGAAGCGCTCGGGATGCTCCAGCATCAGCGCCTTCCACTCGGGGGCGAGCCCGCCGTCGGCGACGGTGAGTCCGGGGCGATACGACAACTCGCCCAGCAGCCCCGCGTGCCTTTCGAGCAGCTCGCGCACGCGCGCGATCGGCACGCCGCCGATCCCGGTGTGGGCCCAGATCAGGCGTGCCTTCGGTGCGTGGCCGAGCAGGGTCTCGACCGCGCGGTCATCGACGTGCGCCAGCACAGCCAGCCCGCGCCGCTCTGCAAGTTGCATCAACTGCCGCGCTACCGGCGCGTTTGCGTCGGCGCGGTCGTAGAGGTGGAACTCGCCGAGGCCGCGGTACGGTCCCGCCGCGGTGCCGCGCGCCAGCTCGTCGTGCACCATCGCGGCCACTGTTTCGTCTCGAAACCAGTTCGAGGTGTCGGCGCGATTGCGGTACAAGCGCACGAACGGCACCACCACCACGCCCGCGGCAGCGCTTTCAGCGCGCGCATCGGCCAACTTGCGGGTGCCGTCGTTCGGCCGGCTGTTGGCGACGATCGCGCGCACGCCGCTGCGCTTCATGCGGGCGAGAACGTCGGCGACCGGAAACGCCGCCTCGGCCTCGTCGTTGTAGTGCAGGTGCGCGTCGAACAGCGGGCCCGTGTAAGGCTCGGCGCGAGCGCCGCACGCCCCCGCCGCGAGCGCGACGGCGAGCAGACCCTGCTTCCATGCCGCCCCGAAGGTCTTCATGACGTGGCAGTGTAGGCCGGCGCCGACAGCGGTTTCAGCGGCCCCCGCTCGCCGGGCGCAAGGCAAAGACGGTAGCGTGCAGGGCCGATGGTGGAGACCGAGGTGATCATTCGACTGGGTTTGTTCGACGACCACGACATCGTGCGCGCGGGGTTTCGTTTCATCCTCGACCGCCACAGCGATATCGACATCGTTGCCGAGGGCGCCACCGGGCGCGAAGCGCTGTCGGCGATCCGCTCGCAGCCGATGGACGTGTGCCTGATCGACCTGTCGTTGCCCGATCTGTCCGGGATCGACGTGCTCAGGCAGGCCAAGAGCGGCCAGCCCGAGCTCGCGATCCTGATCCTTTCGGCGTATTCCGAGGAGCAGTACGGCCTCAACGTGCTGAAGGCGGGCGCAAGCGGCTTCGTCAGCAAGGAGCTGGCGCCCGACCAGCTCGTCTCCGCCGTGCGCACGGTGGCCGCCGGACGGCGTTACGTGAGCCCGAAGCTGGCCGAGATGCTCGCTGCCGGCCTGACGCACGACATCGAACAGCCGGCGCACCTGCGGCTTTCGGAACGCGAGTTCCAGATCTTTTCGAAGCTCGCAGTCGGCAAGAGCGTGACCGAGATCGCCGGCGAGCTGTGCCTGTCGACGAAGACGGTGAGCACCTACCGCTCGCGGCTGCTCGAGAAGATGCACTTCAAGACCAACGCCGACCTGACGCAGTACGCGGTGAAGAACGACCTGATGAAGTAGAGCGCGCACCCAAGTGACTCACGCCGAAGACACTCGCCCCGCGCCGCCCGACGCGCTGCCGAGCCTGCGCGTGCTCGTCGTCGAGGACCTGCCGCGCGTGCAGGGGCTGCTGCGCGAGCTGATCGACGATCCGGGCCGCATCGAGGTGGCCGGCGTGGTCGCGACGGAGAGCGACGCGGTGTCGCAGTTCGAGCGCCTCGACCCCGATGCGGTCGTGATCGATCTCAACCTGCGCGAGGGCACCGGGCTCGGCGTGCTGATGGCGCTGCGCGGCAAGCCGCGGCCCGAGCACCTGCCGCGCCCGATGCTGATCGTGCTGACCAACCATGCGCTGCCGGTGCTGCGCTCGGCGTGCCTCAACGCCGGGGCCGACCACTTCCTCGACAAGAGTCACGACTTCCACAAGGTGCGCACCCTGCTCGAACAAGCCTGGCGCGAGAGCCGCGAGACGTCGAACGCGTCGCCGCTCAGGCACTGACCTCCGCCGCCTTGGGTGCGGCCGGCGCGAGCGGAAACAACGCCTCGATGCGCGTACCCTGCCCGGGCGCGGTGCGGATCTCGAAGCTGCCGCCGAGCGCGCGTGCGCGCTGCCGCATGCCGGCCAATCCGTGCGACAGGTTGGCGGGCCGGAAGCCCTTGATGCCGATCCCGTTGTCGGCGAGCACGAGGCGGTAGCCGGACGAAGTGCGTTCGAGCGTGATCTCGACCTCGGTCGCCTGCGCATACTTGATGACGTTGGTCAGCCCCTCCTGCACCAGCCGGTAGATCGCGATCGACATCTCGGGCGGCACCAGCTCGGTGTCGGGCAGCGACGTCAGCCTGCACGCGAGGTCGGCCTTCTTGCACGTCTCGTTCGCGTACCAGTTGACCGCGACGCCGAGCCCGAGGTGATCGAGCAGCGACGGGCGCAGGTTCTCGACCACGCGCCGCTTCAGGTCGACCGCCTCGTCGAGCACGCTGGAGAGCCGCGCCAGGTGCGACAGCGCGTCCGGGTCGCCGAGCTTGCTGTGGCCCTCGAGCCAGGCGATGTCGATCTTGGCCGAGGTCAGGATGCCGCCCAGCTCGTCGTGCAGGTCGCGCGCGAGGCGCGCCTTTTCGCGCTCGCTGCTCGCCTGCAGGTGGCTCGACAGCGACGACAGCTCGTCGGTGCGGTCGGCGACGGTGCGCTCGAGCAGATCGGCCTGCCCTTGCAGGTCGGCGCGGTGTTCCTCGCGCAACTTGAACTGGCGGATCATCCGGTCGGCGAGCACGACCAGGAACACCAGGTTGACGAGCACCACGATCCCGACCCCGATGCGCTGCTGCAGGAGCGCGTCGTCGAGGCGTCCTTCGCGGTGCTCGATGTCGATGCGCAGCACGGTCTCGAGGTTGTCGAGCCGCTTGTCGATGCCGCGCGTCAGCTCGACGCCCTCGCCCGATCGCATGCCCGCGAGCGCCCGCTCGCGCTCGCCCTGCTGCAGCATGAAGATGCCGCGCTTGATCAGGTCGAGGCGCTGGTCGATGAAACCGCGCAACGTCTCGGTGCGCGCGCGCCACTCGAGGTAGTTGCTCGCCAGCGCGATCAGGTCCGCGAGGCTCGTCTGCACCAGCCGCACCGCGTCGTCGAGCGGCTCGAGGTAGATCGGGTCTTCGGTGAGGAGGTAGCCGCGCTGGCTCGCCTCGGCCTGCAGCAGCCCGGCGCGCAGCAGCGCAAGTTGTGTCTGCGCATTGCGCGCGTGCAGCACGTCGGCGCGTGTCGATGCGACGTTTCTCGCCGCCAGCTCCGAGACCGCGAAGATGACGATCGAGATCAACCCGGTCGCGAGCAGCACCAGCAGCACCCGAGGCGGCGCGGCGCGCAGCACCTGGGCGAGCAGCAGGTCGGTGCCGCGACGGCGGCGTTCCACGTGTTCTGACTCTGGCATGACCGCAGCCGTGCGCTCGCGCGCTCGGGCATTGTGAGCCGGCCCGCATGCCCCTACGAAACGCGGCGCGTTTACTCGGCGCGGCCGACCACGCGCACACGGGCTGCACCCCGTGTCGCGGCAGCGTGAGAAGTTTGTCGCCCGCGGAGAAAATGAAAAGCGGACCCGAAGGCCCGCTTTCCAGCCGCGTCGCGCTCAGCGCGCGTTGCGGCGCCGCACACTCCACCCCACCATCAACAAACCGGTCAGCATCATCGCGTACTGCTCGGGCTCCGGCACCGCCGACGCGTGGACCACGCCGGCGTAGACCCCGCCGAAGTAGCCCGGTACCGCACCCGCGATCGCAAGCGTGTAGTTGCCCGCGGTCAGCGCCGTGAACGAGAAGCCGTCGCCCGGGTTGCTGTCGGTCAACGTGCCGCTCAGCCCGCCGCCGGTGAGCGACGCCGACGTGAGATCGACGTTGACCCAGTTCCACAAGTCGAGCTCGAACGTGATTCCGGCCACGTTGTACGCGTCGGACGACGGCGCCAGCGTGAAGGTGTAGTAGTCGGTGAAGCTCGCAACCTTGCCGTAGAAGGCGTTGCCGAACGGCGTCAACGCGTTCGACAGCGTGCCCAGAATGGTTGCGGCCTGCGCCCCGCCGGCCAACGCCAGGCACAGAGCAGCCAACATCGATTTCAGTTTCATTGGTTCCCCGGCATCGATTTCTTGTGGCGTCGATTCTCGACCGCGTCGCGCGGGCCGTGAATCCCGCGCCTCGGGGAAACAGGAGGCGTTG
>Ga0187893_10013893_pt1 | contig 11101 bp, 5 predicted proteins | sample MA1701074metaG_FD_139574 | JGI IMG/M metagenome (GOLD analysis project Ga0187893, IMG submission 139574) | White microbial mat communities from a basaltic lava cave in the Kipuka Kanohina Cave System on the Island of Hawaii, USA - MA170107-4 metaG ...
ACTAGGCGGGCCCGTGGCGGGCTCTCAACGGGAGGTCGACGTCGTGGACGCGCTCAGGGGGTACGCGACGATCGATCACTGGCTCGAACGGCACGAGCCCACTCTCGCCGACACGTAACCTCGCGCGTGACTCCCGAATCCTGGGAAGCCGAGGCGTTGGCACGGATCACGGCGCTCGGCGACATCAAGCCGAGCAACCCCGAACGGTGTTTCCGGATCTACGCGGCGACGTGGCGGAACCGGCTGGAAAGGTCGACACCGTGGGACGATGTCGCCAAGAGCGTGCTCGACGGACTGCCCGACGAGACCGACGTACCCCAGAGGCGCGACGCGCGACTCATCGATCGGGAGCAGCTCCGCCGGCTATCGGTACGCGCAGCAACCGAGTCAACCGACGAGGCCAGGGCCGGCTCCTCTACGCAACGATGCTGTGGGGCTCCGGCACGAGCAACGGGCGCGGCCCTCGTTACACCGCCGCCGCCCTGGCTGACCGGCGCCTCCCCTTGGTGCTGGAGCAGACCGCCGAACTCGTGGCGACCAGCGACCTCCACGCGGCGCACGAAACGTTCCGCGTCAAAGGGCATCGGGCCGTCGTTCTTCACCAAGTGGTTCTGGGCGGTCGGCCTGGCCGCCAATAAGGGGCCTCGCCCGCTGATCCTGGACAGCAGAGTTGCGCCAGCCTCAGCGTACTGCGTGGGTTTCGCTGGTCCTTCTACGGACGCGGCGCACCGGGGCGGTACAAGGCATACGTCGACGTGGTCGACGGGTGGGCCGACCACAACCCGGACCGGGCCGAGCAGATCGAGCAGCTTCTGTTCGAACCGCCGCCCCCTTCGCTCCCTAGCCCGTCGGGTGGCACGCTCGCATTCCCTACGATGAGGGTCCTCGATCGACGAGCGGGCGGAGACAGGTTGGAACCTCCTCTCTGGACAGCAGGCGCGTCGCCGTGGGCCCACGAGCGCGAGGCCTTGGCGTTCGTCCAGACGCGCCTGCCCAACCACGAGCCGTACCGGGCGTGGAACAACGTCGAGTTCATCGCCGAGGACGGGTCGGTCAACGAGGTGGACCTGATCGTGGTCACGCCGCACGGGTTCCTCCTCGTGGAGATCAAGTCGTGGCCCGGCGCCGTGACCGGCGACGGCCAGAAGTGGAAACTGCGGCGGCCCAACGGCAACCAGGTGCTCATCGATCACCCGCTCCTCCTCGCCAACCGCAAGGCCAAGCGTCTGCGATCGCTGCTCGCCCGCCAGTCCCCGTTCCGCCACGACCAGCCGCCGTGGGTCACGCCGCTGATCTTCCTGTCCTCGCCCGACCTCACCTGCCACCTCAACGAGATCGGCCGGGCCTCGGTCTGCGGGCGCGATGGCGAGTCGCCCCTTCCTGGGATCGTCCAGACGCTCAAGGACCCGTCCGTCGCCGGCCTGCGAGGCGCCGCCATCAACAAGCCGATCTCGCTCCGCCTGGCCGAGGCCCTCGATCAAGCCGGGCTCAAGCCGTCGAACCGGGGCCGCCGGGTGGGGGACTGGGAGCTGAACGAGCTGCTCGACGAAGGTCCGGGCTGGCAGGACTTCGCCGCCACCCGGCCCCGGATCGGAGCGACGAGACGGGTGCGGATCTACCTGGCCGGGGCGGCGACGACCGCCGAGGAAGAGGAGCGGCTACGCCGCGAGGCCGACCGTGAGTTCCGCGTCGTGCACGACCTGCGCCACGAGGGCGTGGCCCAGCCCCTCGACCTCGTACAGGCCGAGCGGGGGCCGGCCCTGCTATTCGAACGGCAACCCGACGAGGAGCGCCTCGACCTGTGGGCGCCGACGGGCGTCGCCGCCCTCGACTTCGGCGAGCGCATCGAGTTAGTCCGCCAGGTGGCCGAGGCGATCGCCCACGCCCATTCCCGCAAGGTGACCCACCGGGCGCTGACGGCGCGCTCGGTGCTCGTCCGGCCTCCGTCGGGCCCGCACGGCGCCCCCCGGCTTGTCGTCGGCCACTGGCAGGCGGGGGCCCGCGACCTGGCGACGCGGCTCACGTCTCACTCCGACGACGGCGGCACGTCGCTCGGCTCGGCCCTCATCGACCGCCTCGCGGACGCCGAGCAGGTCTACCTGGCCCCGGAGGCATTCAGTGCGGAGGAGCCGGACGGCGCCGCCCTCGACGTGTTCTCCCTCGGCGCGCTGGCCTTCCTCCTCCTATCCGGCCAGCCCCCTGCCGCCGACCTCGTCGAACGGGAGGGCATCCTCGCGGCGCACTCGGGCTTCGCCCTCGAACGCGCCGTTGACAGCGCGCCCGACGACCTGCTGGCCCTCGTGTTGACTGCCACCGACCCGGTTCCGGCCCGGCGGGGCACGGTGCGTGACGTGCTCGACATGCTGGACAGCGCCCTCGAGGCCATCACGGCGCCGCCGCCCGACGACCCCGGCCCCGACCCCGACCGTGACGGCGCTACCGACCCGCTCACCGCCCACCAGGGCACGCGGCTGGAGGGCGGGTGGGAGGTCGTCCGCCGGCTCGGCAGTGGGTCGACGGCGGTGGCGTTCCTCTGCAACCGCACGGGCAGCCCCGAGCCCGAGGTCCTGAAGGTGGCCAAGGACGAGGACCACGCCGGCCGCCTGCTCGACGAGGCCCGGGCCCTCGAGTCGCTCCGCCACCCCGGCATCGTGAAGCTGCTCGGCGTGGAACGCATCGGCGGCCGCACCACGCTGCGCCTCGCCCCCGCCGGCGATCCCGACAACAAGGCGGGCATGACCCTGGCCGATCGCCTCGACGCCCTCGGCCGGGTGGAGCTTGACCTGCTTGAACGGTGGGGCACCGACCTGCTCGACGTGGTCGATCTGCTGGAGCACGACGGCATTCCTCACCGCGACATCAAGCCCGACAACCTGGGCGTCCGCCCCCGGCCCGGTGACAAGTCGCTGCACCTTGTGCTCTTCGACTTTTCCCTCGCCCGGACGCCGGACTCCAACCTCGGCGCCGGCACCACCGGGTACCTGGACCCGTTCCTCGCCGAGCGGCCGAGCCGGCGGTGGGACCCGGCCGCCGAGCGCTACGCCGCCGCCGTCACCCTCTTCGAGATGGGGACCGGGACGCGTCCGGTCTGGGGGGATGGGCGCACCGACCCTGTCCATCTGTCAGACGAGGAGCCGCGCATCGAGGCCAGCCTGTTCGACCCCGCCGTGCGCGACGGCCTCGTCGCCTACTTCGCCCGGGCCCTCCACCGCCGGCCTGAGGCCCGCTTCGAGAACGCCGACGCCATGCGCCTGGCGTGGCGGGCGGTGTTCGTCACCGCCGCCCGCCCGGTGACCGCCACGGGTGACGACCAGCCCGCCGATGCCCAGCGTCTCGCCCAGCTCGCCGAGGCCGCGTCGCCCTCGACGCCGCTGGCCGAACTGGGCCTGTCGGGCGCCGCCACCAGTGCTCTCGAACGGCTCGGGCTGGGCACCGTCGGCCAGTTGCTGGACTACTCCAGCGCGGACTGGAACCGGGCGACCGGGGTGGGCAACCAGATCCGCCGCGAGGTCCAGCAGGTCGTCGAACGGCTCCGCGACCGCACCGACCTCGACCCCGGCGAGGGCGACCCGGCGGCCAGCATCGACCGGCTGGCCGCCCGCCTCGCGCCGGTGGCCGGGCCCGACCGGGACGGGATCCTCCTGCTGCTCGGGCTCCAGGACCAGTTGCCCCTGACCGCGCCCGGGGGTGCGCCCGCCACCGAGCCGCCTGGCGCGGCGCCGGCGCCGGCCACCGCGGCGTGGCCGACCCTGGCTGACCTGAGCGCCCGCCTCGGACTCGACCGGGGCGCGTACGACGCCCTTCTGGAGCGGGCGCGGGCCCGCTGGCTCAAAGAACCCGCCGTCACGCGGGTGCGCAACGAGCTGCACGCCATCGTCCAACGGGCCGGCGGGGCGCTGGCCGGCGACGAGCTGGCCCTCGCCCTGGCCGCTCACCGCGGATCGACGGCGACGGGCCCCGACCGGCTCCGGCGGGCTCGCGCCGTGGTGCGGGCGTCCCTCGAGGCCGAGGCGAGGCGGGAGGGCAACCGGTTCACCTGGCGGCGGGCCGGCGGGGGCGCATCAGCGGTCGTGGCCGTTCGCACCGACGCCCTCGACGGTGAGGTGCTGGCCGATTTCGTCGCCAGCCTCGGCCGGGAGGCCGACCTGCTGGCCGCCGCCGACCCCCTGCTTGGCCCAGCGGCGGTGATCGAGCGCCTCCGCCGGGTGGCGCCGCCGGCCGGGCTGGCGCCGCTTCCCGACCACCGGTTGGTGCGGCTGGCCGCCGCCTCCTCGGCCACCGCTGCGGTATCGAGCCGGCTGGAGGCGTACCCAAAGGACCTGAGCCCCGAGCGCGCCGTCGTGCTGGCCCGGACCGCGCTCATGGGGCCGGGCGCCCTCACCGAAGAGGACGTGCGCAACCGGGTGCGGACCCGGTTCCCTGACGCCCAGGCCCTCCCGGGCCGTCCCGAGCTCGACGAGCTGCTGAAGGCCAAGGTCGGCCTCGAGTGGGCGCCGGCCGGCCAGCGGGCCGACGGCGCCCCCCGTGCGGCCGGGTTCGGCGTGCCGGACTCCCGGCCGGCGGCGCCGACCAGCCTCACCTCCATCGGCGGGCGCCGGCGAACGGGCACGTCCGCTGACGTGCCCGACGAGGAACGGGAGTTGGCCGAGAACGTCGACGAGCGGCTCCGCCGCCATGCCGCCCGGGGCGGGTACCTCGTGCTCACCGTGGCCACCCGACGTCAGGAGGCGGCCATCGGCGAGCTGGCCCGTCTCGGCGCCGCACCGGTGAGCGTCGACGAGGTGCTCATCGGCTCGCTGCGGGCCCACGCCGCAGCCAGGAACATCCGCTGGGACCAAGCGATTCTGGCCGCGGACGCCGAGGGCCCCGGCGGCGAGCACTGGAAGCGGCTGCTCACGGTCGTGCGTGACGCGGTGGGGCCGGTGCGCGAGCAACTGCTGACCGGCGGTGAGCACGTCGTGATCACCCACCCCGGGCTGCTGGCCCGCTACGACCTGCTCGGCCTGCTCGACGAGCTGCGAGAGCGCACGAACCGCCAGCCCGACCCCGGCCAGACGCTGCGGACGGTGTGGGTACTCGTGCCCACCGACGACCCCGACGGCCCCGTATCGGTGGCCGGTAAGGCAGTGCCCGTCCTGCCCCCGGAACGGCTGGCGCTGCCCACGGCCTGGCTCGACAACGTGCACCGCACCACCGCAACCGCTGGGGCCCGGCCGTGATCGTCAGCGAACGGCTGCTGGCCGACCTCAAGCCGCTGGTGCGGGAACTGGTCGACGACCTGCGGACCCTGGCCGCAGCCGACCCCGAAACGGCGGCGGTCGTTGCCGGCGAGTTCGCCCGGGCCGGCGCGGCGGGACGGACGGCGCTGGCACGGGACACGTGGGCCGAGGGCCTGTACGCCCAGGTCGCGGTGGCGTGGGCGCTGGCCGGCGTGTTCGTGCGCTTCTGCGAGGACAACGAGCTGGTCCCCGATCCCCTGCTGTCGGGACCGGGGAACCGGCGGGCCATCGCCCACGACCACCGCCGGGCCTACCTGGCCGCCCACCCGGCCCACGACGATCGCCACTGGTTGCGGGAGATCGCCGGCCGCTACCGGGCCCTGCCCGCCACCGGCGACCTGTTCGGCGACCACACCCCCCTCTGGCTGCTGGCCCCCTCGGCCGACGGCGCCCGCACGCTGGTGCAGGCTCTCCAGGAGATCGACCCCGCCACCGGCGACCTGCGCCACGACTTCTCCGACCCGGCCTGGAACACCCGCTTCCTCGGCGACCTCTACCAGGACCTCTCCGAGCACGCCAAGAAGGCCTACGCCCTGCTCCAGACGCCCGAGTTCGTGGAGGAGTTCATCCTCGACCGCACCCTGGAGCCGGCCCTGCGGACGTTCGGCCTGCGCGCCACCACCCTCATCGACCCCGCCTGCGGTAGCGGCCACTTCCTGCTCGGGGCCTTCCACCGCCTGTTCGACCGGTGGGCCGACGCCGAGCCCGCCACCAACCGCCGGGAGCTGGCCCGCCGGGCCGCCGACGCCATCGCCGGCGTCGACCTCAACCCCTTCGCTGCCGCCATCGCCCGCTTCCGGCTGCTGCTGGCCGCCCTGCAGGCCGGCGGCGACACCCGCCTGGCCGACGCCCCCACCTACCCGATCCACATCGCCGTCGGGGACTCCCTGCTCCACGGCGACCCGCCCGGCCGCCTGCCCGGAACGCTGGCCGCCGACGACCTGGCCGCCGCCTCGGCCCACGGCTATTCGTTCGAGGACGTGGCCGCGGCGCGGTCGCTCCTGTCCCGCCAGTGGCACGCCGTGGTCGGCAACCCGCCCTACATCACCGTGAAGGACCCGGCCCTGAACGCGCTGTACCGGCTGCGCTTCAAGACCTGTCACCGGCAATATTCCCTAGGCGTGCCCTTCACTGAACGGTTCTTCGATCTCGCCATCCAGGATGCCGACGCCGAACGCTGCGGCTATGTGGGGATGATCACCGCCAACTCCTTCATGAAACGTGAGTTCGGCAAGAAACTGATCGAGGAGTGGGTCCCTGCCCACGACCTGAGCCATGTCATCGACACCAGCGGTGCCTACATTCCCGGCCACGGCACGCCCACTGTGATCCTGTTCGGCCGCAATCGCCGGCCGGTCGCGTCGTCCGTGCGGGCGGTCATGGGCATCCGCGGCGAGCCCTCCAAGCCGGCCGATGCCGCCAAGGGACTGGTCTGGTCGAGCATCGCCGACCTGGTCGACGACCCGGGTTCCCAGAGCGACTTCGTAAGTGTCGTCGACCTCGAACGGGATCGCTTGGAGAGTCACCCCTGGAGCATCGGCGGCGGCGGGGCCGCCGAGTTGAAGGGACTGCTCGATCAGCGTGGATGCGCGCTTGGCAGCCTGATCGAGCACGTGGGATACACAGGCCAGACCAATGCCGACGACGCCATGCTGAATGATCGGCGAACCCACAGGCGCGTTGGGATGCCGGCCAATCTCTTACGCCAAGTGGTAATCGGCGAAGTCGTACGGGATTGGTCGGTGGGCGAGTCCGATTGGGGCTGGTTCCCGTACCGCCGCGAGGAACTCGTCGAAATCGACGCGGAGCCAGCCGCTCTGCGAAGACTGTGGGCTTATCGGTCAAACCTGTGGACTCGGGCGACCTTTGTCAAGATGACCTACCGCGAGGAAGGCCGACCGTGGTGGGAGTGGCACCAGGTCGCTTTGCATCGGCTCAGGGAGCCGTTGTCCATTGTGTTTGCGTTTGTGGCGACGCACAACCATTTCGTGCTTGACCGGGGTGGGAAGGTCTTCAACAGGACGGCACCGGTGATCAAGTTGGGGGCGGGGGCGGGCGAGCGGCGGCACCTCGAACTACTCGGGGTCCTCAACAGCTCGACCGCCTGCTTCTGGATGAAGCAGGCCTTTCACGGCAAAGGCGTTGGCGGCATTGGAGGCGGAATCGGCGACGAAGGCTGGGAGCCCCGCTACGAGCACGATGGCACGAAGTTGCAGGCGTTTCCGCTGCCTCGGGACCTCGATCCGACCACGGCCACATTGCTCGATGGGTTGGCGACGGAGTTGGCGTCGGTCACGCCGGCGGCCCTCGCCGAAGCGGCTACGCCCACCGCCGAGCGGCTGGCCGACGGCCTCCGGCGGTACGACGACCTCCGGGCGCAGATGATCGCGGCGCAGGAGCGGCTCGACTGGGAGGTCTACCGGCGGTACGGGCTGCTCGACGAGGATCTGACCACGGGCGATGACGCGGAGCCGGCCTTGCACCTTGGCCAGCGGGCGTTCGAGATCGTGCTGGCGCGGCGGATGGCGGCCGGTGAGGAGGAGTCGTCGTGGTTCGCGCGCCACGGCTCCACGCCGATCACCGAGCCTCCCGCCGACTGGCCCGAGGCCTACCGATCACTCGTCGACCGGAGGGTCGAGCTGATCGAGACCGACCTCAACATCGGCCTGATCGAGCGTCCGGAGCACAAGCGGCGGTGGGCGGCCAAGCCGTGGGACGAGCAGCAACAGGCAGCCCTGCGCACATGGCTGCTCGACCGGCTGGAAGACCCCCGCTACTGGCCCGAGCCGGCCGCGCTCACGTCCGCAGCCCGGCTGGCGGCCCAGGCCCGGGCCGACGGCGAGTTCGTGCAGGTGGCCCGGCTGTACGCCGGCCGGGACGATGTCGACATCGGCCCCCTCGTGGCCGATCTCCTGAAGGCCGAGGCGGTCCCCTACCTGGCCGCCCTGCGCTACACCGAGTCGGGCCTGCGCAAGCACGCCCAGTGGCTCGCCACGTGGGAGCTCCAGCGCCGGGAGGACGCAGGCGAGGACGTCGGCGCCATCTCCGTGCCGCCCAAGTACGCCAAGGTCGACTTCCAGGGCGTGGCCTGGGAGCACCGGGGCAAGCTCGACGTGCCCAAGGAGCGGTTCGTCTCATACCCCGGCGCGTCCCGCGAAACCGACCCGTCCCTCGTCGTGGGCTGGGCCGGGTGGGACCACCTGGCCCGGGCCCGGGCGCTGGCGGCGTGGTACGTCCAGGCCAAGCGCGACGGCCGTGACACAGCCCACCTGGCCCCGCTGCTGGCCGGACTGGCCGAGCTGGTCCCCTGGCTGAAGCGGTGGTACGACCAGCCCAGCGCCGACCCTGCCCGCGACCGCCCCGGTACGCAGATCGAAGCCCTGCTCAGGGCCGAGCTGCAGGCCCTGCACCTGAGCGCTGACGACCTGGCGAGCGCCGTCCCCGTGCAGACCCGCAAGCCCCGCCGGTCGCCCCGGGCTGTACGCTGATGCACGACACCGCATTGCATCAACGGAGGCAAACCGTGGGCCGAACGACGACCAGCGTGCGCCTGGACGACGCCCTGCGCCAGCACCTGGCCGCCGCGGCGGCGGCCGAAGGCACAACCGTCACCGATCTCATCGAGCGCTACGTGCGCGAGGTCCTGGCCACTGCGGCCCCACCCCGGCATTACGTTCAAGCCGGGCCCCTCCGGCCGGCGCGACGCCCTGGCCGGCGGGCCCGACGTGTGGGAGTTCGCCTCCACCTCCGCCATGTTGCCGGCGCCGAAGCCGACCGCATCGCGGTCCTGGCCGATCAGTTCGGGTTGCACGAGCGGCAGATCGTCCTCGCCCTCAACTATGCGGCCGTCCACCGGGAGGAGGTCGAGGAGCGGATCCGCGCCAACGACGGCCGAGGCCGAGCGGGTCGCCGCCGAGCGGCAGCGTCTCCTTGCTTGAAAGTTCCTCATCGACGCCCTGCTGCCGCCGGCCACAGCCCCGCAGCTCGCGTCCCTCGGCCACGATGCCGCCACCCCGACGATGGCCGGGGCGCGGGCACCGACGGCCGGGTGATCGTGACCGGGAAGACCAGCGACTTCGCGACGGTGCCCGAGTGCACGGTGCTGCTGTCCGGAAGTCCTGGTGGCCCGCCGGCGACCTCGCCTCGCTCCTGGCGGCCGCCCTCGACCGGGTGGGCGCAGGTCCTACCCCCGGCCCGGTCCCTGGCCAAACGGGCTCGATGCCGGCCCGCGGTGACCCGCCGCCGCGCGCGAGACGGTGCTGTCCCAAGCGGCGCGAGGTCGGCCTCGGTTAGCACTAACGACGGCCGCGCGCCGTTGTCGACGCTCAGAGCGGCAGGAAGGCGCGACCGGCGTCGGGGGTGTGGCTTGATGCCGAACGCTTGTTCGGGTACGATATGGCATGGCAATGACGGTGCGGGGCGGGGGGTGGGAGATCGGGGAGCCGTGGCAGTGGCCGACGGCCGAGCTGGGGCCGGCCCTGGCCGACTGGGCGGTGCGGTCGGCGGTGGCGGAGGCACGGTTTCTGGCGCTGCTGGCCGAGTTCGACCGCCGGGAGGGGTGGTACCTTGACGGGTGCCTCTCGGCGGTCGACTGGCTGGTGTGGCGCTGCGGGATGAGCCGGCGCACCGCGCGCGACAAGCTGCGGGTGGCCCACGAGCTGGGCCGGCGGCCGGAGGTGGCGGAGGCCTTCGGTCGGGGTGCGTTGTCGTACTCTCAGGTGCGGGCCATCACCCGGGTGGTGGGGGCGGACGAAGAGACCGACCGGTCGATGATGCGCCTGGCGGAGTCGGGGACGGTGGCCGACCTGGAGCGGGCCGCGCACCACTACCAGTCCCTGGCCGAGCAGGAGCAGGGCGTCGACGGCTACCTCGCCCGCTTCGACCGCCGCCGCGTCACCGCCTCCCGCACCTACGACGGCATGGTGGTGCTGGAGGTGGTGCTGGCAGCCGAGGAGGGCGAGGAGGTGCTGGCGGCGCTGTCCACAGGCGGTTCAGCTGAACCGGTTTTGTCCACAGCCTAGGCCCGGGCCGACGCCCTGGTGGAGCTGGTGCGGGGCGACCGGCCGGCCGGGCAGCGCTACACGGTCAACTTCGTCGCCGACGTCGCCGCGGTGGCCAACACCTTCGCCGAGGCCACCGAGACCCTGCGCCGCCTGGCCTGCGACTGCGGGGTGGTGCGCCACCTCATGAGAGGGAGGAGCGAGCCGCTCGACATCGGCCGGCGGACGGCGGTGTGGACCACGGCCCAACGAAGGGCCATCTCCCGGCGGGACGACGGGGTCTGTCGCTTCGTCGCCTGCCACCGCCGCACCTGCGACATCCACCACGTCCACCACTACGACAAGGGCGGCCGCACCGCGGTCGACAACGGCATCCTCCTGTGCCCACGGCATCACACCGCCGTCCACGAGGGCGGGTTCGGGATCACGGGCGAGCCCAACGGCACACTCACGTTCCACCGGCCAGACGGCTCGGTGCTCGGCCCCTCCTAGTAGTAGCTGCGCTAGAGGGCTTGACCCGCCGGCCGGTAGCAGTCAGACGCCTTCGGTCACCGGGCCGTAACGCTGCTGCGCGGCCCGGGCCGAGGTGCCGATGATCAGGCCGATCCGGCGCCACGAGATGCCCCTGGCCCGAGCGGCGGCGACCGCCTCGACGAGCTGTTGCTCACTGCGGGCGCGCGCGATCGTCGCCCGGCGGAGCAGGTACTCCTCGACCGGCTGCTCGTGCCCGGCGTCGGGCTCGTACTCCTCGAATCGCCGGGCCAGCTCGGCGCCGTGGTCGAGTACCTCCTGGATGGAACGGGGCATGGTCACTCCAAGAAC
>Ga0187893_10013895_pt1 | contig 11100 bp, 10 predicted proteins | sample MA1701074metaG_FD_139574 | JGI IMG/M metagenome (GOLD analysis project Ga0187893, IMG submission 139574) | White microbial mat communities from a basaltic lava cave in the Kipuka Kanohina Cave System on the Island of Hawaii, USA - MA170107-4 metaG ...
ATCTTTTCTTGCATCGTCGATTCAGGAGAGTGAAGAATTGACTCAATGGTCTCACGTGCCGCCTCAAGGCGCATCGCGCCAATGGTTGCTATAGCTTGTAGGCGCACCTTAGATGAGGTGTCTTGGGTCATGAGGCGCTTTGTCTCTTCGATCATGGCGATGTCGCGGCTTTTCGTGGCAAGGCTCAGTGCTATGAGGCGCATCTGCTCGCTTGGATCTTCGAGAGCTTTAAGACAAAGCGGTAGGCCCTTGGCGTCATTGGCCATAAAAGATGCCAAAGTTGCCTCGAAGCGTATCAATGGTGATAAGCTGTGCGAGCTTTTTTGCAAGATGGCCCAAGCCACCTCTTCAAGAAGTGTATTATCAAGTGCCTCTTCGGTTTCACGAAATGCCTTTATGAGCTCTGGCAGTTGGCCAGATCTGGCAAGTAGCAGTATATTGAGTTTTGTTAGTTCTGGGTTATTGGGGTCTTGTGCCAGAAGTGGGGTGAGCTCTTTGAGTGCTTCAGGGGCATCTCCGATGGTTAAAAAGGCTTCGATGCGCTTGAGATCGTGTGCCATGAGTGAAGAGCAAAACAGAAGAAAAACAAGTAGATACTTCATTTTATCAGGCGGCTGATGGCTTTAAATTGCGGGTGCTTGGCATCGCCGAGAAGTTCAAAGAGCAACGTTTCGGTGGTGGTGATATGTGCTCCAAGTGATCTGAAAGTATCTATTGCAATTTGATGATCGAGTGCATTTCTCGATGAGATGGCATCAAGGGGGACAACTACCTTCTTATTCTCTCTCAACAGGTCTTTTGCTGTCTGCAGCACGCAGACGTGCGATTCGATGCCGACAACAATCCAATACTCTTCTGGATAGGCTAAGATTGCTTTTTTTAGCGCAGCATCACCAAGGCAGGAAAAGGCAGTCTTTTCATAGCGCGGCAATATGGCTCGTAACGGCTCGATAGTTGGTCCAAGACCTTGCGGGTATTGCTCGCTTAATAGGCTGGGGATTTCAAGCAGTTTTGCGGCTTCAAAAAGCACTTCTAACCGCTTTAATAGGGCTTGATTGTCTTGCACCTTAGCAAAGAGCTTTTCTTGGACGTCGATAAATAACAGACGGCAATTTTTAGGCGACAGGACCAAGATGGCATCCTCCGATCAGGTGGAAGTGGAGATGAAAAATTGACTGGCCAGCCATGGGGCCATTGTTGGTAAGGAGTCGATAGCCTTCGTGGATTTTAAATTTCTTTGCCAGGTCGTTGGCGACAGTGACAATTTCTGCGATGAGGGGACCATCTTCGGCCTTGATATCAGCAATGCCATGGATGGCCTTTTTGGGGACGATCAGGATATGCACGGGAGCCGCAGGAGCTATGTCTTTAAAGGCGATCAAGCGCTCATTTTCAAAGACTTTGTCACAGGGAAGTTCTCCGTCGATGATTTTTTGAAATATATTTTTCATAGGTGACTCCTGGCGTGCAGTACTTTGTCTAAAGCTAAGAGAGCATCGTCTTTTGTCTTCCAGACGGAAATAAAGCGGCCCTTATGGCAAAAGAGCGCGCCTGTAATGCCACTTGCTTTTTGTAATTCATCGTCTAGTAGCCCTGCCCAATCTTCTGGAAGGGGTTGTCGCACTTTCATCTTGTCGTCTGAGGTGGGAGGGATGCCGCGCAGCTTCCAGCACTTTCCTGAGGGCATGATGACAAAGCGGGCAGGATGTCTTTCACCATCGAGCTCAAAAAAGGCATCCATCCAGGGGATGGCCTTTTCAAAAATGAGGCAGTCGCGAAAATCGGCCATGGCTTGGGCCACAACTTCGCGGCACGACTGGTTGTACTGGTAGCGCTCCCAAAGGCGTCTGATGTGGCCTACTGTAAAGCTCTCAGCAGCAAAAAAGGCAGCATCTTGCTCTTCTGGTGGGGAGTCGTAATGAATCGGGGTAAAGTTTGAGATTACCTGAGAGAAGGTGCAAAAGCCGGGAATCTGGGGATCTTTGCCGTTGTCGTGGGCATCAACGCCCCGAACGAGCGAGTTATTGATGAAGTCAAACTCTTTTTGTTTCAGGATGCCACTGTTTCTAAGGTACTCAAGCACCATGCCAGCTGAGCTTAGATGCCCCTTGTATTCTGCCTGGTGGTGATCAAAGCGCTTTAGGGCGGGCTCAAAAATACCGCCAACATCGCACACATACTCACAGACTGCCAGCTCTTCAAACGAGCGGGTGCGCTTGATTTTGTCGTGATCGATCAAACCAAAATATTCCAATAGGGCACAGGCGGTCACTTCATCTGCATGAAAGGTGCCATCGTGGGTGCCAACCGAGCGCGGGATCTTCTGGGGAGTGTGCGTCATAGTAATGCTATACCATCAGTATCGTAAAACCCTCAATTATCTGAATCTACGATTTTCCAGCAAAGAAATTTGATATATCTGTATATGGTAAATTTTAACCTAGATTCGGCAGTTCGAAATGGCCAAGAATGCTAAGATTTTGATTTACAATGATATACGAAAGGCGCCGACATACTCGATCGAGTAGGCGGCGCCTTTCGTATGGCATTGTAGGTCAAAAGATTAGCGTTCTTGGCCGTTTCCAACTGCCGAATCTAGGTTTAATTAAGGGAGATTTATGGACATCGCCCAGCTGGATCTGGTGACGCCAGACGGCAAAGTGACTGAGCTGCATAGGATTGACGATCGCACATCGCTTGCTCACGTCCTCATAGAAAATATCAACCCCAACTTTGTTGGTTTTGATATCGAACCAGAACTTGTCTGTTTCAATTTGAAAAGCGCCTTGGCGCAAATTGGTCTAAATGGTGTGGGCGAGCACTACGAACTTGACCGCAAGGCGCGCCGCGCTCGCTTGCTTGTCAGGCTCTCTGCCCTGGGTCCAATCGCGCGCGAGATGCTGACCCATGTTCATTTGGGAGCGCTGCTAGGCAAGCTCTTTGCTTGCGACGAAAGGCGTCGCGTGAGGAATCCTGAGTATCTCTCGCGCATGTTTGGAAGATCCGATCGCAAAGGACGACCTCTTCTTTCCCTTGGTGGCATGCAGGGAAGTGACACTCTCATTTTAGATAGAATTGATGGCAGGCTTGTGGCCTATTTGGCTCTACGCAATGGTCGCATTGCCTACGAGGGGTCGATCTTTGGCTTTTTGCCGACGATGGGAAAAGCGCTTCTGGGAGGCAAGTACTCACTTCGCGACCTTTTGCAGCTGCATCAGGATTGGCTTCCCGGAGCGCCAAAAAATGTCGACGAAGATGAGATACTGCTTGTGAGAACAGCGCCACTACACATACGTACGGTTTTTGCCAAAGTGGTCGATTCACTCCTTGCCCCAGGCTATCAACACACCTCTGCCAACGTTTTGCAGCCTGACACAACAGCATCAGGCGATGTGTATGAGCTCTTTGGCAAAGCCAAACGCGAAATCACCGACATTCCTCTGGAGTTTTACACGCTAGAACCCTATCGAGAGCATGTCTTTTTTTCTGATCGCGACCAATTGCAGGCCTGTTTAGAAGATCCAGCTGCGCTCTTTAAAGCCTTTAGTACAGCGCCGCAGCCAATCGATGAGCGCGCGGCGATCTTTGTGGTAAAGGGCCATCAGATGGAATCGTTAAAACCGGAAGATTGGCTGGTAAAGCAGCCGGTGTTTCATGAGCTGCCGGGCATCCAGCACGGAACGCGCCAAGCGCTTTTGATCTCTCGCTTTATCGAACAGCAACCCACTTACCCATTCTTAAAGGCTATTGAAGATGGAGAGATTACGAGCCAAGGGGTTCTTTTTGCTCGTTATTTTCCCTCGCCGATCATGAAGCGCATGTTACTTTCTGAGCAGGTAGCAACCTGCTTGAAGGGTATCTACTTTCAGTACCCCTCCTATTCACATGGGCAGTTTTTTTCGTACGAAGATCGCGCCATGCTCAACGACCTGTACAAGTTTGCCGTGCCGGTCTATTGGGTCGATGAAATTACCGGAAAAATTTTGCAGTACGTGCAAAAACCAAAGCGCGAGACGGGAATGTTTGTGCCGCTCAAGCAGATCGAAGTGTTTATTAAGGCCACCACCTTTGGCGTGTATGGCTCAAACCTTCTTTCGGGGCTCTTTGAAGATCTTCTGAGCGATCTATTAAAGGGTGTGCTGGAACTGCGCGAGTCTAGTGATCATCCGCTGCTAAAGCCTGATACGCCGCTCGTTTTGATTACCGGAGGCGGTCCTGGCGCAATGGAGACAGGCAATCGCATTGCTAAAGAGCTGAAAATCTTATCAGGGGCGCGCCTTGCAGATTTTGGCTCAAGAAAAGATGTCCTGATTAATGAGCAGCGGCAAAACCCCTACATAGAAGCCAAGATGACCTATCGCCACTATGAGCTGGTAGAACGCCAGGCAGAGTTTAACCTCGACTTTCCGATCTTTGTGACGGGAGGGATTGGGACTGACTTTGAATACTGCCTTGAAGAGGTGCGTCGCAAGGTGGGCTGTGTCGATCCAACGCCGATTCTTCTTGTTGGTGATGTCGACTACTGGAAAGCCAAGATCACCAGTCGCTACCAAGAGAATTTAAAAAATGGCACGATCAAGGGCTCTGAGTGGGTCAGTAACTGCTTTTTCTGTGTGCACACCTCTCAGCAGGGGCTCGAAGTCTACCGTAAGTACTTTAAAGGCGAGCTGAAAATGAGAAAAGATAGCCCCGTCCAAGAGCTTGGCTTTATCGATGCGACAGGTTAGACACTAGAAACCGTAGGAGAGCCTTGCCTGGACGTAATCGTCTCTTATGCGGCTGAATTGGCCATCGGAGCTATAGCCTGAGTGGTATTCTAGGGAGAAGCGAATCTTTTTGCCCATGCCGTTGATTTTACCCCATTCGTAGCCTAAGGCAAAGTTGGCGTCGATCTTCCATCGGTTGTCTTGCCAGTTTTCAAAGTGCATGGCCATGTAGGGCGTACCGTACAGCTGCTTCCATTCGCGTCTTCCTGCGCGCACCTCCATGCCATATTCTGCATAAAGTGGCTTTAGATGCATTTCTGAGTCGCTATGAGCGATCACGCCGAGTACGCCGTAGAGGCGGATCTGTTTGGTGATGTTGTAGGCAAAGGAGTAGTCAATGGCCTCAAAGCTTTTGTTGAGACGCTTTTTATGGTGTTTGCAGCCCAAGTATTCATCTCCCAAATGTGAGGAGATGTGATAGAGTCTTGCGCGATGGGCCCAACGTCCATAAGCGAAGCTCACAGGAATGCCCACGTAGTAGTCTGCGTTGATCAAAGGGCTCGATGGAGTCGTTTGGTTGAAGATGGCAAAGACGGCGCCTTCGATTTCGAGCTGCAGATCGCCTTTGTGTTTCAGGATGTCGACGTTTGACCAGCGATACAGGGGAAATTGGTCACCAAAGGAGACCGGAGTACAGGTCTGCCCTGCCACAGCATCGTGGAGCCTGACACCACCCGAAAAAGAGACCTGGTGAGGATTGGCAACCTGTGTCGGATACAAGACGGTGGATTGCGGAAGCCACATCCCGTTGTGTTTGGATTTTTGCAGTGCCTCCTTTTCTTGCGCATTGACAACACTGAGAGAGGCCATATCGGTATTTGTGGAATCGGCAACAAACTTTACGACGTAACTTGTGATCTTATTGGCTTTGGACTTGTCCTTGGGCAGGTTTGCCATAATGACGTTGCCATTTCTGACGGTGACGACGACGCCAGAGTATGGAAATTTGGCGTCGATAGTGCCCTGGATATAGGCCTCTAAATAGGTATTTTGTTTTTCATGTTCTTCGCGGAGATATTCATCTTTAGAGCTCATCAGCTGCAAGTCTTCTGGCATTTCGATGGCGACAACGCTTTCGTGCTTTGCCTCGTCGTTTGCAGCAAGAGACAAGCAGGTAGTCATGAAAATAAAGGCAAATGAATAGGCGCGCAGCATGAAAGATCCCTCGAAACTTCGAAACATATTTCTAGCTTCTTACTGAATTGGGTGGAAAAAAGGCAAGATTTTCTGTATCCTGTTTTTTTCTCAGGGGCAATAGCTCAGTTGGTCAGAGCAGCGGACTCATAATCCGTTGGTCCCAGGTTCAAGTCCTGGTTGCCCCACTCTTTCACACGCACTTCTGAACCCAGCTTGACTTGACCGAATGTTAATCATCAAGTTAGGATTTGTCATCTCGGCGCAATGGCAGTGCAATTAAAAAAACAACTTTAATTAGCACGGCATCCAAATACTTCAAGGAGTTTCTCCATGACATCAAAAAAGAAAACTCTTCAAGTTCGAAAAGAGGGTAAAGACCTACTTGCAGATCTACGTGACATGATTGAAACCACTCGCCAGACAGTAGCAACTGCTGTAAACGCAGCATTAGCTTCTCTCTATTGGCGAATCGGCAAGCGAATTAGGCAAGAAATTTTACAAGAAAAAAGAGCTGAATATGGACAATCGATTATAGCAAATCTCGCTCAACTACTTGCGCAAGATTATGGCAATGGATTTACAGAAAAAAATTTACGAAGAATGATCCAATTTGCAGAGATTTTCCCTGACGAACAAATTGTCGTATCGCTAATACGACAATTGAGCTGGACGCATTTTATAGCCCTTATTCCCCTTAAGGATCCCCTTAAGCGCGACTTTTATGCAGAAATGTGTCGGATTGAGAAATGGAACGTAACGACGCTGAGAGCTAAAATTGATTCCATGCTGTATGAAAGAACAGCTCTTTCAAGAAAGCCAGAGCTAGTTGCAAAAGCAGAATTAGAAAGTCTACGCAAAGAGGACCTTGTTACCCCAAATCTTGTCTTTCGTGATCCGTACATCTTAGAATTTTTGAATCTTAAAGACCGTTATATCGAAAAGGATCTCGAAGACGCCATCATGTGCGAACTTGAGCAATTTCTCCTGGAACTTGGCGGTGGTTTCTGCTTTCTTGCACGGCAAAAGAGAATTATTGTAGATGATGAGGATTTTCACCTTGACCTTCTCTTTTTCCATAGAGATTTGAACCGCCTCGTCGCTATTGAATTAAAGCTTGGCGATTTTAAGCCCGACCATAAAGGACAAATGGAACTCTACTTGCGTTGGCTGAATAAATATGAAAAACGCCCGGGAGAGGAGTCGCCAATAGGCCTCATTCTATGCGCTGGCAAAAAGGGAGAAAGGGTTGAACTGCTGGAATTAGACCGCTCAGGGATACACGTCGCAGAATATCTGACCGTCTTACCTCCCAAAAAGATCCTACGCGAGAAGTTGCATAAAGCTATCGCGCATGCGCGCAAAAGATTGGAACAACATTACTGAGATAGGTTCATATGCAGAAAGAAATTCTAAAGATTGTGAACGCGATCGAGCCTTTTGATGCACAAGAAGCAGAACACCTAGCGTATGCGAGAGTATGGATCGAAAGTGCAGAGGGGCTCTTTCGCACGCATAAACCTGCTACACCAGATCCTCATTTAGTGTCGTACTTCCTTCTCTTCGACGAAGCTGCAAACAAAGTACTCCTTGTTGATCATAAAAAGGCAGACCTGTGGCTGCCAACAGGCGGCCACGTCGAACCAGATGAACACCCAAAAGATACAGTAATTAGGGAAGCAAAAGAAGAACTTCATATTGAGGCGGACTTTCTCATCGATGACCCCATTTTTCTCACCGTGACAAAGACTCAAGGAACCGTTGCAAGGCACACAGATGTATCACTCTGGTATATTCTGAGAGGCTCAAGCCTACAGTGCTATGAATATGATCCTGACGAATTTTCCGAGATTCGCTGGTTTTTACTCAATGAGCTCCCCTATTCACGCACTGACCCCCACTTGAAGCGATTTATAGAAAAACTCAAGGTTCGAGCCTGAATATGGAACAACTAGTCACTTTGTATCGCGAACGCCTGAATTTGCAAGATGCAACATTTCGATGCATCGAACATGAAGATGCCATGGTTGCAAAGGTTTTTAAGGTGATTTTGCCTTCGGGCAGTGAGTGTGTTTTAAAAGTATGTGAACGTCCTAATGATTTCTTGCGTGAAGTCTATTTTTTGCGTTGTCTAGAAAAAAGCATTCCTGTCCCACGCATTATCGATAGAGTGCAACCAGAACCGGGCATTCATGGAGCCATTTTGATGGAATGCCTGCCTGGCGCACTTCTTACTATGCATGACTTGACCGATGAACTGGCCTATGAAATTGGTTCATGTTTCGCGCGCATTCATCTTCATCGTAGAACAGGTTTTGGCGATCTCATCCATCCTCACGACTTAATCCAAGACGCCCGTGTTCCTTTTGCGCAAAAGTTTGCAGAGGGCTTTACGGAATGTAGCAATCATTTGCCCAGACACTTGCTTGAACAATGCCGGCGCTTACTTGATACCCACATAGATCTTTTACAAACCGTTGACGGTCCTTGCATCATTCACCGCGATTTTCGCCCAGGAAACATCCTCGTATCGCATGGGAAACTTGTGGGAATCATTGACTGGTCATCAGCGCGAGCTGGCTTTAGTCAAGAAGATTTCTGCCCACTAGAGCATGGGGAATGGCCATCACATAAAAATGCATTTCTTGCAGGGTATAGAAGCATTCGTCTTGTTCCTGATTACAAGAGCATGATGCCACTATTGCGGCTGCACAGGGCCTTTGCTACTATTGGCTTTACAGTGAAGACTGGGACATGGAACAGCCAGCACTCTCGCCTATACCAGAGAGATCGTCGTTTTCTTGAAGCGATGTTTGAGGACTAATCGAGACTATCACTCATTTCGTGCGTTGACGGCATATTGGTTCCTGGGTAGACTGCAAGGTACTTGGAGAATATGATGAAATTTGCAATTTTAGGGGTCCTTTTTTTTGTTTTTTCGACTTCGCTGTTTGGCGGGCTTAAGGTAGATCTTGGCTGCACGAGTGCCGTTTTGATCAATAGCAAGACGGGCAAAGTGCTCTTTCAAAAAAATGCCTCGCAGGAGATGTATCCGGCAAGCTGCACCAAAATCGCCTTTGCGCTCTACGCTATCAAATTTCATGAAGCGCTTTTTACTAGGCGCATAGCGGCCTCTAAAAATTGTCTAAAGAGCCTTCCAGAAGCTCAAAAAAGCAAAAAAAACTTTTCCTTGCATCCCTCCTATATTCTTGAAACGGACTCCTCTCATATGGGCTTAAAGGTGGGAGAAGAGCTGAGCTTTTATGAGCTGTTAGAGGCAACGATCGTTGTCTCTGCTGATGATGCCTCGAATGTGATTGCCGAAGTGATGGGAAATGGTTCAATCGACAAATGTGTCGACGATGTAAATCGCTACATCAAGTCTCTCGGGATCCAATCAACGCGCTTTATGAATCCTCATGGGCTTCATCATCCAGAGCATGTTTCGACGGCACTTGATTTGGCCCGGCTCTCTCAGGAAGCGATGAAGGATCCTCTGTTTCGCAAGATAGCCAAAATGCCTCGCTTTCTCAGGCCTAAGACCAATAAGCAGCTTGCAGTACATTTGCAGACGACCAACCGACTCCTTGTAAAGGGCTCAAGTGCCTATTATCCGCCGGCAGTTGGTATCAAGACAGGCTATCATCGCCGGGCTGGCCATTGTCTCGTGTCTGAAGCCGAGAAAGATGGGCGTTCTTTGATTGCTGTTGTGCTTCAAGCAAAAACTCGAGATGATCGTTTTCGCGACACGGTAAAACTGTTTCAGGCAGCGTTTGATGAGACTAAGACGACAAAAACCTATCTTCCTTCCGGCTCTCAAGAGTTTTCAAGAGTTGTTGTAGGAGGACGAGATCCTCTTCGTACCTACACCGATGAGCCAATCTGTCATACATTCTATCCATCAGAAAACCCCGAGACGCGCTGTCAGCTCGTGTGGCACGAAGTTGTGCTTCCAGTAAAAAAGGGCACTCCGGTAGGCCAGCTTCTTTTTCATGCCGATGGAAAAGTGGTGCAAAAAACAACTCTCTATGCCGCAAATGGCGTGGATGAGACCTTCACTCATACCTTGAAAAAGCGCCTTCCACGGCCTTGGATATTGTTTGGGCTTATCGGTTTTATTGGAATTGGTCTAGGGCTATTTGCCGTGTCCAAAAGCAAGTAGGGCTACAGACGTAGGCAATGTCTGAAAATTGCAAATAGGAATCAGGCAATTTTTCTGGTGCGAAAATCATAAAGAATGAGGCGCCGCCATTTTTCATTTAATTATCCCCTTTTATAGGATCTCTATAGCAACGCTTCAAAATTTGGCAAGAACTTCTAATTAAGATATCCTATTATAATTTATGAAAAGGTGAAGGTAGAGATGCTAGACAATGAAGAATTGGCCCAGATTGCCAAGAAGTTGGGTTTGGATAAAATGAAGAGGCATATCTTTTTATGCTGCGATCAAACAAAGCCCAAATGCTGCAGTCACGCTGAAGGTCTTCGCTCATGGGAATATCTTAAAGAGCGATTAAAAGAGCTCAATCTCTCTGAAGCAGGCGGGATCTTGCGCTCGAAGGTCAATTGCTTGCGCCTCTGTACAAATGGGCCGATTGCTGTCGTCTATCCTGAGGGCATCTGGTATCACTCCTGTACACCTGAAGTTCTGGAAACCATCATCCAGCAGCATCTCATTGGCGGTAAAATTGTCGCTGAGTTTTTTATAAATATAAAATAATTTAATTAAGGTGGCACTTATGGCAATAGATAGAGCTCATTTTACAAGACTCGTTAGCGAAACTGTGGTCTTTCGCGAAAAGGAGCAAGATCCTTTTCAGTTATTCTGTGGACAAGCTCAGGGAAAAAGAAAAGTGCAAGATGATCTGATCGCGATTGCCTATAAAATATTTGATTCGATCGAAAATAAACAGAAAGTGGGGAGATGCGAGGTAAAACTCAAATTTCAGGTCTCTGAAGAGACTCAAGATGAGCTCATCTCATCTTTTCTGAAAGAGAACTACTGCATAGTGTGTGAAATCCAAAGAACTTCATCAGAGAGCCATCCGCTGAAGCGAGCTCGACCAGACGATAGCGATGAAATTTTTAGTAAATTCTTTGGAAGAAACATTCCAGTTGGCGCGTCTATCGTGGAAAAGGTTGAGAGCCTTTGGCAAATAAACTGGGCGGACAATCCCTCGCTCCTTAAAAATCCACTGCC
>Ga0187893_10013896_pt1 | contig 11099 bp, 8 predicted proteins | sample MA1701074metaG_FD_139574 | JGI IMG/M metagenome (GOLD analysis project Ga0187893, IMG submission 139574) | White microbial mat communities from a basaltic lava cave in the Kipuka Kanohina Cave System on the Island of Hawaii, USA - MA170107-4 metaG ...
CCCTCGCGCAAACCTTACGTTTTAGTCGCGCTCACCCGCGGGATAGAAGTAGAGAAACGCGCGCACCGACTGATTGCCGACATCTCGCGCGCTGTTTATGAATTCCTCTCGCGCAACGAGTGAGAGGAGCTTGTCGAACCCGCACAATGGAGAGGCGTTTCCTGAAAAGTCAGCGATGAAGATATTCGGGGCTGGTGATCGAATCTTGAGAGCGGGACAGGCAGGAAAGGAAAGCGATGTCGCTTAATGAATGCTGATGCTTCAGGCGGGGTGTGACTGCCGATCAACGCGCCATTTACGAATATCACTTGATATTGTCCAAAGCGGCTTCGAGTTGCTCGATAACTTCGATGGCCTTTTCAACCTCACGGCGATGAACGCTACTCCAATCGGCATGGCTCAACGGGTTAAGAATCACTTTGCGATACCTCTGAACCTCGATAAGTAATTGATCGGTTATCTGCGCCGTCCATTTCTGCGAGCTTCTTGCCTCTTTCACTGCGAGCCAGAAATCTTCGGAGGATAATTCGTTTGCCCTCTCTTTGTAGCGTACTTTGAGGTTCTTCTTATCGCAGAACTTTTTCAGCTTTGCCTCGAAGTGTGTTCGCGCGTAAACGGCGGCTGCTTTGAAATCGTTATCGTTCAGATGCTCTTTGGCCCGCTCCAGAAATTGCCTATCAGGAGAGCAAACAGGAGCATAAATTGGTACATCGCGCTCATCAGTTCTGGCTGCGAAAAACTCGACGTATTCCCAATTGCCAGCCGCTTTCTGACTCTCGATGTGATGCTTAACGATGTCGTACCATGCCTTATCGTAAGTGAAAAAGAAAATCTGATATTCCCTGAAATGATTATCCAGAATGTCCAACACTGGCAGACGGTTCGACATATCCAGCCCAATCAACACATCATCAAGCGCGATGATTCGCAACCGGCTGATGGGCTGCAACAGCAATGCCGCAAAGAAAATTGAAATCGCTATTGCTGACAACTTTGCCTCATTCAGAAATTGGTGATGGTCTTCGCGCGTCTCTCTGAAAAACTTGACCTTCAAGCCGACAATCTGTTTATCAATCCTTTTCTCATCCGCGTTGTACTCGACTCCGCCGAAGTTCAATTCGATTTCCAGCGCATAGCCGAAGCTATTCAGTATCTCTTGCGCTTTGCCTTTCAATTCATCGAGTTTATTTCGCAAGCCATCGTTGAATGTCCTGATCTTTTCAATCAATGCCTCCTTCTGCTTCGGTGAACGATGCTTGAGTTTTTCCAGAGAGTCTTTGGAGTCCTTTATATCCTGCCACTCTTCGCCGAATGGACGGCGGCTGAGATCATTCCAAGCATGAGAAAGAATGCTCTTGAGAAGCAGATTGAAAATGTTGACGGTCGAGTTTTCCTGTTGCAGAAAATAGGTCGCCAGAAGTGATTTATAATCGATGAATCCTTTAGTCTTGTTGATTTCCAGAATCAACTGCTCGCCGGTTTCGTTCTTGTTTGCAGACCACTCGTAAAGTTTTGCTTGTAGATTCGGATTTCGGGTCGTCGCCTTCGGGTCTGTGAAATGAACTTTTATATAGCCGTAGTCAGTGTTGATGAAGATGTTGCGAAACGGGAATTGAGTGATGTCGTTTTTCTTTGCGGCGCATTCGAGGAAATCTCTCAGGGCGCAAAAGAGTGAAGATTTGCCGCTCCCGTTCTCGCCATAAACGAGAAGATTCTTGCCCGTTCTGCGCAGATCGATCTTCAACGGGCGGCCTTTGAAGGCGCGAAAATTCTTAATCTCGATTGAGGTGATTCTCATGCCTTACTCCTGATGATACGAATGCTCTGCGGTTACTCGCCTATGGCCTGAAGAAATCGGTCGACCAGATTCGCGTCGTAATAAATCCCGCTTTGTTGAGCCTGCTCAATGAACGGACGCACGGCGGAGATCAATCCCGATGCTTTGGCCTTTCCAATCAAGCCGAGCGAGCCGACAACCTGTAACCCGACGGCTAAGGCAGCGCGTCGCCCTTTCAACTCGTCAATGCAAACTCGTGAGATTTTCTGCTCCAAAGCCAATTGAATCACTGACGCTTCGCCATCGTCTAAAGCTATCGAGGCAAATGGCGCGAGTGGAGATTGCAAAGGCAGCACCTCTACCCATGAAGGTATGGCGACCGAGTAGCCGAGCGCCGTTCCTTTGAGGATTTCGGTTTCAACCTGAGACGGACAAAGAAATTCGTAAGGCAGTTGCGCGATGAGGTCGAGAGCCTGCATCTTCCCCAGCGCGATCAGAGGGCCGCTGTTGATGACGATCCTTTCACTCATGCAAAGCAAACCCAATCTCAAGGGCAGCGTCTTCGGCGCGCAGGTTGCTCATCGGCACGCCTATTTGCGCGAGCGCGAATAGAAACTCGACACGGCTTTTGCCCGCAAGCCGCGCCGCTTCGCCCGATGATAATCGCCCAAGTTCATAGAGCTTTGCCGCCAGCAAAAATTTCGCTTCGGCGGAAAACTCCTCGCTGTTCATGCCGAGGCGGAATAATAAATCGTCCTGATACTCGATTGTCAAAGTGTGCGTCATAACTTGTCTCCTGTCGGGCTTCATTCTACGCGGAGATTCCAACGCCTTCAATGATTGTGTAATCTTGACGGGCAAATCGCTTCAAGCCTTGCCTTCTATGATGCGGATGCTTTCCAGGACTGAACGCAGGCGGGTAAGCGTTCGGGGTTGAATCTTTCAGAGCTTGTCATGTTCGGCGGGTTCGACATCGGGAACCTGCGCCAGCGCCTTCAACGCCTCTTCCCAACTGCCGCGACGAGCGCGCTCTTCCAGATAATCTTTCGTCAGCCAGACGGACACCTGCGAAGCCAGCGCAATGGCCACCAGTTGATCAATCGAGATATTTTCACGCACTGCGAGCGATTCAACTTGTTTGTAGAGCGAATCTGGTATCTCTGTTTTAATCGTGGTCATGGAATTTCCCCCATAAGTCTTAAAAATTCTGCTGGCGTAGCCAGCGCGATGCCGAAGCGCGATGCCGCAAGCAGGTCGCGGGCGTTGTAGGTGATGATGAAATCGGCCTGAGCGCGCACCGCTAACTCTATCAGGAAATCATCACCCGGATCATTTGCCAAAGGTCGCCACAGATAAAAAATATCATGCAGGTTGGCGATGGAACAGATGCCGTCGAGCAACTTATCAATCGCCGCTGTGTCGAATCCGGCGATCATGCCGGGGCGCTTCAAAACATCTTCATACTCCAAAATGAGAGGCGTCGAAAGATTCACTTGCCACCGCGCATCGTCAAGCCTGGTGAGCAGTTTGAAGGACGCGCCGCGCCGCGAGCGCAATGCCGTGACCAGTACGTTCGTGTCTATCACTATCTGATAAGGACGACTCATTCGACGGCCCTTTCAAAAATGACATCTCATGCGGCGCAGGCCCGCTCACGCCTTGCCTTCGATGATGCGGATGCTCTCTATCGTGTCGAGGAAGAAAATGTTTTGCCTGATGATATGATCGCGGTCGAAGAGCCGTTCGAATACGTCTCTCAGCGCGGCCAGCTTATCGCCCTTGATCGTATCGAGCGCGGGCAGACGTTCAGCCATCAGAGGCTCGAAGAATTTCCTTCCCGATTGATGGATTTCTTCAGTCAGGTACAACTCATAAACCAGCGCGTCTATCAACTGCTCGAAATAACTTATCATCAGTTGATCGCGCGATGAGCCTTCGTCAAGGTTGGCTTTCAGGAAAAGAATATAGTCGACCAGCATCACCACTTGTTGGTGTTGCTTTACCTCGGCAGGGTCGGAGAAATCGATTGTGCGGACAGGCAGTTGTTTGATGAACTGTGTGAAGTAACGAAAGAAGCCGCCGCGTAATGGCGTACTGATCTTCTTCCAATAAAAGTCGATAATCTTGCTGTTGAGCAAACCCAAAATGTATTTTGGAGATTCAGCAACGCCATCTTTCAGAGTGATACCGTAGCCACTGGTAAATGCGTACTGTCCGCTTTCATCAAGCGCGAACGAGGCTCGATCCGCTATGTCAGGCACAAGTATCTTGTAGCACTTCATCATCTCTATGTTTTTTGGGTACACAAAGCCATACCAATTATCCCCGCTCATTTTTCCGTTCTCGCGTTCTTGCAAGTGTGGCTTGTTTTCAAGAAGGTAAGCGAACGTGTTTGGAAATCTCTTCTTTAATTCTGACTCTTTGATGAGCGCGATTGCGTCATTATCGATGCAATAAGGAATGATGACAACCTTGCCTGAAGGCAAAATCTGGAACGGCTTAATCTCACGCCCTTGCAGAAACAGGGATACTGCATCACGTTCCAAAACCACTTCACTCTTCAGCTTTTGCGAGTAAGCGGTTATCAATTTTCCCATCGTCTTCACAGTGTCCAGCACGTAAATCTCATTCGCGCTGGTTCGAATACCTTGCGCCATCCTTTCCGCGATGTCTTCCATCTTCGTCGGCATCCGGCTCAACTTCTCGAACAACGCCGCTTCTTTGCCCACAGCAAAATTCCATTCATCGCCGTTGATTCGCTCGCTTGCAATTTCACCCTTCTGCCCCGCTCTCGCTTTGCTCCACAATTCGAAGTCTTCTACCTTCACCAGTCGAAACTGCGAGACTGGCGACTTGCTCAAAAACAACAAACAGGTGTAGGTCGTCGCGGCGGCAAAGATTTGCTGATCGCCGAAATGAACAACGTGCTGAAGATGTCTGCCATCGGCAATCAGCTTTCGCAACGATGCGCCATACTGCGCATTGAAAAACTTGTGCGGAAGGATATAGCTGAGATAGCCGCGCTGATTTACCAAACTCAATCCGCGCTCAACGAAGATGACATAAACATCGTAATTCCCTTTGCTCGCCGCTACGTATCGCTTTTTATAACGATTAACCAATGCCGGTGTCGTTGCCTGAACTTCTTGAATGCGTATGTATGGCGGATTTCCAATAACCACATCGAACCCGCCTTTCGCCTGAAATACTTCGACGAAGTGCAGCTTCCACAGAAAGTAGTTGCGGCGATTATCGCGCCGATGTTTTTCCAGTTCACTGAGAGCGGCTGTTTCGCCCTGCTCTTTCAGCGTAGCTTCCATGAACTCCCATGCAAGGCTCTCCAATTGCGAGCGCAGTTGATCCTTTTTACTGCGTGAAGTTGTCTCGAAGAATTTCTTATGCAGCTTTTTAAGTTGCCGCAGCTTCTCGCGCGATTCCCGGCGCGGATCATCGAACAGATAGGAAGCATCTGCTTCGTTGTCAGGCTCGCGTAAAGCCTTCAATTTTCGCTGAAGCTGTTCGATCTCTTTGCTGAATTGCTTCTTCAAATGGTCGGCGCGACTGCCGCGCGTGTGGAGATCAAGCATCTGCTGCTGCTTGTGAATTATCTCATCCTGAATGCTGGCAATCTGCGCTGCTTTATCGACCTGTCCATTGGCCAGCAGGCTCTCGTCAAAGAGCTTCACGCCTTCAAATTCTTCGAGCAGCGAATTGCCCTGCATGATTTTATAGTCGAGATTCGGCAGCGGCTTGATTTGTGCGATGTCGTCTTCATCGACGACCATCGAGAGCCACAATCGAAGGCGCGCTATTTCAATCGCGCCTGGATCATAGTCCACTCCATAAAGAGAAGCCTCGATGGCGTGACGCTTCAATTCATAAGGCGTGACGGTCGGCATACTTTTGATGGCCGTGAGCGTCGAACGCGCCTTTACAATCTCCTGCATCATGCCGACAAGGAACGCTCCAGAACCGACTGCCGGATCGCAAACCGTTATATCGTCGAGAAGACTGTCGATCTCTTTGGCATGTTTGCGAACTGGTTCGGGCAATCGGTTTTCTTCGTCTTTGCGCTGATTGGCTTCGAACTCGCGCAGGACTTCGCCGCGCGTGATGAGTATTTCTATATCTTCGCGGCTGACTCTGCCTTCGAGGTGAGTGGTCAGATAGTTGATGAGGCTCTGCCGACACATATAATTGACGATGACGCGAGGCGTGTAGTACGTCCCGCCCTTGTGACGCAGGTTTTCAGGCAGCAGGTTCTCGAAAACCTTTCCGAGCATCTCCGGGTCGACGGCGACTTCGGTTTCAAGCGGCTCGGCTTCGTTGACCGTGAAGTTGTAGCGGTCGAAGACATCGAGAATCCCTGTCCCCGTGTCGCCTTCTTTCGTTCGCTCTTCATTGTGAAACAGTTCATCCGGCAGAAGTATGTCAGTATGAACCCAATCGTAATTCCGCAGAGGCTCGAACAAACCGCCGTTGAGGAAAGGGATTTTGCAATTGAATCGGTCTGAGTAGTCGTGAGTTCTCTCTACGGCAAGCGTGTTGTAAAAGAGCGGTTCGAGAATATCGTTGAAATAGTTTTCGTCGCTCTTTTTCATCGCGAAAAGATGACGGAGATAATCTTTTTCTCCTGTCCCCCATGCCGCGTTTTTCTTAACGCCGAACCAGCCCTTCTTTTGCAGAAAGTAGAGAAAGACGATTTGACCCAGCAGCTTCTTGGCGAAATCATCCAGTTCGATATCCTTCTCTTCAAACTCGCGGCGCGCGGCGGCATCGCTTTTGATAACTTCATCAAGCGCGGCTTTTGTATTGTCGAATAGTTCCTTGTATCGCTCGAAGAATTCTTTCGTGACCTTTTCGATCCTGAATGCTTCTTCGATTTCAGCAAGCATCGGGTCGCTTTGATCGTTTATGAGAAGCGGCAGGAATTGCTTTTGCGCAGTGTGGCTCTTTTCGTTCGCGCCGACGAGGAACGAATAGCGCCGAGCCGGGGTCAATTCTTTGCGCTCGGTGACGCGCCCTTCTTCCGTTTGTTCGAGCGTGTATTCAAGTTTGACGAAAGAGAATCGCCAGTCTTCGCCGTTCGGAGAAACATAAGCTGCAAGCACAGCGTCTTTGTCGTTGCCATGTCCAGTTGCAAGATAGTCAGCCGCGAAGTTTCGAAGGAACGTTCGCCCGCGCTCAAGCGTCATCTCTGCTTCTGGTCTCAATTGAATTGCCAGAACATCGAGCTTCCGTCCTTCCGGGTCTGTGTAAGTGCCAAGCCGTTTGAATGATTTGATGCGATTGCGGAACGCCTGTTTGATGACCTGTCCCGTCCAGGTGCTTTGGCGTTCGGGCGAATCGTCCAGATGGTTGAGCAATTCGCTGGTGAAGCGATGAAAGCTCTCTTCCCTGAAACGATCAGTGAAGGTCTCTTTGACAAGGCTTATAGCTTGTTGTTTCTCCATGACTATTCGCCAGCGAGGTAAGAGGATAAAATCACTTCGCGCGGGCTGCGCGACCTGCGCGATTGTTGCGCGCGCATCTCCTGAAAGAATCGCGGCCCGATGTGTCGCCTCAAAACGCCGATGATTTTCAACGGGCTGATTTCGTCTTTGATTCCTTCCCAAACTTTCTTCGCGGTCGGTCGTGGCAAGGCTCCATCTTCGAGCAGACGAACGACGCCGCGAATGAACTCTTCATCTTCATCGGTGAACCCTTTGAAGCGGCGCACATCGTTCGAGCGCAGGCGGCGCATTATCTTCGCGCTGTTGTCGCGGCTGCTTGTTGCAGGCGCTTCCGCGTCCTGAACTTCGCTTGTGGCGATGATGAACGCCTCTTTATTACGGTCGAGCAGTTGATAGAACTTGTCGCTGATGGGCAGGCGTTCTTCATTCGCGCGACACTGTATCAGTTTCACGGCGGTCAGAAAATCAACTTCAAGCGCGTGAGCATTGGGACTTTCGGCGATAAAGAACTTTTCCAGCGCGCCTTTGCGAAAGTATGTCAGCAATGCGCGCCCGTGATCCTCCCGTCGTTTTGCCGAGCGAGCTTTGCGGGGCAGGCGTTTGATGCGTTCGAACAGGTCAGGCTGATCATCGCGTACATCGCGTATGACCTTGAGATATTCCATCTCGCTTTCTTCGTCTTCGTCTTCGCCTGTGATGACTCGCTTCGATAGAAGTTGCTGGAACAGATCGTGCGACTTTATTTCTTCACCTTCAGTCAGCAACCTGGCATCTGCGCCGAGCATTTCTATGAACGCCTGAATCTTAGCTTCGGCTGATTCTCTGAGCTTTATCAAATCGTTGCTCTGTTTGGTCGGAAAGAAATTGTAAGTGCAGATCGAAGTGAAAGGCGTATCGACGCGATTGACGCGCCCAACGCGCTGAATCATCCGAGTCGGGTTCCACGGTATATCATAGTTTATGACCGTGTTTGCAGCGTGAAGGTTGACGCCTTCAGCAAGCGTGTCTGTGGTGACGAGAATGCGGTAATCGTCTGCCGCACTGTATGCGCGAGCGTCGAAGTTTTGAATGACCTGTTTGCGCGCCTCCTGATTCGATTGTCCGGTGAAGAGCAAAGCCTTTTCGTTCAGTCGGTCGGTTATCTCCCCGGCAAGATATTCGGCGGTTTCTTTCGATTCGGTAAAGAGGATCAATTTGTTTTTTTTGAAGTTCTCATCATCGCGGAGAGATTCGGTGAGTGTTTCCAATTTTGGATCGCGCGTGATCGATTGCCAGTCGCTTTGAACCTCTTTGAGCAACCGCAAATCGTTTTCCAGATCGGTCTGAAAGTTTTTGTTGAAACTCGCCGCGTTGAGGCGATCAGCTTTTTCTTCCCGGATGAGATGCTCGACGCCTTCAAGGTCGCCGTCTTCGAGCAGGTCGAAGATTTTATTCGTGTGTTTTTTGCTGACGTAAACCGCTCCGTTGTGGAATTCAGCGATGAATCGCTCGTAAGAGTGAATGAATCGAGCGATGCTCAGGCGAAATGCATGAAAGCTGCTTTCGAGTCGCTTGACCAAAAGGATTTTCATGAAAGTTGCGATGTTGAGTTGCGCGGTCAGTTCGTTTTCATTGACATCACCTGTGAAGTAAGAGAGAGGGCGATAGCGCGAGTAGGTGAACTCTCCGGTCAGTCGCTCAATCGTCCGCGTGAAGATTCGATCTTCTGATTCATCGAATTGATAGAATAATGGGGTCGGGTCTTTGACTTCGGGAAATGTCAGTCGTTGCTGTGAGAGGTCTTCCGCGTAGTATTTGGAGATTTCAGTTCGTGTGCGGCGAATCATCAGGTACTTCAAGACCTTCTCTCGAATCTCTTTTGCGTTCTGCTGCACGGTTCGGAAATACTCTTCGCGGTCGCGTTGACGATCCAAGCCTTTGAGCCGTTTTTCAAGGCGGCTGAAAAAGCTTTCGAGGTTCTTGATGTTCGGGATAGTGCTGTTCTTGCCGTTCTGGAAAAGTTTTATCTGGCTGAGAATATCTCGCGGCGCGTTGTTGAGAGGCGTCGCCGTTACCAGAACGACGCGCTTGCCTCGACAGATTTGCGCGAGTCTTTCATACGTCTCGTTGGTTTCAGTGCGGAAGCGATGCGCTTCGTCAACGAAGACGTTTGTATATTTCGACAGGTCTCTGTGCAAAAGTTCATCGAGCTTGCCGATGGATTGAAAGTCTGCGTGAATGCGGAAATCGCTGAAGACATTCTTCCATGAACCGGGATTATTCGGATCGAGCAGCGCGGGCGGCGCAATGACGAGATTGCGTCCGTCAAGCTCCTGAGCAAGCAATGCGGCCATGTAAGTTTTGCCGAGTCCTACGACATCCGATAGAAAAGCTCCGCCGTACTCTTCCAGAATCTTCTTTGCGCCTAACACGGCATCGCTTTGATATTTGAGCTTTCTGAAATTGTCGGGTAGATAGAGCGATTCAAGTTCGTCAGAGCGATTCATTTCGCTCTTGAAGTATTCGTAAAGAAACTTGAGATAAAGGTCGTAAGGGCTGAACTCAGCGAAAGGCGATTTGTTTCTGATCGTATCGACATACTCTTGCGAGACATCGACCGATTCAGCCCACAGTTCTTCGAACTTCTGCCGCGCAAACTCATAATCGGATCGCTGTTTGAGTTCGACGTTGAACTCAAGATTATCCTGCAATCCCGCCTGTGAAAAATTGCTTGAGCCGGTTATCACTCTGCCTTTGTCGAAGAGACCTTCAACGAAAGTCATTATGTAAAGTTTCGCGTGAATCCGGGCGGAAGGATATGCTTTGATTTCGAGTTTGCCTGAACAAACCCACTCAATGAATTTCTTGACTCCCTCTTCGACTTCTGATCTGTCTTCCGATTTGTCGATCTCTTGAAGTATCTCTTCAGGCACATTCTCTTTCACTTCTGCGTGAGAACTGAAAAGAGAGCCTTGCCTTGTGGCTTCCTGCAAAAAGTCGAATGTGGATTGGTCTGTCTTGAGACCTATGAGGATGCGTATCTTTTCCGTTTGTTCGAGGGCCGGATACAGTTTATAGAATCCGCTGATGAAGAAGTAGCCGACGAGACAATCAAAGAATCGCGTGTGCGGGCCGAGCAGAGACTTGAACCGCTCAGACAAACTTGCGCCCGCTTCGTTTGTTATGAAAGTAAGATCGAAAGAAGACATGATGAAAAACAAGCTGCTCGTGTTTTGCTACTATGGTTTTGGAATGATCAAAAACCGTAAATCTATGCTTTTCCGTCATCACTTGATACTCTAGCCATAAAACACAGATGCGAGAATAACACCCTGATTTTGTGTCATCAAGGAATAGCGCCGGAGGCCTCACATCTAGCAGAGCGCGGGAGGGATGAAAACCACGAGACTATATTCTGCATAGGTATGGATTGTGGTGTGATCGAGCTAGTCACGCCCGAACGAGTGATGGAGTTGATCAGTCAAATGGGCGCGAAAAATATGCGGGTGCTTCGGGGAGTAGAGGACGGCAAGGCTTTTGAAAAGGGACTCAACAACTCGACTACTGCGCGCGACCTTATGATACTGCTTAAACATATCGCCGAACGGAGAGCCGTTTCACCTTCAGCTTCTGACGAGATGATAAGAGTGATGCTCGATCAGAAATTCAACGAAGGCATACCGGCAGGGCTGCCCCGTGGAACTAAGGTCGCGCACAAGACCGGCTCGATCACGCGCATCAATCACGACGCGGCGATAGTATTGCTTCCCTCGCGCAAACCTTACGTTTTAGTCGCGCTCACCCGCGGGATAGAAGTAGAGAAACGCGCGCACCGACTGATTGCCGACATCTCGCGCGCTGTTTATGAATTCCTCTCGCGCAACGAGTGA
>Ga0187893_10013897_pt1 | contig 11099 bp, 10 predicted proteins | sample MA1701074metaG_FD_139574 | JGI IMG/M metagenome (GOLD analysis project Ga0187893, IMG submission 139574) | White microbial mat communities from a basaltic lava cave in the Kipuka Kanohina Cave System on the Island of Hawaii, USA - MA170107-4 metaG ...
CGCCTCCGCCGCCCCCGTCGGCCGCCGCCGCCGCCCCGGCCCCCGCGGCCCCCGCGGCCGGCCGGCGCGGGGGGCCCGCGGCGGCCCCGAAGCCGGCGCCCCCTCCCGCCCCCAAGACCCGCGTGCAGATCCGCGAGGGCCCGGGGAAGGGGCTCCTGATCGGGATCCTCGTCCTCGTCCTCGGCGCGATCGGCTGGTTCATCTGGAACTCGTTCGGGACGGGGGGAGGGTAGCCCCATGGCCGCCGACCCCATGGACGAGACGGTCCCCGCGGCCAGGGCGCTGAGCAAGGACGACCAGTTCCTCCGCGATCAGCAGCTGCAGTTCTACACGGGGGACGTCAAGCGGCTGAACGCCGTGCTCGACGCGTTCCTGAAGAAGTCCAGCGCGAAGTGCGCGTTCCTCATCACGACCGGCGGCCACACGGTGACGAAGGTCGGGCAGGTCGAGAAGATGGACACCGACACGATCGCGGCCCTCACGTCGGGCGCCTTCGCCGCGACCCGGAAGCTGTTCGAGGTCTTCAAGGAGATGGACTTCGCCCTGACGGTGCTCAAGGGCAAGAAGGAGTCCGTCTACATCGGCCTCGTCGGCGGCCGCTCGCTCTTCACGGTCAACTTCGACGACACGACGACGCAGGGCGCGATCCAGCTCTACGCGGCGGAGACCTCCAAGAAGCTCGAGGAGATCTTCGCGGCCATCGCCAAGGGCGAGGGGGCCGGGCCCGGCGCGGACGAGAAGATCTCCGACTCCTTCGGGAAGGAGTCCGGCGGAGCCCTCGACAGCGTCTTCGGATCCTGACTCGCCCCCGGGGGGACCCGCGGCCGAGCGGCCGCGTCCCCGCGGGACCGGCCGTCCGGGAGGCGCCGGAGGCGCCCCCGCCCCCTGGGAGACCCCCCATGCGTCCGCCCGCCCCGAAGTCCCTGCGGTTCGCGTCCCTCGCCGCCGCGACGCTCCTCCTCCCCGCCTGCATCGAGGCGGACGTCCAGACCGAGATCCGGGACGACGGATCCGGCACCTTCGGCATGTCGATGAAGTTCACCGAGAAGTTCGTCGAGGTGATGCGGAAGATGGAGAAGCTCGACCCGTCGAAGGCGGGAGAGCTCAACATGGCGATGAAGGGGATGCCGACGAAGCCCGACGACGCGACCGTCGCCGAGCTCGAGAAGGCCGGGCTCAAGGTCCTCGAGTGCGACGCGGTGAACAGCGAGAAGGAGCTCTCCGCGCGCGTGAAGGTCGAGTTCAGGGACCTGGCCGCGCTCGAGCTCATGGACCGCCTCGAGAAGAAGGAGGCCGGGAAGAAGTCCAAGGGCGGACCCGGGGACGACGTGATGCTCACCCGGGACGAGAAGGGCCTCTATACGCTCTCCGTCTCGCTCGAGAGCAATGCGGCCGTCGGGGGCGGGGACTCCGAGATGTCCGAGGACTCCGACGAAGACGGCGGGATGGCCGGCCCCGGCGGCGAGGGCGGCGAGGCGAAGCCCGAGGAGGATCCCGAGGAGGCCGCGAAGAAGATGCAGGAAGCCATGGCGATGATGGGCGAGCTCATGGGCGAGGCCACGAAGCTCAAGTTCGTCGTCGGACTGAAGGTCCCCGGCGAGGTCGTGGAGTACTCCCCGAAGGCCGGCGCGAAGGCCGAGGCGGGCAAGGTGACCTGGACGCTCGACTTCTCGACCATGATGCAGATGCAGATGGAGTCCTCCATGCAGCAGCAGGAGGAGGGCGGCGGGAAGGGCATGGCCTACCGGGTCGTGTTCAAGATGGCCGAGGGGAAGTCCCTCCCCGAGTCCGCGCTCCGCAAGCCGAAGGCCGCCGAGCCGAAGGCGGAGCCCGCCCCCGCGCCGGCCCCGGCCGGTCCCGAGGGTCCGCCCTCGCCCCTCCCGCCGGCGCCGGGCGGGGAGAAGTAAGGCGGGTTGCGCGACCTCGCCGCCGCCGCGACGCTCGCTGCGGCCGCGCTGCCGCTCGCCGCGTGCGTGGAGGCGGAGGTGCAGACGGAGATCCGCGCGGACGGTTCGGGCTCGTTCAGCAGCACCTGGAAGTGCTCGGAGAAGGTCGCCGAGATGCTGCACCGGGTGCGGGAGCTCGACCCTTCGAAGGCCGGCGAGCTGGACCGCTCCATCAGCAGGCCCAGATTGCCGCCCGGGACGGTGCTGCGCGAGCTGGAGGCGGCGGGACTCCGTGTCCTCGAGTGCGACAGCGCGAACGGCGAGAAGGACGTCTCCTTCCGGATGCGCCTGGACTTCCGGGACCTCGCCGCCCTCCAGCGCGCGGACCGCCTGGAGACGAACGAGGAGTGGCTCCGGGCGAAGGGCGGAGCCGGGAGCAACCTCTGGCTCACCCGGGACGCCGACGGACGCTACGAGATCCTCTTCTACGCCGCGTCGCCCGGCTCGGAGGTGGATCGGCGGAAGGCCGCCCTCCGCGACGACCCGTCCACCCCGCCGAAGAAGGACGGCGAGCCGGGGGCCCGGGAGCCCGCGTCGCCGGAGGACGCCGAGACCGCGAGGCGGAAGCGGCAGGAGGCGATCCGGATGATGGGCGATCTCATGGGCGAGGCGGCGAAGCTCAGGTTCGTCGTCGGCCTCAGGGTCCCGGGCGAGGTCGTCGACCACTCCCCGAAGTCCGCCGCGAAGGTCGAGGACGGGAAGGTCACCTGGACCCTGGACCACGTCACCCTGCTGCGCCTGCAGCTCGAGGGCGCGGGGGCCAGGGGCGACGAGAGGCGCCTCCCGTTCAGGGTCGGGTTCCGGATGCCCGAGGGAAAGTCCCTCCCGGAGTCGGCGCTGCGGGCGCCACCGGCGCCCGAACCGAAGCGGGAGCCGGCGAGTCCGACCCCCGGGGGCGGGAAGTAGTCGCGCCGGATCCGCGGAGGATCGACATGCCCGCACGCCCGCTCGCCGCCGCCCTCCTCGCCGCGGCCGCGCTCCCTCTCTCCGCGTGCGTCGAGTCGGACATGCGGATCGCGCTCAGGGCGGACGGGTCCGGGACCGTGAGGGCCGAGAGCCGCTTCACCGAGAAGGCGGCCCAGGCGATCTGGCGCCTCCGGAAGGCGGACCCCTCGGGGGACATCGCGAAGGAGTTCGAGAAGAACATGTACCGCCCGCCCGACGAGGCCCTGACGAAGGAACTCGCCGGGCTCGGCCTCCGGCTGGTCGAGGGCGAGATGAAGATGGAGGAGAAGGTCCTCTCCTCGAAGTACGCGCTCGAGTTCCGGCGCGTGGAGGCCCTCCGCCACGGGAGCCGGATCCAGGGGGTCATGTCGGAGGACCTCACGACGACCCTGCGGCTCACGCGGGATGCCGGGGGTGTCCACACCCTCGCCCTGCGGATGACGGGCGGCGCGACGCTCCTGGAGGAGGCGGGGGAGGAGGAGTCCGCCGGGGACGAGCAGGAGGAACCGGACCCGGCCGTGATGCAGGCCGTCTTCGCGGCGCTCGGCGAGCTGATGGGCGAGTCGGACAAGCTGAAGCTCCGGCTGGCGCTCGAGGTCCCCGGGACCGTCGTGGACTTCCGCCCGGCGGCCTCCGGGAAGAAGGACGGGAGCCGCGTCGCCTGGGAGCTCGACCTGGCCGGGCTCATGGCGATCGGGATGGAATCCGCCGCGCGGGAGACGCCGGTCGAGGGCGACGAGGCGGACCCTCCCGGGGCCATCGCGTTCTCCGTCAGCTTCCGGCTGCCGGAGGGGGTCTCGCTCCCCGAGGACGCCCTCTGGTCCGGGCCGCCGAAGAAGGACGCCGAGGCGCCGAAGCCCGCCGGCGAGGGCGGGGAGGGCAAGCCGCCCGCGCCCCCGCAGGGACCCGTCCCGCCGGCGCCGGTGCCGCCGCCCCCGAAGGACGAGTAGGCCGGGTCAGCGCGACTCGTAGGCCCGCACCCACACCTTCCATCGGCCGTCGAGCAGCGGCTGGATCGCCGTCTCGATCAGCCCGAACCCCTTCCGCGGGAGCCGGTGGCGCATCCCGCAGCGGAGGCCGCGGGAGAACGCCTCCCAGTCCCCCTGCCGCTGGCCCGACGCGATCACCACGAGGCGGAAGGTCGCCACGAAGTCCAGCCTCGTGGCCGCCGCGACCTCGAACTCGTCGAGGTCGAGCCGGAACTGCGCGCGGTCCACCTCCGACCACCAGCGGAGCGTCGCCGTCGGGCTCTGCTTCGGGTCGACCACCGTGCTGACGGTCTTCGGCACCGGGTCGAAGGGCCCCTCGCCCCCGTCGCGGAGCGGGTTCCCGCGGACCGACGCCCTCCAGGCGCGGCAGCCGTCGAGGTACTCCTTCCGGTCCGCCTCGGGGAGAGCGCGGAACGCCTCCGGATCGACCGGGGTCGTCGTGCGCGAGGCGCGGTTGATCAGTTCGACCGCGCGGTCCCCGGGGCAGCGGCTCCCGGCGCGGCCCCGCACCTCCGCCTCCTCCGCCGCCGGCTCCCCGGCGTGGGCGAGCGCCCAGTCGAGGGCCGACGGGTCGGCGAGGTCGGCGAGGCGCTCGAGCGCGAGGTCCCGCACGGCCGGGGAGGGGTCCTCCAGCGCCTTCGCCAGCGCGGGGAGGATCCGGGCCGGGTCGCCCCCCCAGGAGGCGAGGTCGCCGAGGGTCTCCACGGCGCGCAGGCGCACCGGGACCGCCGTCCCGGCCGTCGAGGCGAGCGCGAGCCTCGTCGCCGGCTCCGGGTCCTCGAGTCGGGAGGCGTCGGCGAGGAGCGCGCAGCGCACCGGGTCGGAGGCGTCGGCGAGTCGCTTCGCGGCGTCCGGGAGGCGCAGGATGCCCGGGGACCAGAGCGCCGCGATCCGCGCGTCGTCCACGAGCCTCTCGACCGCGGCCGCCGACGGGCCCCGCTCCTTCTCCGGCGTCTCCCGGAGCCGGTCGAGGACCCAGGAGAGGTCCTCCGGCGGGACGCCCTCGAGCCGCTTCGCGATCGCCTCGGGGTCCTTCGCCGAGAGCGCGGACTTCCGGAAGAACGACCGGAGGAACCTGACGAGCGCCTCGGGGTCGGAGGCCTTCTTCCCCTCGGGCGCCGCCGGCGCCGGCGCGGCGGTCGCCGCCGTCCCCGGGAGCGCCGCGGCGAGGGCGAGGACGAGGAGCGGGGCCGCGCGCACGCCGGCGGCCGCCCCCCTACCGCTGCCCCATCGGGGCGTAGGAGCGCCCGCGGTGGCCGACGTAGAGCTGCCGCGGCCGCGCGATCTTCTGCTCCGGGTCCTGGATCATCTCGTGCCACTGCGCGAGCCAGCCCGAGGTCCGGCCGATGGCGAACATCACCGGGAACATCGCGACGGGGATGTGCATCGCCTGGTAGATGAGCCCGGAGTAGAAGTCGACGTTCGGGTAGAGCTTCTTCTGGATGAAGTAGTCGTCCTGGAGCGCGATCCGCTCCAGTTCGAGCGCGATGTCGAGGAGCGGGTTGCGGCCCGTGACCTCGAACACCTCGTCGGCGATGCGCTTGATGATCTTCGCCCGCGGGTCGTAGTTCTTGTAGACGCGGTGCCCGAACCCCATCAGGAGCCGCTCCTTGTTCTTCACCTGCTGGATGAACTTCGGCACGCGGTCGAGGCTGCCGATCTCGGCGAGCATCTTGAGGACTTCCTCGTTGGCGCCGCCGTGCAGCGGACCGTAGAGCGCCGCCGCCGCCGCGGCCATGCTCGAGTAGGGATCGGCGTGGGAGGAGCCGACGCCGCGCATCGCGTTGGCGGAGCAGTTCTGCTCGTGGTCGGCGTGCAGGATGAAGAGGACGTCGAAGGCGCGCTCGATCGCGGGGTGCGGCTTGTACCGCTGCTCCGTCATGCGGTACATCATGTGGAGGAAGTTCTGGACGTAGTTGAGGTCGTTGTCGGGGTGGACGTAGGGCAGGCCGAGGCTGTGCCGGTAGGCCCAGGCGGCGAGCGTCGGCATCTTCGCGATCAGCCGCACCGTCTGCAGCCAGCGGCTCTCCGGGTCCTGGACGTGCTTCGCCTCGGGGTAGAAGGTGGAGAGCGCGGCGACCGTGCTCACCAGGATGCCCATCGGGTGGGCGTCGTGGTGGAAGCCGTCGAGGAGCTTCTTCACGTTCTCGTGGACGAAGGTGTGGTGGGTCACCTCGTCGTTGAACCGGGCCAGCTCCTCCTTCTTCGGGAGGTCGCCCCTCAGGAGGAGCCACGAGGTCTCCAGGAAGGTGCTCTTCTCGGCGAGGTCGGCGATCGGGTAGCCGCGGTACTCGAGGACGCCCTTGTCGCCGTCGATGAAGGTGACCTTGCTCCGCGTGGAGGCGGTCCAGACGAAGGCCGGCGCGTAGGGCATGAGGCCGATGTCGTCGGGGCCGGTGCGGATCTTGTTGATCTCGTTGGCGTGGACGGCCCCGTCGACGATCGGGATCGTGTAGGTCTTCCCGGTCCGGTTGTCGGTGACGCTCAGCGAGTTCTCGGCCATGGACCCCTCCGCGGCGCCTACCGCAGCTTCCCGATGATCGCGTCCGCCATCGCGCGCGTCCCGACCGCCGTCGGGTCGTCGCGGTCCTCCTTGAGGTCGTAGGTGACCGACTTGCCCTCGCGCATGACGTCGGCGACCGCGGTCTCGAGCCGGTCGGCCGCCTTCTCCTCGCCGATGTGCCGCAGCATGAGCATCCCGGAGAGGATGACCGCGACCGGGTTCACCCTGTCCTTGCCCGCGTACTTCGGCGCGCTGCCGTGGGTCGCCTCGAAGATGGCGCCCTTCTCGCCGACGTTCGCGCCGGGGGCGACGCCGAGGCCGCCGACGAGGCCCGCCGCCAGGTCGGAGAGGATGTCTCCGTAGAGGTTCGGGAGGACGAGCACGTCGTACAGCTCCGGCTTCTGGACCAGCTGCATGCACATGTTGTCGACGATGCGGTCCTCGAACTCGACGTCGGAGTAGCCCTTCGCCACCTCGCGCGACACCTCGAGCCAGAGGCCGTCGGTGTGCTTCATGATGTTGGCCTTGTGGACGGAGGTGACCTTCTTCCGCCCGTACTTCCGCGCGTACTCGAAGGCGAACTTCACGACGCGGCGGGTCCCCTCCTCGGAGATCGGCTTGATGGTGATCCCCGCGCGCGGCTTGATCTTCGCCCCGGCCTTCGGCTCCAGGCGGACGATGGTCTTCACGATCTCGTCGCAGGCCTGCGTGCCCCGCTCGAACTCGATCCCGGCGTAGCAGTCCTCGGTGTTCTCGCGCACGATGACGAGGTCGATCTCGCGGTAGCGCGAGCGGACGCCGGGGTAGGACTTGCAGGGGCGGAGGCAGGCGTAGAGGTCGAAGGTCTGGCGCAGCGCCACGTTCACGCTGCGGAAGCCGGTGCCGACGGGGGTCGTGATCGGCGCCTTGAGCCCGAGCCCCGTGCGCCGGAGCGACTCGAGGGTCGCCTCGGGGAGAGGGGTGCCGGCCGTCTTCATCACGTCGACGCCGGCCTCCTGCACGTCCCACTCGATCTTCACGCCCGTCGCGTCGAGGACCCGGCGCGTCGCCTCGGCCAGCTCGGGGCCGGTGCCGTCGCCGCGGATGAGGGTGACCTTGTGCGCCATCGTGGAGCACTCCTGTTCCCGGGGGCGCGCCCCCGTCGCAACCTCCTGAGAATCGCCGATTGTCGGGGGGCCGGAGCGCCCGTCGCCATCAAAATCCGCAAGCGCCCTCCCCGGGCTCCCCATGAACGCCCCCTCCCTCCGGCTGGACGGCGTCGACTACCGCGTCCGGGCCGTCCTGAAGGAGGACCGCTACGCCCGGTCGCGGCTCCTGGAGGACGCGCGGGGGCGCCGGTTCGTCCTCAAGGAGTCGGTGATGCGGCTCCCCCCGGGGGTGCGGATCCCGCCCCTGGCGGCGCTCCTCGCGCGGCACGAGGCGGGGCTCTACGAGCGGCTCGCGGGGGTGCGCGGGGTGCCGCGGCTCGTCGGGCGGCCGGGGCCCGACTCGTTCCTGCGGGAGTTCGTCGAGGGGGCGACGGTCCGCGAGACCGACCCGCTCCCGCCGGGCTTCTTCGCGTCCCTGGAGGAGGTCCTGCGCGAGGTGCACGCGCGGGGGGTGGCCTACGTCGACCTCGCCAAGGAGGAGAACGTCCTCGTCGGCGACGACGGGCGGGCCTGGCTGGTCGACTTCCAGATCTCGATCGCGCGGGAGGGGCCGCTCCGGGCGCTCGTGGGGCGGTTCCAGCGGGAGGACCTGTACCACCTGTCGAAGATGCGGCTGCGGCGGGCGCCCGCGGAGGCCACCGACGAGGACCGGAAACGCGTGGCGGCGCGGGGGCGGCTCGGGCGGCTCCACCGGGCGACGGTGAAGAAGGCCTACAACCTGCTGACCCGGTACCTCGTCCGGCGTTGGTCCGGCGCGGGCGAGGGCCGGCGGAAGCGGTGATCGACGGATCCATGACGGCAACGGCGCACCACGAGGAGCACGAAGAGCCCCGAGGTCACGAAGACGACGAGAGTCCTTGGATAGTCCACGACCGCGACTCGCCTCGGCCGTTCCAGGGGTTCCCGTCGTCTTCGTGCGCTTCGTGTCCTTCGTTCCCTCCGTGGTGGGCCGTGGCCTTCCCGCCGGTGCGGCCCCGTACACTCCTGCCATGAGCGACGACCGCGGGCGGCGCGGCATCCTGCTCGTCGCCGCGACGACGCTCCTCCTCGCGCTCCCGTTCCTCGGGACCCTCCCCCTCTTCGACCCCGACGAGGGCTACTACCCCGCCTGCGCCGCGGAGAGCCTCCGCCACGGCCACCCCCTCGACCCGACGCTCAACGGTGAGCCGCGCTGGAACAAGCCCCCCCTCTCCTACGCGCTCATGCAGGGGGCGTTCTTCGTCCTCGGGACGAACGAGTTCGCGGCGCGGCTCCCGTCGGTGGTCGCCGGCGCGGCGCTCGTCGCGATCCTCGGACTCGCGACGGCGCGGGCCGCCGGCGGCCGGGCGGGGATCGTCGCGGCGGCCGTCCTCGCGTCGTCCCTCGGGTTCCAGGTGATGACCCGCGCGGCGCACCCGGAGATGGCCCTCGTCCTCGGGACCGCCGCGGCGCAGGCGCTCCTCGCGCTCTGGTTCGTCGCTCCCGCCGGGGAGCGCCCCGGGTGGGCCTGGTGGGCGGCGGGGCTCGCCATGGGGTTCGGGTTCCTCGCGAAGGGGCCGTCGACGCTCGCGATGCCGGCGCTGATGCTGGCCGCGGGGATGCTCGTCGTCCCGCGGGAGGGGCGGCCGTCCTGGGGCGAGGCCGGCCGCGCCTTCGGCGGCGCGGCGGCTCTGGCGCTCGCGGTCGCGGCCCCCTGGTTCCTCTGGATGGGGGCGAAGCACGGGGACGCCTTCTGGCGCGTCGCCTTCGGCCAGATGGAGCACCTGACCGAGGAGCGGCACGAGGGCTTCCGGGAGAGCCCGCTCTTCTTCGTGCCCGTGCTCGCGGGGGCGTTCCTGCCGTGGGTCCTGTTCCTGCCATCGGCGCTCCGCGGGCTCCGCCGCTCCGACCCGTCGCCCGGCGCGCGGTTCACCCTCCTGATGGCGCTCGCCGCCGGGACGTCGTTCCTGTTCTGGTCCCTCTCCGCATCGAAGAACCCCCACTACGCGCTCGTCTTCCTCCCCCCGCTGGCGGCGGTGGTGGGGGCGTGGATCGCACCCGCGCCGGCGGGGGAACCCGCCTGGTTCCGACGCGCCCGCTTCCTCGCGGCGACGGCGCTCGCGCCGGCGCTCCTCGTCGCCGCCGCCGTGGGTCTCCGTTCCGTCGCGGAGTCCCTGGTCGTGCCTCCCCACCGCGAGATGGCGAGGCGGATCCTCCGGACCGAGGGTCGCGAGAGGGCGCCGGTGGCGGTGTACCGGCTCCGGCTCCCGTCGCTTTCGTTCTACCTCGACCGCGAGGTGCCCCGGGTGCCGGAGCCCGGGGCGCTGCGGGAGTTCCTGGACGGACCGGGGGTCCGGTTCCTCGTGACCCGGAGCCGCGACTGGATGGCGCTCCCCGAGGGGCGGGCGTCGGACCTGGCGTTCGACGACTCCTCGGGGAACCGCCTGCTCAGGTTCGAACCGGCCCCATCCCCACCGCCTCCAGCACGCGGCGGAGTTCCGCCGGGAGGGGCGCCTCCACCCGGAGGAGGACCCCGGTGACCGGGTGCTCGAACTCCACGGCCGCGGCGTGGAGGAACGGGCGCCAGAGGCCGTACCTCCCTCGGGCCTCCTCGTTGCGGCGGCGGTCCCCGTAGGTCGGGTCGCCGAGGATGGGGTGGCCGAGGTGCTTGAGGTGCGCCCGGACCTGGTGGGTCCTCCCGGTCCGGGGCCGCGCCTCGAGGAGCGCGTAGCTCCCCGCCGCCGAGAGCACCCGCCAGTCGGTCCGCGCCGCGGGGTCCTTCCGCCCGCCGACGAACACCTTCGGCCGGTCCCCCTTCGGGACCTCCTGGCGCTTGAGGGGCGCGTCGATCGTCCCCTCCCGCTCCGCCGGGACCCCGACCACGAGCGCGAGGTAGGTCTTGCGGATCTTCCGCCGCCGGAAGAGGTCCTCGAGGCCCCGGAGCCCCGGACCCGAGAGGCCAGCGAGGACGACCCCCGAGGTGTCGCGGTCGAGGCGGTGCGCCAGGGCGGGGCGGAAGGCGTGGCCCCGCCGCGCCGGGAAGGCCGCCAGCAGCGCCTGCTGGAGCGTCGGCTCGTCCCCGGCGGCCCCCTCGTGGACGAGGAGCCGGGCCGGCTTGTCGAGCGCCGCGATGTGCTCGTCCCGGTGGAGGACCGCGAGGGCCGGGGGCGCCGCCCGCCGGGCCCGCCGCGGCTCCGGCGCGCCCCGGAGGTCGGCCATCCGCGCGCCGAGGAAGAAGGTGACCGCGTCCCCCGGCGCGAGGCGGTCCTCGGGGCGCGCCTTCCGCCCGTTCACGACCACCTGCTTCGTCCGCAGCAGCTTGTAGACGAGCGGCAGGGTCGCCCGGGAGAGGACCTTCCGCACGAAGCGGTCCACCCGCTGCCCGGCGTCGTCCGGCCCGATGTCGAGGGTGTCGCCCGCGCGATTCACCGGCGCGAGGATACCGCCCGGCGGCCTCAGGGGGTCGTCCCGGAACAGGTGCTGGATTCGGGGGCTTCAGGATCCCGTGTGGGTAGCCCGGCGTAGCGTGGCGGGGTAGAGGTCGAGGCCCCCGAGGTGGAAGTAGATGGCATTGCGGAACCTCTCGCGGTTGCGGTAGCCGCACGCGACG
>Ga0187893_10013898_pt1 | contig 11098 bp, 10 predicted proteins | sample MA1701074metaG_FD_139574 | JGI IMG/M metagenome (GOLD analysis project Ga0187893, IMG submission 139574) | White microbial mat communities from a basaltic lava cave in the Kipuka Kanohina Cave System on the Island of Hawaii, USA - MA170107-4 metaG ...
CATTTTCTAGATCGACCTTCGTGGCGATCACGTTAGCTTGAGCCTGGAGCACTTCATCTTCAAACGGCTGCTTATCGAGGGTAGCCATGAGAGTCCCTTGAGCGATATAGTCACCTTCCTGAAACGGCATGACCACCACGCGGCCGAGCACGCGAAAGCCAAGATCGACTTGACGCACATCGACGTTGCCAAAAAGCACAAGGGTATCGATAGACTTATGTTTTTTATAAAGTAGGTACGCGCCGGTAGCGCCCAGAATCAGAAGTACAATGAGAAGAAAGTAAATTAGGCGCCGCACCTGACAATAATCCTCTTAACCTAAAGGTTGCTTTGTAAACGCTTTAGAGGATTAAGTCAAATTGCATTAACTTTGCTTTAACCTGGGCGAGAAGATGAGCGAGGTTTATCATCCTCGATTATCTCAAGATTCACGCGAATTCCATTGCGACTGGCCACCGACATAAGCAAAGTGCGAATGGCATTGATCGTTTTGCCTTTCTTGCCAATGATTTTGCCAAAGTCACTTTTTTCAACTGCAAGCTCGATAATCAAAGTTTGTGTGCCACCAACTTCATTAATCCTGACTTTGTCAGGGTTGTCGACGAGGTTTTTTACGATGTAAGCTACGAATTCTTTCATAGTAATTCACTTTCCATGCTTGTCATTATGCGAAATGAGCGACTCTCTATTTAGTTGCTCTAAAATTCATCTTACTCTGACACAAAAAATTTATCTATAGCTAATTTCATATCTTCAGGAATCTTCGCCTCTATCACAAGAGACTCTGCCGTAATGGGATGAATAAAACTGACTCGTTGGGCATGCAGCATTGGACGTTCGATACTGCTAAATTTTTTCCCATAAACTTCATCCCCAACAAGATGGTGGCCAATGTGTTTGAGATGCACGCGGATCTGATGTGTGCGCCCAGTTTCTAGGTCGATTTCTAACAAGCTAAGCAACCCATTGGTTGCTACAACTCGGAAGTGGGTGCGAGCCGCTTTGCCTCCAGTTTCGACAACTGTCATGAGCTTTCGCTGTGTAGGATGGCGTGCTATCGGTGCGTCGACTGTTTCATGCTTAGGAGTGCCAAAGCAAATGGCGGCGTAGTGCTTTTGCACTTTTCTTTCGGCAAAGCATTGAGTGAGCTTGGCATGGGCTTGGCACGTTTTGGCGGCAAGAAGCACTCCAGATGTCTCTTTATCAAGGCGATGCACAATTCCTGGTCTTAGCGCATCTGAATGTTCAAGCGTTTTGCAGTGATACAAAAGGGCATTGACAAAGGTACCTTTCCAATTGCCGGGGCCGGGATGGACAACCAAGCCACTTGGTTTATTGATGGCCAACAGGTGCTCATCCTCATAGAGGATATGTAAAGGAATATTTTCTGGCTCGAGGTTGAGCTCATTTGTGGCTACAAATTCAACTTCAATTTCATCGCCACCCTGCACTTTCGCGCTTTTTTTTACGACAGAACCATTGACCGCTACATGCCCTTCACTAATCAGCCACTGCAGGTAGGTGCGCGAAAGGTCTGAAAAACGCACATGAAGAAATTTATCCAACCGAAGCTCGCTTTCGCTCTCTTCGACACACAAGAACTGATCTGTCATATAGTTAGTATAAAAAAAGGAGGAATAGAGAAGTTTGTGTGCATCCCTATTCCTCGAATGCGGATGTTATCTTATCTTTCGTCTCTTTGACGCTTCATCTCTTCAATAAAGCGTTCGTTGTCAGCTTTTGCCTTCATGCAAACTTGCGTCGCCCAGGCAGTCATAAAGGTGTTGTATAACTCGGGATATTTGGCCTTAAATTCTCCCATGGATCCAAAGGTAATCTGCGTTGCATCGCCGGATGGCGCTGGAGCGGTAGCATTTGCGATCGCTTGCTGCGTCACTTCAGTCGTAGTTTGAGAGCTATAGACCTGAATGGCGGAAATTCCAGGATCATATGAACCACTAGACATATATTAACCTCATGTTCTCCATTCCTCCAATATTTATTATACTTTATCCGCCATTTAAGATGCAAGTAATCAAAGAAGATGAAAAACCACGCATAAATAAGGCTCGCATAGCCTTCTGTTTTTGTATAATCGAGGCCCCTTTTTCGAGTAAAATAGGGTACTTTTTCTCGATGAGCCGCCTGAGTGTCTCTTCTTCCCCCCCAAAATGGCGCTTTACCTCAGAAGAAGGGATCCCCAACTGGTGGGCTTTAAAGAGGATTTGGCGCTCGCTTTTGCCCTGGCGCTTCAATTTTTCGACAAAATGGGTCACAAAGTCTGTGTCATCTAGCATGCCCAGGCGCTCAAGCTCTCCTAGGGTAAAATGGCGTGCCTGCTCGGAAAAAAGAAGTGTATCTAATTGACATTCAAGAGCTTTTGAATACATAGACTTACGAGAAAGCTTATTAAGCGCCACCTGCAGGCAAACTCGCCTTTCTACAGGCCAAAAGCGCTCAAAAAAGTCCTCTCGGGAAAGGACGTCCCAGCTAGTAAGATTGCTTTTGAGAAAGGCGCGATGCACCGTCACGAAAAGCTCGCCCTCTAGAGAAATTTCAACAAAATCCTTTACTTTTTCGCAGGTGAGCCGCATGCCTCTCTATCGTTGATTTCCATTACAGGCCGTGGGGAGATGCGATTGCCATAGGCAGAAACCCCCTTAACGGCCACATTTTTGAACTCAAACTGCACCGCCGAGAGCTTTTGGCGTGCCTTTGGCAATAACTGGATCAAAAGCAAGGGCTCATGTTTACCCGTAAAGTACTGAAGCTCACAGCCCTCCTCGATAAACGGATACTCTTTTTCTAGGATAAACTGCTTGACGATGAAGCGCTTGGCATAGGACAAGCCGCTTTTTGTGTCTTTAAAGCAGACCGAAAAGACGCTTTTTTTATCCGCTGCCCCACAGTGCAAGATACCTTCTCCCAGATAGAGCTTTTCAGGGGTGTTAATCACCTTGTAGGTGCCATTTTTATAAAAGATCAGGAGCTTGTCGTAGTTGGTGCAGGTAATCTGCACATCGCCCGTCACCTTGGTGCCGATATAGCCTGTCTTTGTATCAAAGCCGACAGTGATTTCCTTGGTCTCAATGGCCTTTTTGTCGATCGCAGCAATCTGCTGGACCTCGGTCTTGCGCTTGAAATTGGCACCATATTTGTCGAGCAACGAATGTAAAAAGGAGATGGCGTAGGTTTTAAGCTTTTTTAAGTGGCCGCGCGTCTTTTGCAGCTTCTTTTCAAGAGCCTGTATGTCCTGCTGATTCTTCTCAATATCAAAGCGGGCAATGCGCCTGATGGGGATTGCCAAGAGCCGTTCGTAGTCATCTTTTTCAGGAAGTCGAGCAAGCCTGTCGTGATAGGGCTTGATGCTCTTTTCAAGCACTTTAAACATCTCTTCGCTCGATTTTGTCTCTTCAATGTGCTTGTAGAGGCGATTTTCAATAAAGATCTGCTCGAGTGTTTTTTCAAACACGCCCTGCAAAAGCTCCTGCTCTTCGAGCTGCAGCTCTTGCTTAAGATACCCTAAAAGAAGCTCCACATGGTGGTGTAGAACCTCAGATACCGTCAATTCAGTCGGCAAGTCATCTTTGATCGAGATCATCTGCGGAACTAAGTTCACCTGGCATTCGGTATAGGCGTAGAGGAGATCGAGCAGATCGTCCGCATACTGTCCTCGCGAAAGCTTGATCTCAATTTCTACTTGTTCTGAAGTAAAGTCTGATATGGAATCGATCTTGATTTTGCCGCGCTTGGCTGCCTCATCGATCGAGTGGATGAGCGATTCGGTCGTCGTGCCATAGCAAATTTCGCGAATCACCAAGGTCTTCTGATCGACAACATCAATTTTGGCACGCAGCTTGATCTTGCCTTTTCCGCCTTGATACTCGGAGGCATCCATAATGCCGCCCGTAGGAAAGTCGGGCAGCACTTCAAAAGGTCTTTCTTCAAGGATGGCAATTTCGGCCTCGATCAGCTCCACAAAGTTGTGTGGCAAGATCTTGGTCGACATCCCCACAGCGATCCCTTCGGTGCCTAAAAGCAGTAATAGCGGGATCTTGGCTGGAAAGGTGATTGGCTCTTGGTTTCTTCCATCGTATGAGGGTATGTACTTGGTAATCTTTGGATTAAACAGGACATCCAGCGCCATGGGCGACAGGCGCGTTTCAATATATCGAGCTGCCGCCGCAGGATCGCCAGTGTAGAGATTGCCAAAGTTTCCTTGGGTGTCGAGCAAAAAGCCGCGCATTCCGAGGTTGACAAGCGCTTCATAAATTGGCGCTTCGCCATGGGGATGGTAGGCCATCGTCTGACCTGCAGCGTTGGCAACCTTATGAAACTTGCCATCGTGCATGTTAAAAAGGGTATGCAAAATGCGCCGTTGAACCGGTTTTAGCCCGTCTGCCACATTGGGAATGGCCCTGTCGAGAATGACGTAAGAGGCATATTTGAGGTAATGCTCGCGCATCATGGATTTGAGATCGTGCATGGTCAGACTTCCTCATGAATCAGATGCTGCATGATAAAACTCTTTCGCTCAGGTGTGTTTTTGCCCATGTAAAATTCAAGTGTCGGATGGATGTCGCCAACATGGCTCACATTTACAGCAAAGAGGCGAATGTTTTCGTCGATAAACTGGCCAAATTCGTTGGGCGAAATTTCGCCCAAGCCCTTAAAGCGCGTCAACTCCACCTGCTTTGCAGGAAATTTGGCCAAGGCCTTCTCTTTTTCCTGCTCGTTGTAACAATAGACCGTCTTGTCTTTGTGGCGCACTTTAAAGAGCGGTGTTTCAAGAAGGTAGAGATGGCCGTTGAGGACCAAACTTTCAAAATAGGTCAAAAAGAAGGTGATGAGCAGGTTTCTGATGTGCATCCCGTCGACATCGGCATCAGTGGCGATGATGACCTTGTTGTAGCGCAGGCCCTCGATGCCATTTTCAATGTTTAAGGCTGACATCAGGTTGTACATCTCTTCATTCTTATACAGCTGGTCTAGCTTCATGCCAAAGACATTTAAGGGCTTGCCACGCAGGGGAAATACCGCCTGTGTGAGCGGATCGCGCGAGGCCACAATCGACGCACCTGCCGAATCGCCCTCTGTCAAGAAAATCATTGAATCTTCCCCTTCGGGGATATCTTCGTGCAGATGGTACTTGCAGTCGCGAAGTTTGGGGATCTTTAAAAAGATCTTCTTTTGCTTTTCTTTGGCCTCTTTGCGTACAGCTGAAAGCTCTTTTCTTAGCTTTTCGTTAAAGGCTGTGCGCTGGATGATTTTGTCGGCAATCTCGGGGTTTTTATAGAGGAGGTCGAGCACTGCCTCTTTTACGGCTTGGGTAAAGCCCGCTTTCAGCTCGGGATTGGAGAGCTTATTTTTGGTCTGCGATTCAAAAACCGGGTCTTTGACTCGCACCAAAAGGGCCCCTAGCATCCCCTCGCGCACATCGACGCTCTGAAAACTCTTTTTGGCATACTCACAGACGGCCTTTACCATCCCTTCGCGAAAAGCTTGCAGATGGGTGCCGCCATCAGCGGTGTATTGGCCGTTTACAAAGGCAAAGTAGCTTTCGCCATAATGGGCGGTATGCAGAAAAGCAAACTCAAGCCCTTTGGAGCGAAAATGGAGCGGTTCATAGAGCTTTTCTTCGGTCACTTCGTTGTTGATCAAGTCGAGAAGGCCATGTTCTGACTGGTATGGGGCTCCATTGAAGACGATCTTTAAACCCGAATTGAGGTAGGCATAGTGCCACATCCTCTTTTGGACGAGCTCGACGTTGTAGTTGAAGTTACGAAAGATCTCGCCATCCGGAACAAACTCTACATAGGTGCCTGAGGCATCTTTTGACTTTCCTTGATCCGTTGTGACTTCCACGCCCTTGGCAAAGGTGGCTTCAAAAAACTTGCCCTCGCGCACTGAACGCACTGTAAACTGGCCTGATAAGGCATTGACAGCCTTTAAACCGACACCATTTAGTCCGACAGAAAACTGGAAGACATCGTCATTGTATTTGGCTCCGGTGTTCATGCGGCTGACGCATTCTACCACCTTTCCAAGCGGAATGCCGCGGCCAAAATCGCGCACAGAAACCTTGCCATCTTTAGGGTCAACCGTGATGTGAATTTCAGTACCGTGATTCATGATGAATTCATCGATACTGTTATCTATCACCTCTTTCAAAAGGATGTAGATACCGTCGTCAGGATGCGAGCCATCGCCCAACCTGCCAATGTACATACCGGAACGCAGACGGATGTGGCTGATGGCATCAAGAGTTTGAATTGCCGTTTCGTCGTATTTTTTCTTCATCCTTGGCAGCATAGCATGAATGGCAATAAGAATCTATTCACCCTTTTTTTCGTCACCTGCTATAACCTGCAAAAAAAGGTTGTAAATCATGACAGCTGACCCCGATACCTACTTTCGCGATAAAAACATACTGATCACCGGAGGGACCGGCAGTTTTGGACAAGCTTGCGCCACCTACCTCTTACAAAAAAATGTGTGCAACAAAGTGATCATCTTCTCAAGAGATGAGCTCAAGCAGTGGCAGATGCGCCAAAACAATCCCCTGTTTGACCACCCCAAAATTCGCTACTTTTTGGGCGATGTACGCGATAAAGAGCGACTGGTTCGCGCCTTTCACGATGTCAACATCGTCATCCACGCAGCGGCCTTAAAGCAGGTGCCGGCGGCAGAATATAACCCTTCAGAGTTTATCAAGACCAATGTCACAGGCGCCATGAACATCATCGACGCGGCGATCGATGCGGGCGTTGAGCGCGTGATTGGACTTTCAACTGACAAAGCGGTAAATCCTGTCAATCTCTACGGCGCTACAAAACTTTGCTCCGATAAGCTGCTGGTTGCGGGAAATTCCTACGTTGGTAAGCGAGGCTATCCCACCTTTTCTGTCGTGCGCTATGGCAACGTGTTGGGAAGTCGCGGAAGCCTGCTTCCTCGCTGGCAGGCACTTCTGGATAGGGGAGCAACGAAACTGCCCATCACAGACGTGCGCATGACGCGCTTTTGGATCACTTTGAAGCAGGCCGTTGAGTTCGTTATTTCTCGCGCGCCCCAAGCGATTGGTGGCGAGATCTTTATTCCCAAATCTCCCAGTGTAAAAATTGTCGATTTAGCCAAAGCCTTTGCTCCAAATGCCTCTCAGGAGATCTGTGGCATACGTCCGGGAGAAAAGGTCCACGAATTGCTCCTTTCGCAAGATGATGCAAGACAGAGTTTTGACACAAAAGATGCCTATGTTGTAACTCCTCTTATACCCTCAAAGGCCTACCAGCACTATGCCAATCAGAGCTCGTGCAAGCGCTTGCCAGAGGACTTTGTGCTTGCCTCGGATACAAATCCTCTCTTTTGCTCATCGATCGAAAAGATTAAGGAACTGATAGCTGAAGTTGGAGCAAAGGAAGAGTGATGCAAATTGGGGTCGTTGGGATCAATCATAAGCAAGCCACTCTTTCGCTTCGCGAAACCATTGCCAAAGCCTGCAACAGGCGTTTTTGGCTGGCAAATCCTCTAAAAGAGGCAAGCTTTGTCTTGCTTTCCACCTGCAACAGAAGCGAGCTCTATTTTAGCTCTCCGATCTTGGCCGAGACTCATGCCGAGATCTTAAATCTCCTGAAAGAGGAGATAGAGGAGCCCTTTGAACAAAAGCTCTATACCTTCTTTGGCTTTGACTGCTTCATGCACCTTGCAAAAGTGACCTCAGGCCTCGATAGCGCCATCATCGCCGAAACTGAGATCCAAGGCCAAGTGAAAGTTGCCTATGAGCAGGCGACAAAGCAACGCCTGCTTTGCAAAGATCTACACTACCTCTTTCAAAAGAGTTTAAAAATTGCAAAAGAGGTGCGCTCGCGCTATCCCATTTCCACACAAGTGCCTGATCTTGAACAGGCAATCTTTTGGTATGCGCACGACTATTTTTCAGAAAAACTCCCCGCTCCACTATTTGTGGGCGCATCTGAAATCAACCTCAAAATCGCGCGCTATTTGAAACAAAAAGAGCTCTGTTCGATGACCTTTTGTAACCGCACCGATGCCACGAGCCATCACTTGGCAAGCGAAATGCAGGGCCACTTTTTGCCCTGGTCAAGCCTCCTTTTGGCCTGGCGCGATTTTGACTGGATCATCTGCGCCACAAAAAGCCCGCACCATGTTTTAGTCGATCGCCCCTTCATGGCCGAAAAAAAAATGCTCCTCATCGACCTTGCCGTGCCCAGAAACATCGACCCCGCCCTTGAAACCACTTGCGTAAAACTGCTCAACATCGACGATCTCAACCTCCTCTTAGCAAAGAGAAAAGCCCTCCTTGCCCAAAAAGTGATCGAGGCCGAAGAGACTCTTCACTCCTCCGTAAAGCGCCAGCTCGCCCTCTTGAGCACACGCCACTCTGCCCTACCAATCGCCGTTTCGTGCTAATTTAAAAGTCAGCGTTGCCGGGGTAGCGTGGGAAGGGAATCACGTCGCGGATGTTGTCAAGGCCTGTGATGAATTGCAGCAAGCGTTCGAAGCCCAGGCCAAAGCCGGCGTGTGGTACCGAGCCGTAGGTGCGCAGGTCCAAATACCAGTGGTAGGCCTCTTTGGAAAGGCCAAACTCAACCAGCTTTCGTTCGAGCACATCGAGGCGCTCTTCCCTTTGGCTGCCGCCAATGATTTCGCCAATCTTTGGCACCAGCACATCCATGCAGGCAACAGTCTTGCCATCGTCGTTGTCGCGCATGTAGAAAGCCTTGATCTTGCGCGGGTAGTCGGTAAGAATTACCGGTTTGTTAAAGAACTCTTCGGTCAGGTAGCGCTCATGCTCTGACTGCAGGTCGAGCCCCCACTCTACGGGAAACTGGAAGCTTTTGCCCGACTTTTGCAAAACGCGAATGGCGTAGGTGTAGGTAGACCTTTCAAAGGGCCCTTCAAGCACCTTCTGCAGCCGCTCGATCACACCAGGCTCAATGTACTGATTGAAAAAGGCCATGTCATCTTGACAATGCTCCAGCACATACTTCACCACAAACTTGATGTAGCTTTCTGCGCAGTCCATGTCATCATTGATATCGGCAAAAGCCATTTCAGGCTCGATCATCCAGAATTCTGCCAAGTGTCGCGAGGTATTGGAATTTTCTGCCCGAAAGGTGGGTCCAAAAGTGTAGACGTCAGACAGGGCACAGGCATAGGTTTCGGCATTTAACTGCCCAGATACTGTCAAAAAGGCGGGCTTGCCAAAGAAATCTTGGCTAAAGTCAATCTTGGCATCCTTTAGGGGTGGCTTTTCAAGATCGAGAGTAGAGACCTGAAACATCGCCCCAGCACCTTCACAGTCTGATGCCGTAATGATCGGTGTTTGCACGTACAAAAAGCCGCGCTGCTGGAAAAAGATGTGAGTGGCTAAAGCCGCAGCATTTCGCACGCGCGCCACAGCGCCAAAGGTGTTTGTCCTTGGACGAAGGTGGGCCACAGTGCGCAAGAATTCAAATGAATGGCGCTTTTTTTGCAGTGGATAAGCTTCTGGATCAATCCCACCGATGATTTCGACAGCTTTGGGCTGCATTTCGATATTTTGATTTTGGCCGGGCGATTCAACAATAATTCCAGTGGCGATCACGGCAGTGCCTGTAGCGAGTCCTGTCAACAGCTTTTCGTAGCCAGGAAGGGCCGGATCGACAACGACCTGCAAGTTGGGAAAACAGGAGCCATCATTGATCTCAATAAAGGTGTTGGTCTTCTGATTGCGCACCGTCTTGACCCATCCCTTCACGGTGAATTCTTTGCCGACGACAGCAGGATGTGGTTGTGCAAGTAAAACTTTTATCTTCGTGCGCATAGTGCCTCCAAAATCGGGCCGTATTATGGCCGATTTTGGAATTTATGCAAAGGAACGTAAGAGAGAAATCTCCTCTTTCCAGACCTCAAGGCCGCCTGGAGTTTCTAAGTACTTTGGCATCTTCTCCAAGCGCTTGTCCTGCATGATGCACTTGAAACATTCAAGGCCGATCGTCCCCTTGCCAAGGTCTGCATGGCGATCGACTCGGGAACCTAGCACTTTTTGCGAATCGTTGAGGTGAAAGGCGTAGAGATTTTTGATTCCCACAATGCGATCAAACTGCTCCATCGTCTTCTGGTAGGCCTCTTTGGTGCGAATGTCGTAGCCTGCAACAAAGATATGGCAAGTATCGATACAAACACCTACAGGCAGCACTTTTTTCACGCGATCGATGACGTAGGCAAGCTCTTCAAAGGAGGAGCCAACAGTTGAGCCCTGGCCTGCCATTGTTTCGAGCAGGAGGCGAAGTGGGTCCTTTCCAGTAAAAAGGTCTTGCACCTCGAGCAAGCTCTCCACGATGCGATCAAGACAGCCTTCTCGACTTTGCGTTAAGGCACTTCCCGGATGAAAATTCATGAAAGAGAGCCCAAGCTGTAAGCAGCGAATGATCTCCTCCCGAAAGGCGTGCCGGCTTTTGGTCAGCACTTCAGGGTCTGGCGCGCCAAGATTTATCAAGTAGCTATCGTGGCTCATGACGCTCTTTAGACCAGTTTCTAAAATGGTTTTTTTCCAGGCATCGATAGTCTCTTGAGAGAGCGATCGCGAGTGCCACTGACGCTGATTTGAAGTAAAAAGTTGAATAGTAGTAGCGCCGATTGATTGTCCTTCCAACAGCGCATTTTGCACGCCACCTGCTGCCGACGTATGCGCTCCAATGAGTTGGTCCTTCATGAAATCACCTTGTTGAGAAATTGTATCAGCTCTTCATGCGAGACATTGCCTAGCAGTGCCATCGCTTCTTTGTGGCGTCTTTGTTTAATCTGTCTTTGACGAACTAACATGGCTCTTGCCTGCAAGCAGGAGAGCACATCCTGCAGCGCCTTGGGTCCTTTATGCACCCAAAAAAGAAGCGCATTGATCTTGCCTCCCCGATCGATGCTCTCTTTACAGCTAGCACTCATCAATAGCGGCCTTTTCTTCACGTGGTGCATGAAAAAGTGAATGATTCCCAAATTTACAAGTTCGCAATAAACAGATCGTCGATCTTGCAGACTTGCCAGTTTCTTTGCAATCGCATCGGCCTTATTGGCAATCAACCAAAGAGATTTTAACCAG
>Ga0187893_10013899_pt1 | contig 11097 bp, 8 predicted proteins | sample MA1701074metaG_FD_139574 | JGI IMG/M metagenome (GOLD analysis project Ga0187893, IMG submission 139574) | White microbial mat communities from a basaltic lava cave in the Kipuka Kanohina Cave System on the Island of Hawaii, USA - MA170107-4 metaG ...
ACGAGCCGTGTCAGCCGCAAGGGGTTCCCCGAACAGGGATTTAGGGGTGTATGTGCCCCGAAATCCCTGTTCGGGGACGAGAACGCGAGCCGCCGCCAGGCTAATGTGCAACACCTGCAACACCTGCAACACGACTCACAAACTTGACTCATCCGCAGCAACGTCCGGGCTTCAAGCCCTCTAGCCGCCGGGGGAAGTCGCGCGCAGCATCCCAAGTGCCCGATTTAGAAGTCGCGCGGAAAGGCGACTCCTGGCCGCGCACGACCTCGACGATCGCGGGGCCGCCGACCGAAGCCTATCCGCGCGACCACTCAGAGCGAGAATAGGGACCTGTGGACGATCCATTCGAGGCGCAGCGCTGGCGGCGACACCTGTTCTCCTCCAACGTGGCCGCCTACGAATCGGGCCGCCCGGGTTACCCGGAGCGGGTCTCCGAGCTCTTGCGACAGGTGTGCGGGCTGGGCCCAACCTCGCGCGTGCTCGAGATCGGTCCTGGTACCGGGCAGGCGACGGGACGGTTGCTCGACCTCTCCAGTGCGGGGACTCCCCGCGCTGGCGCGCACGCGCTCGACGCGGCCGCGCGCATCGCCGAGATCGACGCGAGCGGGCTCGGCGCCGTGCGCCACGAGACCATCGCCTGGCTCGCGCTGCCCGACGGCCAACGTCGCGAGCTCCTCGAGGAGATCGAGCGGCTGGCGGCCGAGACGTTCGGTGGTCTCGTCGAGCGGCCGTATCTCACGCCGGCGTACCTCGCTCGACGCCGCGACTAACGCCGCCGGATCAGGCGCTCATCGCCATCTCCAGCAGCGTGGTCACCGTCCGCCAGTTCCGCGTGGTACCGGCCGGCCCCTTCTGCCGGGCAAGATCAGTGGCGAGCTTGCTGCGACCCATCCCCGACGGCAGGAAGAGGTAGATCTCCCGTCCGATCGCGACGGCCTCTTCCGGCGCGTACGCGTCGAGATCCTCCAGCGGGATCGAGGCCTCCGCTGCCCTGTTCAAGAACACGACGTGCAGATGCGAGGGATCCTCGCCTCGCTTGTGGTACGGATTGCGCTCGACAACGGACGCCAGCTCATGCGCGGTGCGCACGACCACCGCCGATGCGAGACCCGTCTGTGCGGCGATCGCCTCTTCGAGCCGCGCGGCGACGTCTTCGGGCGCGCCTTCCGGCGCCCAGAGGACCAGGTTCCCGCTCTGGATATAGGTCCGCACCCGCTCGTACCCGCGTGCCGCGGCGATCGCGCGCAGATCCGCCATGGCCAGCCGGTTCCGGCCGCCAACGTTCACCCCTCGCAGCAAGGCCACCATCACCGCCATCCGCTCAGTATGCCCTCAAGGCGGGATGCGGTTGGTGGCGCTGCTGTTGGTACTGCGTCTGGTACAGCTGGGCGTAGAGGCCGCCGTGCGAGAGGAGCTCGGCGTGGCGGCCGGACTCGACGATCTGGCCATTCGCGACGACGAGGATCTGGTCGGCCTGGTGGATGGTGGACAGGCGGTGGGCGATGACGAGCGCGGTGCGCCCGGCCAGCGCGGTGCGAAGCGCGCGTTGGAGGGCCTGCTCGGACTCGCTGTCCAGGTGCGCGGTGGCCTCGTCGAGGACCACGACTCGTGGCGCCTTGAGGAGCAGCCTCGCGATGGCCAGGCGTTGCTTCTCCCCGCCGGATAGCCGGTAACCACGATCGCCGACGACGGTGTCCAACCCGTCGGGAAGCGACGCCACGAGCGGCCAGATCTGCGCCGCCCACAACGCCTCGTGCAGGTCATCGTCGGTGGCATCGGGGCGGGCGTAGCGCAGGTTGGCGCGGATGGTGTCATGGAACAGGTGCGCGTCTTGGGTGACGTAGCCAATCGCGCCACGGAGCGAGGTTAGGGTGAGGTCGCGCACATCGACTCCGCCGAGCCGGACCGCGCCGGCGTCGACGTCGTACAGGCGGGACACGAGCTGGCTGATCGTGGTCTTGCCCGCGCCGGACGGACCGGCGAGGGCGACCATCTGCCCTGGCTCTATCCGGAACGACACGTCGAACAGGACCGGGTGGTGGGCGGCGCCGTCCAGGGTGGGGACCGCCTCCAACGAGGCCAACGACACGTCGCCCGCGGCCGGGTACGCGAAGTCCACGCGGTCGAACTCGACCGCCAACGGGCCCGCCGGTAGGTCCACCGCATCCGCGCGCTCGGTGATCTGTGGCGCCAGGTCGAGCACCTCGAAGACCCGGTCGAACGACACCAGGGAGGTCATGACGTCGATGTGGATGTTGGACAGCGAGGTCAGCGGGCCGTAGAGCCGCTGCAGATACGCGGCGAGCGCGATCACCGTGCCGACGTCGAGCGCGCCCTGGGCTGCCCGCACACCACCCCAGCCGTAGACCACCGCGGTGGCGAGGGATCCCGCGAGCGCGAGGGAGCCGTAGAACAGCTGGCCGTACGTGGCCACCCTCACCCGTAGGTCACGGACCTGGCCCGCGCGCTTCTGGAACTCCCGGCTCTCGTCCGCCGGCCAGCCGAACAGCTTGACGAGCAACGCGCCCGCGACGTTGAACCGCTCGGTCATGGTGGCGTTGAGCTGGGCGGTGAGCGTGTAGCTCTCGCGCGTGATGGCTTGCAGCCGGCCCCCCATCCACCGTGCGGGGAGCAGGAGCACCGGCAGCAGGACCAGCGCGGCGAAGGTGATCGGCCCCGACAGGGAGATCATCGCGGCCATGACGAACACCAGGCTGACCACGTTGCCGGCGACGGTGGTCAGCGTTCCGGTGAACGCGTTCTGCACCCCGAGCACGTCACTGTTCAGGCGGCTGACCACGGCGCCGGTCTGGGTGCGGGTGAAGAACGCGATCGGCAGCGCGAGCACATGGTCGAACAGCCGGCAGCGCAGATCGCACACAGTGCTGTGGCCGACACGGGCCGAGAGCGCGCGCAGGAGCAGCGACAGCGCCGCGTGTGCCACCGCTAGCCCGGCGAGCACCAGCGCCAGGACCACCACGAGCCGGGGCTGACGCCCGAGGATGCCGCCGTTGATGATCTGCCGGTAGATCAGCGGACCGGCCGCGCCAATGGCGGCGTCGAGCCCGATCACCACGAGCAGCGCGGCCAGCATCCGCCGGTAGACGGCGGCGAAGCCGATGATCCGCCGCCACGTGCCTGGCGACAGCCGATGCGTCGCGATGGTGCCGTCGCGGGCGAAGGGCCGGAGCGTGCCCCAGCTCATCGCGGCCTCACCACGCGTACTCGTAGGAGTTCCCCGGGTTGCGGTCGGGGCCGATCAGCACATGGATAAGGCTGGTGAGCGGGCTGTCCCCCAACCCGAGCAGCCGGTTCACCGTATCCGGGTGAAACCCCATCTGCGTGCGGCAGCCAAGGCCGAGCGCGGCCGAGGCGAGGTAGAGCCGTTGCACGACGATCCCGGCCTCCATGTTCTGGACGCGGTACCAGCGGTCGCCGTACGCCGATAGGCCCGTCCCGTAGTCGGCGACGGGGAACAGGCACAGGCTGACGTGGCGGAGGTTGAACATCAGCGAGGTGACCGCCGCGTGCAGCTCGGCGCCGATGTCACTCGTGCGCAGCTGCTCGAGGGTGTGCCGGGCGGGATCGTAGGAGTAGGCGCCGGGCTCGATACCGTCGACGCGGTTGACCGCGCAGAACAGCGCGGTCCGCCGGATCGTGGCCGGCTTCTCGCCAGCGTCGAGGTCGTTCGCGTAGCCGGGCATGCTCGCCGCCAGCAGCGCGGCGAGCTGGCGGCGGGTCAGCGACTCCGGGCTGAAGTACCCCCTCGAGGAGCGGCGGTGGTGCAGTCCGTCGAGCAGGCTCAGCGGGACGGCGGGCAGCGGCAGCGAGCGGGCGGACGCGGGCGCGCCGGCCAGGACCGGGGGTAGATCGTCGGCCAGCGGCCACGGGCTGGCGCCCTGCTGCATCGACATCTCATGCAGCTTGGCGGGCAACGGGTACAGCCCGATCGTCTGGGTCTGATCCACCTGCGGCTGCGGGATCGCCGCCGGCGGCCCCAGCGGCGCTGGCTGGCCGGCGATGCTGGCGTCCAGCGAGAGCGCGATCACCGCGTAGACGCTCTCGTAGTCTGGGTCGAGCCCCAACAGCCGGTCGTACTCGGCGTCGGAGAACTGGTACCGGACGGTGGGTCGCAGCCCGTGATGCTCCAGGACCGCCAGGCTCTGGCCGATCACGACCCCGGTGTCGCAGCTGTGCAGCCGGTAGCTGAACTCGCCGTACTTGAAGACGTTCTTCCAGAACGCGACCGTGACGAGCAGGCTCAAGCCCTCGCCGAAGTCGCCCTCTCTCAGGACGTCGAGCCAGTGATGGGCGGCGTCGTAGTGGTAGACCCCGGGCGGGATCGGCTGGTCCCGCCCGGCGACCAGGTACAGCTCGCACGGGAACCGCGCGCCTCCCGCCGGGACCGGGCGTAGGGCGGTCGACTTGCCCTCGCTGGCCGGCGCGTTCCACTGCTGCCGGGTCAGCCCGTAGACGTCGCGAAGCAGTCCGCAGAGGGGAGCCGCCGGCAGCGTCGCGCAGCCGCGGTAGCGCTTGAACGTGCTGGGCGCGCTGGCCCAGTCGATCGTCGCGGGTGTCGGTCGGCGCTCACCGACGCGCACGTACTCCCGGCCGACACTGCCCTGCGAGGAGACCTGGTGCGCGCTCATGAGAATCCCTCCGGGATGGGACTCACGCTCCGCGCTCATTAGAATCCCTCCGGGATGGGACTCACGCTCCGCGCTCATATGGGATCCCTCCGGGATGGGACTCACGCTCCGCGCTCATCAGAATCCCTCCGGGATGGGACTCGCGCTCCGCGCTCATCGGACTGCCAGGACGTGATCGATGGCTGAGACGCCGAAGCGTTCCTCGACGGTCTCGGCGGCCAGGTAGCCGAGCAGGGATCGCTCGAACGGGGTGATCCCGAGCCGGGTCAGGTGCAGGTAGAGACAGTTGATGACCACCCGGTAGAGGTGGAACCCCTGGCTCGTACGCATCATCTCCAGGAACGCGGGGTTGGCCGCGAGCGCCTGGTGGAACGCGCTGTGTGCCGTCACCTCGTCGTTGAACCACACGCCTGGCGAGGACGTGGGCAGCGTGAGATCGCCGCTGTCGAGCAGCGGCCAGGCGCGCCGGCGCAGGCGGTTCATGGCCTGGGCCCAATCGCGGACGAACGGGACATCGCCGCCGTGGCCGTCGAGGGTGGCGAGGACCTGACCGAGCCGCTCGATCAAGGCGGGTGCGCGGGTGCGGTAGTGCTCGGCGAAGAAGGAGCGCAGCGCTTCCGGGTCCTCGGCGGTCATGATCTTCGCCTCGGTGTGCGAGCGGTAGGACACGTAGCCCCGAGTGATCGACGAGCGGGGGCCATGCGCGGTGGCCCACATAAGGTCGAGCGCCAGGCTCAGGCGGTTGGCTCCGCCGCGGATGTGCTCCAGCATGGCGAACACCAGCTCGTTGGTGTCCACGTAGAAGTCCTCCAGCAGGCTGGCCGCCGCCTCGCTGCCCAACACGTCGATCCGCCGGTCGCAGGGCAGGCGTTGGATCGAGTTGTCCGGGTAGAACGGGGACAGCGGCCCGAGCTCGCGCTCTCGCCTGGCCAGCCACTCATGGACGGCGAGCAGCTCCGACTCGTCGAGACACGCCATCGACGGGTGTGTCGCGAGCCAGCCGCCCACCTGGTCGGTGATCACCGGCATGACCGCGCGGTCGAAGCAGTCGGTGGTCTCCAACACCCGCAGCCGCACGTGCGGGCCGCGCAGCCAGTGGCGGACGAAGAAGCGCGGTCGCTGACCCAGGCCACCGAACAGCGGGCGGATGCAATCGAGGACGAGGTCGTCCTGGTTGTCGGCGTAGTAGACACAGACGTTGTGCCAGGTGCTGGTCATCGTGGGTCCTCGGCGAGGGTGCGGTGGAGGAGGAACAGCAGGTAGACCTCTTCGGCGAGCGAGATGCCGAGCCGGTTGTTGTGCTTGTGCAGGCATTGCCACAGCAGCGGCGCGGTGACCGCCTCGGGCCACAGCCGGTCCCGCAGCGCGGTGTTGCACGCGAGCCATCGCGTGATGATGTCGTCCCGGTGGTCGTCGCCGGGCCGCGCCGCCTCTCCGAGCAGCTGCCGCACGAGGTCGCCGAGCTGGTCTCGCTGCCGGTCGTAGCGCTGGCGGAGCTCGTCGGGCTCGGCGCCGCCAGTGAGCCGGGAGGCCCAGCCGCGGTAGCAAGCCCGGAAGAATCGCGCCAAGCTCCGCCGATCGGGGATGAGGACGGCACCGGCGAGCAGCATCATCGCCAGCGCCCGGCCCGTGTGCTGTCCACGACTTGGCGTCGCGGCGAGCAGGTCGAGGGCGATCCCGCTGGAGGCCACGAAGTGCGGCTCCACCGCCGCCACGCCCGCAGGGCCACCCAAGCGACGGTACTCGGGGACGTACGGGCTGTACCTCAGCGAGTTGTCCGGTTGCAGCGGCTCGATGGTCACCTGGCGCCCGAACTCGTGTCGCGACAGCCAGCCGGCGGTCCGCAGGTAGTCCTCCAGCCCCACGGTCGCGTGGGACGGGCATGCGGCGAAGAACCGGCCGGCGTGCGCGTCGATCCTCTCCGCGACCTGCTCCTCGCCCCTCCGCTCGGTGAGCAGGACCCGCAGCCGGACGTGCCGCCCCCCTTGCCAGTAGCGGACGAAGCAGAACCCGTCGATCAGGCCAGCGGCGGTCAGCTCGCCGACGAGCGGGCGCACACACTGACGCAGCAACTCATCGCTGTCGTCGTGGTAGTACAGGTGAGCGCTGAGCCAGCGCCACGGCGGCGCCAAGCGGCCGTCATGGGCCCAGCTCGATGACGCACTCACTGGCGTAGCCTGCGCCGCTGTCGATGATGAGCAGGTCGTCAACGGTGGGAAGCACCTCCTGGAGGACGAGCGTCCGGTCGGGCTCCCGCGTGAGCTGGTGGAGCCCCCGCAGGAACACCGGGTTGGTGAAGTCGACGTAGAAGGGCTTGCGGCCTTTGCCGAGCGTGGTGCCGGGCACAGCCGCCATCCGGGCGAAGCACTGGCCTGGGATGCCGCGCTCCCGGCGCCACCGGCCCAGGTCGACCAGGTGGGCCACGCCCGACCCGCCCTTCGATCGTCGCGGGACGTCGCCAGCCCTCACCAGCCACGTCGCGCGTTGCACGACGACGTCGCCGAGGCACAGCCGGGGAACCCACCGCACCCCCTGACCGTGCGTGGGCGAATCGAAGCCCGCCCAACCGCTGAGGCAGCGAGCAGAACGTCGACACCCCGAAGTTGCCGACCAGCAGCCGGTATGCCCAGGGCAGCAGATGATCAACGATCATCCCCAGGTGCAGGGGGATGACCTGACGCCCGCGGGATCGCGAGAACAGCCGCAGCCGGCCCGTCAGCGGGTCGTGGACGACGTCCAGGTCGCCGAGGAGGATCTGGGCGTCCGTGGGTCGCCTGCTGACCGCGCCGGGATAGACGATCTCGTGAGCGGCCGGCGAGGTCCGCAGGTTCAGGCTCGACCCGGCGATCGTGCCCACCTCGGCGTACAACGCCCCCTCGCCGTCCTCGGTCGGCAGCGCCAGCGCCGCACACCCGCCATCGCCCGCCCTGCCGGCCAGCCGCCGTAGGCGCGCGTGGGCGCGCCGGAAGCCGGCGTCGCTGGTGTTCAGCACGAAGGAGGGTGTGCCGTCCGTGACCATCGGCTGGCCGTAGAACGCGACCGACTCGTACGGCCGCGCCCACCCGGGAAGGCCGGCGATGAGCTCGGACAGCGCCCAGCGGTCGATCCGGCGGATCCCGTCGGAGCCGACCGGCTGGTCACGCACGAACGTGGCGACCTGCCGCTGCAGCTCATCGGGTGCGCCGCTCTCCGGTCGGCGTGGCTGGTCTCCCAACGCGAACGCGAAGTCGAGGAAGCCGACGACACCGCCCGGGCCCCAGCGGCTGGTGAAGAAGGCGGCGGTCGCCAAGCGTGCGGGCAGGTACCGGTCATAGATGCCGGTCAACCCGACCAACAGGCGGAGGTCATCGAGCACCCCTTCCCATGCCGGCTGCGCGAAGCGGCAGTCCAGCCCCGCCACGAAGGTGTCCTCGAAGCACGCGTCCCGCCGCGGCGGCTGGAAGCCTCGCTGCGTCCAGCCCATCGCCGCGTACAGCGTCTCCAGCGTGCCGTCGAGCGCGGTCAGCGCCGCGGGCCGTCCCCTGGCGTCCTCTTCGTGGGCGAGCTTCGCCAGCTGTGCCCGCAACCGCACGAGCAGCTCGCGAATCGCGTCGACGCGCTCGCCGCGAGACCCGCCCAGCGCGTCGACCAGCTCGCCGAGATGGTCCAGCGACTGGTCCCCGACGTCCAACCGTGCCTCGAGCAGCCCCAGCTCGACCAGTCGCTCGAGCCAGGCCATGTTCTCGCCGGAGGTGCCCTCGGGTGTGGCGCGGATGGTCTCCAGCACGCGCCGCAGGGTGGGGGTCGCGGCGACCTCGACCACGGCGCCGCCACCCCGGCGTGTGAGGAACCGCAGGCTCGTGCCGTTCTCCACGAGGCTGGGGTTGATGCCCAGGGGCAGATGGGGCGCGATCTCTGGCCACCGCGCGAGCTCGCCGCGCAGGTAGGCGACGATCCGCACGGCCAGTTCCACCGCCCCACGGCGCCTCGACGTCCAGCCGCTGGCGCAGCGCACCGGCGGGCCGGTCGGGGTCCAACGGCCCTCGGCGATGCTCGTGAAGGTGCTGTACGGGCTGGTCTTCGCGGCCGCCCGGGGCAGGTAGCTGGCCAGGCTGGCCTCCAGCTGGGGATCCGCGGGGGCGCCAGCGTCCAGCCATTTGGTCAGCTGGGCGTACAGGTCTCGGCTGGCCAGCGCCAAACCCCGCTGGAACCACTCGTCGGCAGCCGCCTCCGCCAGCGCCTGTCGCGTCGTCGTGGTCTCCGCCGCCGCGACGGCCTCGATCTCGGCCGCCATCGTCTCGCGCAGCGCGACGCGCTGGTCCCATGCCGCGATCCCGGCGGCGACCTCGCCCGGGAGCGCGGCCCACACGTCATCGTCGAGGACGCCGCGTCGCGGCCGGCGCGCCTGGTACACGCAGCGCCGCAGCGTGAGCAGGCGACGGCGCAGGGGACGGTCCTCCAGCCCGCCGATCACGTCGTGCAACGCCTGCGACAGCGCCTGGCCCTCGACGCGCAGCGAGTCCTCGAGGTCAAGCAGCGCCTCGACCGCGCTGGCGGTCCGCTCGCAGCGCAGCCCGGCGAGCAGGCTCATCGGCAGGCCCGCGACACGTACGACGAACCGCGGCGTGACCGCAAGGCCCGCCCTGGCGACGTCTACCGTCGCCTCGACCGTACTCACGGGAACGGATGGGGGTGTGGGTTCAGCTCCTGACAGCCGGCGCGGTAGAGCCGATCGAGGCCGTACACGCGCTGGTTGTGGTACCCGAAGACCATGGGCACGGCGCCGGGCACGATCACCTTGACGCAACAGAACCCCTCGACGGCGTGCTCCGGGGTGGTCTGGTCGACCACGACGACGTCCAGCGCGGTGTCGAGGTACCGGCCGATCGCGCCGCGCAGGTCGTCGGCCAGGTCCAGGCTTGGCGCGAGGAGGCCGCCGAACGCCTCGGCGAAGGGCGTCGTGGCGGGCGTTGTGAGCAGGAACGAGAACCGCTCGAAGGCCTCCGGCGCGCAGTAGAGCAGCTCATGGTCGGCCATCTCCTTGACCGCGAACGGGTCGGCGACCATCTCCAGGACGCGGTCGCGGTTGCGCTGATAGGACCGGGCGGCGCGATCGGGATGCCGGGCCAGCTCGAGTAGGGCGCCCGTCAGCGCCTTCCGCGGGTCCAGGTGCGAACCCGCGGCGCACAGCGCCTTGGGCTGCTCGGGGCGGTCACCCTCGTCGACCGCCATCGCCCACACGCAGGGAATCCCCTGCTCCATCGTGGTGTCGAACAGGTGCACGGTGTAGCCGCTGACGGACTCGAAGCGATCGATCATCAGCGCCTGCGTAGCCGGCACCGACGCCACGTCGATTCTGGGCGCCGGCAGCCGCTGGTACCAGGTCATTAAGAAGGCGTCCCGCTCGGCCACCTCCAACAGGCCGTACAGGATCGCCTCCTCTAGGCAGCCGCCCAGCGCGCAGCCGTTGGAGGTCTCGGCCACGAACGGCCGGTCCGCATGGTTGCGGCGGCGCCCGCCGTAGTAGGCGTAGCATTCTGGGACCAGCAGCGGGCGCCGTTCGGCGAACGAGTAGCCCCACACCCAGTCCAGCGTCAGGTCGTGGTGGTAGCGCTGGTAGGAGTAGCCGGGCAGCGCGTACTGCTCGTCGGAGGGCAATCCCACCCTGGTCGGGTCCAACGCTTGGTCACCCAGCTCGCGGTAGCTGGCCCGCACGGTCGTGCGCTTGCCGCCGGGCTGCAGCCCGCCGTAGCGCTCGATCGTCTCGGTGATCGCGGTGATCTCGGCGGCCCGGTAGTCAAGCGTCCGCCCCGAGCCGTTCGAGCGGTAGACGGATCCGCGCAGCCCTACAGGCGACCACGCGCCGGGAAACGTCGAGTCGACGGTCCTGGTCACGCTCGGGATCAGCCCAGCCTCCGCGTCGACGTAGCGGGCGAGCAGCCGGTCGCGATCCGCCGTCTCGGACAGCGGCCGCGCCCGGTAGCTGGTCGGCGAGGCCTTGCGCCGTGACTGGATCGCGATACGGGCGGCGTCGGCGGTGTCGTCGGGCAGGTCGCCGCACGCCTCGCACAGCGGATCGGGAAGGAAGGGGTGCGCGCTGGTCGCAAGCGTGGCCAGATCGAGGCACACCAGGGCGTTGCGTGTCCGCGCGCGGCCGGGGTCGGTCGTGATGCGGGCGACCTCGTCGGCGGCCAGCGTCGCGACCAGGTCGGCGCTGGCCGTGGTCAGCCACGACTCGGACGGCGCGGCCAGCCGGCCAGCGCGGCGCTCGACCAGCTCGACGAACTCCTGTTGTTGAGATCTTTACAGTTGTGACAAGTTCACACACTGTGACCGGTTTCACGCAGCGTGAACAAGGGCGCAAGTTGTGTGCTGGATGTGCGCCATATATGGCGCACATCCAGCACACAACTCCTCCATGTCCGAAACCCGCTAGCCGGTCAGTGGCCAGGGCCGCCCGGATCACCGC
>Ga0187893_10013900_pt1 | contig 11097 bp, 4 predicted proteins | sample MA1701074metaG_FD_139574 | JGI IMG/M metagenome (GOLD analysis project Ga0187893, IMG submission 139574) | White microbial mat communities from a basaltic lava cave in the Kipuka Kanohina Cave System on the Island of Hawaii, USA - MA170107-4 metaG ...
CCTCATCACCGCTCCTCCACTTCAACAACAGTCGCGTCACCTCTCCGAGCGTATCTTTTTCTTGTGTGGGCAAGGGTTATGACTTCCTTGTGGGATGGAGTGACAGGTCGCTGTGGGTACAGACCAGCCCCGACAGCCGCGATTAGCTACCCAGCGCAGTTGAGGCCGAAAATATTTTTTTTGTGGCGACCGCCATTTCAGCCTCATTTTGCGCATGTAGCTGATGAAACCAAAAACCAGCAAAAAGGCTGATGGCGGGACGAACGATTGCCAGACTGCCGCAAGAGGTCTGCAATCTATCACCCGTCATCAGTCGCTGGCAATGTTTTGGACGTGGAAGTGGAGGCGCCAGATGACCAAACTGATGAAGACGCCGGAGCGTGGAGACCGTGACCTGCAGCCGGGGAAACTTCAGGGGGAACGCATACTCATCGCAGGAGAGCCAAGCCTGCCGGGAATAGAGGTCTTGGATGTTGAGCGGTCTGATAAGCTCTGGCGAGTCTTCCACGATAGTTATGAGATATGTTCCATCTTCATAGCCGAAAATAACCGATCGAGTCTCAGTCCGGGTTACTGCGGCTGGCGCTACCGTGCCAGAGACTTTATAGGTACGGAAGGGACCTTGATGTTTGTGGAACCGGGTGATACGCACATAACTACAAGCGTCACCGGCCCCGGCACGTTCAGCGTCCTCAGGATTCCTCCTCGCGTAATGGAGGAGGCGGCTGAAGAGCACGACCTGGTCTCAACCCCGCGTCTGAAGGGCTTTGAGACGCGCCGAACCGACTGGTTTAAAGCCTTCGCGGAATTCCACCAGTCCCGTCAAAACGGAGCGTCGCCGCTTGAGATACAGTCGCGCTATGCCCGCTGCGTTTCTCTATTTTTGACGCATTTCATCGAAGAGCCTGTCGCGGAGACGAAAAGAATAGGCGATGGGCGGCTGCTGTGGGCCAGGGATTACATTGAAGATAACTACCGCAAGAATATTACCCTCGATGAATTGGCGAAAGAGTCCTCCATCACCAAGTTCCACTTGGCAAGGGAATTTACGCGGCGATTCGGAGCGCCTCCGCACGAATATCTAAATATGGTGCGGATCTCGCGGGCGATGGAAAGTCTGCGTTCGGGCCAGTCCATATCAACCTCTGCGATGGAGGCAGGTTTTTTCGATCAAAGCCATTTGACCAGGCATTTTAAGCGCGTCTACGGCATAACTCCCGGAGAGTTCCAGAGCGGAATCAATACCGGCGGGTTGGCAAGCCATATGCGCAGGCAAAAATAGCAAGAACGTACAATAAATCAGGTATGCGGATATCGTAATTTGATATCCGAGTACATGAATTCAGAAGGCCAGCGGCGATGTGATGAATTGTCAGTCTGTGGGAGAGGTTTGCAGTTTACGCCCGTCATCAGCTACTGGCACTGGCAATACACACTCAAGAACTTGTGGAGGAAACCATGCCTGACCTTAATTCCCTTTACCGTTTCAATTTACTCAGTAACGCTCGTTCACCGAGAAAAAAGGCTCTCACGCTCTTGTTATGTTTTGCTGTTCTGGCAGGAATGATCGCAGGGCTTAACTCAACTAAGGCCCAACAAAAAGAAGGCGAAAAAATCGGAGTGTTTTTCACTGCCTTGCTCGCCTGGGGAGCCGTTAGTTGGCCCAAGTCCCTGAATTTCACACTTGACGGCATAGAACGTGATCTGCTCGACCAGTTAAAAAAGAAGTCTTCGTCTTCAGACAGAAAGCTTGAAGTAGTGAGGGTCACAAACGCTGACGAGGCAGCCAGACAAGGCATTAAGCTCGTTTACGCAATTGACTACCGGGAAAAGCCTGGTGAACACAAAACGACAGATATCGCCGTCGGCCAAAGCACAGATATTTTCTGCGTCTTCAAGCGCGCTGATCAAAACACCAGTTTCATTACCAACTGGGACGATTTGAAGATTGCCAAGTTCGGTAAGGACCTCGATCTGCGTGTCGAAAAGCAGCCTGGCTTCAACGTGTCCTTCACCGCTTATAACTATCTTGGCGAATATGCGTTACGCCAGGCGATTTTTCGAATAAACTTTGTGCTTGACGACGCTGCCGCTATTCCGAAGCTGCGTATTGTAGCTTGCCCAACAGTGCGCGACATCACCCCTACGAGCGGAACAGTAGGCGCGCCGCTGACCATCACTGGAACGAACTTCAGCAATCTGGCGGCAATCAATTTCTCCAACGGCTCCGCAGCCAAATTCACCATCAACAATGATGAGATGGTTTCCGTGGCGACGCCAACGGGCGCAGCAAGCGGGGCGATAACTCTGAAGAAAGATAGCTGCCCTGACATGGTGACAGGCGCTTTCACTGTGCTCGATTCTCCCATGCCATCCATCTCCGGTATGAAACCTGCGTCAGCGAAGGCTGGAAGCCCTGATCTGATGATTACTATCAACGGCTCGAACTTCACCAATGCTTCAGTTGTGAAATGGAATGGTAGCGATCGAATCACCACATTCGTTGATAGCACACAGTTGAAAATACAGGCCCCCGCCGCCGACCTTGCGGAGGCTGGCAAAGTCACGGTGGTTGTCTTCAACCCCGCGCCGGGCGGCGGCGCGTCCAATGAAATGAGCTTTACGGTCAATCGGAAACAACCGCAAGCTCAAACTCACGGCCCAGGTCGCAAACCTACCCAACGTCCTGGTCAGCGTTCCACGAAGAAACCGTAAATACACATTTCAAGGAGGTCAATATTATGAAACGCGCCACTCTACCGGTCATCGTCGCGCTGCTCTGCCTCGCGGCTTCATCTTCACTCTTTGCCGCCTCGCAAGGGCAGCTTCAATCGGAGTTTCTGGATGCCTTGCTGAAAGGAGACGCGGCGGCTGTCAAATCACTGTTGGACAGAGGGGCTGATCCGAATTCAAGATTCGCCGAGGGAATCACTCCACTTCTGATCGCCACAACCAAGCGGCATTCCGCAGTGTTTCATCTCCTGCTGGAGAGGGGAGCCAACGTCAACGCCAAGATGGACGCGGGGTTGACTCCGCTGATGGCGGCGGCGGGAGTTGGCGATGTTGAGATGGTGAAGGCCTTGCTGGCCAAAGGCGCTGACCCTAAAGCCATCAGCAAGATTGGAGAAACAGCCCTGGGTTTGGCGAAGGAGAAGAATTATCTCAATGTGGTCGAACTGCTTCAGCGAGCAGGCGCAACAGAGGCCTCCGCAAAGACCGACCCGGCGCTAATTCATCAGATCAAACATGAAGCTTCTGTCTTCTCAGTCGCTTTTTCGCCCGACGGCAAGACAGTGGCGAGCGCGGGTGAAGACAGGTTGATCAAGCTCTGGGAGAGACGTACGGGAAAGCTGCTAAGAACGTTCAGCGGGCATACGAGCAAAGTCTCGTCAATCGCGTTTTCGCCCGATGGCAAATCCCTCGTAAGCGGGAGCGAGGATAAGACGGCGCGGTTATGGGATGTTCAGACAGGAGCGCAGGTCAGGGAGTTCAAGGGACCTGAGGGTGAAGTCACATCTGTCGCCTTCTCAAATGACGGCAAGCTGATCGCCAGTGGCGGTATTGACATGATCATTCGCCTGTGGGACGCGGCGACCGGAGTTCAATGCTGGGCTGAGAAAGGCCCGACTAGTTCGCCCATTGTCCGATCAGTAGTTTTTTCGCCTGACGGCAAGACGGTTGCGGGCGGGCAAATGCAAATTGATTTTGGAAGCAGAGACACCTACCTGGTCTTTTCAACCGACGGTGGACGCCTGGGCGCATCGCTGATCTTCGAAGTGATCCTGCGCGATGCCGAAACCGGCAAGCTCAAACAGGTTTTGCGTGGGCATCAGAATCGCGCTTTCGATGTCAGCCGAGGGGGCACGGCCTGGACAGCAGTTGCTTTCTCACCTGACGGATCAATGATCGCCTCGGGCGCCAGCGACAAGTCGGTGATCCTGTGGGATGCGGCTACGGGTAAGCAATTGCGTGAATTGAAAGGCCACGACAACACGGTGGTTTCGGTAAGCTTTTCGCCGGACAGCGCGAACCTGGCCAGCGCCAGCGCCGATGGCACAGCCCGTCTGTGGAACGCGCAAACAGGAGAGCTTCAGCAAACGCTCAGCGGGCATGGCAGCACACTGGCTTCAGTCGCGTTCTCCCCGGACGGCAACCTTATCGCCGCTGGCGGTCTGGACAAGATTGTTAGGATCTGGCGCATCAAGGGCAGCGAAGAGCCAATCCCGGAGGCGAATGAGAACCGGCCCTCGACTTCGACACCAACCAGCGAAGTCCGAAAGCCTGCCTCCCCCAAAGCCTCATCGCCCACATCCACCAAGACTCGAATTCGTTCGCGCAATAAGCGGAAGCCTTGAGGTGAAACAACTACATTACAGCGATCTGACCATGTGGTCTTCGATCGGTTTTTTGCGACGGGCTGCGCATTCAGTCGCAGCAATCATCAACCAAGAGATCAGCTATGATTAGCCGGCTCAGATTTCACCGCGTCCGTCTGTCTCATAAGCAAACAACCATCGTGTTGTGCTCAATGCTCATTCTGATTGTGATCACTGCTTTCTTCGCTGCGCGCCTCGGCCACGCAGCCAATCACCGTCGCCAGCGCCTGACGTTCGAAGACCGCGTCGCCGCCCAGCGCGCCATTGAAGAGGTCTACCATCGCCACCGCCTCTGGCCCAAAGAGAACCCGCAGCCCAAACCGCCGCTCGACGAGGTGATGCCCGAAGCGGCTATCCGCGCGAAGGTGGAAGATTACCTGCGCAAATCAACGGCGCTGGAAGTTTACTGGCAGCGTCCGGTTACGCCCGAGCAATTGCAGGCCGAGATGGAGCGGATGGCCCAAGGGTCGAAACAGCCCGAAGTGTTGCGCGAATTGTGGGCGGCGCTCGGCAATGACCCGATGATGATCGCCGAATGCCTGGCGCGGCCCGCGCTGGTCGAGCGGCTGGCGCGCAACTGGTATGCGGCCGACGAACGCTTCCACGGCGAATTGCGGCGACGCGCTGAAGCGGAGTTGCAGCAGCCAGGAGCCTCCACACGGATGCGCGCAATGAGCGGCGAGTACCGCGAAGTGGAATGGCGACTGGCGAGCGGTGAAGGGGAAAACCCGCAATCCGAAATCCGCAATTCGCAATCGGAAGTGTTGGACGCGGAGCGATGGCGCGAACGGATGAACAAGCTTCAGCGGATGTTCGGCGCTGGGGAAGACGGTGTTCAGAGTACCGCCTTCAGGCGGAAGGGATTGACTGGCGAGCCGCTGCCGCCTGAAGGCGGTACTACGAACGCCGTCAGCCGGAATCAATTGCCTTCGGGACGATTGAGCGCGTTGCAGGAGGATGAAGAGCGGTTCTACGCGCTGATGATCTTGGAGCAGAGCGCGGGGCGGGTGAAGGCAGTAGTGGTAGAGTGGCGGAAGGTGGCTTTCGATGAATGGTGGAGTACTCTCCAGGGGAAGATAGAGTTGGACACTACAGAAGCGAGTTATGAACATCACCTCCCGGAAATCGAATTTGCTGCCAACTCGTGCGAAGACATGTGGAAGACAACCATTGGCCCACCTACTGAACGATCCAAGCATACGGCGGTGTGGACCGGGAGTGAAATGATCATCTGGGGTGGTGAGATCAGCTATGGGACTGCCGGTGTTAACTCGGGTGGGCGGTATAATCCGGCGACTGATACCTGGCGATCCACCAGCACCACTGGCGCGCCTAACGGACGATACGATCACACCGCCGTTTGGAGTGGGAGTGAAATGATTGTCTGGGGTGGCTATAACCCCAACGGTGTCTTCAATACTGGCGGGCGATACAACCCGGTAACGGATTCCTGGCGGGTGACTAGCATTACCGGCGCGCCGAGTGAGCGAAGTGGCCAAACCGCCGTGTGGAGCGGAAGCGAAATGATCATTTGGGGTGGCAGGGGGAACGGTGCCCTCAACACAGGTGGGCGGTACAATCCAACGACTGACTCTTGGCGGGACACTAGCACAACTGGCGTGCCGAGTGAGCGAGATCGTCATACTGCCGTGTGGAGCGGGAGCGAAATGATCGTTTGGGGCGGCAGTGGGGACAATACGGGCGGGCGATACAATCCAGCAACCGACTCCTGGCGAGTCACTAGCACGACCGGCGCACCAAGTGAGCGAATTGGCTATACCGCCGTGTGGAGCGGAAGCGAAATGATCGTTTGGGGTGGCAGGGGGAATGGTGACCAAAACACGGGTGGGCGGTACAATCCAACAACTGATACCTGGAGAACCACAAACACAGCCAGCGCCCCCAGTAAACGGCTCTTCCATACCGCAGTGTGGACCGGAAACGAAATGGTCATTTGGGGCGGTTACGACGATAGTAACTATGTCAACACGGGTGGGCGATACAATCCGACGACCGATACTTGGCGAATCACCACCACGACTGGCGCGCCCACCGGTCGATCAGGTTCCACCAGTGTTTGGAGCGGTAGAGAAATGATCGTCTGGGGTGGCTATGATCATGACAACACAGTCAATACAGGCGGGCGATACAATCCGGCGACTGACGCTTGGACAAATACTAGCACCAGAGGCGCACTCAACGGACGGGCCAACCACGCGGCGATATGGAATGGGAATGAGATGATCGTCTGGGGCGGCACTGCCTACCCCACCTATTTCAACACGGGCGGGCGGTATAACCCGGCGACCGACTCCTGGAGTGTAATCAGCACCACCAACGCGCCAAGTAGGCGATCCGCCCATACTGCTGTGTGGAGCGGGAGTGAAATGATTATCTGGGGCGGCCAAGAAAGCTTCAATCTTTTTAGCAACGGCGGGCGATATAATCCAACAACAAATACTTGGCAGGCCATTAGCCCCACCGGCGCGCCTGGAGGACGATACGCTCACACCGCGGTGTGGAGCGGGAGTGAGATGGTCGTCTGGGGTGGCGCTGATTTTCCCAACTATTTCAATACAGGCGGGCGGTACAATCCGGCAACCAACACCTGGACAACTACCAGCGCCACTGGCGCGCCTGTTGGACGATACGCTCACACCGCCGTTTGGAGCGGGAATGAGATGATTGTCTGGGGTGGCCGAGAAGGTAGTAACCTTCTTAACAGCGGTGGGTGGTATAACCCAACAACAGATGCCTGGCGGGTCACTAACACAATTGGCGCGCCTAGTGAGCGGGAATTACACACCGCTGTGTGGAGCGGGAGTGAAATGATCGTTTGGGGTGGCAGGGGGAACGGGAACCGTGACCTCAACACGGGTGGCCGGTACAATCCAGCGACCGACTCCTGGCAGGCTACTAGCACGACCGGCGCGCCGAGTGAGCGATCTGGCTATACCGTCGTGTGGAGCGGGAGTGAAATGATTGTTTGGGGTGGCTCCGTTGGCGGATATCTCCTCCTCAACAGTGGCGGGAGATACAATCCAGTAACAAATATCTGGGTGGCTACTAGTCTAACTGGCGCGCCCACTGGACGATCCTCCCACACCGCAGTGTGGACCGGTAGGGAGATGATCGTGTGGGGTGGTGGCTCCATCTCAGGAGCAATATACACACCTCCATCTATCTCTATTTCTATTTCGCCGGCTAGTCAGCACTTTCAAGGCGTAGGCGGGATTGGGAGTGTCAACGTAACAGTGGAAAGTGGATGCAATTGGACAGCAACCAGCAACGTCAGTTGGATCAGCATCATCTCAGGCAGCAGTGGCAGTGGCAATGGAACAGTGAACTACTCAGTCGCTGCCAACACAACAACAGCCCCACGCACAGGTACGTTGGCAATTACGGGTCAGATTTTCACCGTGACACAGGCAGGCTGCGTTGTGTCCATTTCGCCTACCAGCCAATCCATCGGATTCACAGGCGGGACTGGGAGTATTACGGTTACGGCGTCCGGTAGTTGTAATTGGGCGGCGAGTAGTTCGGCCAGTTGGTTGACAATTACATCAGGAAGTACCGGCAACGGCAATGGGGTCGTAAGCTATTTGGTGGCTTTCAATCCAGACTTGAGTTCCCGTAGCGCGACGCTAACCATTGCTGGCCAACCTTTCAGCATTAGCCAATCTGGCGCACCAGAACCATTCGGGTCGCCACTCACAGTTGATGACGGAACACCAGACGATGCGATCGGTGTTTTGGGCGGTGGAACTTTAGTTGGCGTCAATCGTCTGACACCAACTGACTACCCGGCGAAGCTCACTCACGTCGCGATCTTCTTCAACCGAACTATGCAGAGAGCGAACACTCCATTCACTCTGTTCGTCGGAGCCAATCTCAGTGGCAGTACAAATATAAACGGCATTGGTTTTCAAATCGTGGATGCCAGAATCAGGTCTGCTGATAACCAATTCAATGTCTACGCCGTCCCGAACGTAACGCTCAGTTCGGGTGATTTCGTTGTAGGGCTGCGGATCACTCACGACAGCGGTGAATTACCATTCACACTGGACAAGACTCCACCGTCACGCCGTCGTTCCTACACTTCCGGAAATGGCGTCAATTTTACTCTGATTGATAATCTGAGTGTCCCCGGCCCAGGTAATTTCATGATTCGCGCATACTGGGATCGGCCACCCTGTCACAGGGTAACAAATATTAGCCCAGCAAGTGGAACGGCAGGCACAAGCGTTACGATCACTGGCGCAAACTTTACAGGAGTGACACGGGTCGCGTTCGCTAACAACGTCGCAGCAAACTTCACTGTCAACAGTGATACTCAGATAACTACGACGGTGCCGAGTGGCGCAGTGACAGGCCCAATCACCATAAGCAGGCCTGATTGCTCTGACGTGCAGACTGGCATCTTCGCCCTGCCTGGTTATGAGGCTGACATTGCGCCGCGTCCAACTGGCAATGGCGCAGTAACAGCCGCTGACTGGGCGCAGATCGGGCGATTCGTCGCAGGATTGGATACGCCGGCCAACGGCAGCGAATTCCAGCGAGCCGATTGCGCGCCGCGCAGCAGCCTCGGCGACGGGCGATTGACCACAGCGGATTGGGTGCAGGCGGGCCGTTACGCGGCAGGGAGCGATCCGGTCGTGGCGGCGGGCGGGCCGATTGCGCCAAGCGGTTTGTTGGCGTCGGTTGGCGCCCAGCGGCGCCGAGCGGCGCCCGACGGACAACGACCAACGAACGGAGAGATGCGCGCGGTCAGGCTGGCGCAAGCCGTCGCGGGCGAATTCATCGTCGAAATAAACGCGCGGGGCAATGAGAACGCGCTCGGCTTCAGCCTGCAATTCGATCCCGGCGAGTGGAGTTTCGTTTCGGCGGCGACTGGGCGCGACGCTCGGAGCGCGACCTTGCACGTGAACGCCTCGCAAGCGGCGCTCGGGCGCATCGGCGTGGTGTTGGCGCTCGGCGCCGGGCAGAGGCTGCCAGCGGGCGCTCGGCAAATCGTCATCGTGCGGTTGGCGGCGCGGGGCGGTCGCGGCGCAATCGAATTCAGCGACTACCCGGTCAAACGCGAAGTGGTGGACGCGGAGGCCAACGTGACGCCGTCGGCTTTTGCAACGGAAAGCGCCGCATCAACCGCCAAGACGCCAAGAACGAGAAGATGACCATAAACGAAAACGCGGCGCGCAACGTACCGTGGGTTGTCCAACCTGCGGAGGCTTCATCATCAAACCGCTTGGGGGCAATTGAACGGCTCAGTAATCGAGCCTCCGCAGGTTAGACAACCTACGGTACATTGCCTCGCTCGGTGTCCTGGTCGCAATGGCTGTCTTTGAAATTCACGATGAATGCCGTCGTTGGAAATTTTCCGCCGTCGTTGGCCTCAGCCGCATCGCTGTGGCAAGATCGAAGCCGTGAAGCAAGAGACATCAGACGGCCTGCAATCGGCTCCTTCCGAAGAAATAAACGAACCGGTTTTTGGCGGGACTTTCCGCGCGCTGCGCCATCGCAACTATCGTCTCGTCTGGATCGGCTTCTTCCTCTCCAATATCGGCACGTGGATGCAGACGGTGGCGCAGGGCTGGTTGGTGCGCGATCTGACTGCGTCAACCGCGCTGATCGGTTTCGTCTCTTTTGCCAGCTCGTTCCCTCAGCTCGCGTTTTCGCTTTTTGGCGGCGTCTACGCCGATCTGTTCAATCGCCGCAAGCTTTTGATCTTCACTCAAACAGTTCATCTGGTTTGCGCCGTTAGCCTGGGCGCGCTGGTGCTGCTGCGTGATTGGAATGTGTGGATGGCGCTTTCAATCTGGAGCCTGACTGCTATCACGTTCATCAGCGGCTTGTCGTCAACGCTCGCCTCGCCCGCGTTTCAAGCGTTCGTGCTCGATCTGGTCGGGCGCGAAGATTTGCCGAGCGCGGTGGCGTTGAATTCCGCGCAGTTCAACCTCTCGCGCATCATCGGGCCGACCATTGGTGGATTGCTCTTCGGCGTTATCGGCATCGCGGGCTGCTATTTTCTCAACAGCGCCAGCTTTCTGGCCGTGATCGCGGCGTTGTGGATGATGCGGTTGCCGCCCTGGCAAGCGCCCGACGAACGCAACGCGCGCGAGATGTGGCGACAGACGGTGGCCGGCGTTCGTTACGTGCGCAAACGTCCGCGCGTCCAGGCGTTGCTCGGCATCGCCACGGTGGTGAGCCTTTGCGGATTGCCTTATTTGATCTTCCTGCCGGTCTTCGCGCGCGATGTTTTGAATCAGGAGGCGCGCGGGCTGGCGCAGTTGTGGGCGGCGATGGGCGCGGGAGCGTTGTTGAGCGCGCTGTTGATGGCCTACAGCCTGAGCAATTCGTCGCGGCGCGGACGGCTGCTGCTGATCGGGACTGTCTTCTTCGGTTTGGCCGTCGTCGCGTTCGCGTTGTCGCGCAACTTCGCGGTCTCGTGTTTGTGTCTGGCTTTGGTCGGCGGCGGGATGGTCAGCATCACAACCACGGTCAACACGCTGTTGCAGACGCTGGTGCGAGACGAGATGCGCGGACGGGTGATGAGCATGTACGGGTTGGCGTTCATCGGGCTGCCGCCAGTCGGAGGTCTGCTGATCGGGTTGATGGCGGACGTGATCGGATGGCGTTGGGGACATCACGGCGCGCAGTGGGCTTTGGCGGCGGGCGGCGCGATGATTGTGTTGTTTGCAGTCGGCGTGGCGTTGGCTGTGCC
>Ga0187893_10013901_pt1 | contig 11097 bp, 8 predicted proteins | sample MA1701074metaG_FD_139574 | JGI IMG/M metagenome (GOLD analysis project Ga0187893, IMG submission 139574) | White microbial mat communities from a basaltic lava cave in the Kipuka Kanohina Cave System on the Island of Hawaii, USA - MA170107-4 metaG ...
ACGCGACGTCACGCTTCAGGGGCGACAAGAACTTTCTCGTGGGCGTCTGGGGCTTGGCAGCCGGGCGCGACGATCTCGGCGGGGATGCCGGCGCCGTCGGGTTCAAAATCGATTACCCCAACGACCTCTGGGACATTCAGCTGACCGCCAAGCGGATCGGACGCAGCTTCGACCCGTCCATCGGCTTCGTGCCGCGCCGCGCCGTCTATCTGTACAACGGGCAGATCAATAATCGAACGCGGCTCGCGACCGGAGCGATCCAGCAGCTCTTTCACGAGTTCATGCCGTCGCTGGCGACCGATCTGTCCGGGAACTGGGAGAGCTACCGCGTCTTCTTCGCGCCCCTTAACTGGCGCTTCCGGAGCGGCGACCGATTCGAGCTCAACGCGAATCCTACCGGCGAGCGGTTGATCGAACCGTCCGAGATCGCCGGCGTCGTGATTCCTCCTGGCGCCTATCACTGGATGCGGTATCGCGTCGAGGTGGGCACGGCGCAGAAGCGCCGGCTGTATGCGCAGGTGACGTGGTGGTTCGGCGACTTCTACGACGGCGATCTCGATCAGATCCTCTGGACCGGCGCGTGGAATCCCACACCGCTGGTCACCGTCGAATTCGCCGGCGAGCGGAACATCGGTCGCCTCCCATCTGGTCACTTTACGCAGACGCTGGTGGGGAATCGCCTTCGCGTGAACTTCTCCCCCGATCTGTCGCTGGCCAGTTACGTTCAGTACGATACAGACAGCGACTCCATCGGCGTGAACACGAGGCTCCGTTGGACGTTCAGCCCAGCCGGCGATCTGTTCGTCGTGTACAACCATAACGTTCGCGAGCTGCTACCGCAGCGCTGGCAACTGGAGTCGAACCAGCTGCTCGTGAAGCTTCAGTACGCGCTTCGTTACTAGTGGTCCGTGTTCAGCAATCGTTCCGCTGGAGGGTTCGCCACCATGCCATTCAACGTCGCCACCGGAGCCAGGTCCGTCGCACGCGTCGCTCTGGCTGTGTTACTCGGGTCAGTCGCGAACCCGGCGATGGCCCTCCTTCGCGGCGACTATTCACCCGCCGCTTCGGCGCGGCAGGCTCAGACGATAGTCGGGACCGCGACGTATCGGGAGCGCATGGCGCTGCCGTCCGGCGCCGTCTTGGAGGCTACGCTCGAAGACGTCTCGCGCGCCGACGCGAAGGCCGAAAGGATCGCGCAGACGCGCGTCACCTCACCGGGCAATCCGCCAATCGCGTTCACCATCGCCTACGATCCGGCCACAATACTCGCCGACCACCGGTACGTCGTTCGCGCGAGAATCCTCGTCGACGACAATCTTCTGTTTACCACCGACACCGCGGCGCCTGTAATTACTCGCGGCAGCCCGAACAGCGTCAAACTGATGTTGCGCCGGGTCGGTGGGAGTCAGCACCCACCAGCCGCAGGCGCTCAGGCAGCTTCGCCTTTGACCCCACACGAACTGACAGGCACATCGTGGCGGCTCGTCAAGTTCCGCGGCAGTGACGGCACGACGCTGACGCCGGACGACCGGACGAAGTACACGCTCGAGTTCGGCGCCGGCTGGCGGCTGAGCGCGCGCATCGACTGCAATCGAGGGAGCGGAAGCTGGAAGTCGAGCGGCCCGAATCAGCTTCAGTTCGGGCCGCTGGCGCTGACGCGCGCGATGTGCCCTCCCGCGTCCATGCACGATCACATCGTGAAGCAGTTGCCCAACATCCGGTCGTACGTGATCGAGGACGGTCATCTCTTCGTCTCGCTGATGGCGAACGGCGGGATCTACGAGTACGAACCGATCGCGCCACCCAAGCCGTAGGCTCACCGCCAGGGCACGCGGCTTCCACTTGACGTCCTAGTAAATGGTGTGACATCTTCACTTGGATGCCAAGTAAAGACAACCAGATCGCACTCCTGCAGGGCACGCTCGACCTCATCGTCCTGCGCGCGTTGTCGACCATGGGGCCGCTGCACTCCTACGCCCTGGCGACGCGGCTCGAGCAGGTGTCCGACCACCCGCTCTCCCTCAATCAGGGCACGCTCTATCCGGCGCTCGTCCGCCTGGAGCAGAACGGCTGGATCAAAGGCACGTGGCAGAAGACCGACAACAACCGCGACGCGAAGTACTACGCGATCACCAAGGCCGGCGAGCGTGCGCTGGCCAGGCAGGCCGAGAAGTGGCGCCGGCTCGCAGGGCTCGTCGAGAAGCTTCTGCTGGAGCAGTCATGATCGTTCCGGTCCGTCGCGTCCTTCATCGTCTGATGTCCTTCTTCCGGTCCGGTCGTGCCGAGGACGAGCTCGCACGGGAAATCGACTCGCACCTGCAACTGCTCGAAGACAAGTTTCTCGCGCGCGGGATGACGTCCGAGGAGGCACGTCAGGCGGCACGGCGGGCGTTTGGCGGAGTCGAACAGGTGAAAGAACATCAGCGCGACGCGCGGTCGTTTCGGTCGCTCGACCATTGGTGGCTGGACGTCAAGCTCGGCGTGCGGATGCTCATCCAACATCCCGGCCTGACGCTCGTCGGCGGGCTGGGGGTCGCGGTGGCGGTCGCGATCGCCACGAGCACGTTCAGCATCATCCATACGCTCCGGAACCCTGCGCTCCCCCTGGACGAAGGGGGCCGGGTCGTGGCGATCCAGAACTGGGATGCGTCGGCGAACAATCCGGAGCGGCGGATCCTGCATGACTTCGTGACGTGGCGCGACGAGCTGAAGTCGGTGCAGCCGATCGGCGCCTTCCGGATCGTGTGGCGCAATCTGATTGCTTCCGGCGGGCAGCCCGAGCTGGTCCGCGTGGCCGAGATGTCTCCCTCGGGGTTCCGGGTGGCGCGGGTACCGCCGCTCCTCGGGCGGTATCTCGTCGACGGGGACGAGCGGGAGGCGGCGCCGGAGGTGCTCGTCATCGGCTCCGAGGTCTGGAGAACTCGCTTCGCGAGCGACCCGGCGATCGTCGGGCGGACTCTTCAGCTGGGCCACATCAGCTACTCCATCGTCGGGGTGATGCCGGAAGGCTTCGCGTTTCCGGTAAACGATCGCTTCTGGATTCCGCTGCGGGCGGAGCCGTCGCGGTACCAGCGACGGACCGGGCCGGACATCAGCGTCTTCGGCCGGCTCGCGGCCGGCGCGACGCTCGAGAGCGCTCAGTCGGAACTGACGAGGATCGCGCAGCAGATCGCCGTCGCCCTTCCGAAGACGCACGAGCACCTTCGACCGCTGGTCTCGCCGTACACCTATCCCTTCTTCGACATGGAGCAGCCGGAGAACGCCGTGGCGCTTCATGTCGTGCAGGCCCTCGTGATCCTGCTCCTCGTGGTCGTCTCGGTGAACGTCGCCATCCTCGTGTACGCCAGGACGGCGACGCGCCAGTCGGAGATCGCGGTGCGCAGCGCCCTGGGGGCGAGCCGCGGCCGCATCGTCGCGCAGCTCTTCGTCGAGGCGCTGGTGCTCTCGACGGCCGCCGCAGCGGCCGGCGTCGCGCTGACCGCGTTCGCCCTCGGCGAGCTCGAGGCCGGCCTGTTGCGGCTCAGCATCCAGTTTCCGTTCTGGATGATTTTCCGGCTTTCCACCGGCGCGGTCGTGTACGTCCTGGCGCTGGCCGTACTCGCGGCCGCGATCGTCGGCGTCGTGCCGGCGCTCAAGGCGACGGGACCCGGCGTGCAGACCGGCCTCAGGATCATCGGCGCCGGCGGCTCCGGGATGCGGCTCGGCCGCACGTGGACCGTTCTGATCGTCGCTCAGGTTGCGTTTGCCGTTGCCCTGTTACCCACGGCCCTCTTCCACGCGTGGGACTCGATCCGGGCCGGGATCGCCGACCCTGGGCCAGCGGCGAGGGAGTTTCTCACCGCCCGCGTCGCCATCGATCGGGCGATTCCCCCGAACGCAGCGATCGACACGACCGAGCGCCAGAGACGCGAGCGGGATCGAAATCGATTTGCCGAGATGGAGCGGCGTCTGAAGGCGGAACCCGAAGTCGCGGATGTGACCTTCGCGCTGTCGGTTCCGGGGGAAGAGCCGACGGTCTGGATTGAAGCCGAGGGGGTGCGGATGCCGCCGGCATCGCAGTCCGAGGCCAGCGGCTACGCCGTTCGCGCAGGCACATTCGGGCACGAGGCGCGATTCAACCGTGTCGACGTGGATTTCTTCGACGCATTCGATGTTCCGATCCTCGCCGGCCGCGCGTTCAACGCCGGAGATGCCGGTCCCGCCGCTGACGCGATCATCGTGAACCGGACCTTCGCCGAGCGCATCGTCGGTGACGGTGAGGTGCTGGGCCGCCGGATCCGCTACGTCGGGAGAAGCGGGGACGCGCGCCCGGAGCACGTGGAGTTCGAGCGCTGGTACGAAATCGTCGGCCTCGTGAGCGACTTTCCCGCGAGGCCGACCGACGCGCGCGTGGTCGATGCGAAGATCTACCACCCATCCATTCCTGGCGAGATCGTCCCGATCACTCTCGCGATGCGGGTGCGAGGTGACGCGCCAGCCACCTTCGCCGGGCGGCTTCGGGAGATCGCCGCGTCGGTCGACGCCAATCTCCAGCTGCGCGACGTCATGTCCATGGACGAGGCCCTGCGCAAGGAGCAGCATCTGCTGCGCCTGCTGGCGGCGGCGCTCGCGCTCCTGACGTTGAGCGTCGTCCTGCTCTCGGCCGCCGGGATCTACGCGCTCATGTCCTTCACCGTCGCTCAGCGCCGGAGAGAGATCGGGATTCGGGCTGCGCTGGGAGCGGACCCGCGCCGCATCGTCGGCGCCATCTTCTCGCGTGCGCTCGGCCAGCTCGCCATCGGCGCCGTCCTCGGTGTGACGGCGGCGGTCTTTGCCGATGGCGTCAGCGGGGGCGACCTCATGGAAGGCAACGGCGCCATCGTCCTCCCCCTGGTGTCGCTGTTCATGGTGATGGTGGGCCTGCTCGCGGCGCTCGGTCCCGCGCGGCGCGGCCTTCGGATCAACCCGACCGAAGCACTGCGGGAGCCATAACCCGCAGATAAACGCAGATGGACGCAGATCAGATCCTCAGGCTTGATTCCCGGCGCTGACCTCGCTATGCTCTCCTGTCAGTAACTGACAGGAGGCGCATGAGCAAGCCGTCCGACCTCGTTCAAGGCACCCTCGACCTCTTGATCCTTCGCGTGCTGGCGCTCGAGCCGATGCACGGCTGGGCTATCGCTCAACGCATCAGGCAGATGTCGAGCGAGCAGTTGCGCGTGGGGCAGAGCGCGCTCTACCCCGCGCTTCACAAGCTCGAGCAGCAGGGCTGGATCTCGGCCGAGTGGGCGCTCAGCGAAAACAATCGACGCGCCAAGTACTACAAGCTCACGGCCGGCGGCCGAAAGGCCCTGAAAACCGAAACGGCCGAGTGGGAACGTCTGTCGGCTGCGATCTCGCTGGTCGTGAAGCCGGGCTGAGGACGAACATGCGCTGGATTCAGAAGCTGCGTCTTCGCCTTCGATCGCTCTTGAGAAGCGGCCGGGTCGAGCGGGAGCTCGACGAGGAGCTTCAGTTCCATATCGATCACCTCGTCGATGAGTACCTCGCACGAGGCATGTCCAGTAAGGAAGCCTGGTACGCGGCGCGCCGCGAGATGGGTGCGATCGAGCTGCGCAAGGAAGAGTGCCGCGACGCGCGGGGCCTGGCGCTGATTGACAGCATTCGACAGGACGTGACCTACGCGCTGCGCACGCTCCGACGATCGCCGGGGTTCGCGATCGTCGCCATCCTCTCGCTCGCGCTCGGCATCGGCGCCAATACCGCGATTTTCAGCCTGTGGAACGGCCTGCTGCTCTCCGCGCTGCCGGGCGTGGAAAGACCGGCGCAACTCGTGATGCTCTCCGATCCGGACCAATCGGGGAGTTGGACCGGGCGGCTCGAGGGGCCCCGGCCCTGGCTCACCTACGGGGAATTCGAGCAGATGCGGGACCACGTCGAGGCCTTCTCGGAAGTCATGGCCTCGCAAAGCAGCCTCAATACCTGGCAGGTCCGCTTCGAAGGCGAGGATTGGGAAGCGGCGCACGGGCGAATGGTCTCGGGTGGATTCTTCCAGCTTCTCGGCGTCCGCCCCGCGATCGGCCGACTCTTCACTCTCGACGGGGACCGCATCGAGACGCCGCACGCCGTTTTGAGCCACAGCTACTGGCAGCGGCGCTTCGCCGGCCGTCCCGATGTGCTCGGGAAGACCCTCACCATCCGCAAGGCCACGTTGACCGTCGTCGGCGTCGCGGCGCGCGGCTTCATCGGCGAAACGAGCGGTCAGCAGCCGGATTTCTGGCTCCCGGTGCGCATGCAATTGAGCCTGCAGCCCGGAAGGGATCGGCTGCGCGACACGCCGCCGCAAAAATCGATGTGGCTCCACGTGTTTGCCAGGCTGAAGCCTGGCGTCACCTCCGCTCAGGCGGAAGCTCAGGCCAATGCGGTCTTTCAGGCCGGCCTGGAGTCGTTCTACGGCCCGCTCGCGTCGGGAGAACGCCGGCGCGTTTTCCTCGATCAGCGGCTCGTCATCCGGCCGGCCGCGCGCGGGGCGTCGCCGTCACGGTCCGAATTCTCCGGCTCGCTGACCGTGCTCCTCTCGGCGGTCGGCGTGCTGCTCCTGATCGCGTGCGCGAACCTGGCGAATCTTCTGCTCGCGCGCGGCGCCGCGCGAACACACGAGATCGCTTTGCGCTTGTCGCTCGGCGCGAGCCGCCGACGCCTGGTCCGGCAGCTCGTGACCGAGAGCGTGGTGCTGTCCGCCCTGGGAGCCTGCGCCGCGGTTGCCGTCGCGTACGTCCTTCATCCGGCGCTGGTCCGGATGATGATGGCATCCGACGAACGTTTCCACATGACGTTCGCGCTGGACCCGGTGGTCGTGGCGTTCCTGCTCTTGACAGCCTTCGCGGCCGCGCTGCTGTTTGGCATGCTGCCGGCCTGGCACGCCACCAGGACCGATCCAGGAGACACCCTCAAAGAACAGAGTCGCGGCGCGATCGGCACGCGCGGACAGATGCGGTCGGGACGATTGCTGGTGAGCCTGCAGCTGGCGCTGTCGCTTCCGCTCCTCGTCGGCGCCGGATTGATGGCGCGAACCGTTTACAACCTTCAACACGCAGACCTCGGCTTCGCCGCCGAACGCCTGCTGCTCGTTCGAGTCGATTTGCGCGAGCCCGGCTATGAGGCGGCACGTCGCGAGGGCGTGCTGCGCGAGCTCCTCGATGAGATCGGCCGGCTCCCCGGCGTCCGCGCGACGACCTTTTCGCAGCTGGGCCTTTTCAGCGGCGGGGAATCGTCCGCGACGATCACCGTAGAGGGTTACACCCGGAGCGGAGACGACGACCGCGACGCCGCGTTCGATCGAGTCGGTCCGAAGTACTTCTCGACGCTGGGCGTGCCCATCATCCTGGGACGCGAGATTCTGGAGAGCGATCGCGGCGATGCCCCGAGGGTCTGCGTGATCAACGAAGCCTTCGCCAACCGGTATTTCGATCGCCGGAACCCTCTCGGCTTCCGCGTAACTTTGGACAACGAGGACGGCGGAGCGTCGTACCAGATCGTGGGCGTGGCCAGGAACGTTCGCATGCAGGGGCTGCGAGGCGACGTCGAGCCGCGGTTCTACGTGCCCGTGTCAGAACACAGCCCGACATTTCTGATTCGGACGGCCGCGGACTCCGCGCCGCTGATGGAAGCCGTACGACGGACGATTCAGCGCGTGGACGCGGCGCTGCCCATCATCTCCGCCAGGTCGATCGAAGAGCAGATGGCGCCGCTGACCGCGCAGGATCGCAGCACCGCGCAGCTCGCGGCGGTCTTCGGAGTCGTCGCGCTGCTGCTTGCGGCCATCGGCCTGTATGGCGTCCTTTCCTATGGCGTCGCGCGCCGCACCGGTGAAATCGCGGTCCGGATCGCGCTGGGCGCGCGGCCGGGGCGGGTAACGTCGATGATCCTCGGCGAAACGGTCGGCCTCGTCATCACCGGGCTGGCACTCGGCGGCGGGCTGGCGTATCTGGCGTCGCGCTTGATCGTCAGCCAGTTGTACGGCGTCGCTCCACAGGATCCGCTGACGCTTGCGCTCGCGACAGGCGTGCTGCTGATCGTCGCGCTCGGCGCCGCGTACGTACCGGCGCACCGCGCGTCGAACCTGGACCCGATCGCGGCGCTGCGAGGTTAGCCCTCGTCACCGGGTCGCCAGCTTCGCGCCCCACTGTTCCGGCGGCACATCAGCCACGTGCTGCGAGAACACCCAGCGGTGCCCCTCAGGGTCTTCGGCAGAGTACTGGCGCTCGCCGAACGGCATATCGTGCGGAGGGTTCACGATCCGCGCGCCGGCAGCTGTCGCGCGCTCGAAGTGCCGGTCGACATCTTCGACGGTCACGTGCACGTATTGGGGAACCTCGCCGCCGCGCGGCGGGCGGAACTCCGCACCCTGTCGCCCGAGCATGATCGCGCCGTCGGCCACGATCAGCTGAGCATGGACGACGGCGCCACCATGCTCGACGCGCAGGCGCTCGACGAAGCCGAACGCCTCGCAGAGCCACTCGACCGCCTTGGCGGGGTCCGCGTACACCAGTACCGGGACGACGGTGGCGGCGGGCGCCGACTGGTTCACAGCCACGAGCGGCTCCTCCTTCACAGCATCCGGAAGATCGATCCGGCCGGACGCTTCCGTTTGAAGTCACCATACCACCGGCAGGGCCAGTACAACAGCACGAGGCCGAGCAGCCAGAACGCATACATCCGCGGCAGCGTCGTCCCCGCCGGAAAGAAGCGGCCGATGGCGGCGTAGAGCCACAAATGTGCAAAGAAGAAGAACAACGGCACGCCGCCGAAGACCAGCAGCGGCCGGCTCCACGCACTCTCACCGAGGCGCCAGCGCTCGAAAGCCGCAACCACCAGAAGATCGACTCCGAGCGTGAGCAGAAGGAAAGTCAGGCTCGGCGGATATTTCACGACGTTGAAGAACCCGATCCATCCGGGCCGCGGCGGGAGCAAGTTGCCGATCTCGCCAAGCGCCCGGATGCTGACGAACAGTCCCAGGAACAGAACGCCCGTGAGGCAAGCGCGCCGGAACGCGGCCTCCCGATCGTCGAGCAGCCATCGTCCGAACGCCATCCCGAAGATCGTGCAGGGCAGCCACGCGACCGCAGGATAGACGACAAGCAGTGGCCCGGTCTGTCCCGGGATGAAGAGGAGCCGCAACAGTGGATGGAATGGGACGTCCACCTGCGCGGCGGAGGGCGTCATGTACTGAGCGGCGAGTCCGCACGCGGCCGCAATGCCAATGAGCACGCCGCGCCGCAATCGAACGAGCATGCTGCCCAGGATGAGCGCCGCTCCCAATCCGTAGAGCACGCCAAGCAGCAGAGAGGGAACCGACCCGTCGCCGCCGGGCACCCGGACGCCATAGAACTCGACACGCGTGGCGTTCGCGAACGCGAACGAGGAGGCGGGAATCTCGAGTACCTGACCCAAGAGGATGAGTACGATACCCCGCCAGACGAAGTGCCGGACGATGCGGCCGTGCGGCCAGCCGGCGCCCGCGCGCGACGCGGCCAGCAGCGTCATACCGGCGCCCATCAGGAAAAAGAATCCTGGCGCGCAGGGATGCGTGACGAGACGGGTCAGGAAGGCGAGCGCATCGCCGCCGTAGTCCGGCAGCGCGCGGCCCCAGAACTCACCGGGATGATTCTTGGCGATGAACCCGCGCGCGTGGTCGATCGCCATCAGGACGATGATCAAGCCGCGCGTCGCATCGATTGAGGAGAGCCGCATCAGCGGCTGATGATGGCGGGCAGAGAACGCTGCTGTCCTGAAGCTCCCTTAAAGCTGTGGTGAACAACTCATGAACGAACCGTGGAATCCCCTAAATCCGTTGAATCCGTGGTACGGAGAGGTGGAATCCGTGGTACGACATCCGTGGTCCTTACTGCGCTCGCAGGGCCACGAGAGGATCTACCCGCGACGCGCGCAGCGCCGGGCCGATGCAGGCGACGATGACGACCGCGCATTCGAGCAGCGCGACGGCGAGGTAGGCGAGCGGGTTCAGCACGTTGACGCCGATGAACGCGACCTGCATCAGGCGCGCCGCTGTCGCCGCCAGGAGCGTGCCCACGACGAGACCGGGCACCAGAAGCCGAGCGCTCCCTCTCAGCACCTCGGCCACGAGGTCGCGCGGCGTCGCGCCCATCGAAACCCGCACGCCGAACTCCCGGAGGCGGCGGTTCACGCCGTGAATCACCACGCCGGCGAGTCCGACCGTGGCGAGGACGAGGGCGAGCCCGCCGCAGATGGAGAACAGCCAGCTGACCGTGCGGAACGGCCACAGCTGCACCGCCATGCGCTGCCGCATCGTCTTGACCGACAGCAGCGCCACATTCTCATCGAGAGCCTGCGCGGCGTCCGAGATCGGTCGAATCAGCGCTTCTGGCGCGCTCGCCGTGCGAGCCACGACCGTCACGAGGTCTTCGTACGTCCCGGGGCTCACGGGAACGTAGAGCGTCGGCGCCTCCCGATCCAAGCCGCGTGTGTTCGTCTTCGCGGTGATGCCGATCACGTGGACGATCCGTCCGCGTTCGCCGATCCGGAGCGTCTCGCCCACCCCGCGGCCGTCTGGCCACTGCTGCCGCGCCAGCGGCTGGTTGATGATCGCCTCGTTCGGCGCGCCGCCCGCCTGGAACTCGCGGCCTGCCGTCAGTGGAATCCCCATCGTCCTGAAGTACTCGGGCCCGACGGCCATCGTCGCGTACTTCGGACAGGCGTCCGCCTCGCACGGCGCGCCGCCGGATGAAACCGGAGTCATCCGGTCGAAACCGATGAAGAACGGGACGCGGTGGGCCAGCGCGGCATCCGTGACACCCGGCAGCGCCCGCACGCGGGCGAGGAACGCCTGCGTGTAGCGCTCGGAGCGCCCGGCGTCGTATCCATGCGAGGCGGGTGCGAACTCGGCGGTGACCAGCCTGTCCCGATCGAAGCCGAAGTCTGCGATGGAGAGGCTTCCGTAGGTCTGCGCGAGGAGGACCGCGAGCGCGAGAAAAGCGGTGGACCCCGCGATTTGCACGCCAACCAGCCGCCGCGGCATCGGGGACGGCCTCCCGCCGGATGCGCTTCCGCCCTGCGAGCCAAGGACCCGCAACACGT
>Ga0187893_10013902_pt1 | contig 11097 bp, 16 predicted proteins | sample MA1701074metaG_FD_139574 | JGI IMG/M metagenome (GOLD analysis project Ga0187893, IMG submission 139574) | White microbial mat communities from a basaltic lava cave in the Kipuka Kanohina Cave System on the Island of Hawaii, USA - MA170107-4 metaG ...
AGCGACCGCACGCGCCGGAACGCGTAGATCGCCAGCGCCACGCCGATTAAGGCCGTAGCCCACAGGAGCAGATCCGCCTTGACGGTGGCGAGATCCGAGCTCACCGGAAAGATGCTGGTCTGCGCATAGGACAGCACCGGCATCGCCAGCGCCATCACCAACGCCAGGACCAACGCCCGCACCCCGTTGACCATCCGACCCAGCATGCTGCACCTCCCTTTCTAGGTAGTGTCGCCCACCCGTGCGCCCCCGGAGATCCCCGAGAGAGGAGGCCTCAGGATTGAGGCAGAATCAGCTTGACGATCAGCCCGACCGAAAAGCCCGCGAGCCAACACGCCGCGGACCAGTAGACCACCGCTTCACTCGCTGCTGTGTCCATACGCCACCCCTTCGCCAATCAAGACCGGCACCCCATCGAGGTATTGCTCCTGCACGGGCAGGCCATAGAGCCCCGTGATCTGGGCGGCCGTGAGAATCTGGCCGTTCGTCAGCACGTACTTAGCGATCCGGTTCTCCCCCTCACTCCAGACCACGACGCCTTCCACGACGAGGCGCCGTGGGAGCCGAGGCTCCGCCGGCATCACCGCGGAGCTCCCCGGTGGGACCACCACGACGTGCACAGACGCCGCCCCGCGCACCTCGGCCTTCACCTCCCCGCTCGTCGAGCCGGGACGCCCGGAACCCAGGGAGGACCACGGACGCATTGTCATGACCACGACCGCAAACACGCCGGCCGCGATCCCCATCAGCATCTTCGGTGACATCCACACGTGATTGGCCCTCCGTTCTTCCCGGACCGCTGCGGCTGCATAGGAGGCGTAGTAGTTGAAGATCCGGGGCTCGAACGTCAGGAGAAACGTGCGGATCACTTCCGTCTCTTCCGGATTCCCCCGCACCTTGCCTTGCGTCCGGTTCCAGAGTCCGACAAACGAGAGCTTGCGGAACTTCGTGGTGGCCTCGACCAACCGCGTGACGCCGGCACTCATCTGCAAGTAGCTCTGGCACATCAACACCACGTCCACGCCGTAGTGCCGGTGGGTTTCCAACCACCGCAGGAGCACCGGGTCCACCCGCTGCATCGCCCGGAAGACGGTCTGGGCCTCATCAATCAGGACGGCCGCGCCCACCTCGACCTTGGGCAGTTCCCGGCAGACGTCGTCCGCCGTCTGCCACACCGTGATCTGCTGCTGGAGGTCCTCCACCGCGCGGCCTTCGAAGTGGGCCAGGCGGTCCAGGTAAATGCCGTCCACGTAAACGTAGATCCGGCGGTTGGCTCGGACCCACGTCAGGAAGCGCTCCGTCACGGCATAGAAGCTCTTCCCCGACCCCGGCACACCCTCAATGATTTCGATCATGCGTGCGCCTCATCCTCCGGATCACCACAAGCGCCGTTCGTAGCAGTCCCCGAAGGAGCGACAGGCAGCGATGATCACGAGCCCCAGCGCAATCGCATAGGGCAGCCAGTAGCGGACCCAACACCACCACGAGAGGTCATGCGCGCCGCCCCCGAGCACCCGTGCCCAGGTATGAAGTCCACCCATCCTCCTGGTCCTCCCTCCGTTAGGAGCCCCACCGCACAAACGGAATGGTTTGCAAGGTAACGCGCGTGATCATGGCCCCCGCGATAATGGCTAACGCCTGCGAACAGCCGGTCGCGCCCAACACCCAGGCTACTGATCATCCAGAACCGGGAGCGTGAGCCCCGCCGTCCCCATCGCCGCGAGCAGCGCATCCGCCACCCCGAGCAAGCCGTCGTAGATCCCCACGCCGACATCGTTTAGCCTGAAGAAAAAGTCTTGGAGCCAACACCAGATCAGATTGAGTAAGGCTTGCATCTCATCGCCCTCCGACGAAGATGATCCGATAGGACGCCAGGGTCGCGATCGCAATCACCATCGTGCGCAATGCTGTAAAGAACCACGCCCAGTCATTGAAATTGACCGTCTGGGTCCCGAAGAACTGCGAGGGGAGGCTGATCGTCGGCAGGGTCGTGGGCCAGACCAGACTTTTCAGCAGGGTCACCGCCCCGAGGAGGCCACTCGTGGTCCACGTCTGTTGATGCGCCTGCAGGACACTCGCGAACGTACGCGCCTCATGATCCGGGGTTGTGCAGGCCACCGTCGCGGTCGTGGTGTCCGTCTTCGAACCATCCGGGTTCGTCGTCGTCGCCGTGGTGGACGCCTGCTGGGGTTGTTGCTGCTGCTGGGTGCCCTGTGGGGGCGGGACGTTGTCGGCGATCATCGCGTCTTGCGACGGGAGGGGCTTCTGCTTCACCGTGGACGGGGCTTCGGCCGGGTCCACGGCCAGGCTCCCGCTATTGTCCGCCGGCGTGGGGGCGGGGTGATTCGCGCCACCGGGCGCGGTATGGGACGGGAGCGAGTCCGGGTCGCTGTCCGGGAGCCCCTGCACGAAGGTCTGGACTTGTTGCTGTGTGGCGGGCTGGCCCTGGGCGGCCACCAAGCCATTCGGTTGCCCCGTCTTGTGCGCGACCCAGCAGGCGATATCGTTCCCTCCGGGCCCCGTGGTGCCATAGACCTCCCAGGACGGTGTCGCACTAAAGCCCGTGAAGCAGCCGGAGCTCGTCCCCCACACGGCCACTTGGTCATAGCCAGCCACGCAGGTTTTCGTCCCAGCCCCGGTGCCCGTTTGCGTCGCCGAGCAATTCCCGTTCGTTCCGATCCCGAAGGTCGTGTAGTGGTGCGTGGGGTTCATCCCGTCGGCGCCCGCGGCGGGAGTCGCCCGCTGGCGGAGCACTTGTAACTGGGGCGTGGTGTAGTAGATCGAGGCCAGGGTGATCCCGGCGAGTACCGCCAGCCCGATCCAATTCGAGGAGGTCACGAACTTGATGAGGGTGCTGGGCGGCGTCGCCGCCACTGCCGCCGCCGCGACCGTCGCCGCTGTGCTCGCCGCCTTCGCATGATTGAGGGCGATGAGTTCGGCCTGTGCCACCACCCGCGCGTAATTCGTGGCCTGGAAGGCGTGGGCTGGCGCCGTGCAGATGGTCACCAGGAACACCCACACGAAGCTGACATAGAGCGTGAGCGCGGCCAGGGTCTTCAGCATGAACGCCCCACCAGCAGGCCGGAGATCATGCAGAGGACGAGGAGAAACGTGAGCAGCGTTTGTGCATCCATGGCCCGATCGGGTAGGCCCCCAGCGGGAGCCTACCCGCCTCCTGGTTGCCTACACCTTGGCAATCGGCGCCACCCCACTCAGGGGGGTGATCGCCACCAGCTCGAACATCGTCCCGCCGGTCTTGCGCAATTCGCGAATCTCCACCACGACTTCACAATCCTTCCGCGTGAGGCCTTTGACCTTGTCGGCCAGCCCGTTGGCCTCCGTGGGGATGGACAGATTCAGCACGCTCGGGTCTCCCTCCGAGCCCTCAAACCGACACTTGTGAAAAATCCGCCCATCCTTGAAGCTCTTTGTTTCCGCATACCCAAGACAGAACCCTTTAAAGCGCCCTTGCATGACTCCCTCCCTGTGGTTTGGGGACCAGCACCCAGCGGAAGCCGGTACCCCGGTTGAAGATGAACTGCTCCCGACACACCAGACAGAAAAACTCCAGCCCCACCCGGCCCTGATAGCGCCCCAGCCGGAGCACCACCAGGCTGCTGCAGACCGGGCAGCAGTCGGACCGCCCGATAAACGCCTTGAGATTCATGGGTGCACCGTCACGGGTTTCATGTGTCTTCCACTCCGCCACAACTGCACATGCCGCTCTTTCCACCGATCGGCCCCCGCCCAGATGACCTTGTTGAGAAAATCCTGTCCCCCCGCAGGATGCGTGTAGGCCACGGCGAGCATCGGGCCGACGCTGCGAGCGAGCCAGTCCTTGACGTGTTCGATGGTGCGGATTTCCTTCTCCATCGTGAGGGGGGCGCGTCCGAAGCCATCCGTCAGGTCCACCCACCAGGCACAGAGCGGGGCCCGACTCCGCTCATTGGGCGAGGCCTCCCTCGTGGTCTCGCGGAAGTTCACGTGCGCCCGCAACACCTCGACCGTCCGTTGCCGCCACTCGCTCTCGTCGAGGCGGACAAGTTCCCGACACATGGCGTCCGCCCGGTCGTCCTTGAGTTCGAGTTCCCACCGCACGCCCCACTGTTCCCAATCCCGGTCCATGCGCTCTTTGTGCAGCAGCCGTTTATCGTAAATCCGCAAGAACGTGCCCGACTGGCGGGAGCCCAAGTAGAACGTGGCGCCGGTCTCGTCGCCCGTGTCGTTGTCCCAGGCGTCGATTCGTTTACACTGCCGGGCCCGGCTGACCGCCTGCCCAGCCTTCACGGCCTGGACGATGGCCGGGACACTCATCACGGCGACTCGATCATCAAAGGCGATGTCGATCCGGGTGAAGTGCCCGCCATGGGCGATCACCCAGGCCAGGATGTCCTTGATCGCCGCCAACGGCATGGCGCTGATGATGCCCCCCGAGAGGCTGCAATGGACTTCCATAGGGGCCCGCCGCGCCCCTGTGCCGATCCTGCCGAGTCCTCGCATCATCCCCACCTGTATCCAGCCTTCCCGGTACCCTGAAAACCCCTTCTCCATCTGTCGCCAGTCGCCCCCCAGTACTTCTTGGAGTTCCTTGACCGTGGCCTTCGGGACCGTAAAGGCCAGCCAGTCTTGGATGAAGGTGAAGGGGAGCCCTGGGGGCATGGTATTAGCGCCCCCGTATTACTCTGTGGGGGCGCCCGCGGGCTCCGCCCGCCGCCCCTCGGCCGACGGGCGGACCCTCGCGCCGCGTGGGGCGCTGACGGCCGAGCGCCCGCTGCCGCATCGCTTCCCGGACGTTCTTCAGGTCGAACCGCACGAGCCCGCCGATCTGCTCGCCGGGAATGTGGCCCCGATGAAAGTCCCGCATGACCGTGTTCCAGTGGACCCCTAACTCTTCCACCACTTCGTGTGCCGTCAACAGCGCCATGCTCCCTCCTATGGTGGCTCGCTGCGGTTGTTCATACAATAACGAGTACTCACGATCAATAGCTTTGTCACACCACAAAACACCTTGCAATACCTCCAGACACACGCTACCCTATGGCGCATGGCCAAGAAGACCAAAATGATCGCGCTGCATATTGACGAGGATCTTCACGCGGCGGTCCGGCAGGGGGCCGAGCAGGGGGGGAGGAGGATCGTGGATCAGGTCCGCTATGTGTTAGAGATCTGGCATGGCCTGCGTCAGCCGGAACGGGTGCCCGAGCATCTCAGCACCCTCCTGTCTCCGTTGCACGGGACCAGTCAAAAAAAAACGCGCCGCCTCATGGGCAAGGCTGGCTAAAAGGCCTTGGAGCGCTCACCCTCCTCGATCCGTCACTCGGCAACCGCCAAGCGGACCTGCTCCACTTGATTCCCTACGATCTCATCTTGAATTCGGCCGGCGTCGGCATTTACGGAGTGAATGCCAAGGGGAAGGCCACCTTTTTCAACGAAGCCGCCGGTCACATGCTGCGGTGGACATCCGCTGAAGTCGTCGGTCGGCACATCCACCGCATGCTCCACCACTCCAAAGCGGATGGCAGTTCCTACCCGGAGAAGGACTGCCCTATCTATGCGGCGTTAAAGGATGGGGCGGTCCATGCGATTTATCATGAAGTCTTCTGGACCAAGGAGCACACACCGTTTCCCGTCGAATACATCAGCACACCCATCCGAAAGCACGGCGAGGTGGTCGGGGCCGTTGTCACCTTTACCGATCGCCTGAAGTGCGAGGTGGCGAGGGAAGCCTTGCAGGTCTTTGCGGAGAATCCCAGGGCGGCAGCAGAATTCTCCGAATGGTGTATGGAGCGGAGAGCCAGAAAAGGCGGGCCGAGTTAGTCTTTGATGGAGCGGACGAGTCGCAGGATAATCTGCAGCTCCTTCTCATCACATTGGTTCAGCAGGTGGGTGATGCCTCTCTGCAGGATCTTCTTCCCTTTCACCTCGTGCTCAAAATCGAACATTTGCTGCATCTTCACGGAAAGCGTCGTGGCAAGCTTCTCAAGAGTCCCAATCGTAGGGTTTTCCCTTCCGCGCTCGATATTCCCAAGGTATTTCACATCCACGCTCGCGGCTTCCGCTAATCGCTCCTGGGTGAGCCCACGCTTCTTCCTCAGGTCTCGAATACGCCTTCCAAGTTGCTCCCTTGTATCCATAGGTCCTCCGGGCTTGCTGGGAGTATGGCGATAACCCGAAGGCGAAAAAACCGTACATATGCCTTTATTGTGTCAGAAATAAGGTATATAGTACCTATTTATACGGAAATCACGGCATATAACCACACTGAGGAAAGGAGAAACAGGTCCGATGGTGCAGTCGACTCCCGATGAGACGGCCACCGTGCTCGTGGTCGATGACGAACCAGCCGTTCTCGGCTTGATTGCTGGCATCCTCAGCGCGAGGGGATATCGCGTGTTCTCGGCCCATGATTCCGCGCATGCATTAGAACTCTGCCAACAATATCCCGGACCAATCCACCTTCTGATTACTGATGTCCTCATGCCCGATATGAACGGTCGAGACCTCGCTTCTCAGGCAGTGGTCGTCCGTCGGGAGATGCGCGTCATTTTCATGTCCGGTTACGAGAAGGGTGTTTTGACACAGGGTTCCGGCTTAAACGACGACATCGCCTTTCTCCAGAAACCCTTTAGCCCAGCCGTATTGCTTCAGGAGGTCCGTAAAGCACTGGGATCTATGGCAGCTCAATAGTTCCCCCATGGCAGGCAAGAAGACGAAAATGATCCCGGCGCTGCATGTAGACGAAGCGTTACACGGGGCGGTCAAGCAGGGAGCGGCGCGGGGAGGAAGGCGAATAGCAGATCACGTGCGGTATGTGCTAGAGATTTGGCATGGACTGCGACAGCCTGAGGACTCCAGGCAGAGTCAGGGACCCAGGAGGCCACAAACCTAGCGAGAATCTGTTTGCAATTCACGGCATGAATGATTATCATTCACGTCGTGAATAATTCGTCAGCCCCACTTCCGCGCTATCTCACCCAGGAAGTCGTCAAGGCTCTGGCCGCGTTCCCGGTTGTCGTGCTGACGGGGGCCAGGCAGACCGGCAAAAGTACCCTGATCCGGGAGTTGTTACCGGCCTCAGGCAGAGACTACCGCACCCTCGATGACATTGATGTGCTCGAACGGGCTCAGCAAGAGCCGGAAGCCCTCGTCAGCTCCAAGGGACCAATAACTATTGACGAAATCCAGCGAAGCCCGGACCTCCTGTTGGCCATCAAACGAGCCGTCGATCGGGACCGAAAGCCAGGGCGGTTTCTGCTATCGGGATCGGCCAACCTCGCCTTGTTCGGCAGGGTCTCTGAGACCCTGGCTGGCCGCGCGGTCTATCTGACGCTCTATCCCTTCACCACCGCCGAGCGAGCTGGCTTGGGGACGGTCGGCCAGTGGGACAAAGTCTTCGATGATCCGTCCCAATTCGAAGGCACCCATCCTCCCTTTTCACGAGCAGGGGAGGGGCTCCTCCAGAGCGGATTTCCCCCTGCCGCATTAGCCAAAACTCAGGCGATCCAGCGAACCTGGCTGGACGGGTACGTGCGGACCTATCTGGAACGGGATCTCCAGACCCTTTCATCCATCGAGAACCTGGTGGATTTCCGACGGCTCATGCGGGTCGCAGCCCTTCGATCAGGATCGCTCATCAACCAGAGTCAGATCGCCCGTGACGCCGGACTTGCCCAGCCGACAGCACACCGGTATCTGAACCTGCTAGAGGCTTCCTACCTCCTCCATCGCCTGCCGGCCTATGCGGTCAACCGGACCAAACGCGTCATCAAGACCCCACGCCTGTTTTTCTGCGATACCGGGCTTGCCGCCTATCTGGCTGGCATCGAAACCCTGGCGGATCTGGAAAAAGCCGGCCTGACTGGAGCGTTCTTAGAAACCCTGATCTTCAGCGATTTGTTGTCCTGGCGCGAGACACTCACGCCCAGGCCGGAGATTCTCTATTGGCGCACCGCATCGGGAGCAGAGGTGGACTTTGTCATCGAGCGAGCCGGGAAGATTGTACCGATCGAAGTCAAAGCCGGCGGTCGCCCCCGCGCAGCCGATATCCAGCATCTTCGCCTCTTCCTTGAGGAATATGGCAAAGCCGCGCCTCATGCGGTGCTCCTCCATACGGGGCAACGGTGCGAGCAATTGTCAGAACGAATCTGGGCCGTGCCATTGTCGGCAGCCCTTGGAATATCGAGCCGCATGAATTCCTGAAAATGTCTTCTGTATGAAAGGTTCTCATAAGCTCCCCTAAATCAGAGACACCTCAAAAGGAAAGCCTTCCGTGAACACTAGTGCAATCGCCTTTTGTAATGCTTGGATTAACCAAGCCACAGCAGACGAGAATAGATGTATGTACCTGCAGCTATAATTACGTTGTGAAGTGATATCCAGGGGGAATATGAAATCGCTTGATGATTTCGTTTTCTGAAAAGAAGGTGAAGAAGTTTTGCATTTGAAACAGTCTCTTCATCGGAATACGCATATACGTACTCTCTTTCTTGATGAGGTCGCTGGCGAATCGTCTTAGTTCATATGCAATCAGATCTGCCATTTGAAGGGCAGCGATCCCTTGGTGTGATTCCCATTTCAATGATTTAATAGCATTTCCTGTGTGCCACGTCTCCCGAATGCATTGCAGAAGCTTAGTAGCTTTGCCTTTAACACCCGCTTGGTCCGAGACGATTAATTCAATCTGCTCACGATCTGTCCATGCTATTACAGATGCACCCAAGAGAGATTGTTGGAAGCACATAAAATAAGGATCTATCAACTGACTTCGGTATGACTCAGGTAGATTTATGAAGTCTTGTACAGGGACAGTCGAGCCCACAACCGCCATGAGGTGCTCTTCCATAATATCCATCAGCTGACAAAGAAAATCATCTCTTTTTGTTAAATCGCTTTTCCATTCCTTATAGGGTCCGGCGAAATGGGCGCATTCTCTCATATGTAGGTAGGGTACATTATATTTCTGCAGTACTGCGCTCCATTCTGATTGCGCCAAGACGAAGGCATCTTCGCTAGAGACGCAACCAGCTAAGCAGCATATTGTTTCACCCGGAACATCCAATTTCCCACTATCGTCCATATATGCTTTCAGGTTTAACATGTGGCGTTAGCAAATTCGACTGAATAGGGCTTCGAATCCGCAGGCCGCCAGCATGCAGGGATTCGCTTTTTAATTACGAATCAGTCGATGCGATCACCCAACTCCTTGGAGTCATGGCACTCGAGGCCCTTTCCCAGACAGTTCTGAACGTTAATGCGAGTGTAGTGGCAACTCATCGTGGGCGTGTCCCTCGATCCTATGATGGTCTTCACCTGATGCGCTGACTGGGTCAATGTGGATAATGGCATTCGAAAGATACTGCAGATGATGGAGGAGTTCGTGCCGCACCTCCTTCGCGATCTCATGCCCCTGCTCAACGGTCAGGTCTGACCGTACCGCAATATTAACCTCTGCCAACATCCGATGTCCGATCCATCGCACCCGGACTTCGGTAATATCCTGGACGCCGTCGACATGATTCGCGGCCTGCTTAATTTCATCAATCACCTCAGCATCCACCCCGTCGAGGAGCCGAGTGAAGACAGACTTACCGGTTTCGAACACGACTTTGAAGACGATGGCACTGATCAGAAGACCCACGAGAGGGTCCGCCAATGGGAAGCCTACCCACACACCCAGTGCCCCCACCAGAACGCCAAGACTGGTGAGGCCATCCGTCCTGGCATGATGGCCTTCGGCGACCAGGGCGGCACTGCCAATCTCTTTTCCGACCTTGAGGCGAAACCTGGCGACCGCCTCGTTTCCTAGAAATCCCACCACGGACGCCACAGCGACCGCCCACAGGTAGTCCACGTGGTATGGACTAGAGAGTCGCTGAAAGGATTCGTACGAGACCACGCACCCGCTGATCAGGATCGCGAGAACGACCACAATCCCAGCGAGATCTTCGACACGGCCGTAGCCGTAACTGAACTTGTTCGTGGGCTTCTTGCGAGCAAAGATAAAGGCTATCCACAGGGGAATTGCGGTGGCCGCATCGCCGAAGTTATGGATCATATCGGCCAGGAGGGCCACACTGTTGGACAAGAAGACAATGCCTAGCTGAAAGACCGCGGTGGCGAGCAACCCCAAGAAGGACCACTTGATCGCCCATATCCCTTTTTCTGTGGAGAGCAGCGCCGGGTCGAGCGCACCATGAGTATGGTCATGCGGGTGGCCGGGATGATCCACCTCCGACCTATGATCACGGGAAAGGTGCTCTGTCATGACTTCTAATGCGCCTCCCGATCACGCGAGCGTTCTATGGTCAGGGAATCACTAAAATCATGGACCCGTAAGGCACGACAATCAAGGGAAGGGAAGACGTTTCAGATCAGTGGCTGTGGGAATGCCCATCCGGCGCAAGCGTGCCCCCAAAGCTCTTCGATGGCGCCTGGACGCCCCTGAGGGCCGGTGAACTCGCAATTACTTCATTGCCGGGCTCAAGATTGGCCGCCTTCATGAAGTGGGGCGCCGCTTCAGTTTCGGCACCCATCTCCCACAACACCATACCCAAGTTGTAATGCGCTTCGGCCAGGGTGGATGAGCTACTGATGGCCGCCTCAAACTGCTGCTTCGCGATTTCCCGCTGGCCCAGGTCGTACGCTTGGATTCCTGCGTCATTGTATTGGGCCGCGGCTAGCCTCGTGCCGGACGGCGCCGGCAAGAGTTTCCCTCCTCGCGAAGACAAGCAACCACACGCCACTGCGGATACTATGAACACGATGAGCATCTGGCAAGCTCTGTTTGTCATCGCTGTCCTCCTCTCACTCAATCTCGATGAAGCGGCATCCTCTTCTGTAGGTTGCATCCAATCGGCAATACCCCTTGACTAGAATCCAACAGATAGTCCAATGGTGCTGAAGAATATCGATCGGTCCGCCGGGCCGATGAACTCACTGCCGATGCCCACATCCGCAACGATGCGAGAACTCACCTGGTGCCGAAGGCCGATCCCAAGCCCTGTCGGATTGGTTTGGCCCACCAGGTCAGATTGACGGCTGAAGACGTTCAGGATGAGGGTATCGCGGAAACTTGTGGGATACCCGAGGGGATAGCTC
>Ga0187893_10013903_pt1 | contig 11097 bp, 8 predicted proteins | sample MA1701074metaG_FD_139574 | JGI IMG/M metagenome (GOLD analysis project Ga0187893, IMG submission 139574) | White microbial mat communities from a basaltic lava cave in the Kipuka Kanohina Cave System on the Island of Hawaii, USA - MA170107-4 metaG ...
GGGATGGAGGTGCGGGTTGCGGGACCGGCGACGATGTTGCCGCGCTTCATCGACCGACTGGGGGTGGCGGTCTACACCGATCTCGAGCGAGCCATCGCCGACGTCGATGTCATCATGATGCTCAGACTCCAACTCGAGCGGCAGCAGGCCGGCCTCTTTCCGTCCCTCCGTGAATACTCGCGCCTGTTCGGTCTGACGGTAGAGCGCCTGAAGGCCGCGAGGTCGGACGCCTTGATCATGCATCCCGGCCCGATCAATCGTGGCGTGGAGATCGCGCCCGAGGTCGCGGACGGGCCCTATTCGCTGATCCTCAATCAGGTCGAGAACGGCGTCGCCGTCCGGATGGCCCTGCTGTATCTGTTAGTCGGCGCCGCGCAGGCCGGGTGATGCGGGGAATGGAGGGTTCATGCGCATCTTGATCGCCGGCGGGCGCGTCATCGATCCTACCAGCGGGCTCGATGAAGTCCTCGATCTCTTGATCGAGGACGGCAGGATCGTCAGGATCGGAAGGGGTTTGGCCGCTGCCAAGGTCCAGGCTGCCAAGAGAGGAAGATCGGAAAAAGGCGCGAAGAGCGGCAGCTCCGATGTCGCCGTCGATCGGGTGATGGATGCGACCGGGCTCGTCGTCTGCCCGGGCCTGATCGACATGCATGTCCATCTCCGGCAGCCGGGGCGCGAAGACAAGGAGACGATCGCCACCGGAACGCTCGCCGCCGCGCGCGGGGGATTCACCGCCGTCTGCTGCATGCCGAACACCGACCCGGTCAACGACACCCGCTCCGTCACCGAATTCATCCGCGACACGGCCAAGCGAGAGGGGGTCGTGCAGGTCTACCCGGTCGGCGCGATCTCTAAGGGGTTGAAAGGCGAGGAGCTGGCCGAGATCGGCGAACTCTTCGAGGCCGGCTGTGTCGCGATCTCCGACGATGGCCGCCCGGTGATGGACGCGGAGTTGATGCGGCGAGCGATGGAGTATGCCTCGATGTTCGATCTCCCGGTGATCGCGCATTGCGAGGAGCTGCGCCTGAGCGGAAGCGGCGTCGTCCACGAGGGGGTGGTGGCCACCGAGCTTGGGATGCGTGGCATCCCGTCGGTGTCGGAGGCGGCCATGGTGGCGCGCGATCTGCTGCTGGCGGAGCTCACCGGTGCTCGGCTGCACATCGCGCACGTCAGCGCGGCCGAGTCGGTGCGCCTGATTCGGGACGCCAAGTCTCGCGGCGTCCGGGTGAGCTGCGAGGCGAGCCCTCACCACTTTACGTTGACGGAGGAGGCGGCACGCGGCTTCAACACCCGCGCGAAGATGAACCCGCCGCTTCGAGCGGAATCCGATCGGCAGGCTCTGATCGAGGGGTTGCGAGACGGGACGATCGACGCGATCGCGACCGATCATGCGCCGCACACCGTTCAGGAGAAGGAGCAGGAGTTCGACCTGGCTCCCTTTGGGGTGGTCGGTCTGGAGACCGCGCTTGCGCTCACGCTGACCACGCTGGTCGCGCCCGGGTTGCTCAGCCTGAACCAGGCGATCGCCAGGTTGACGAGCGAGCCGGCCCGGGTGCTCAAACTCCCGAAGGGACGCATCGTTGAAGGTGGAGATGCGGACCTGACGATCTTCGACCTGAATCGCGAGTGGAGAGTGAACGCCTCCGAGTTCGCGTCGAAGAGCCGGAATACGCCATTTGACGGGTGGCAGTTGAAGGGACAGGCGGTGGCGACCCTGGTCGGCGGCAAGGTCGTGTGGGAGGCCTGATGAGGGTGATCTCGTGAAAAAGGCGTTGCTGGCCTTGGCCGATGGGACGATCTTCGAGGGGGTCTCCTTCGGCGCCGAGGGAGAAACGGTCGGCGAGGTGGTGTTCAACACCAGCATGACCGGATATCAGGAGGTCCTCACCGATCAGTCGTACAAGGGACAGATCGTGGTGATGACCTATCCGCTGATCGGCAACTACGGGATCAATCCCGAGGACCTCGAGTCACGAGGGCCCGCCGTGGAAGGATTCGTCGTGAAGGAGGCGAGTCCCTATCCGAGCAACTGGCGGAGCACCAGGGACCTCGGCGGCTACCTCAAAGAGCATCATGTGGTTGGCATCCAGAAGATCGACACCCGTGCCCTGACGAGGCACATCCGGGACTGCGGGGCGATGGAGGGGGTGATTTCTACGACGGATCTCGACCCCGACAGTCTGATCGCCAAGGCGAAGGCGTCGCCCGGCCTCATCGGCCGCGATCTGGTGAAAGAGGTGTCGTGCGCGGCCCCGCACGCGTGGCGAGAGGGTCCGTGGCAGTTGGGGAGGGGTTACGGAGAACAGGGTCAGGGGGCCAAAGGTCAGGGTGAAGGGCAGAAGCCGCAATTGGATCTTTTTGCCGACCCTTCGACCTTGTCCTCTAAGTCATACCGAGTGGTCGCCTATGATTGTGGGATTAAGTGGAACATTCTGCGAAAACTGGTCGAAGCGGGATGCGATGTCACCGTCGTCCCGGCCGACACGTCCGCCGCTCGCGTCCTCGCGCTGGCGCCGGACGGGATCTTCTTGAGCAACGGCCCCGGCGACCCGGAGGGCGTGCCGTACCTGATCGACAACGTGAGGAAACTGATCGGGACGAGACCGATCTTCGGCATCTGTCTCGGACACCAGATCCTGGGGCTCGCCTTCGGCGGCCGGACCTATAAGCTCAAGTTCGGTCATCATGGGGGGAACCAACCCGTCAAAGATCTCACGACCGGGAGAGTCGAGATCACGACCCAGAACCACGGCTTCGCCGTCGATGTCGCCTCGATCCCGGACAAGGAGGTCGAGCTGACCCATATCAACCTGAACGACGGGACTGTAGAGGGGATGCGGCACAGACGATTGCCGATCTTCTCGGTGCAGTATCATCCGGAAGCCTCACCCGGGCCGCAGGATGCCGCCTATCTCTTCCAGCGGTTCGTCGATCTGATGGCTCAGGAGCGCGCCAAGACGGGCGCCCCGGTCGAAGCGACGCAAGAACCACGACCATAGATGAAGGACCGGGTTGGACTCATCATTCATCAGGAGCAAGAGGAGTATCTCGAGCGGCTGCTGCCGGATCGCGACCCTCTCCTACGGGAGATGGAGAAATTCGCGGAACAGCATGGCATCCCGATCGCCGACCCGGAGGTCGCGACGTTCCTTGAGATCACCGTGCGGGCGACTGGGGCCACGCGGGTCCTCGAGGTCGGGACCGCCATCGGGTACGCCGACATCTTTATGGCTCGCGCCCTGTCGCCCGGGGGCACGGTTGTGACGATCGATATCAGCGCCGAGATGATCGCAAGGGCGGGCGACTATGTGAAACGGGCGGGATTGGAGGGCCGCGTCGAGTTCCGCCGTGGTCCTGCCCTGTCGGTCATCCCGACGCTCGAGGGGTCGTTCGACCTGGTCTACCTGGATGCCGTGAAGGAGGAGTATCGGGCGTATCTCGATCTCGCGCTTCCCCTGACCAGGGTCGGCGGGGTCTTCGTCTGCGATAACGTCCTCTGGAAGGGCCAGGTGGCGCGCAGGAGACCGCTCGCCGAGCGCTACCACGACTCGACAGAGGCGCTACGCGGCTTCAACGACTACTTCGTTCATCACCCACAGCTCCTCGCGCAGATCCTGCCGGTGGGCGACGGCCTGGCCTTTGGGGTAAAGGTGCGATAGGCCTGTGTAGCGACCGATGAGGGCGGAAGAGAGGTGGTTCAAGCAGGCGCAGCGCGACTTCCACAATGCCAGGAAGAACCTGGAGATCGGTCTCTATGACGTTTGTTTGTTCCTCTGCCAGCAGAGCGTTGAAAAAGCGCTGAAAGCCTTGTATGTCAAAGTGCGGAAGAAACCTCCTCCAAGGGTGCATTCGCTTGAGAAGCTCATCAGAGAGATGAATCTGGGCGAAAAGTTTCGAGAACTCACGGTTGACCTTGAGGACTATTACTTGACGATGCGCTATCCCGACGTCAGTGAACGCATGTCTTTCGAGTTATGCGATCGCGAAGATGCGGTGCAGGGATTGAAAAGATCGAAGGCAATTCTCAGTCTTATCAAGAGCAAACTGGGTGTTGAGACGAAACAACGTGAAAAAGGTTAGGGATCGGAAGGTCCAGGATTTCCTGGATCGGTACCTGGGCCAAATCCAGGAGCTTTTTGATCCTCAGGAACTATGGTTGTGGGGGTCGAGGGCCTATGGTAGGCCGTCAACCTTGAGCGATATCGATCTTGTTGTTGTCTCACGAAAATTCAGAACGACTCGATTCCTCAAGCGCAGATCAACATTTCTTCGGGAATTGGGCGTGATTCATGACGAAAGTGTGGAAAGCATTGATCCCCTTTGCTACACGCCGGAAGAGTTCCATCGCAAGAAAAGTGAGATCGGTGTCGTGAGCGCAGCGCTCAGTAAAGCCGTAAGGATCATCTAAGGTCCGGCATATGCCGAAGCGGACTGACATCGAGAAGATTTTGATCATCGGGTCGGGCCCGATCGTGATCGGGCAGGCGTGCGAGTTCGACTACTCTGGGACCCAGGCGTGCAAGGCCCTCCGCGAGGAGGGGTACCAGGTGATCCTGGTGAACTCGAACCCCGCCACGATCATGACCGATCCGGATATGGCGGACCGGACTTACATGGAGCCCCTCACCGTCCCATTCCTGGAGCAGATCATCGCCCGCGAGAAGCCCGATGCGCTCCTCCCGACGCTGGGCGGCCAGACCGGCCTGAACCTCGCCGTCGCCCTGGCCGAGGCGGGCGTGCTGGAGCGCTACGGGGTAGAGCTGATCGGGGCGAAGCTGCCGGCCATCAAGAAGGCCGAAGACCGCGACCTGTTCAAGCAGTCGATGCGGAAGATCGGGCTGGAAGTCCCGGAGAGCGGTTACGCCTCCTCTCTGGAAGAGGCCAGAGGAATCATCGAGCGGATCGGCTACCCGGCGATCATCCGGCCCTCCTTCACCCTCGGCGGAACCGGCGGCAGCATCGCCTACAACCGGGACGAATTCGACGAGCACGTCCAGTGGGGCCTCAACACGAGCCCGGTCCACCAGGTGCTGGTGGAACAGTCTGTCATCGGCTGGAAGGAGTTCGAGCTCGAGGTCATGCGGGACCTCAGGGACAACGTGGTCATCATCTGCTCCATCGAGAACTTCGACCCGATGGGAATTCACACCGGGGATTCGATCACCGTGGCGCCGGCCCAGACCCTCTCGGACAAGGAATACCAGCTCATGCGAAACGCGGCGATCGCCATCATCCGGGAGATCGGCGTGGAGACGGGCGGAAGCAACATCCAGTTCGCCGTCGATCCGAAGGACGGCCGGATGCTGGCGATCGAGATGAACCCGCGGGTCTCCCGATCCTCGGCATTGGCCAGCAAGGCGACCGGGTTCCCGATCGCGAAGATCGCCGCCAAGCTGGCGATCGGCTACGCCCTGGACGAGATCAGCAACGACATCACGAAGGAAACAGTCGCCTGTTTCGAGCCGACCATCGACTACTGCGTGGTGAAGATCCCTCGGTTCTCGTTCGAGAAGTTTCCGGGCGCCGATCAGACCCTGACGACTCAGATGAAATCGGTCGGGGAGGCGATGGCCATCGGCCGCACCTTCAAGGAGGCGCTTCAGAAGGCGCTCCGTTCGCTGGAGATCGAAAGCTATGGCCTGGAGAGCCGGATCTTCCGGAGTCCCAGGGGTCAGGAGAACGGGGGTGGCCGGGCCGACGTGAGCGAGGCGGACCTGAAGCTGGTCCGCGAGCGCCTTCGCGTAGCCAACTGGGAGCGGGTGTTCTACATCGCCGATGCGTTCCGCGTGGGGATGACGGCACAGGAGATCCACGGACTCACGGCCATCGATCCCTGGTTCCTGGCCAACATCAAGGAGATCGTGGAGTTCGAGGAGCGATTGTTCGGTCTTGGCCAGCGGCGCGGTGGCTCAACCCTGCTTCGCCTGCTTACCGTCCCGGCGATGCGAGAGGCCAAGTCGCTCGGGTTCTCCGACCGCCGGCTCGCCCAGCTCGTCGGCTCCGAGGAGCTGACGATCCGGGACGCAAGGAAACGGATGGGAATCGAGGCGACGTTCAAGATGGTGGATACGTGCGGTGCGGAATTCGTCGCCCACACCCCGTACTTCTACTCGACCTATGAGGAGAAGTGCGAGGCCGATCCGACCTCCCGCCGCAAGGTCATGATCCTCGGCTCCGGGCCGAACCGGATCGGGCAGGGGATCGAGTTCGACTACTGTTGCGTCCACGCGGCGTTCGCCCTGAGGGAGGTTGGCTATGAGACGATCATGGTCAACTGCAACCCGGAAACGGTCTCGACCGACTATGACACCTCCGACCGCCTCTACTTCGAGCCGCTCTGTCTGGAGGATGTCCTGAACATCGCGGAGCGGGAGCGACCGGATGGGGTCATCGTCCAGTTCGGCGGGCAGACCCCGCTCAAGCTGGCGATCCCGCTCGAGCGCGCGGGGGTGAAGATCCTGGGGACCTCACCGGAGGCGATCGACCGGGCCGAGGATCGCGAGCGATTCAAGCAACTGCTGCAGCGGCTCAACCTGAATCAGTCGCCGAACGGGACCGCCGTGTCGATCGGCGAGGCGCTGAGGGTCGCGAAGCAGATCGGCTACCCGGTCCTCGTTCGCCCGTCGTACGTCCTTGGCGGCCGGGCCATGGAGATCGTCTACGATGAGGCGAGCCTCCAGGACTACATGGCGCGGGCGGTCCAGGCCTCGCCGGAACACCCGGTCCTGGTGGACAAGTTCCTGGAGGACGCGATAGAGATGGACGTCGATGCCCTCTGCGACGGCCGCGACGTCGTGATCGGGGGGATCATGGAGCATATCGAGGAGGCGGGGATCCACTCCGGCGACTCCGCCTGCTCCCTGCCGCCACGTTCGGTCGGCAAACCGTTGCTGGATGAGATCCGCGCGCAGACCGCCGCGATGGCGCTGGAGCTGGGCGTCGTGGGGCTGATCAACGTGCAGTTCGCCATCAAAGACGGCATCGTCTATGTCCTGGAGGTGAACCCGCGCGCCTCGCGGACCGTTCCGTTCGTGAGCAAGGCGATCGGCGTCCCGCTGGCCAAGCTGGCCGCCAAGATCATGGTCGGGATGAGCCTGAAGGAACTGGGGTTCACGGAAGAACGGACGCTGAGGCATGTGGCCGTGAAGGAGGCGGTCCTTCCCTTCGTGAAGTTCCCCGGCGTCGATGCGCTGCTCGGGCCGGAGATGAAATCGACCGGCGAGGTGATGGGGATCGACCGCGAATTCGGCCTGGCGTTTTCGAAATCCCAGGTGGGGGCGAGTGGAGCCCTCCCGACCGAGGGGACGGTCTTCCTCAGCGTGCGCGAGAAAGACAAGCCGCTGATCAGGCCGTTGGCCCGGCAGCTCGCCGACATGGGCTTCCGCCTGGTGGCGACGGCAGGGACGGCAGCATCGCTCCAGGTTGCCGGCGTCGCGGTGAGTCCCGTGGCCAAGGTCATCGACGGCATCCGCCCCCACATCGTCGATCGGATGAAGAGCGGCGAGGTCGATCTGGTCATCAACACGCCGGAGGGCCAGCACGCGCGCCTCGACTCATACTCCATTCGGCGCACAGCGGTCATCATGGGTATCCCCTACTTCACCACACTGGCCGCTGCCCAGGCCGCGGTCGAAGCGATTCGGGCACGCCGGCAGGGGAAGGTGTCGGTGAAGTCGCTCCAGGAGTATCACGGTGCCAAGGCTGTCTGACGTTCCCGTCGAGGTCGTCGTCAACGCCGAGATCGCGCCGGGGTACTTCTGCCTGCGCCTGCGGGGCCCGTCCGCCCTCGGTCGGTTCCGCCCCGGCCAGTTTCTGATGCTCGGATGGGCGGATGGCCTGGACCCGTTTCTGCCTCGGGCCATGAGCATCAGAGGCGTCCGTCCTGCCACTCCGGACGGCGGCCGTGGGACGGCTCGACCCTTCGACAGGGCTCAGGGCTCACGGGAAGCCCTTCGACCCCTCGGCAATGCTCGGGACAGGCTTAGCTCAGGGCAGGCGGAAGTCGAGATCCTGTATAAGGTCTACGGTCGTGGTACAGCACTCTGGGCGGCGATGCGGCCCGGACGAAGGCTGCGCGCCCTCGGCCCTCTCGGGAATGCCTTCGAGATCCCTCGCTCGGCGACGAAGCTCCTGATGGTGGCAGGTGGGATCGGCGTGCCGCCCATTGTCGCGCTGGCTGAGGCGTTAGCCGGTCGTCGGCCGCCTCGAGACCTGGAGGTGACTGTCTTCCTGGGCGGCAAATCGAAGCCGGATCTGCTCTGCATCGCGGACTTTCGGCGAGCTGGCGCCGCGGTCCACCTGGCGACGGAGGACGGGAGCGTCGGGTTTAAGGGGTTCGTCACCGAGCTGCTCGAAGAGAACCTGCGCCGCTCCTCTGCTTCGCCTGGCGCGGTGCTCTACGCCTGTGGCCCCGTGCCGATGCTGGCGAGTCTCGCCAGCATTGCCGAGAAGCACGATCTCCCATATCAGGCGTCCCTCGAGGCGAACATGGGATGTGGATTCGGCGCCTGCATGGGATGCGCCGTCCCGGTTGTGGGAGGGGAAGGGCATCAGTCCTACCGCCTTGTCTGCAAGAATGGCCCCGTGTTCGACGGGCGTCAGATCCTCTGGACGTAGCAGGACACCGAGCATGGACTCTCCGTCGCGCATCCCAACATCTTTCACCTCCCAACTGGCGCCGGACCTTCTCATCGAAGAGGTGTCTCATCCCCCGCTCCTGACCGACCTCTTCGATCTCGTGGCCGGACGGCCCGGCGCCTCGTTCCTGGATGCCGACCCGCATGCAGCGACTCGATGGCGCGCCTCATGCGTCGGATACGACCCGTTCCTCACCGTCACCACCAAAGGAGACGAGATCACGCTGACCGCACAGGGCGAGTCGCGACGGCTCAGCGGAGACCCGTTCGGGCATCTCGATCGCCTGCTCCAGCAATACCGGCACGCCGGGCCGGTCGATGGGAGTCCCACGGCCGGCGCCATCGGGTACTTTGGCTACGATCTTCGCCATCACCTGGAGCGGCTGCCGGCTTTGGCCGTCGATGACCTCGGTCTCCCCGATTGCGTCCTGAGCTTCTACGATCTCCTCTTCTGGTGGGAGCCGGAGAGCCGCCGACTTCAAGTGGTCTCGTCCGGTCTGCCGCTGCCGCCTGGCCACGAGCGCAGGCAGCGGGCCCGGGAGCGCCTGGAGGAGGGGCTTGATCTGATCGGGCGAGCGCGAACCATCGGCCAGCGGAGGCCGATCGAGCCGGCGCCGTCCCACCTCCCGCTCGAGAGCAACATGTCGAGGGGGTCGTATTTCAAGGCGCTCGAAGCGGTGTTGGAATACATCGCAGCCGGCGACATCTACCAGGCGAACATCTCGCAGCGATTCACGACCAGGTTCGCGGGCGCCCCCTGGACGATCTACTCGGGACTCCGAAGCCGGTTCCCTGCGCCCTTCGGGGCGTATCTGAATTGCGGGGCGTTTCAGGTCCTGTCCAACTCCCCGGAGCGCTTCCTGCTCGTCGAGGGCGATCGGATCGCCACCTGTCCGATCAAGGGGACGCGCCCTCGCGGCCTGACGGTGGAGGAGGATGCGCGGCTGATCGGCCACCTTCGCCAGTCCGAGAAGGAGCGGGCCGAGCATGTGATGATCGTCGATCTGGAGCGAAACGACCTGGGAAGGATCTGCAAGGTCGGCTCGGTCCATGTCGAGCAGTTCGAGACGATCGAGACCTATCACACGCTCCACCACATGGTCTCGACCGTGGCTGGGACGCTGGAGGAGGGGGTCGGGCCGATGGACTGCCTGCGCGCAACCTTCCCCGGCGGCTCGATCACAGGAGCGCCGAAGATCCGCGCCATGGAGATCATCGACGAGGTCGAGCCGACGGCTCGCGGGCTCTACACCGGGGCGATCGGGTTCGTCGGATTCTCCGGCGACATGGAACTGAACATCGCGATCCGGACGGCGATCGTGAAGAGGGACAGGATCTACTTTCAGACCGGCGGGGGGATCGTTGCCGACTCGTCGCCCGAGCAGGAGTACGAGGAGACCTTGCTCAAGGCCGAGACCTTCTGCCGGACTCTCGGGATCAGCAGTTGGGCGCGGACGTAGTGGCCTGATCCAGATTCCCCTCCTCAGTTCCTTCTCCCCTCGGGGGGAGAAGGTCAGGATGAGGGGGGGTTGAGGACATAGGAGAAAACGTGGCGATCGTCTACCTGAACGGGCGTTTCGTGCAGGCCGAGCGGGCGAAGATTTCGGCCTTCGATCGCGGCTTTTCATTCGGCGATGGCCTCTTCGAAACCCTCCGAGCCTACTCCGGCTGGGTCTTTGCCCTTGATCGGCATCTTCGCCGCCTGCGCAACGGCGCGGCGCAGATCGGACTCCAGTTCAATGGCGACGTCGCACACTGGCGGCGCGTGATGACCCGGCTCCTTCGGCGAAACGGCCTGATGGATGCCGACAGCGCGCTCCGCCTAACGATCACCAGGGGCGTGGACGTTCTTGGTACTCTCCTGCCTCCTGAGGCGCCGCCCTCACCGACGCTCTTTCTGGTCGTCCGGCCTGTCGAGGGAGTCATCGTGGAGCGGCAGCAGGTCGGGATCGGGGTGGTCACGATCCAGTGGGGCGATCCCTTCAATCCGTTTGGCATCAAGTCGGTGAACTATCTTTACCATATGCTGGCGATGGCTCGGGCAAAAGAGCAGGGCGCACACGAGGCACTCTTCATCGCGTCGGATGGCTCGGTCGTCGAAGCGGCCACAAGCAATGTCTTTTCGGTGGCGAACGGAGTCTTGACGACTGCGCCCGAGGACGCCGGACTCCTGCCCGGCATCACCAGAGAGGTCGTCATCGAATTGGCGAGGAAAGAGGGGCTGGATGTCCGTGAAGCCGCGCTCCCCCTGGGTGAGCTGCTGGCAGCGGACGAAGTGTTCCTGACCGGCTCTGTCAAGGAGGTCATGCCGCTCATCGCCATCGACGAGCGGAGGATCGGCTCGGGGAGTCCCGGCCCGATCACGCGGCTGCTTCAGCAGCGATATCGCGAAGCGGTGGAGGAGGAGCGTGCCCGGGGAGTGCGGAGACGCCGGTCAAGCTCGCGGAGGCCCACGCCATGA
>Ga0187893_10013904_pt1 | contig 11096 bp, 10 predicted proteins | sample MA1701074metaG_FD_139574 | JGI IMG/M metagenome (GOLD analysis project Ga0187893, IMG submission 139574) | White microbial mat communities from a basaltic lava cave in the Kipuka Kanohina Cave System on the Island of Hawaii, USA - MA170107-4 metaG ...
GCAACGATTTCATTAGCCAGGAACAGCTCTCTAAAGCAATGTCCGTGCAAGAAAAGACCAGGCGGCGTCTAGGAGAAATCCTCATTGAGCTTGGTTATGTCACCGAGTTTCAGCTCAACCAGCTATTAAACAAGCAACGCCTATTACGTCATCAAGGCACAGGACAAAAACCAAGCATAGAACGCTTTAATAAGCGCACCAAATTAGTGGCCACAATTGGCCCATCGTCTGCCAACGATGAAATGATCAAATCGATGATGCAAGCAGGCGTTAATATCTTCAGGCTCAATTTTTCTCACGGCGAGCATGCAGGACACGAAGAAAACATCAAACGAATTAGACGCATTGCCAAAGAAACTGGTCTCAATGTAGGGATTTTGCAAGATATTCAAGGACCAAAAATTCGCATAGGCGAAGTAGAAGGCGGCGAAGTGCATCTTGTACCCGGTGCTACCTTCCTTTTGCAAACAACACCCATTACAGCTACTGAAAAGATAGCCAGTGTCAGCTACGAGCCCCTGCTACAGGACATCAAGGCTGGCGCTACTATTCTCATTGATGACGGCAAAATGGAACTTATTGTCGAGGCAGTAACAGCAGATGCCCTTGTCACCAGGGTAAAAGTCGGCGGACCTCTAAGACCCCGCAAAGGAGTAAATTTTCCCGGCTCCATCCTCAATATTTCTGTACTGACCGAAAAAGACAAAGTAGATCTAGCCTTTGGTGCCAAACAAGAAGTAGACTGGGTAGCAGCTTCTTTTGTACAAACTGCCAATGATGTGAGCGAAGTAAAAGCTTTTCTCAAACAATCCGGCAGTGAAAGTCCAGTAATTGCCAAAATTGAACGCCGGGAAGCTGTTAATTCATTACAAGAGATTCTTGCTGTCGCCGACGGCGTAATGGTGGCTCGTGGCGACCTGGGAGTTGAATGTCCTTCCGAAGACGTTCCCTTAATTCAAAAGCAAATCATCAGACAAGCAAATATAGCTGGGCGTCCTGTAATTACCGCCACGCAAATGCTTGACTCCATGGTCAGCGCACCAAGACCAACACGTGCCGAAGCATCAGATGTAGCCAACGCTATTTTTGATGGCACTGATGCCGTCATGCTTTCCAATGAATCTGCCTCCGGTCAATATCCATTAGAGGCGGTGGAAACAATGATTCGCATTATTGAGAAGATAGAAACATCGGAACAACTACCTACACACAGAGAAATAGACGGCAGCCGCCAAATTCTTGAATCAATTACCGTTGCTGCCACTCATTTGGCATCCGAACTTAATGCCGCAGCAATAATTGTCCCATCCTATAGTGGCAGCACCGCTCGCTTGGTGAGCAAATTCCGCCCACGCTGCCCGATTATTGCAACAGCCTCACGCGCCTCTATCTGCCGCCAAATGGCCTTGCTCTGGGGTGTTTACCCATTGCATCTAAAGTCTGCCACCGATGATGAATCAATGCCGCGTTCAGCCATTTCCACCGCCATCACTGCCAACTTAATCGCCTCAGGTGATCTCATTGTCATTATGGATGCAGTAGCCGGCATTAGCGGGCGCGCTCGTGGTGTGCGCGTGGAAATTGCCGATAACAAAGAAAAATAATGGACATTTGTCCAGCGTGTTGGACAAATGTCCATTATTATGCTAGCATGTGCGACAGAAGGATATTTTCATGTCTAAAACGTCAATTAACCTAGACCACTTAGCAGAGGCTCCCTTTGGAGTACAAGCAAGTACAGTGCGGCAATTATTTGGCTTTAACAAGAGGGAATTTGCAGAAGTATTGGGCGTCAACGAAAAAACCGTCAGAAGATGGGAAGAAGAGGAGCAACGCGTAGTTCCGCAAGGCAGCAATAAACAGGCTATAGAAGCCCTGCAAACTATGGCGGAAAGCCTTGGAGATCTCTTTGAACCCGACATGATCAAGGTATGGGTAGACAGACCAAATCCAGCATTGCAAGGCGAAAGGCCTCGCGACTTTGCCAAAAAACCCGGCGGTATTTTTTTGATGGCACATTTGCTCGGGAATTTGGGACGTTAAGCGGGTATGTCCAAAACCCAAGTCCTATATCAACTTCCTACTAAGCCGATCAAAGGCACATTTTATAGATACATTCGTACAAAGTATGCTGATGAACCCCTTTCAATGCTGGGTTCACAGCGAAACGGGGGACGATATAATGTAGCCGGCCTATTTGGCGCGTTGTATCTTGGCTTTGATAGAAAAACTTGTGAGGCAGAAGTCAGCCAAGGAATTGCCGCCGGGATAGATGTTTTAAAGAAAGGCGCATTCACGGCTTGGTCATATGCTATCGAATTACATGCAGTAGTTCGACTTGATGGCAAATCCATTCAAAAACAGATTGGTATCACTCAAGCAGATCTAACCATTAAGGGTGATCACAGAACCGCAAGTGGAATCGGCGAGCATTTACACAAACGAGGCGACACAGAGGGACTGGTGGCACCATCCGCACAACTAAAAGATGGTAAATGCCTGGATATATTTCTAGACCGCAAGAAAGAAACCAGTAAAGTATTGCCAAAGCGAAAATTGCGTACATGGCCATGACGGATTCCGTGTATCAAGCAACTAGTAAAAGATGTTGTTTTTGTTTACTGACAATAATTCAGTTGTAACAAGTGGCAGCCGGCTTCCGTATGTCAAATCGTAACCTCCCGATAGAAATACCTTTCCAGATGGCAATACACATATTCCCGCACAGTATCGCCTGCTTGCAAGCGAACCGGCAGGCACGAGTTCAAATTTCTCATTCAATATGGCCAACTTTCTTCCCCCAAAAATCAATAACACACTTCCGTCTAATAGTTGAGTTATGTTGGTCAGGGGCTCAGCCCATTTTGGTCTCAATGTCCTAATGGTTCTATTATTCTTTGTGTCAACAACATCTATCGGGAAGCAAAGGCCATTTGGTGTCTGCTCTGGCAGCAAAACCAGTCCATTGTCATACACTATGCTTTCATAGCCGCTTAGCTGATCACTAGCATTAGGTCCATGCGAAAACGTTCTGTTCTTAGAATCATAAATTTCTGTCTCTGAGTAAATTAGGTGTCCGCCTTCATGGGTCGTTTCTCCTCCATGAATTAGCACTCGCCCATCCCTCAACAGTGTTGCAGTTCCAGAGTCCCTATCATTTTTGAGATTTCCAACCCTACTTATTATTCCTGTCTTTAGATTAAAAATCTTCGTCACCTGGGTCGAGTCCCTAGTACCATTATCCGAAATCACTCCACCGGCTATTAGAATTTCACATCGATTTGGCAAATAGCATAGAATCGCATTACTCGGATATTCGATCTTATGCGCTTGCAAAAGAGCTTCTTCCAAATGCAAGTTGCCATACGGTCCTGCCACCAAATAACCATTGATTAGGATCTTCCCGTCTTTTCTAAGTTTTGCTTCTGGTGTAACAGGTCCTTTTGCTTTGACGATCCTATTTTCCTTGTGTTTATATAGCTGTGGTACTTGCATCTCTCGACCGAACAAGAACACGTCGCCATTTGCCAGAAGGACACTTCGATGATGCGCATCACCATGAATCATCGCAGGACCTGGTTCCGACTTGATGACCGCTTCTTCCTGAGTAATCTGTTTAAGCTTCTTGATGCTCGATTCCGATTTCCTAGTTTCTGACCATGTGCAAGCTGTCACACAGAACAACCCTAACAGCGCTACAGGTCGCATAAATCTAACAATTAAGTTCATAGGCAGTTCTTACTTCAAGCTATTCTCGATTTCCAACTCTGACAAATATATTAACTGAATCCTAGATCTTACCCATATATTTAGGATCGGTTGCCACCCGATAAAGCCAGGCAGCAAAGTCTCGACGGGAAACAGCTGAATTGTCTGACGACTTAGTCTCTTTCTTGATCATTCTATGTCGCCCAATAATCGCCAGATTGTTCCACGTCAGCAATATTTTGCCTGAGTTGGTCTCCTTAGACTTCATTATGAAATCAATTGTTTCGTCGTGTTCATCGAGTTTTAAAACTACCGCTAGCGCCGCCTTTGCTTCCGACTGCGATATAGGTATTTCCGGTTCAAAAGAAAGGTTATCTTTAGCTGAAGGTAAAGCACCAATGACCGACAAAAATTGGATTGCGGCAAAATTTGGATCATTCGTTGCAATGTCCTGGTACCAGAAGATAGGAATCTTTTGTTCGACCAGGGACTTTTGTATTTGCCTTAGGTGCTTCAACTGAGTATGCACCTTATCAGTTCTAATTTTATTTTTGGTGCAATAGGCAGCAATAACTCCTGCTGCTTCGCCAATGCCCCACTCAACGGGATGCAATCTGTATGCACCATTGCTGACATGTGTCGTACCGATGTTTTTTGCAGCCGGAATGATGTTCGATGCTCGCTTAGTAATTAGGCAACTCAAGGGAATTTGAAACGGACGGGCAAACTGTCCGGCTCCTGGAACCTCTTGATGCCCATGAATATCAATAGGGTACAGTCCTATACCTACGGAATCGGAAAATAACTTAGCCCTAGCCGCTTTATTGGAAGCTTTGGCAATATCCTGTTCAATCACAGTTGTGCGCGCTGCAATTCTTCGTCCTTCACGAATGTACGGATATTTGGAAAGCCCATCGTCCGTTGCTAAAACATCTTTACGCAGTTTCATTTCCGGATAGCCTTTTCCACCATCATCGCGCGGTGCTTCCGTTTGCAGCCAATACAAAAAACCCAAACTTAGTCGTTTTGCTTCAGCAAGTCGTTCGGCTATTGTTGATGCCGGCTTATCAATGATGTTTTTGCCACGCAAATCGTTACTTGACCAGTTGATCACTGAGAGATCTTTTCCAAACGAACCGTTTGCAAACATCTGGCAATCAATAAGACGTCGATATGTCCAAAAAGGGGCGTTTTCGCCAGGCTTGCGATCACGTTTGGTAAAGTCCGCACCGCTGAACATCTTGTAACCTTCTAGTAAATAGTGTCCTCCATCACGGAATTGCTCGTAACCAAAAGGTTTTTCAATGGTGTGATTTTCACCAGGACAAAATTCCACTACAAACGGGAAAACAAAGTCTTGCACGTTTTCCGGATCGGCATTCTCTGGAGCATGTGGTTCGCTCGTTTGCTGGCAAGACTCAGCACCGCTCACGTATGGAATTTTTGCCATTGGCAACAAATCACCACACTCAGTAGCATCAATTACCTGCTTTGGCTTAACTTTAACAACAACCCCATCATCAAGATTTACTAGATTCACCACCTGCACTTTAAATGCAGAGCCGTATGTGGAAATTGCCTTGTGCCGTTTTAAGACTATCAAACTGCCATCAGCTAAATGAGGCTTAAGTAACAAGTCAATTTCCTCAATTGCCACTTTAGGCTCGAATGCCAACCAGCTAACCCAACAATTTCCTGGATTGAAATACTCAATACCTTTAGGTGTCGTGTCACCGGTCCAGCTTATTGGGCGTTCTTGATCAATGCCTGCTTGACTTAGCTTGTAAGAATTAAGGTAGTGCGCTCTAATCGCTTTGCGCAGCTCCTGATAGTTGAAACTAGCACCAGATACATCAACCAAATAATTTTCATCCAGCGCAGATACGCCTTGCGCAGTCATCTGTCCCCCAAGCCAATCGGTTTCTTCTGTAAGACAGACCTTCATGCCCGCCTTAAGTGCTTGCAGCGCAGCTGCCACACCACCAACACCGCCACCGACAACTAAAACGTCACAGCTTAGTTGCTTTGCCGGTTTACCAACCTTGAAGTGTTTAACAGCTCTTGAAGGGTCTTCTGCGCGTACTTGTAAAACATCCACAAGCTCAACGCTATTGCTCTCTTTTGATTTTGTCTCGCTATATGCTGACAAGGGTCCCAATCCCATGACATTGAGGGCGACAACCAGCGCTATGACCGTATTTTGTCTAATTTTCATCGTCCAATATACGCCACAGCCAAGTATAGTGCACCCAATCATTAAGTACCAATAATTAGTTTACCCGTGCCGCGGAATTATCAAGCAAGCGATACAATGGACGAGATGAAAACTATTATCGTCATTCCCGCACGCTATGGTTCAACGCGATTTCCCGGCAAGCCCTTAAAGCCTATCAAGGGCAAGAGCCTGCTTGAGCGTACTGTCGCTATAGCAAAAGCTGTAAAAAACGTAGATAATGTTTTGGTCGCTACGGACGACGAGCGTATTGCTTCCCACGCACAAGAAATTGGCGCTCAAGCTGTTATGACAAGCGAGAAATGCGAGAATGGCACTGAGCGCGTTTACGAAGCAATTCAAAACATCGGCTACAAACCTGATGCAATTATCAATCTGCAGGGCGATGCAGTATTGACACCACCTTGGATCATTCAAGCAATTGTTGACGCCATGAATGCCGACTCTTCAATTGAGTTGGCCACACCAGCAACCCAACTCACCTGGGAGCAATACGACAAACTAGCAGCCAGCAAAGCTAATGGTGCTGCTGGTGGCACTACAGTTACCTTTGACTTAAATCACAATGCTCTTTATTTTTCCAAATCACTGATTCCTTATCTACGTGACAAATCACAGCCAATGCCACCAGTGTTTCGACATATTGGCTTATACGGTTATCGTCATGACTGCCTGTCCCGTTATCTGCAATTAAAGCAGACACCGCTTGAATCAAGCGAGAAGCTTGAACAATTGCGTGCTCTGGAAAACGGCATTCCCATCAAAGTTATCTTGGTTGATTACAAAGGACGCAGCCATTGGGCAATTGATAGTCCTGATGATGTAACAATTGCCGAATCAATAATCGAGAAGGAAGGGGAGCTAGTCTAAATGCGCTTGATTCTCGCGCGTCACGGTAACACGTTTGCTCCTAGCGACAAAGTTGTTTGGGCAGGACAAACAAATGACTTGCCTCTTGTTGAAGCAGGACTAAAACAGGCGCAAATTGCGGCAAAATATTTGCTTGAACAGGCAGTTAAACCACAAGCAATATATTGCAGTCCGCTTCAAAGAACAGGGAAATTCGCTGACATTCTGGCAGATGTTCTTAAGTATCCCGGCAAACCGATTGTCGACGCGCGCTTGAACGAAATTGATTATGGTCAATGGACAGGGCTAAGCGATCAAGAAGTAATTGATCAATTCGGCGCCGATGAACTAAAACAGTGGAATGAATTTAGTCGCTGGCCAAAAAATGGCAACTGGGGCGATAGCGAATCAAAAATTACTGCTGATGTACAATCTTTTGCAAGCGAGCTTCAAAACAATTATGCAAGCGACGACACCATTATTGCCGTCACCAGCAATGGTCGTTTGCGTTACTTCCTCACCCTCATCGACAACGAGTTTGAATCCCGTCGAACAAACAAGTCCCTGAAGGTCAAAACCGGTAATATCTGCGAACTTCAGTGCACAAACGGAAAGTTTCAACTCAATTATTGGGACAAGAATCCAATCCAATGAACGAAATCATTTACAAAGCCAGTCAAATCAAACTCCTGCTGATGGATGTCGATGGTGTGCTCACAAATGGCATTCTGTCCTATGTACCGGCACCTGACGGCAGCATGGCTGAATTTAAGGGCTTCAATTCCCATGATGGACTAGGGCTTATGCTCTTACATCAATTCGGTATCCAAACTGGGCTAATTAGCGCCCGCACATCACCAGCTGTAGTTGAGCGGGCAACTAGCATGGGCATGAAATTCATCTATCAAGGGCACTTGGACAAAAAGGCTTCTTACGAGGAAATTATTGCCAAGGCTGGCGTAACCGAGGCACAAACAGCCTTTATTGGCGACGATTTCATAGACTTCCCCCAAATGAGGCGATCAGGACTAGGTATAGCCGTAGCTAACGCCCGCCCGGAGATTAAATCTGCTGCCGATTATGTGACTGCGACAGCCGGCGGGCATGGCGCAATAAGAGAAGTAGCCGAACTAATCTTAAAGGCAAAAGGGCACTGGGCCTCCATCCTCGCCCAATATGGCTTAGAAGCCCGAATTTAATCAAAGAAAATCGCTGGAAACGCGCCTAGGCAGAGAGTTTTATCTATGCCTGGGTATAAAGTCAGTGCAGTAAAAATTGAACTCCCTGGGAGGGTTTCCGTGTCACGAATGGATCGTCGCGATAAGTTGGCTCTCGATGAGTCTTATCGCTATTACCGTCTCCTCGATCAACACATTGAATCTCCAGATCTTTATCGACTAGCGCATTGCCTTAAGGTGGTCAGCGCCGCACTTTCAATTGCCGACAATGGCCACTTCAAGCTGACCCGCCAGCTATGGCGCCGTATTCAGCAAGCCATGTTCGACAAGATGATCACCAGCTTTCCCGGTCACCTGGTAGTAATGGGTGTCGAGGGCGAACATGTGCCGCCCAAGACAAAGTTTCCTGAAGAAGGCTATGTGGAGTTCTATCCGGAGCGCTGCCGTCGCGCCGATGATGTCTTTCGCATGGAGATTAAACACTTATATCCAGCCACAATAATGAATCTCGGGCAAGCCTGGTTCAACAAGGGTGCCAGTTTAACACCAGAAGATTTCCCGGCAGCAGAGTGTACAGATACCGCCTGTCCCATGAAACCAATGATCCTGGGACAAGAAGTATTGGATGAAGAATCTACAAAAGGCCGCGAAAAAGCTTACGGCGAATGGTGGGATCTTTACTGGCAAGCATACTGCACAAAAGATAAAAACATGCGCACATCACTTTTCAAAACCATGGACCAATTGGAAGCAGTCTGGGGTAATTTGTACTACTAGGTTATGATGAAAGCAGAAGCAAAGCCAAGCTGAAGCAAAGGTGAAGCGAAGGTGAAGCGAAGCCAAGCTGAAGCAAGAGCGGCGAAGAGCCGGTCGCAGCGAAGCGAACTTGGCAATGCCGGACGGCAAGCGAAGGTGAAGCGAAGCGAAACCGGAGCGCTATATATGAACAATGAAAGCCTAGTTGGAAAGTATCCTGGCCGTTGGTGGCAACCAGTGGAGGATGGCACTCGCATTAAATGCAATCTCTGTCCACGCAATTGTGTGATGAAAGACGGTGATAGGGGTTTTTGTTTTGTCCGTCAAAACGTAGGCGGCGAAATGATTCTCACAACTTATGGCATGAGCACCGGCTTCTGTGTTGATCCCGTGGAGAAAAAACCACTGAATCACTTTTTACCTGGTACAAGTGTCTTGTCCTTTGGCACTGCAGGATGCAATCTTGGCTGTCGTTTTTGTCAGAATTGGTCTATAAGCAAATCACGTGAAATAGCAGCACTTTCTGAAAAAGCCACTCCTGATGAAATTGCCGAAGCAGCTCTAAAACTAGGTTGCAAATCAGTTGCTTTCACTTATAACGATCCTGTTCTTTGGGCCGAATACGCTATTGACACGGCAAAAGCCTGTCATGATAGGGGGCTTAAAACAATTGCCGTCACGGCAGGCTACATAACAGAAGAAGCAAGACCAGAATTTTATTCCGTCATAGATGCAGCCAATGTAGACCTAAAAGCCTTTACGGAGCTCTTCTACCAACATCTTTGCTTGGCACATTTAGAACCTGTTCTCGATACACTCAAGTGGTTGAAAAAAGAAACTAACGTTTGGTTTGAATTAACAAATCTCGTCATACCCGAAGAGAACGACTCCGCCGAAGAAATTTCTGCCATGTGTGATTGGATTTTGACCAACCTTGGTGATGATGTGCCAATTCATTTCACCGCCTATCATCCGGACTTCATGCTAAAAAGACCTCCTACGCCCCATGCAACGCTAATCCGCGCGCGCAATCAAGCCATAGAAGCCGGTATCAAATTTGCCTATGTCGGCAATGTTTACGACGTAGAAAGAGAAAGCACCTATTGCCCCAACTGCCACGAGTGTCTGATAGAACGGGATTGGTTTGAACTGGGAGTTTATCGGCTTAAGGGCAATAAGTGTAGTTTTTGCAAAGAAGTAATCCCAGGCGTATATGAGAAAAACAAGGGAAACTGGGGCAGGCACCGCCTTCCAGTGGTTATCGATCATGACGATGTCCACCCAGGACTGCCAGGACGCCTGCAATGCGGCGGTCCGTAAAATAGATATAGGGTATATGATTGATACGATAGCCGTGAGCTAGAGTTTTAAGAGAGGAGAGCATCCTATGCTGAATGTAAAAGCCCTAAGAACTCTTTTCCTGAGCACAATTACCGCTCTGACACTTACAGGAATATCCGGGCTTGCCTCGTTTGCTCAACCTGCCAATAGTCCAATTCCTATACCTCCGGCTAAGCCAAAAGTAGATCAGCTGGGTACTATGGAACAATTACCAACAGAAGACAAGACAATTCTATTTCTAATTCTCTTTCTACAAGTTGGCTTTTCCATATTTGTTGCTGTTGCCCTGGCCAGCCACTTAAGCATGCCGCCTAGGCCTAAGAGCTAACAAGCTGTGGAAAGAGTTCTCTCCTTCATCCTCGGTTTGGTTTACATAGGCGGTGGTGCCTTCTTTGTTCGCAGCTCAATTGCTGCGCGCAATTTTTTGATAGCCGTCTTCATTGGCATTTTTGGAATTGCTATTGGCTTATTTCTCTGCTATGCAGCTTTTCTGCCACCTAATTAGTTGCTCTTACAAACAAAACATCTTTGATGTCTATAAGATTCTCTAGTTTTTCCACGGCCAATAGACCAGTTATAACAAGCGCCTGCTTATTAGCTTGGACATTCCGCAGTCCTAGTTTTTTAAGCTCTGCCAGAATAGCCGGGCTAACCTTGGACACCAGAATACGCACATCAATATCACCATTGTGAATCTCAATACCGGCAACCTTACCAGCTCTTACTCCACGAGCATAAGAGGCAAGCACTGCCACAAGTGCCTTATCCAGCTTGGACAAATCCTTATGTTTCATTGATCCATTGCCCAACTCAATGTTCTTGATGTTGAACACACCCCTGCCACCACCAAACTGGTTGTAGTCAAACGTATACTGAATATCTACATCACTTGGCGAACCAAAAGGCAAGTCTCTAAATGGTGCTGCATTTTGTACAGCCTTTAGTGCAGCAGTATCAGCGATGGCTAGTCCTGATGATTTTTCCAAACGTAAATTGGACATGTTGCCATTGCGATCAATTTTGAACACTAC